>Ga0160419_100125_pt1 | contig 54480 bp, 55 predicted proteins | sample CelAP2metagpilot_2_FD_108196 | JGI IMG/M metagenome (GOLD analysis project Ga0160419, IMG submission 108196) | Phycosphere-associated microbial communities from Cellana algal ponds in Kailua-Kona, Hawaii, USA - Cellana AP2-4-25 metagenome pilot ...
GGGAAGGGGGGGCGGGAGAGGAGAGGGGGGAGGGGGTTGTAGGTTGGGTGGGGTGGGGCGGGGGGGGGGGTGTGGGGGGGAAAGGAGAAAGGGGGGGAGGGGGAGGGGGGGAGGGGGGGGGGGGGGGGGGGGGGGGGGGGGGGCGATATGGACACGCAAAGAATCGTGTTGAAGGTCTCTCTCCCTAGCAAGAAGGTGGCCGAGCTGTAAGTCACGCTCTGAGGTACATTTACCTACCTACCTCCCCTCCCCTCCCTCCCTCCCTCTCTCTCTCCTCTTTCCCCCTTCCCACACACTCTCCCTTCCCCCTTTCCTCCCTCACAGCCTCATTCGCGCCCTGCTCATGTTCACACAAACGTTGGAGTCCCTCCCCTCCCACCGGACGCTATCCCTGAAGCTCCTCTACTACGACGACCGTACCCCCATCTCGTACGAACCGCCCTTTTTCCAGGCCGCGGCCCGTGGCGACTGTCTCTCGGTGGAGGAGGAGGGGTGTCTGAAGGTAAAGATAGGGAGTGTGACATCGCCGCAGTATGCACTGGAGTTGAAGTTTGTCGGCGTGGACCCGAGTGTTGTCTTGGGGAGGAGGGAGGAGGGGGAGGAGGAGGAGAAGGGGGGGCTGTTGGTGATGCAGCGGGAGGACGAGGAGGATGAGAAGGAGGAGGAGGAGGAGACTGATGAAGAGAGGGAGGGAGGGGTGCCTCCAGAGACACCGGAAACGGAGGGAGGGAGGGAGAAGGAGGAGGAGGAGGAGGATGACGATGTAACGATGGCTGATGAGGAGGATGAGGAGGAAACAGAGCCAAGGGGGAGGAAAGGAGGGGCAGGGGAAGGTAAAAAGGAAAATAAGAAGAAGACGTACAGTCGTGGTGGGGCGTGGGGGGGAGGAGAAGGGGTAGCCGCGGCGATGACATCCCTCTCTCTACAGGACAAAACTACCCGGAAAGAACGGAGGGGTCAAGGTGCTGCCGCCACTGCCGCAGCGGTAGTCGCAGTAGGCACGAAAAAAGCTGTGGGCCCTTTGCCTATCCCTGTACAGAAAAGTGTGCTTCATCCTCCTTCTGCTATAGCTGCTGGTGCTGCTGCTGCTGCTGCTGCTGGTGCTGCTGCTACTGCCTCGTTGATGTCCGCCTCCTCCTTCCTCCCCATGCGCGGCAAGATCGTGGTTGGTTCCGTGGCCTACGCAGACCTGGAGGCGGTGCGCGCTCACATAGTCTCTTTCTATCGTCCGGGTAGCATGATTTCTATTCACAGAGTAGCGGCTGCCCTCGGAATGTCAAAGGAAGGGGTTGAAGCGGCGTTTGTGCGCTTGGCGGAGGAGGAAGGGAGGGAGGGAGGGAGGGAGGGAGGGTGGCCCTTTTTGGAGAATAGAAGCTGGGGGTCGGGCAGTAGGTTTGTGGTGAGATTGAATAAGGAGGAGGAAGGGAAGAAAGGAAGGAAGGAAGGGAAAGGTACGGTGGCTGCGGGAGGAGGAGGACTGGAAGGAGGGAGCAATGGTGAGGGGGGAGGAAGAAGGGAGGATCGCACTCCCATGGAGATGCAGCGTGATGACGACGATGACGAGACTCGGGATGGATATGGGGAGAATGAGGAGGAGGTGGCAGAGCCGAGGGAGGGAGGGACGGGATCGTTCCCCTATTCGCAGCCCCATCCAAGCTACAGGCCCCCGGTGGCTGCACAACAGCACGCCCCCCCTAAGGCCCCTCGTCCTGGTCGGGGACGAGCCCTTCCTCCTCCTTCCCATCCCTCCGCCGCCGCCTCCTCCTCTTCCTCCTCTTCATTTCGTCCTTCCCTCTTGACAAACCCTCGCCGAGGGGCCACGAGGTTGGCGAGTGAATATCTGTTGGAGTCGGGGGAGGACGGCTTTGAGATTAGTTTGACGCAGGAGGAGTCGTCAGCACGGTGTAAAGCCAGCGTGGTGTCACGGCCGATCGTGCAGCGAGCAAAGCGGACGCGGCGTTGAGGGGGAGAGAGGGAGAAGGGGGGGGGGGTGAATGAGATGAGTGCGTTGGTGTCACTAGGTGAGTCAAACAGTGAGTGGGTGGATGGGTGGATAGAATGAGGGGATGGGTTGTGTGATAGCGACAATAGAGAGGATGTTAGAAGGGCGCGAGATCGAAGCGTGCAGTGTATATAGAAGAAGAAGGCAGATAGGGAGCTTGAAGATTGATTCAATCAAAACCAAGGCGATGATAACCACCAATGATTGAACGAAAAAGTCACAAAAAACAGTGGAAGCGAGAGACATACATGTGGGCGCCCACCCTGACGCAAGGTCAATGCACATCGATACAAAACCAAGATGCCAAGAACAGAAGGACATGATCAAAAGCAAAAAGAATGACTAGACATGTAGAAAGGGAAGGAATAGTACGATGTGTACTTACAATAGGGGGACTGGCCGGTGTGACAGGAGAAGATTGCGATTGAGGTATAAACCTACGAGTGCTTACGGAATGAAGAGGGGATGGGGAGGCATACATGTACAAATATGAACAAAAAGAAAACACATCAATGAAGCAAAAAGTGTACAAGAGCTGACAGCCTTAGATGAAATTAGGGTGGGTCGTATCGTATCCCCACCCACCCCTAGCTCACGGTAAAGAAAGACCAAAAAGGCTGCGCAGCAGCGGGGGAGGAAAACAAATCAACTAGAAAAGGGGTGAGATCCATTGCTTGTTTCGTGTTGCTTTCTCGTAAAACCATATGCACTGTTGTTCCGGCGTGGTAGCAAATCCTACCCCGGTGTCCTGTTGACCTGGCGGAGGCGTCTGGGCAGCTGATATTCTGCGCCGGGCAACGGCGCCATCCTCGTTATATTGCATACCGTCATGAACCCTCCACACTTGCCTCACACTTGCCTCACACTTGCCTCACGCTTGTCCTCTTCCCACGCACAGCGCAGTGCCACAATCAAAATCAAGGCCCTCAATAGCTCGTTGTTCTCATTCCTGCAATCATGCCATTTTTCATCTCTCCTCCCCATTACAACCCATAGCAACCACCATCATCATGCCGCCTAAGAAGCAAGCGGCCGCCTCCCCTGCTGCCCCGACTCCCTGCACCAGCACCGCCACGCCCGGCCTAGTGCTCAGCAATCGCTGGAGACTTGGTTCCCTGCTTGGAGAAGGCGCTTGTGGGCAAGTTTTTGCGGTGGAGGACGTAACAGACGCTCAAAACGAGCATGCATGGGTCATGAAGCTCTCCCCCCTTCCTCCTCGTCCTCCCCCAGGCGTGGCCCGGAAGAAGAACAAGACCAACGATGCCATGAAACGCAACGCCGACACGCTGTACATGGAGCAGCTCATCTATAAGAACTACCTCATGAATGTGCCGAATGTGCCTGTCTTGCCCAATCTCCTATCGTACGGGGAGGATAAAGGCTTTCGCTTCCTCGTCATGCAACGCCTCGGCCAAGACTTGACCCAATTATTTAGGAGTAAAAATTACAAGTTCTCTCTTGCTACTATCGCGGATTTGGGGAAGCAGATGCTTGAGGGGATTCGACGGCTGCACGAACGGCAGTTGTTATTTATTGACGTGAAGCCCGAGAATTTTATGTTGGGGCAGCAAGGGACGTCGGAGGCCAGCAAGGTGAGCAAGGGAGGGAGAGGAGAGGGAAAGAGAGATGTGAAGGAAGGGAATTCAGCGGCTGACATCTCGGTTTGTGTAGGGAAAAAAAGTGCTCAATTTTTTTGGAAAACTCACCAACCCTGTCCTCTCTCCTCTGCCCTCCCTTAGGTCTTCCTGGTTGATTTTGGCCTGGTGGAAAAATACACGGCCAGCAGCGGTGCACATAAGCCTCAGGATGGAGCAGGTGCTGCGGGAGGAGGAGTAGGCACGCCTTTATTTTCCAGCCTGGCCTGTCATGAGGGGAGGCCCGCGGGACGGAGGGATGATCTGGAAGCACTGGGGTGGGTGTTGGTGTTCTTTTTGCGAGGGGGGGACCTGCCCTGGGCCGGGGCAAAGAATGATGCCGAGTGCCTAAAGATGAAGAGGGAGGCGAAAGTGGACGTGTTGTTGAAGGGGAGGGAGGGAGGGAAGGAGGTGGGGAGGGTGGTGGAGATGGCACGCGAGACATCTTTTGAGGCTGTACCTGATTACGCGGCTTTTGAAAAGGTGTTGGTTGGGTTGGGGAAAGTGAAGGAGGCAGGGAATAACGGAAGAGCAGCAGGAGCAGGAGCAGGAGAAGGAGGAGGAGAGATGAAGAAAGGGGGGAGGAAGAGGAAGAGTGCCGTTGCGATGGCTGGGGAAGGAAAGGGGGAAGGAGGAGAAGGGGGAGGGGGAGAAGTTATTGTGTTATCACCGGATGACCCTGCTGGTAGAGCAGACAATAGAGGGGACAGTAAGACAGCAGCAGTAAACGCAGCAGCAGCAATTGAAGAAGAAGAGCGAGGAGGGAGTCCAGGTGAACGGCTGTTAAACAAGGGAAATGCGTTGTTGAAGGGGTTGGGAGGGGCTGCCACCTCCAGCAACAGCAAGAGCAGCAGCAGCAGCCGTAACAACAAGAGCAACAACAGTAGTGGTGGTGCACAGGCCACCGAAAAAATGAAGACGACGACAAAGAAGATGAAGACACAGAGAGTAGCAGGAAAGGGCACGCCGAATGTGATTGGCAATGATGACAACGAGGAGGGAGGGAGGGGAGGAGGGGAGGAGGAGGAGGAAGAGGATAATCAGAGTGTGGCCAGCATGGCCAGCGAAATGAAGGCCTTGTCGCTTGAAGTTTTGGAGGGCCCTCATAAAGGACAGACATTCCATTTGGGTGGACTGGAGAAGGTGATGTACATAGGGAGGGAAGGAGGTTTGGGGGTGGTATTGTCGAAGGATGGGGGTGTTGGGGGAAGGCATGTGAAGCTGAAGGCATCGGGTAGGGATAGTGTGCACTCGCTGAAGGTAATGCCTGTGGTTGGAACGGGCCTGGGGCCTGTGATGGTGAATAAGGTGGAGGTCGGGAGGAATGGGCGGGTGTTGTTCGCGGGGGATCTGCTGCAGGTGGGCGGGAGTACCTTGGTCTTGCGAAGAGGGTAAAGGAGGAGAGATAGGGAGGAGTAGGGAGGGTAGCAGAGTCGCACTGTAGAGGTAGCAGACACACGAAGGCATACAGCAAGAAGGCACGAAGTGGAAGAAGAGCTCCATAAAAAGAGAAACTGTACTGTGCAGTTATGAGGCAGGTATGAAGCAGGCTATTGGAGACGCGTTGACAGATGTGAGAGGGAGCAGTGGCCAGAACGTGGGCAAGAAGCATAGGAAGGAAAAAAATAAAAAGAACCTAGAGTGCTCTAAAATCAAAAGGTGCCACGCGACCTCCAATTATGCCTGCGACGTAGCTTTGACGTTGCTTGCTTTTGCTTCGCTCATGGGCCCGAAGCGACGTCATAGCCGCGGCCATCCAACAACAAACGTTGTGCCTTCGCCTCTCCTCCCTCTCTTCCCCCCTCGCGCACACCACATTCATCCATCCTCTGCGCAAATACTGTCATACATGAATACAGCCGATACGAACGCTCATGTCCAAGCGACCGCGGGCGGAAGAGCATGTCAACGGTGGTGGCGGCGGCCGACAAGAGCACCACCATCGTGGAGAGGGGGGAGGCTTCAGCCAGGGTGGTAGCGGCAGGGGTCATGGTGGACGAGGAGGCAAGATGCCCCACCTTTCGGCAGCAGCTGAAGAGAAGCGACAGGGCATGCGCGTAAAAGAGATGGAGACGCTCCGAAAGCGGGTAGTGGAAGAAGCGCCAGCTCCAGGTATATACATGCATGCAGCACACATTCGGACATAAGATACTACGTACTTGCCATTCTCTTACACCCATCCTACACACCGCTACAATTACAGGCTCTCAACCTTTCATCGATGCTGGCAGGAAACGCAAGACCTTCCAATCCTTGCCCCTGTCCAAAGTCACCCTCAAGGGCCTTGGACAAAATAGCTTCACGGAGATGACTGACATCCAACTCGGTGCTGTCCCCCACGCCCTGGCTGGACGCGACGTCCTCGGGGCCGCCAAGACCGGGTCAGGCAAGACGCTTGCATTTGTGGTCCCGCTGTTGGAAAAATTGTACCGGGAGGGATGGTCCCTTTCGGATGGGTTGGGGGCGTTGATTATCACTCCGACGAGGGAGTTGGCATTGCAAATTTTTGAAGTCTTGCGGTCGGTGGGGAAGGGACACATGTTTTCAGCGGCGTTGCTGACAGGGGGTAAAAAGGAGTTCCGAGAAGAACAGCGAAGGGTACCACGGATGAACATCATCGTGGCAACCCCGGGACGGTTGTTGCAGCACTTGGAGGAGACCCCTGGATTTGATGCCAGTCAGTTGCAGGTGTTGGTCTTAGACGAGGCGGATCGGATTCTGGACATGGGATTTAGTGCGCAATTGAACGCGATATTGGAGTATTTGCCTCAGGGGGGGGATAGGCAGACGTTGTTGTTCTCGGCGACACAGACCAAGTCGGTGCATGACTTGGCACGGCTGTCCCTGGGGGAGGCCCCGCAGTATGTGGGTGTGCACGATAAAAGCGAGCATGCCACCCCGGATCAGTTGGTACAGAATTACGTGATTTCTCCATTGGAAGAGAAACTGGATATGCTCTGGTCGTTCCTCAAGAGTCACATGAAGCACAAGGTGGTTGTGTTTCTGTCCTCTTGCTCGCAGGTGCGGTATGTGTATGAATGCTTTCGGTGCATGCAACCCGGGGTACCCCTGCTGGCGCTACACGGTAAGATAAAGCAGGCCAGACGGACTCAGATCTACTTTGATTTCGTTCGGAGGCCCGCAGCGGTCTTGTTTGCAACGGACATTGCAGCGCGGGGTTTGGATTTCCCAGCGTGTGATTGGGTGGTCCAGGTGGATGCACCTGAGGACGCGGCCATGTACATCCACAGAGTGGGGAGGACAGCGAGATACCAAAGCGGGGGCAGGTCGCTGTTGTTTTTGTGCCCGAGTGAGGAGGAGGGCATGTTGAAAAGGCTGAAACTGGCCCATGTCCCAGTCAAGCGGTTGACCATCAACCCCAGCAAAACGACGAGCGTGAAGCAGAAGACTGCGGCCGTCGTGGCCTCCAACATGGAATGCAAGCGATTGGCAGGCAAGGCTTTCTCGTCTTACCTGCGTTCGGTGGCATTGATGCCCCACAAGGACATGTTCAATGTGTCTAAATTAGACTTGGAGGCCTTCGCAGACTCGCTGGGATTGCCCAAGTGTCCCTCGACCAAATTTTTGAAAATCTTGAAGGATGAGGAGGGGGGGGAGGGAGGGAGGGAGGGTGTGAGGGCGAAGAAAAATAAGAGTAGGGCGCTGGAGCGGCTGAAGGAGAAGATCAAGATGGAGAGGGCCGTGAAGGCGGGGGGGGGGAGGAAGGAGGAAGTGGGGAGGAAGGAGAGGAAGAGTAACGGTGAGAGCGATAGCGGTAGCGAAGAGGTTGAGAGTGAAGATGAGGATCACGAAGAGGAGGGAGGGTTGTTGCGCGTGAAGCAGAAGCATGCATGGGATCAGGAGAAGGAGGAGAAGGAGGAGGATGCCGCAGTGGCCGCGCTATTGGCAGAGAAGGCAGCGAAGAAGAAACTGAAGGAAAGGATGAAGCTTCCTCCAGTGGGTAAGCCTGTGGCGCAGAACAAGAAAATTGTGTTTGCGGATAGTGACGAGGATGAGAAGGAAGAGAAGGAGGGACGCCAGCAGCAACAACAGCTGCTCCAGGAGGAGGAGGGAGGGGAGGACGGAGGGGAGGACATGCTCACACTCAAGGCCAAGAACGAGGCGTACGTGCAGATGGTCCAGCAACGACTCCAGGCAAGTCGGGAAAAGGATCGAGCAGCGGAGCGAGAACGCGTACGAGAGAAACACAAGAAGAAGCGGCTGCGTGATAAAGGAGAGAGAGACGAGGAGGAAGACGGGCTGGAAGGTGGAGCCGTTTTGGGAAGCTATGAAGAGAAAGCGAGTGAAGAGGAAAGCGACGAGGAGGAGAGTAAGATCGATGAAGAGGACAGTGAAGAGGAAGTGGTACAGCAGAAAGTGAAACGGTCCAAGCCCTTGTCTTTGCAAGAGCAGGAGGATGCCGTGCTGCGGAGCTTGCGCGGTGGGAGTGGCATAATTTAGGGGAGGGTTAGATGGGAGACAACATTGAAAGACTCTGCGCGGCGACAAAAAGTGTGTCACAACGACGACGGCGCAACCAAAGGTCAAATAAAGAACGAAATGCGGTCACTTAGCCACTTGTCACTTATTCTCTATTTGCCATGTCTGATTTGGGGGGGGGCAGCTTGTTGGGATATGGGCCACGTGGAACCTCCCCACCCGTCCCAGTTGGGACCCCTGCAGCGTGCGGTGACTAAGAGGAGCCACGCAAGCAAACCCGTAACTCACGTTAACCCATCAAACTTCTCTGAAGCACACGCAGGCATTACCCTTCTCCGTATACTCCGTCGAGGGGTCGTCGCTTCCTTGAGCAGGCATCACCACCATCATCGACACCTCACCCTCCAACCCCGCCGCAAGCATGTCCCAGAATGGAGCCAAGAACGAGGAGGATAAAAGAGGAGACAACGCGGACACCAAGAATCCCTTCACTCGCTATTGTACGCTTGATTGGTGATGTATGGGTAGTGGGACGGGGGGCATGAGTGGGGTATGACGGCCATGCAATTCTTTCCTTCTCCAGCGGCACTAAGCAACCCGAAGAGAATCTGTGAAAAGCATGTCCCACTTGAACTTAGATGCGACAATTGCCATGTATTAGATACGTGCTCCACACCATGCTATAAACGTCTACTACAATCTCTCCCCCAAAACACAGACGCCCAGCTCCTCCACCAGCAAAACATGATGCAAGACACGGTTCGTACGGGAACCTACCAAAACGCTTTCCTGACTCACAAGATTGATTTTCAGGATAAGGTCGTGCTGGATGTTGGCACGGGTTCAGGTATTCTGGCATTTTTTGCCGTGCAAGCAGGGGCTCGGCTGGTGTATGCGGCCGAGGCAAGCGGGATGGCGAAGCATGCCGAGACGCTTGTAAAAAGGAACGGGATGGAGGGCAAGATTATCGTGGTCAACAAAGTCGTGGAAGAAATGGAATTACCGGAGAAGGTTGACATTATCGTCTCAGAGCCGATTGGTTTTATGTTGGTTCATGAGAGAATGATCGAGACGTACCTCGTGGCACGGGACAAATGGCTCAAGCCCGGGGGGCTCATGTTCCCGAATGCAGGTGAGATTGTCATGTGCCCCTTCACGGACGAAAATTTGTACAATGAGCAATTGGCCAAAACATCGTTTTGGTCGTCATCCACTGATTTCTATGGCATGGACTTGACGAGTCTGACGGAAGCGGCCCAGGCTGAATTCTTCGCGCAGCCAGTGGTTGGGTATTTTTATCCTGCTTGTCTCATTGCTCCCACGGCGCCGAAGCGGTACCGGGTAGATTTCACGACGGTAACTTGCGAGGAATTGAAGGCGTTTGAGGTGCCTTATTCGTTTGTGGGGGAAAAAACGGCGATAATGCATGGGATGGGTTGTTGGTTTGACATAGAATTTGCGGGCTCGGAAAAGAGTGGGGCGGGGCCTGTGGTGCTTTCAACGAGCCCAGCAGCGCACGGAACGCATTGGTATCAGTGTCGATTGCTTTTGCCGCAGCCAATTGCGATTAATCGGGGGCAGACAGTGAGTGGCTCTTTGAAGTTTGAGGCGAACGATCAGTACTCATATGACTTAATGTTCATGGCCCGGTTGGATGGCACAGGGATAGAGTGTGCGTCGACGATCCATTTGCAGGATCAAAGCTATCAGTATTTAAGTCATCCTGTCGCGCCAGTTGTACCCGTGGTGCCGGGGGTGGTGGGGGGAGGAGGGGAGGAGCTTACAGCGGGGTTGGGAGGAGGAGGACTAGGTGCTGTGAGAGGAGGAGGAGGGGTAGCTGGAGATTTGCCAGCAGCAATGAACACGACGGGTTGAAAGGATCAGAAAGACAGAGTAAAGGTGCTTGAAAAGAGAATGTGCGCAGCAGTAGGGATGGGGCAAGGCGAAGGAGGTTGGCAGAGCTTGAAGCATTTGGCCGAGGAGGAAACGCATGCGCAGCATTGTAGAGTACCTGAAACAAAGATAGGGCGAAATCAAATAGCTGCGAAAGAGTTGCAAAAAGAAATATACGAATACACACACATGAGAAAAAAAGGTGGGAGGCCTCATGCGCCAACAGCCGTTGCAGTAACCGTTGCTTTGTGAATTTTCCTCCATCAGTGCCCTTCTCTTGCCCCCTTTTGGGACCTACCCACACGCTTTTTTTCGCCCAGCACTGAGTGCCCCCAAAATATGCCACGCATAGAATTAATTTTGTCGTGGCAGTCATAATCACAGATCGACGACCGTGCGGTCTACGAAGGAATATGATTTCTGCCCCGGCGGCCGCAGCCGCAAGCATGGCCGTTTCTTCTACCGCCACCAAAGCCTCGCCCTTGGTTTTGGAAGGCATGATGGGCTTCAATGGCCGAGTGCACAATGGTCTGCACTACACACCTCAAGGCACTCACATAGTCTATCCTTTGGGGTCTATGGTCATTGTTCAAAATTTGATAACGGACCAGCAATGTTTTTTGCAGGGCCACACGGGCATTTCTGTGAGTGCCCTGGCCATTTCGCAGGACGGCAGGCGCCTGGCCACGGGTGAGCAAGGTGTCACTCCTGGAAGTAAGGCTCAAATCTGCGTTTGGGATTTGGAAGGTGCCCAGGCCCTGGCTGGGAATGTCCCGTCTTCTCCCGATGACGAGACCAAAAACCGTCTCCACACAGATCGCCTTATTATTTTTCGCCTTCGGCAGCACCTGGGAAAAGTACAAGCCCTCGATTTTTCATGCGATGGTTCCTATTTGGGAAGCGTGGGAGGCCAGGACGACAATACGGTGATTGTGTGGGACTTGCGGGATCTGCGACCGGTGCCGGCGCAACAGGAAGCTCGACGGTCCTCTTCCTCCTCCACTACGATGCCTTCTATGTGTGCCTGGTCCCGCGTCGTGTGCGCCGCCCGAGGTTCAGACGATATGACACTATGCTTACAATGGTTGCACGGTCGTAACGATCGTTTTGTAACCGGAGGCTATTTTTCGTTGCGTGTCTGGCAAGTGGATGTGGAGACGCCAAAGATGCATTACATGGAGGCCGCGATGGGAACTTTGCGTCGACAATACAGCTGCTTGGCCATCTCCCCCAACGACAAGCTCTGCTATTGTGGGACTCATACGGGTGATTTGGTGCGCGTCCGTATCGATCGTGACCCCATCCCGCGCTCCTACAACGAGCCCGATACGGTCCGACCCATTCTAGACGTCGTTTCGATCATTAAGTTCCAAAGGGGGATTAAGGCGCTGGCCTGCTTCACAAATCCGGGCACGGGTAACATGAATGTCCTCGTTGGTGCAGGAGATGGGAAAGTCGCCGTGATGGCACCGGGTACCCTTAAAGTGGTGGCCGGCAAGTCCGCACAACTACTTGGTGGTGTCACATCATTGGCGGTGGCACCGGACGGAGCAGGTTTTTTGGCTGCGACAGACCAGTCGAATCGGTTTTATCTAACATTCCGGGACTTTGTACCGGGGCTGAGAGGTACTTGTCATTATGCTCCCATCAACCGCTTGGTCTTTCCGGCGCACTGTTCCGAACTTATTTTGACGTGCTCGATGAACGACATCAGAGTGTGGAATGTTGCGTTGCGACAGGAATTGCTTCGGATCCAAGTTCCTAATTTGGAAGCCAAGACTGTGGCTATTACGCCCAAAGGCAGCACCATCTTGAGCGGATGGAGCGATGGCAAGGTGCGCGCATTTTACCCCGAGAGTGGCAAGCTCAAGTTTGTCATCAGCAATGCCCACACAGAGGGCGCGGTGACTGCATTGGCTGTGTGCCATGACGCTGACGAGGCTTCCCCACCCTGGAGGGTGGTAACGGGGGGGGAAGACGGGCGCGTACGATTGTGGCACATGGCTTCCGCGCAGCAGACTATGGCTTTCTCGGCAAAGGATCACAGAGCGGCCGTGACATCTCTTAACATTACGCGCGATAACCGTCAGTGCGTGAGTGCCTCAGCCGACGGCTCTTGTATTGTCTGGAATCTGCTCGCGCAGACGCGGTTGGTTGCTGTTTTCGAACCCACCCTGTACGAAGCGGCGCTGTTCCACCCCGACAATTCCCAGCTCTTGACTTGCGGGACTAATCATCACATTACGTATTACAACGCTTACGACGGCTCTTCCATTAGAGTGCTTGAAGGAGGAGAGGATGCAGTCGTGGCCTTGGACATTGTGGCAGGCGGGGAAGTCTTCGTCTCAGGAGGCGCGGATAAATTGGTGAAAGTTTGGGCTTACGATGAAGGGGTGGTGCTTCGCACAGGCCACGGGCACAGTGGGCCTGTCCAGGATGTGAAGGTCAGCCCGGACGAGCGTCGCGTGGTATCAGTGGGGAAGGAAGGAGGAATTTTCATTTGGCGTTTGGCGGGGAACGCCGGGACGGAGGTCGCCATATCCGGGGCAGTGTAGAGTATGAGGCGAGGGTTGTGCGTGTTAGCAATTAACAGAATTTTGGGATCGTTATGAGCGATTGACCAAGGCAACGAAGAAAGGGAGGAAAGGAAGTTTATGTTCAAAACGAAGGGAGGTATGTAAAGAAGAAACGACAACCGTTAAATTAATTATACCAAATTTACAACATTTTTTTTAGCGACATTTTGAGTTTCTCCCCCTACTTTTTCCATCTTTCTATGCGAGCATAAATATCCGGCTGGCAATGTCTGTCACCATCCATCCAATTCCATCCTCAAGTCCTTGACCTGTCACAGCACTACACCCCACAATCGTCCAATGCCGCCCTTTCGTGAACGCCTCACTTTCCAAACCCAAGGCATGCGCAATCTCCCCCACCGCCAAGGCCCCATGTAAATCCTGCTTGTTAGCCAATATCAAAAGTGAAGCCCCTGCGAGCTTCTCTTGATGTAACAACGCATGCAGCTCCATCTTACATATTTCTAGTCGACGGCGATCGGCACTATCCACCACCCAGACCAAGCCATCAGTCGCTTCAAAGTAATTGCGCCAGTACGAGCGAATGGTTTGTTGTCCTCCGACGTCCCACACGTTGAGGACATATCCTTGACATTCGAGGGTCTTGATGTTAAAGCCCAAAGTTGGCTCGATGGTGCTGATTTCCTCACCGTTAAATTTCTAGGGTGGGGAGAAGAGGAGACGAGGGGAAGGAGGCGAGGGGAAAAGGAACAAAGGGGTTAGGGGTGTGTCCTGCTGATGAGGAAAAAAAAGAGTTTGAGAAATTTAAGGACATAACAAACTTGGTGGCTATTTCGCTGGTCTAGATGGGCAGACATGCCAGTCACACTTTCCATGATCCTCTACTTCCCGATTTCTCATGTCCTCCACCTCCCCGCACTCGCATCCCTTCCCTGGCCGTTCTCACCTTAAGTATTGTTGTCTTGCCAGCGTTGTCCAGACCCAGGATGAGCAGACGCATCTCTTTCTCCTTTTGCTTCACCTTCTGCAGGGGTGGGATGGAACGGGAGGAGTAAAAAGTGGGAGGGAAAGGCGTGAGAAGCAGGAGATGGCGGGGCTGTGACACGAGCCTGTGGACATGAGTACTTTGAAGTACACATCCACCTCACGTACCTTGAGTATGGATAGCAAGCCCATAGTGCTGAAATGTGGCGGAGTTGTGTGTGTGGGTGATAGCGGGAGGGGCTGGGAAAGATGGAGTCGGAGTCGAATGCGATAGCTTACAGCCAAACTATTCCCCGGGCAAAAGAGAACTGCAAATATATCTGTGACGGGGGTGATGGTGGGCGTGTGGGTAGATTTGTGGCTTTGATATGAGCGTAAAAAGAGGACAAAGTTTTGTTCCACCGCTGGAGATGGAAGAACGAGAACGATGACGATATGCTACGCAACGTCTTCGCGTGTTCGAGAATGTCTCTCTCACTCCACACAACACATTCACTGACAGGTTCACCGCCAGCAGCGGCAATATAGACGACGTCTTGGTCTGTCTGCCATTTCGTGATTTCCCACCCCTTCTGGTCTAGTCGTCGGCCTCTTCTCCGTCTCCACACCCCAGCAAGCCTCACCTCACTCGTTCAAAGTACGCCCCACTCGTCCAACCCGCCGAAACTGAAAACCATGGACTTCGACCGCAGCGTTTCCAAGCTCAAAAAGGAGCAGGAGAAGCGACGGGCTGAAGCATTGCGCAAGGCGGAACGGTACGTCGCTATGTGTGTATGTACGTCCTTCCTTCTCAAGCCTCCCTAACTGTGTCCTCAAGCTCTGTGCTGGTTCCGTGAACGCACCGCATTAACTATCCTCATTCCTTATACCCCGGTCCCACATTTCATTAGTGAACGCAAAGCTCAAGAAGAGGCCCAAAGGCAGCACGCCCTCATCCAACAAGCCGTTGAAACCCGGCGTCGGGAACAACTTGAAAAGGAAGAGCACGACAGGCTCGCCGTAGAAGAAGAACGGAGGATCACTGCGGGCATTAACTATAGCGTGGATCTACTTCCCTTTGAAGTTGAGGGAGAGGGTGACAAGATCACTCTCCCACCAAGCGCCCTGGAAAGTTTGAGCAAGCAAGACGCCCTGGCCCACGGACCGATGTTGTTTCAGCTTTTCCTGGTCTCTCCTACATCAGCAACAACAACAGCAGGAGCCAGAGGGGGCGGAGGAGGAGAAAAGGCAGGGCTGCCGCCAGGGGCGAGGAAGACACATGCAGGGGTGTTGGAATTCTCGGCAGAGGAGGGAACGGTGGGCTTACCACTCAAAGTTCGCAAGAGCCTTTTAGGGGGCATTGGTGGTAGTGGTGGTGGTACTGTTGCTGGGGAAGAATTGAAGAAAGGACAGGGGGGAGGAGGAGAGGGTTTGTGGAATATAGTTGGGTGTATGGTCCGTGTCAAATACATTCGGTTGGAGAAAGGCAGGTATGCCAAGTTTCAGCCCAAGACGGGGGGGCTATCGCAAGTCCCTGAACTGAAGGGAATGCTGGAAATGAATTTACTGAAGCACTCCACTTTGACCAAAGGCGATCTATTGCAGGTCTGGTACAGGGGCAAGTGCTTCGATTTAAAGGTAACTGAGTTGGAGCCTATAGAGGCAATGGGCTTGCATGCAGTGACGGTGATCGATACGGATCTAACGGTTGATGTGGACGTGCCGGAGGAGCAGGTGGAGAAGGAAAAGGAGCGAGGGACGGAGTTGGGGAGGACTTCAAGAGGCGGAGGCCACTCTGTGGGTGAAGCGATGGGGAATGAGGTCTCACCACTACGGATGTTGGGGGGGAGTAGCGGCATAAGTGGTCGTGGAGGAGGCGGAGGAGGCGGAGGAGGTGGAGGAGGCGGGGGCGGAGGGAAGAAGCTGGGGGGCAGTGGGACAACCCCGACGAGAAATGCTACTTCAGAAGAAGGCGTGGACGAACCAGAAAATGCCCGTAGCGCGATAACGAGACACATGAAAATGGATGCCCTTGGGTTGGAACCGACCGAGAGTGAAGAGGGGGTGATTAGCTTGGTGGTGCGAAAGCCAGATGGGTCTGTGAAGAGCAGACTCTTCCGGAAGCACCAGCCTTTCCAGGACGTGTTTCGTTTTGTTGATGCCTTTTCTGTGTCCGACGAAAAGAGTTACCGCTTGGTCACTCGCTTTCCACGGCGGGTGTTTTGTGCGGTTGAGACGGTGGGCCAGAGCGTCGAGGAGGTTTTGGGGCCAGGGACGGGGAAGAAGGAGATGCTCATGTACGAGGCGTGTTGAGCGGGGAAGGAGGGAAAGAGGGCATAGCAATGTAGTGTGCATAGAGCGACGAAGGGGTAGCAGTACATATTTATTGCGGCAAAGTAAAACAATTAAAAAAAAAAGAAATACAATTAAAAAAACAACGAGACTAAGAAGTTGAGTATCGTGGGTGGTACGTAAAACAGCTTTTGAATACATATTTCGCGCCCATGCCATGCCGCATTGCTTCACCATTCAATTCATGTCGAATTAGAACGTAAGGTTTGACGCATTTACACAGACACAGATACGGCACATTCAGCAGCCTCATGACGTACTCGGGTATGACTTTCTTGGACTGCTCGGTGGCGTCTGCTTTTTGCCGTTGCAAGGTTTCCCCCGCTTCTGGTTGCTCGCTGCCGCGTTTTTGGCGAAGGTCTTGTTCACACAGCACTGCAGGAACGACCCCACAACATGCAGAGCAGTAGTGGCAGTCGAAGAGGCACAAGCAGGTGGTGACGCGCTTGCCTCTGTGCCCCACGCGGCTGGCTATCCGTCAACGCATTGCCTGAGGCGCCATCGAAAAGCTGTGGCATCATCATCACCCATCTCATCCAAACCCTTCCCGCCCGCCACACCATATACAACACAGAACACCAATGGATGACCCCACGGCCACCAAGTGGGAGGATTCCCTTAGCAAAACAACACTGACAGACTTCCCCACGTCTCCTACCGCTGTGGCTTTCGCTGCCGCCACATCTCGCTACCCTACATCGCACCCGCAGCAGCAGCAGCAGCAGCAGCAACAAGAAAGCCCAAAAACCCGCCTGGCGGAGCTGTCCTTCCTCAAGTCAACCTTGCAACATGAAGCATGGTTTTTGCCGGAAGATTGGGAGGAGAGCGTGTTGGGTCAGATCTTGGGGGGGCTACGATGTGAGAACTCTTCGCAAGTCTGCTTGCAAGCGTTGGAATGCCTCTTGTCTTTGGTCCCTCAATTGAACTACTACGAACTCACCCCCTTCACAAAGGAGCTCGCCACTTCCGTCAGTGACGTCTTGGGAGACTCGCGGCCCTCGGTGCGAGAACGGGCACAGGATGTACTGTCGTTGTTAGTGAGCCAGGTCGGTGGAGGGGTAGTTGCCGTGTTGGAGGGCCTCCGTCCCGCCCTTAACCACCGCAATCCGCGTCTTAGGCAAGAGGTCGCCAAATTCTTATCAGGAAAGTTATTTATGTTGTTGCCTGCGGTAATGGATGGGGGTGGGGAGGGAGGGGAGGAACGGCAGTTGTTGCTGGAGGCGTTAGTGCCTTTAGCGGCGGATGCGAATTCGGAGGTGAGGGCCATGGCGATGGAGGGCTTAGAGCAAGTGTTGAGAAGCGAAGAAGAAGGGAAAAAGGGCGAGGTGTTAACGGAATTGGAGAACATAGGATTAAGAGCGCCAATGGTAAAGCAGCTTCAGCAGGTTTTGAATTACGGAGGAGGAGGAGAGTTTGCTGAGAGTGGTGGCACCCAGGCGAGCAGGAGCAGCAGCAGCAGCAGCAGCAGCAGCAGCGACGACGACTTTCTGCTTGGGGGGAATGGTCCATCGATGGCCATCCACCAACTCCCAACTACAGCCGCCGTACAATCTTCTACTATCACCACAACCAGCAGCAACGTGAATGCCCCTAGCCGCATGGCTGTGCGTGACCCCACTGGAACCAGCAGAAGCAGCAGCAGCAATACCAACAGCAACAGCAACAAGGGAGAAAAAGAGTGCCGAATTTCAGAGCATGTAGAAGCAACTAGCGAGGTCGTTCCTTTCCCTGTGCGAGATGAGCGGGGTCTGCAAGAAAGCTTGAGCCGCATTTCAACCGGCCTGGCCGCCTCGGAGGACCAATGGCAAGCGCGCGTAGAGGCCTTACAGCGGCTGCAGGGGCTAGCGGTGGGAGGCGCGGGGAAGTTTGCCTCCTTTGTCCCTGCAGTGAAGGGGATGCAGCAGCTTGTGGCTTCGCAGATTGGGAGCCTGAGAAGCACCTTGTCGAGAGAGGGGTGTGTTACCGTGGCGATTCTCGCGCAGGTCTTGGGAGATGATTTCTTGCCCTTGGCTGAGCTTTGGGGGGTGGTCATTTTGAAGACGACACAGATGAACATTTCGGTCATGGCGCTGAGCGCTGACATGTGCTTGAGGTGTGTGGTGTGCTGCACCCGTGTCGGGTTTCCGCGGCTGGTGCCTGTGTTGGCGGAGGGAGGGGAGAGGTCGAAGAATGATACGGAGAGACTGCGGTGTGTGACGGCCTTGATGCTCGCGTTGTGGTTGTGGGAGGAGCAGGCATTTGAGAAGAGCATGGAGGGGGTGGGGAGAACACTCAAGGCTGCAGTTGCGGATAAAAAGGAACCAGTTCGAGTGGCGGCACGATTGTGTTTCTGGGCATTTCACCGCAAGTTCCCTCTAGCGGCCGAAGCGGTCTTGGACTCCCTGGACGGGAACAGGCAAAAGATCCTGAGGAAGGAAAGAGGGATGTTGACGTCTGCGGCGGTGTCTCCTCTGATCCCGACGCAGCGATATCACATCGTGAGCCAGTACAGCGCCAACAAGCTTCCCGTCCCTTCCTCCTCCTCTTGCTTCTCCTCTGCTGCTGCCGAGACCGCTAACAGCAGCAGGAGTGCGAATGGACAAGCCCCGCACCCAAAAGCAGTGGAGGCAACCACGACAGTAAAAGGACCGCCATCAGAAGCAGTAGCAGCAGCAGCAACAGCGCCAGCCTCCTCTGCCATGTCCCGGGGCCCGCACCGTCGACAAAGTCTGTCGTGTGGTGGTGCCCTCCGAGTCGCCGCTCCTCAAGCCAAGGTCAACCCTGCTGGTGCTGGTGCTGGTGCTGGTGCTGGTGGCGGCACGCTGTCCGCAGCAGTAGCAGGAGCTGGGGGCGAAGAAGGGAGCGGAGGAGGAAGGGTTTCGTCCTCTGGGGTCCCACCGCACCGTGGCAATCCTCACAACAAGCTGCCTAAGGCGCCTACGAGCCACCTTCCTCTCGGTCCTCTTCCTCCCTCAGGCCCTCCTTCCTCAAAAACAGCAACAGAAAGCGGCGTTTCCTGTTCCTCCTCCTCCTCGTCTACTGCTGCTGCTCCTCCCTTGGCGCCCCCCCCAGCTCGCCGTTTGAGTATCTCAGGCCCTCTCCGCATCATGCGGCCAACCCCAAGCACGCCTGCAGGGATTGCTCGAGCAGTTGCGTGCAGCACCAATGGCAGCAGCAGCAGCAGCGGCAGTGAAGCACCGCCCACTGTCCCCGATTCCGCTGCCGCTGCAACTACTGCTGCTCCAGCTCCTGCTCATGCAATTCCCACCCTCCCTCCTGGATCAGGGAATCCTAAAAAGAAGTGGGAGAGTATATTGCGTGATGCTGACTCTTCGGCGTGGAACGAACGCGTCCGCTGCTTGGAAGACGCCACAGCTAAAATACGCCTCATGATCGATGCTTCCTCGACCGCATCCTCCCTCGCTTCCTCCCTAGATTCCTCTGCCTCCTCATCCTCTTCCTCTTCCATCTCCCCTTCCCACTCCATCGTCATTTCGTCAGAAGAAACTGTTCTCCTCACTCGTGTCCTCTTCACCGTTGTACGTCACCTCTCGGACGCTAACACTCGGGTCACCCACGCAGCTCTTGAAACGGCTGCCGAGATGCTTCTCATTCCCTCCCCCCCCTTCCTCACCGAGGCCTTCCTCCCACTCCTCGACTCCCTCCTCCCCCGAATTCTCTCCAAAACTGTCGACCCCAAGGAACAACTCCGTTCCCTTGCCAACACCATCCTCAGCCGGGTTCGCTCCTTGCTTGACCCTTCCTCCCTCTGTGCCTCCCTCTCCCGGACCTTCCACGAGCAGCAACCTGACAAGGCCCGCGCGGCTGCCCTGGATCTCCTCCACCAAAGCATTCCTCTTGCCGGTTCCTTCTTTTCACACGGGCCGGCCTTACGCAGTCTCCTAAATAAACTGGCGACGCTGATAGCAGGGCATCCGCGACAACCAGCAGCAGTAGAGAAAGCAGCGTGTGGCTCTTTGATTAACCTGTATGCCCTCGAGCCCGGGCCATTTATGGAGCACCTTGGGAGTCTACCGGCCGAACCGCAGATGGCTGTCAGACGAGTGTTGCAGCAGCAACAGGGGCGGCGGCAGCAGCAGCAGCAGCAGCAGCAGCAGCAGCAGCAGCAGCAGCAGCAGCAGCAGCAGCAGCAGCAGCAGCAGGAGGAGGAGGGACAACAACAACAAGAACAAGAACAACAACAGCAGCAGCAGCAGCATGGCCCGGAGCTGGTGACTGCTGGTGCGACGACGGTTGCAAGTGCTACAACGGCTGCTGCTGCTGCTGCCCCCGCTGGCGGTGGGCGCGTACGGAGAGATTCCGCTTCTGCCTCCAGTAGCAACAGCGGCAGTAGCAGCAGCAACAGTGGCAGCAGCAGTGCCTATCCCTCCTCCGTCCCTCATCTTCCACCAAAAAGCCGCCTTCCGCTGGCTATGGGAAGCAAAGGAGAAGGAGGAGGAGGAGAAGGAGGAGGAGGGAGGGAGGGAGGAAGCGGCGACGAGAACGCCATGCCTAAGCAGCAGCTACGCGGGGTGTCTGCAGGAGCACCAGTAGCACAGGCACCCATGAGTGAGGGCGGAGGGATGAAAATGAAGACTCGCTCCCGCACAGCCGACATGCCTGACGAAGGAGGGAGGAAGGCTGGGATGAGTGCAGAGGAGACAGTGGAGTGGGCGTTGCGGATGATGGGTGATGGCCTAGTGGCAGCAACAAAGAAAGGGAAAGCACTAGAGGAATTGATGTTCGTGCTCGGCGGAGGAAGGGAGGAAGGGCGGGAGGGAGGAAGGGGTATGTGGGACCGGTACTTTGAAGCGACCATGCATTTATTCCTGGAAGGACTCAAAAAAGTGCCCGGAGCTGCTGCCTCGTCCTTGTCCTCCTCCTCAGCCCCTTCCTCCCTAGACACCTGCCCATTACTCAACCCCTCTCCCACCTCCTCGACCAACGAAGATCTTATCTGGGCCTCGGGCTTGAAAATACCACAAGCCAGCAAAGCCTTCCCCCCCTCCCTCTACCTCTCCCTCCGGGGCCTGCGTCACCTCCTCCGCCTCGCCCGACAAGACCCCTCCAAATCCCCTTCCTTCACCTCCTTTCTCCCCTCCCTCCTTCCCGCCCTCCTTGCCTGTGCTTCCACATCCTCCCTGGAGCTATTCAAACACGCCGAACGGACACTCAACTGTCTACTCTTCGTCCACCCCAACCCCGCCCACCTATATCTCTCTCTCTCCTCCCTCATCGCACCTCCCTCCTCCTCCCCCTCCCCTCCTCCTTCCCTCCCTCGCCCGCACCTTCTAATGGCCCTCCGAGCTTTCCCCAAGCTCCTACCTCGCTTGCAACCCACTCCTCGACTCGTCCTTCCCTCTCTTCCCTCTCTCCTTCCTGTCCTAACTTCGCATATCAATGACGCAGATATCGTGGTGCGCATGTCTGTAGTTGCAGCTCTGGCCTCCCTGTACCTCGTCGTTAAAGGCGATTTATCGCCTCATTTGCATACCAGGCTCAGGCCCGCTCAGTTAAAGTTAGTCACGATTTACATCGATAAGGCCATGGCAAGGGCGGAGGGAGGGAGGGAGGGTAGGCGGCCTCTGGGGGAAGTGCATGTGCAGTAGAGGCGCAGGAGGAGGGGAAGAAAGAAAAGGAAAAAATATGCACGTCGTGCATTGTGTATGTAGAAAATAAAGGATATACGTTGGTGAGAGAGAAAGAGCTAGTATGAGGTAAAGCGTTCATTTCTGTATTGTGAGAAACTCGGGCAGCGGCAGCAAAGAAGGACGAAGGGAACAAGAAGAGAAAAGAAAGACAACAGGACAGGAGAGTCGAGAAGCTAACACGAAGAGAACCAACCAAATGCAGCCTGCGAACAGAGGGGGGGAAATGTGCGAGGGAAAATGACAAAGGGACACTACAGCGGCAACCATGACTCGAAATGATCGAGCTTTCTCCTGTGGGGATGGATGGATGAGTGATGCCGAGAAACACACAAGAAACCAAACGTCAGTATTGAGCGAACAAAAACCGAAGCCCCCCGCAAAAATATCGAGCAGCGAACGCACCAAAAAAAAAACTGACACAATTCCCGCTCCCTCACGGTCGTTTTCCTTCCTTCCCTTCACTCTCTCCATCTTCCTTGCTCCTCAGTAGTAAATCGACCCATACCTCACGACGCATCTTCTCCCTCTGCCCTCTTCCCCATCATTTGAAATGCAAGACAGCTGACTCTCGGCAACCAAAAGCAGCCCGTTTAGAGGACTACACAACTATACCCTCTATTCAATCCCTCACCCCCCAACAGACAAAAACTCTGAATGCTCTTTTTTCCAACATCTCTTCCCGTATACACCCACGCTTCCTTTATCTCTTTCTTTTCGTCATCAATTACTCCAGTCCCTCTTGCTGCTTCGGCTTAACCCGAAGAACGAATCGACTTCTTCCTTCAACCGCTTTGGGGTCTATGCAGCACGGACTCCTTACCCCCATGGTGCTCCAATAAATGACCAATACCACACTCCTCCCCTCCCCTTCCCGAAGTAAGTCTCATTTACTTCTTCTTCTGTGGGGGACCATGCTGTTCGCACTCCCCATCCCCGTGGTACTTCAACGACTGAAACCAATTCGAGGCCGCATAACCTTGATTCGCAAAATGCTTCGTCTTAACTCCCTCCCTCTTCAATTTGTTTTCCACGTCTTCCTGCAAGAAATTGAAGGCATACTTCTTCGTCCCCAGCACTTGCTTGCGACTAATTTCTGGCTCAATCTGCACTTCCCACCCCTGACGCTTCGCAAAGCGAGCCGCCTCCTCAGCCGTGTCAAATGCGAGTGACTGGTTACTTAAGGGATCAGCAGTTGAAGTCCATCCCATTAAAGGATTGGACCAGCGTTCCTGCTGTGCCCAAGTGATGTGCCAGGGGTAGGACTTGTTGGGGCTGGATTGCATGGCGCTTTGAGCCTTTTGGCGGATGGTGACCTTGCGGGCCCTTTGATTCGCGGGTTGGTCGTTCAAGACGGCCATTTCCTCTTGGTTTTCCGGGAGATAAGTGGGCAGGTCTGGAACATCGGAGACAGTATGAGGCTGCACGGTTTTCATGGTCCCGGCGCGGACTTGGCTGACGTGCGCCTCGGAGGTGGCGACCATCTTTTGCAGCTCTTCGGGGGAGGGCGGAGGAGGAGGCTTTTGGGGCGGGGCGGAGAGGCCGCGGGTCAGGACATGGCCAGACGAGGGCACCGAGGCACGGAGACGCGAGGCTACCACTCGGCCGGTTGCCATGAGGGAGCTCTGCATGGTGGCTGCAAGGGCGCTGTGTTAGTCGTAGATGTGTTGGGGTAGGGTCGAGATTATCATGAGAACCATCATCAAGAAGCAACGGCGGCAAGGACGAGCGCAAAGACAGAAGCGAGACGTGTGCAACCCCTCCGCCCGCACCACGTGACGAGAAACGTAAAGATGTACAGCCAACCTCACAAAGGGAAAGGTGCGTGCACGTTGTTTTGTTTGTCGGTTCGGAAGCCAAGCCAGCTGGGTAGGATCTGCCCCACCAACGTACAGCAAGGCAACGGGCAACGGGTGCGGTAGCGACATTGTCTCAAAGCCCGTATAGGTAGCATGACTACAGTCCCACAGCTAAAACACTAGCAAGATCTCCATTTGGACATGAATAAGACAGTTGAAGCGCCAGGTACAGCCAGTTGTACGAGATGTAGCACAAATACCAACTCATCTGTGACCTCCTCACCCCTCTCATGACTCACGAATACAGCCATGTGTAAAACCGTCACACACCCTCCGCTTCCCACTGCCACTGGTTCCACCTCCGGCCCCAACTCCACTTCTATCCGCGCCATGCATGCCACAGGACCCACCCAATTGACCGCCGCCGCTGCTGCTGACCCAAAACCACTACCATCGCATGTCGTCTTCTGCCTTCCTGGCCTGTGGGGAAATCTGGAAAATCTGGAATGTTTGGCTAAGATGATTCGTACCATATGTTTTCCCTCCAGCCGTTGTTGTCAGTCGCGTCAATTCCATGGCTTTTTCCTACCACGGGGAAGATGCGTGCGGGACGCGGCTGGCGGAGGAAGTCAAAGCAATTGCAGCAGCCCACCCGCATGTTCGACAAGTTTCATTTGTGTGTTATAGTGCTGGGGGACTCTTTCGTCGGTTTGCTGTCGGAAAGCTTTGGCATGAGTGGCTAAAGGGAGAAGAATGGATGAAGGAAAACAAGGGCCACTGCAGCAGCAGGAGCGATAAACTGCATTTTTGGGAGCCGTTGGCGGTTATCACTCTGGCTACTCCCCACTATAGATGCAGAGAGGTGGGTCATACTGCGCATGATCGGTGGCAAAATCGCGTCCAAGCCTCTTTCGCTAATATTCATTGCCATCGAACAGGTCGACAAATCATGTTGATATATACAATATATATCATGTCATGTCAAATTGCTGGGTGGGTGTAGATCAAGTGTGATAAAGAGGGAATAGACATTTTGGAGGATGTGGCAATGCAAGTGGAAACGGCAACTGAAAAAACGAGACTGGGAAGGAGGAAAGAAGGAGGGGCTGGTGACAGGGGTACACAAATCTACTATTTGTGGATGATATATATCGAAATGTACACTGAAATTGTAGAGAAATGTAAATTCAAAAGTGTTGATAAGAGCCTATAACACCGAATCACTGCTACTCAAGCCATAAAAGAATGAATCAGGACTGCTTTTCATTTTTTCAACTTTTGCTTTCTGTCTTTCTTTGTTGGTGATTTTATTCATGTGCCTTACCTCGTCATGGTCGTCGATGGATGTTTGTTCCTCATTACACTTTCCTGTAATCCTGCTTTACTCTTCGCTGTTCTTCGTCCCTTCTCTTCTTCTTTTCATTTCATCATTTTCCACATTTCTCCTCACACGTATCTCTATGCAAATAAAAATACACATGCCGCAGGATCTCGTATTTCTCCTTTTCTCTCCTCCTATTTTTTTTGACATACTCTCTCCCTCTATATTCAATTCGCTACCAGCATTCCTCACTGCTGGCAAGGCCCCTGCAGCTGTTACGGCTGCTGGTGCGGCTGCCACAGCACCGGATTCAACATCATCCTTCCAGCCCCACCCGCAGTATTACCAGCAGCAGCAGCAGCAGCAGCAAATTGACGTCTTTCTCACCGTTTCCTCCGGGTCAACCGCCGTCGCGTATAAAATAAGTTAAAGTCCAACCGGAAGACTAAAAACCGCACCGCATCGGCCTCCGCCACCGCTGCCTGCCTCCCCGCCGCCCCCTTACCCTGCTGCTGCAATGACTCCATCAAGTTTTCACAGGCCCTCCCAAACTCCCCTGTCGTCACTTCCACCCGATCCGCATACCGATCCACCCACCGTTCCTCCCCCCATCCCTCCCCCCCTCCCTCCCCCCCTCCCTCCCCCGATCCCTCCTCCGCCTGCGATAGCCCCCACTCCCCCTTGACCGTCCGATGTTCCACCACCTTCCTGAAGGCTTCCTTTTGTTGGTGAACCCTCAAGGCATCTCCGCAGAGGTCAGAATGCAGGGAGCAAAAGGCTATTATCGAGGACAAGACGGCCTCTAAAGCTGCGAGCAAAGGCGCCTTGTCGGGGGAGAGGAAGGAGGTGTGTGTCACCCGCTGGAGGTAGGCGTCATGGGCCGCAATCAGGGAATCAAGGTCTGTGGCTGCGGCAAGGTCGGCTTCGAGACGCGTCCAGCTGGCTTCGAGGACATCAAACCACATAAACGAACTCAAATTACTCACAAAATGCACCATTTCCCGCCTTGTCAGGTTACAGCGCTGCAACATCCCGGACAGTACCCCCATCTTTCCCTCCCTCCCTCTCCCTCCAGAGGCCACGGGGAGATGCCCCACCATCATGTGCGCCTTCCAGCTTGTCGCCAGCAGCCACTCTACCCGCTTCAGCCTCCAAAGGAGGTGGAATATCCTTCCATACATCTCCATCGCCCCCTTGTGCACCACTGCGGACACAGGGGCCTCCACGTGGTAATCAAGACTGAACACATCCCACCCTTCCTCCCCCCCCGACGCCTGGAGAAGCCTCACGCCGACCCTATTCAGGATTTCGGCTTCTTCATATTGGGCGTTGCTGCTTCGCAAGGCGGCTTCGAGCTTGCCGGTGAGATCGTGGCGGTAGACTTGATCGGCGCCTTTGCGGAGTTCTGGGCCTAGGGGAGGGAGGGGGGGAGGGAGGGATGAGCAGCGAAGTGTGATGTGTAATACTGGATGTGTGAATGAGAAAGTCAAGGAGAGAGGGAGGAAGGGAGGGGGGGTTGACGCCACACACACACACACACTCACTTACCGATGGCGTCCATGAGGCAAGTGACAAAGTCTCCCTGGCCCAGCGTGAGGAACCGCTTGAGGGCGCGGAGATGGGCCATGAGCTTGTATTTCTCGCCGAGTAAGAGGGAGAGTAAACGGGCATTCACCACGGCCGCCACTTGGTCGACGACTGAGTTGAGGGTATCGACGTTTGCGTAGCTGAAATCCGTATCCTCCGCCGCACGACGGGCATGGCGGGCAGCTGCACCAGCAGCGGAGGAGGAGGAGGAGGAAGGAAGGGAACGCCATTCTTGGTCATGGCAGCAATGTCGCATAAAATTGATGGATTTTCCTAGCACCAGGATTTTGTGGGCGAGTGAGGGAGGAAGGAATCGAGGGACCATACCCGGACGTAGCGCGTAGCAATGGTGCCACAGACTTTCATCACTCCCTCCCTCCCCCCCTCCTTCCCCTCCTCCTCCCCCCTTGACAGCCACGACGAAAAATTCACCGTATGCATCCAAGAGCTCTCCTTCCAGGACCCAGCGACGGAGCATCTCAAAGAGAGGGACACAGGCTCTTCGCAGCACCCGATGGACCAGACTTTTTGCTTGTGGGTCGCCTTGGTAGGCATGTCCGTAGAGGACTGAGGCGAGAGCACCGCCCCTCACATGGGCCAGGGAATCACACAAGGTCGCCAGCAACCGTAGGCGTTGTAAAGGCTCTTCTACCCATATAGTGAGACGACGGAGGGTAAGGCCACCGGAACGTACAGCGCCTGCAGCAGGAGGAGGAGCAGCAGCAGTGAAGAGACTGCTGTTGTTGTTGGTGATCTGCTGCTGCTGTGGTTGTTGGTGCTGCTGGTCGTTCAATTGCGTTTCCAGCACCGCAATTAAACGATAGTACTCCGTCAATTCATCCTGGAGAAGATGCCCGAGGGCTTGACCGACCAATCCCACCTCCCTCTGTTGTCTCTTGGCTCTATCGGCGGCTTGACTCACTTTCCGATACAGCCAACCTAGCTCACTAATATGCAATATACAATCAAGCATTCCGGGCCCAAATGTCGAGCGGAGGGAGGGATGGAGGACGTGCTGTTGTGACGTCTGATCAAATTTGATGAGTCTTCCATCGATACCTTGGAAGGAGTAGAGGAGGTCGCGAAGGAGGGCTTGTTCTGCCTCGGCAGCCTCGGCGGCGTCAATGAGCAGGGACGAGTGCTGTGCCGTGACCAGGGCGTGGGAGGAGGAAAAAAGGTGAACGCTTGGTTGTTGCTGCTGTTGCTGATCATGGCGACCGTTGAGTTGGTTAAAAGTGCTGGTGTTGCTTGTGCTGGTGGTTGAGTGGTGGTTGACAGGGTAGGAGAGGGAGGTGGAAGAGGAGGAGGGGGAGGGGAAGGAAGCAGCAGCAGAGGCAGCAGCTGGGCGTGAGGGGGGATATAGCAAAGAAGCAGACGGTAAGTCTGCGGAGACGAAGGCGTCCATGACATCAGCCCGATTTCGTTCCCCCATCCCTCCTCCTCCTCCTCCTCCTCCTCCGTCGCTCCCCCTCACGCGTGCTGCCGGCCGACCATCTCTCCCTAATAAAGTCAACAAATGCAATGCCGCCCACCGTTGTTCCAATTGATTTTTCAACGCTGGACTTCCCAATTTCCGTATCAGTTCCTCTAATCTGTTTGCTAAGGCCCGTCCTCGTTCTTCTTGTCCTGTCCCTTCATATTGACGACGGACCTTCCGTTGAGCATGTTGAAGTGTAAAAAACTCATCTAACGCTGCCTCAGGTGGTCGGCGGCATGTGCCTAGTTTATGCAAACAGGAGCGGAGGAGCGCTTCGTCTTTACGAGCGTCGCGGGCGGGGGTGGCGGCCGCGGCATCAGGGTCGTCTTGTTGGGCGAATGAGGAGGAGGAAGAGGAGGAGAAAGGCACCATGTGTCGACAGAGCTGCTCCATGAGCCGCACCACCTCCATATCGCGACTGAGCGTTGGCATAAAAGACGCAGGGTGTGATGAAGGGGATGATGGTGGTGGTCTAAGGCTGCTGTGACTGCGGCTGCTGAGGAAGGAGGAGGCGAGAGTGGAAGGAGAAAAAGGAGTATTCATAAAAAGATGATGTTGCCGACGCGGGAGGCGGCGAGCGGTGCAGCAAATGGCGTCTATCTCCTCTATCTCCAAGCCTGTAGGGTGTGTGAGTGAGTGAGTGCGTGTGAGTGACTGTTGTGTCGGGTGTTGTTTGGGCGCGTCGTGTTTTTTCCTGGCGAAAACAGCGAAGGAAAGCTCCTTGGTTGGTTGCTTCGCGCGTTGTGCAGGCTTTGCCATTAAGACGTGCTGCTAGGAGTCTCATCGTCCTTCATGCCCCAAACATACAGCTTTAAGCATACATCTACGCAAGTACAGGGTCCTTCGGCGCAGTGCTTTATGTGCGAGCAGCTTTCTTCGGCCCGAGGCCTCCTGCCTTATTGCCCGTCTTGTTCCTCGACAGCTTTGCCCGCCACAGCTTCGTCGTATCAATCATACCCTCATGCTCCCTATCCTCACTCTCCTACGCTCACAGTTCTCATCATCGACTGCTTTCTTCTCCCCTTTTCGTCACCATGTCTCCTCCTTCCGGTTTGATCGGTGGGTTTGGTGCGACCAAGGAGACCCCGGACGTGGAGACGACGGCCCTGCTCAGCAGCGTCAGGGGCGAGGTGGAAAAGGTACGCCGTGGAGTTTGGATGCAATACGGCACCATATGTTTTTGGTTTATAGCAGACAAGCACATTGGGAGGATGTCATGTCATCTATGAAATTTTCATTGTTGCGCTGATGCAAGGCTCTTTGTGTCCTCTGCTACCTTTTATTCACCTACACCTCATAGCAACTCTCTACGACCTTCAGCACGTTTGAGCCTCACAGCGTCCGCACGCAAGTGGTACGTACATCCTTATGCTGAAGCAAAGTGAGCATTGACCTCTATTTCTTGTCCTTCTCTTCATCCTCCTCCCTTCTCCAGTATTCCTCTCTCCGTTTGTCATCCTCCTTCCTCTATTTTTTTCCTTTTCCTTTTTTCACCCCAGGTGGCGGGCACCAACTACCGGTGCAAAGTCCACGTTGGGGATTCGAAATACGTGCATATGGTGGTGCATCAACCCCTGCCTCATACCAAGGAGCCGGCAAAGGTATGTTCATGCTTTTTGGGCGACAGGGCGGGATGGATATAAGTGAGCACGTGCGTGTTGTCGCGGCGGGCCAGAACATTAGTATGAGATGATAACACGAAAATGGGCATATTGCATGATCTCACCTTCCTTCCCTTCTCCTGTTTGTAAATCGCCCGCAGTTGATGTCCGCCGAGGGAGGCAAGACGTTGGAGGACGCCCTCTAAATGACGTGCAAAGTATCGTGGAATGGTGGTGATGACGCCGCTGGGAAGGAATTGCTACAGAGGATAGTCATTTATCATCGAGAAAGTAGTCATTCAAAGGGATATGTGTGCATAACGCGGATAAAAGATGGAAAAACAGAGCAATCGGCACATAGAAAGAAGCGTGGAGGATCATGTGGTGTGCCAAACGAGAGACACAAACAAAAAGCAACATAAAAATGTGGGCACTTTTTAAACCACATCATGAGATCTCTCGATGTCTATCTCTATTCCATTATTGAAAATGCACCATTACGTTGCCTTAGCCTCTGCGTCCTAAGGGGCATGGGCCTGGATCGACTGGGGCACAAGAGAGAGTGGGGAAGTCCCGTCGAACGCATGACGATGTCCAAGCACGGAAAGCTTTGTAAAGGAGACCTTTTCCATAACGTACATGGCCTCGACTGTCTCACCGTATGTTTGGCTTGGCTCCTTACCTTACTTTTGCATCGTGTAGCATGCTTGATGTAGTCTTCTTTTCCAACCTCCACCACTATTATCGTCAGCACAACCCTATCATGAGGAGCCCAGCCGAATTTGTTCTTCATCGCTCCCTTTCCAACAAATACACGCAAAGCAACAGTAAATCACTATGCCGCCGAGCATGCTGCATCTTCATGAGTCCCTCATTGCCTACATGCCCACCCAAGCCAAAGGCCTCCCTCCTGTCGTCGTTCTGCTGCTCATTCCCCTCGCTACCGCCGTCTTCGCCATTCTAGCCGGCCGCGTCCTCTTGGCCCTCGCCTTCACTGCTACCGCCAAGCGTGTACCCACCTTGAACGTACCGACGACGCCTGCTATTACACAAGATGACGGAGTCACCGTCCGGGCGAGCAGAACGCAAGCCTTGCTCGACCCAAAGCGTCCTGGCTTCCTTCAATGCTACGACCCTGCCACCTCGCAACGTTTGGGGGAAGTGCCCATTATGACCACCAAGGACGTCAACGCCATCGTCAGCAAGGCCAAAAAAGCGCAAACGACCTGGGCCAAGACTTCCTTTGTTGAACGGCGACGTGTGTTGAGCGCCATGCAGAATTATATCGTTGCTCACATGGAGGAAATTGCACGGGTCTGCTCCCGGGATTCGGGCAAGCCTAAAATTGAAGCGTTGCTAGGGGAGATTATGACGACGTGCGAGAAAATCCGCACGATTAATGCACAGGGTGAAGGGTGGTTGCAACCGCAGTATCGCACGCCTGGACCGATGATGATGCATAAGACGGCGTACGTGGAGTTTCAGCCTTTGGGTGTGCTGGGGGTGATAGCTCCATGGAATTACCCCTTCCATAATCTGTTCAATCACGTGATTTCGGGGCTTTTTGCTGGTAACGCAGTCGTGAGCAAGGTCTCTGAGTACACCTCCTGGTCGTCCTACGGGTATTTTTCCGACATCATTCGAGCGGCGTTGGTCGAATGCGGGCATTCCCCCGATCTGGTAGCAGTAGTGACTGGGTTGGGAGAAGCAGGTGCTGCCCTTGTCGCATGCCCGGAGGTCGATAAGATTATTTTTACGGGCTCCCCGTCCGTGGGGAAGAAGGTAATGGAGGGGGCGGCACCGCATCTGAAGCCGGTTATCTTGGAATTGGGAGGGAAGGACCCCATGGTGATTATGGAGGATGCGGACATCGATGCTCTGTTGCCGATGGCCTTGAAGGGGGCTTTTTTTAATTGTGGGCAAAATTGTTGCGGGGTGGAGCGGTTTTATGTCTATGAGAGTGTGCACGATAAGTTTGTGGCGGAGGTGGTGAAGAGGGTGGGAGCCTTTCGCCAAGGGCCGCCGTTGGAAGGGGCGGAGAAAGTCGACTGTGGAGCTATGGTCATGCCACGGCAGCTCGAGATTGTTCAGGGGCTCATCGACGAGGCGGTGGCTGAGGGCGCAAAAGTGATGGTGGGGGGAAAGCGGCACCCGGATCACGGGCAAGGTAATTTCTTCCAGCCGACGGTTTTGGTGGGGGTGACGAATGAGATGAAGATTGCGCAGGAGGAGGTGTTCGGGCCGGTGATGACCATCATTAAGGTACCGAAGAACGACGATGCTATGTGTTTGAAGATGGTGAACGAATGTAATTACGGCCTTGGGTCTTCGGTGTTTTCCCGAGATGCCGCGCGGGCTTTGAGGTTGGGGAATGGGATCAGGGCGGGAATGACGACGGTAAATGATTTCGGGGTGAATTACTTGGTGCAGGCGTTGCCGTTCGGAGGAACGAAGCACAGCGGATTCGACCGATTCGCAGGTCCAGAAGGGTTGCAGGCATGTTGTTTGATGAAGAGTGTGGTCGTGGATCGGATTCCATTCGTGAAGACGTCCATTCCCGCGCAGTTGCAATACCCCGTGAGCGAGAAGACATTCGGCTTTGGCCAGGGACTCTTGCAGTTGTTTTATGAGCCGACGTTAATGGGTAAAGCAAAGGCGGTGCTAAAATTGATTTAATGTGAGCGGGGAAGAAGGAAGGAAGAGGAAATAGGGGAAGGAGGGAAGGAGGGAGGGAAGGAGGGGAGGAGGGAAGGAGGGAAGGAGGGAAGGAGGGAGGAGTGGCAATACCCGTTGACAAAACGGTTGAGTGAGGCGAAGTAGTGTTCATTCCCAAAGGAACAGTAGGGTAGGGTAGACGTATTATCTGTGTTTGTGTTTCGACCTTGCGTCCATGCGCCCGCGCGCGTGGGTGTGTGCATCGACATAAATACATCTTGTAATTTGGGATGGATGACGAGAACGAATAAGAGAAGAAAAGACAGGCAAAGATAAAGAAATGTGAAATGCACCGACTGCATCTTATCTACATGGCTTCACGTCGCAGGCCCGCCGCTCGATTGATATTGAATCTTCTTCTTTGGTTCTCTTGAGCCGCCATCCATTTGATCTCACCACCACCGCTGCAGCAGTCACCCATTTCATGTCCCCCCTACTCCACCTTTCTCCGTCTCCTTCCCCCCTCCCTTCCCCCTCCCCCACTCACCTTCAACCCCTCTTTTGTCCACGGCGTCGTCTTCCACACCCCCAAAAGGTAACACAACCTCACACACAGCATGTCCCTGAAGATACCCACGGACGCCAGCACCACATCCAGTTTATTCGTTATCAATTTTGAGCCCTCCACCTCTTGCCAATTCACCGCTACCTCCACCATGGGCAATCCCAATCGATCACAGACGTGGACAATCTCCAAGTCAAACCCCCATCTCTCAAGATGCAACGTCCCAAACAGTATTTTATTCGCCGCACGCGAGAAAAGTTTGAATCCGCACTGCGTGTCCTTGATTCGACCGCTTATTAACACAGTCACCAACATGTGTAGCCCCTTCATCAAAATCGTTCGGTACCATGCCCGTGTCGCCACGGAGTCCTTCTCGTAATGTGCACGACTCCCCACACCTATCCCCATGCTCCCTCCCTCCATCCCTTCCTCTACCCCTTGCGTGCGGACCAACATGCGTTCTAAACACGTAATGTCAGTGGCACCATCCGCGTCGACCATCAACGCATACTCTCCTCTGCTATGAAGCATACCCTCCTTGATGGCCCCTCCTTTCCCCCTATTTGTGCGGAGTTTCAAGACTCTGAGCACGTCGGAACCGAGTATGCGCGAATACCTTGACGCGACCTCGACTGTTCTATCCGTACTCCCGTCATCGACGACAATCAACTCATACGTCAAGCTGCTGCTGCTGCTGCTACTACCACTACCATTCTTGCTGCTGCGTTTCTTCCATTCCTCGAGATAAGCAAGAGTCGCGTCCAGCATGACGGGCAAACGGACTTCTTCATTGTAGGCGGGAATGACTAGAGAGAGCAACACCGTCGGGGGGTCAGCAAGGGTAGGGAAGCGTTCCTCCTCCTCCTCCGCTACCGTCGCTCTTCTTGTTGCTCGGGTGTTTCTCGCTGGACTATCGCTATCACTACTACTGCTGCTGCTGCTACTACTGCTGTTCGGTGCGTATTTGACAAAGGTGTGGGGCTCGTGGTCCTGTGGCCGGCGCCAGGCAGCGAGGGCGGGTTGAAAGACGTAGAGAAAACTGAGAGTCAAGACAGCGCTGATCAATGCTACAGCACCTGCGAGGAGGTGCTGTTGTCCTTGGACATGTTGCAGTCCTAGGCTGTCAGGCAAGGCGGAGAGGGAGGGGGAAGAGACGGAGAGGACCATGGTACTTCGAGGGGCGATGGAGTGAAAGGGAGGGGACGCAAGTGCTAGTCACGCGGCGGCGTTAGTGGTGGGGCTGACGGCAGCCTGGATGATTGGAGTGATGGTGCTGCTGCGGCGGAAGTGTTGGTAGGGTGTAGTTGCCAAGGAGGAGAAGCAGGATGGAGGCGTGCGCATTCACGAGGAGGCGAGATGGGCGGACAAGATAACAATGATAAGCTTTGATTGTTGTGGGCCTGATTTGAAAAATGGGGAAAAAGGAAGGGAGATGGCTGAGTTGATGAAAATAACAGATCAAGGAATTGGGGCCTGTCTTGTTTTGGCGGTGCACACGCGCGGTTGGGTTGTGTGACCGGGGTGAGCTTGATGGGCTCCTGCTCCTGTGACGAAGAGCCGTTGCGGTCTCGCCCCTTTTTTTCAGAGACGCGGCTCCGAGACCTCTCGTTGTACCTGCAACCAAACCCTCCCCGCTCCGTGCGCATTTTCTTGCATCTGTGCCCTTGGGGACAGATCACTGTGCAGGTCGTTACTTTTTGTCGGGGGTGTCTGATTCCTGCCCTCGTCAACCCGCGCTTGTGTCATCCATCTCCTCAACTCTCTCGGGCTCCGAAGGCTCCTCCTCGGCACGTAGATCGTCACATTGCCCACCCATACCGGGGTATCACATTTTCTCCTCCTCCTCCTCCTCCTCTCCTCCTCCTCCTCCTCCTCTTTCTGTCCCTCTTCTTCTTCTTCTTCTTCTTCTTCTTCTTCTTCTTCTTCTTCTTCTTCTTCTTCTTCTTCTTCTACTTCTTCTTCTTCTTCTACTACTTCTTCTTCTTCTTCCTCCTCCTCCTCCTCCTCCTCCTCCTCCTCCTATTCCTTCCCACCAGTGGCATATCAAATCGCACTCCTCACGCCTAGTCAGAACCATTTCCATTCACCCTCACACTTCTCCTACTGCCACAGTATACCGCACCACCGCTCTACTGTGACCCCATCGCAAACATGACAAGTCTCAACCAAGACCTGGGTGAGTTGCACCACCTCATCGTCACCAAGGAGCATGCCATGCATACGCTGGTTGTCAAATGTAAGCTGCGGGATGCAGGCAAGAAGAAATGAGGGAGGAGGAGGTGGGAGGAGGTCAAGCAAGATGTTGGTGGTCTTTGAATAAGCTATCACCCCAGCAGCCGCTATTATAGCATCTTTTCATCCTTCTTTCACTCATTCCCTTCATCCCTCCTTCCCTTCCTTCCTCCCTTCAGCTAAGGAAGTCGGCGACACCATTCGCACCCGCGAAGAAAGCCTCGAAACCGAGACTACCAAACGCACCGAGCTCCACCACGCCAATAATCGTCTCTACCAGCGCATTAGGGTAGAGCAAGAGAAGGTAAGAAGCACTCAGCATTTTCCCTTCTTCTCGAGCCGGGAGATATAAAAAGGAATAAATGGCATCCTGTCTGCTCCCTCCCTCCCTCCTTCCCTCCCTGCCTTTCTTGCCTCACATCAGCTCAATGGACTCGACGTCTGCATCGACCTGAACCGACAAGCCCTCAGCGAAGCCAACCGCCAAAATACCGAGCTTTCTCTTCAGGTTGACAATTGGACTCGAGAACAAATGGAGGGGGTCACCCACACCCTTCTCCATCTTCACACAGAGCTTTCCTCCATCTACGCGTATGGACAAACACACACTCAAGTCGCCGCCGCCGCCGCCGCAGCGCATACCGCCGCCAAGAAGAGTCGAATGGAGGAGGAGCACAAAGCATCCGCGTTGCAGCAGCACTTAGCAGCATTGCGTGGAAAGAAGGAGGCATTAGAGATGGAGATACGGGGAATGACGCCTAAGCTGCAGCAGGTGGCGACCAAGAAGGCAGCTGTTGCGCATCGAAAGCACGTGGCGGCGCAAGAGTGGAAACAGCAACATGAGTGGACGGAAGAGCACCAAAAGGAGGCAGCAGTGGCAGCAGCGGCTGCGGGGAAGCTGAAAGGGGAGACGGAGAAGGAGTTAGAAAGAGGAAAGGAATCACTTAAGAGGGTGGCAGAGACCGTAAAAGAGGAGAAAATAGAGCTTGTGGCTATGCTGGATAGGGTGGAGGAGCAGCAGCTGGCAAAGAGGGAGGGGGAGAAAGCAAGGGAGGAAAGACAGGTGTTGCTGCTGCAGAAGGAGAAGGAGAGTGAAAAGAAGAAAAATCTTGCGTGTGCCCTTGTGGAAGAAAAGCGAAACGTCATCAAGAAGCAAATCCAGGCCGAGACGGAGAGGGAGGAGGCCAGGGCGGAAGCGGCGGAGAGCATCCATGATGAGGGGTGGATGGCGAGGCTGGTTGCATATGAGAACGAGCTCGCGGCCTGCAAGACCTTGATGGCGCAACGGGAGCAGCGCCTCTCCTTGGGAGAACGACAACTGACATGGATTAAGGCAATGGCGAGGAGGGTGGAGGAGGAAGAAGGGGCAGTTGCTGCCTTGGCAGCGGCAGCAGCGGCAGCAGAGGGAAAAGGAGAGGAGGAGGGAGGGGCGGAGAGAAAATTGGTGAAGGAGACTTTGGTCCGGTTGGTGAGGGCCATGGAGGCGGTGAGGAAAGTGGAACTGCTGGAAGGAGAGGAGGAAGAAAGGGAGGAGGAGAAGAAGGAAGGAGGGGGGGGGGGAGGAAGGGGGGGAGGGTCGATGGAGGAGATAGAGCGTGAGTTGATCAAGAAGAAGGACGAGCTGCTGGCGGTGCTCGGGATGGAGGGAGGGGATGGCGAAGCAGGACAGCAGCAGCAGCAGCAGCAGCAGCAGCAGCAGCAGCAGCAGCAGCAGCAACAGAAACATCAGTTCGACGAGCAGATGAATACGTTGCAAGCTTCGCTGGAGCAGCAAAAGGGGAAGGTGATCAGGCGAGCAGCAGCAGTAGCAGCAGTGAGGGGACAGGTGGAGGAGAGGGAGGGTGAGGTCGCACGTTTAAGGGGTTTGCAGAGGGCACGAGAGGAGGTCTTGCGAAAGAGGATTGAGAAGAATCTGGCGGAAGAACGACGGGAGGCTCAACGAGTGCAGGAGGAGAGGAAAACTGGCTTAGAGCGAGCGTACCTTGAGGCGGACCGCAAGTTCATCGAATTGGACGAAGAGCTGAAAGAGATGTATGCTGGGAAGATGGAGGAAGTGAAGGCGGAAGAGAAGCAAATACGTCGGAAGTTGTACCAACGGGCGCAGCAGCAGCAGCAACAGCAACAGCAACAACAGCAGCAACAGCAGAAGAATAGAAAGGAGAAGGAGAATATAGTTCGGATTTCGGGTAAATCGCAGTGGAAGGGTGGAGGAGGGATAGGAGAGAATGAGGGAAGTAAGAGGGGGCTGCTGAAGACGAAGAAGAAGAGGGTGGATGAGACTCATGGGAAGAAGCAGCGGCGGGTGTAATGAGGGGATTCAGAGAAGGAATGGAGAAATGGAGGGAGGGAGAAATTGGAGAGAACGTATGCTTGTGTATGAAGATGGAAGAGAGAAGAAGACAATGGGAAAGGTTAGGAGGTAGATAGACTAGAACCATAAAGTTGGGGCCGAGGAAAAGTGGGAGGACGGTCGTAGACAAACGAAATCTATGCGCACGAAGATCGGAGCGTATGGAGTCACTGAGCAGCCCGAACACGAATGAAGATTGAAGGCTCTCTATCTGTAGTCGCAATAGTGCCTCAGTAGCGATGCCTTAAAAAATGACATCGACACAGGTAAAGGAAGAGGAAATGCGTCCATCTTTCATGCACTGCATGCGGGATGATGTTCGAAAGGAGCGGCAGGTTTGAGCAGGAATAGGAGCGTGGCCTAGGTGTGTGTAGGCAATCTCGAAGAATCAGACATCATACTGCGCAGTGCTTAGCTATCGATACAGGGACATCGAGCCGGTCACGAGAGATAGAGATGGAAGAATGAGAATGAGAAAATGAGGGACAAGAGCTCAGAAAAAAATAAGCACAGACATGGCCAACGCTTTTTGAGGGGAAAGTGTGGGTATGTGTACCTGGCTTTCAAACATTTACATTTCCTCTGTCACGTCTATTGAACCTATGCTGGGCAGTGCGCATGCATCGACAGCTCCTCCTGTTACTGCTGTTGGTGCTGCTCCCATAACTCCTCCTGCTACTGCTACTGCTGTTGCTGTTGCTGCTGTTGTGGCTGCTGCTAGTGCTGCTGCTGCTGCTACTACTCCTGCTGCTGTTGCTGCTCTTGCTGTTGCTGCTGTTGTTGTTGTTGTTGCTGCTGCTGCTGCTGCTGTTGCCGCTACTGCTGCTGTTGCTGTAGCTGCAGCTGCTACTACTACTGCTACTGCTGCCTCTCTTCCTTGCTGCCCCTCCTCCTTCATCCTCCGCACCGTGAAGAGGTGAAAGCGCATGTATGCCGCCTCCTGAAGGTCTTCCAACAGCTCCTCGTCAGTAACCTCCTCCTGCTCAAAGCTCAGCCCGCATGCCTCCAGCTCTCGCGGAAGAGCGTGGACGCCATACCTGTTTTTAATTCGGTGCGTGCATTTGTAAGTTTTGCTTTCATTACTCATGCATTCATTCATTGACCTAATTAATTCATCCCTGTCTTCCTCTCTTTCATTCATCATCCTTTTATTTTATCTTATTTATTGATTCATTTAATTAAGAAATTAATTAATCTTTTCTATCCCATTTCTAAGAACAAATCATATATCTTACCTATGCTGGGGGGCAGGAGCAGTGATATACCCCACTCCAGTGCCCGGCTTCAAGGTCAAGCTAAGGAGGCGGGCCACTCCCACCGCGCTAGGCTCGTCGCAAATACAGTCACTCCCTATCACCACATCGAGCAAGCCACTGCTCCATCGCGGCCGGCCAAAGCTTTCGATCTCCTCCTCTGAAACACAGTGATAATCAGCATTCTCCTTTCTATCATACTCTTCGTCCACCTCGCTCTTTGCTCCTTCCTCCTCTTCCCGCCCCCCTCGTATCCCCTTCTCTTCTGCCTTCTCCGACACTTGCCACGTGAATTTCGACACGGCCTCCAGCCGATCCCAATCTAACCACCGCACTTTCATTGTGCTTGGACGCACAAGCGCTACTGTTGCTCCTAAAGTTGCTCCCGCTGATCCTGCCTCTGCCGCTGCCTCTCCTTCCTTCGATGTCACTCGATCTTCCTCCCATCCCCCTATCCCATCATCACGATTCAATCTCACATGCTCCTGCATTTGCCGCACACATGCTAAATTATGATCAGTCAGCAACACCTCTTTGGCAACCCTCCCTGCAACTAAACCACACAACCCCAACCCTGCTCCGATCTCCATCACCCTCTTCCCAGCAAAAAAAGAAGAATTTATCAAAATGAATCGAGTGAGAATAGTAGCAGCCGGCCATAGAAAATAACCAGTATCCGCTTGACTGCTCATACGATAGGCGATGGGTGAAATCAGAACGATGAGATCCTTGCTTTCATTTTCTTTCCCTGGCTGATGGTTTTGAGCGTGGGTGATGGTGGTGGTGCGAAAGTGAGAATAAATAGGCACACGTACGGGCAAATGTAACGACGAGAATGCCGAATCTGAGCATAAAGCCAATCTTTGAAGGGGGAAACCCCCACGAACGCGAGCGCAGCGGCTGGCGATCTCCTCAGCATATTCTCGCAGGACCTCCGTTGCCTCGTCATCCTCCTGGCCTTCCTCTTCATTGTCCGAGGCCAGCACCCGTTTTATCCACGGATGTAGGCCGAACAGCCCTACTCCCACGGCACTCTCCGTGTCCTGACAGCATAGGATTAGTAAACGCATAATGCTCAGGAGCTCAGATACAGGTATAGGACGGTCGAAACCGTGTGTTTTCAGTAGCTCGACCAATGCTTTCACGCCACCAGCTTCCAAGAAGAGAAAGCGACGGCGCGGCGTTCGCAATAGAGCTTGGAGCGTCTGTTCTTGGTCGTAGCTCATGAATTGACCATCCTCCTGTTGTTGCAGCTGCCGACTCAAGAGCTTATCCACGGCGTTGCGGACTGCCACTTCTTCCCGGGCCAAGGTCGTGCGGAGCATCGTGGGGTGGGGAGGTTTTGGAGCGCAATTTAGATGCCTTGTCCCATTTCCGCTTGCTAGCCCTGTGCTTGGGGAAGTGATTCATAATGTTATTGCTGGGTTGTCGAATATGCGTAGTTTATGTCCATGCGCATCGGTAATCGTGTGGTGGTAGCTCAAAGTCAAAACACCGTTGTGTCGGGCGAGCTCAAGGGCCTTGCTTAGGTGTGGCTCTCTTGATTGAAGAGGTGGGTGCATGCGTTCGTGTGATATTTGCTATCGGTGTGGACGCTTTTAGAGAAAGCAACGCCATTTTTAGGTCATATACTTATCTATTTAGTTTGTAATTCGAATGCTTGGACAGGCCGGCTTTCTTGTCAATGTTTAGGGCGCGCAAAGCCAAACTAGTATCCAGGTCCAAGTGCGCACATTTTTATCACTACTCTATTGCGCATATACACTACCAAAGCAAACAGGTGGGGGTCCAAACGACGCGACAACAACACCATGGTGGTGGCACAGCGGAAGCTTGCTCAAAGGGCCTTGTCAGTTTTCCTGCTAGCCAGTTTGTTACTAGGCACAGCATCGGCAGCAGCCGGGGGTTTCCTCTTCAAGGGCAAGGGGGGCACATACATTAAGAAGGAGTCCGATATATGCGACCAGTCTGCCGTCCCAAGCTTTCTTCGTATGACCTTGCGACACCGTGGTGGCGAGAGTAAGTGGCGGTGCAAGGGAGGCAGGGAAGGAGGAATGATCGAATAGATGGGCCACGGTTGTGATGCTTGATCCATGTGTGAGTGCCCACCAAATTTGAATGCTCCCTCCCGTCAATCCTTGGGAAAGAAAGGCGAACGAGTACTCGGTCTCATATTGATCGCCCAAAATACCAAACAACCCCGGTCTTTACAGCCTCGTCCGTAGCCAAGCCCGCGGAGCACAACGCTAGTGCAGCTGGAGGTAACGTCGTCTTGGCCTCTGAAGCCGACGACAGCGAGGAAGAAGAAATCGAGAATAATGAAAAATATGTGGTTGCGGCGGATACCCCAGTAGAGGGAGGACAGGAGGCAGCGGCAGAAGCGGCAAAAGCAGCAGCAGCAGCAGCAGTCGCAAAGGAGGGGGAGGACTCCTTCCATGACACCGTCGAGGAGGCAGCCGAGAGCGACAACGCAGCCCCCACGGCAGCGGCAGCGACCAAAAACGAGGAAGAGGACGATGATGATGCAGAAAAGGCGGAAGTTGCAGAGCTTGCTGCCCTCGCTTCGGTAACAGAGGCAATATCGGGACCGGAAGCAGTGCGGAGGAAGAGGGCAGAAACGGGGGATAACCTCAAAAAGGACAAGTACAACGCTAAAATGCAATGGGTCATCACAAATAAAATGAAAAAGATTTTAGCGGAGGAGTTGCATTACGAGATGGAAGAGGTGGAGGCGATGATGCCTGATGTGGCTGCTGTCGTAATTAATAAGCACTTGGAAAGGCCTAAGCGGGGGATGCCGCCTGAATGGCGGAGGGACTTCCATCTACGACAAAGGGGTTGGAAGAGGGCACAAGCATCTTTAAAGCACGCCTTGCGACGGGTCATGGAGGAGCCCCAGTCATTGATCCGAGGGGTGGGAACAGCAGCAGTAGCGATATTGGGGGCGGGGTTGGCGAAACGATGGGTGGAGGGGCGAATGGAGGGAGGAGGGGGTGAGGAGGATGAGTGGGAGTGGGTCGAGATGACACCGTGGGAGGAGATGGTCGATAGGATTCAAAGTCTGTTGCCGGGGCGAGGAGGAGGGAAGATGTAGGGAGGAGGGAGGAAGGGAAGGTTTATGTAAGAGGAAGGGAGGATAAGTGCGTGTGTGGGGTACTAAAAGAAGGGAAGGTGGTAACACGAAGAAGCGGCGGTGGAGAGAGGAAGAAAGTGAGAGAGGAGAAATGGACTGAAGGCCTGTAGAGTTGTCATCGTCAAGTCGTGTCTGACAAGCAGAGAAAAGGAGAAGGAGGGAGGGACTGAGGGGAGGGAAGGAGGCCGGTCTTACTTGACAAACGTGAAGAGGTGGGGAGGAGAGAAATAAAAGTGAGAAGCGGAAAATGCAAGAACAGCTTTAAAAAAACACGGAAAACCAAAGAAAAGAATGATGAAAGAGGAAACGAAGACGAATCAGACGAACCAAGAAACAACGGTTGCAGCAGCAGTAGCAGCAGCAGCCAACAGCAGATGGTGGTCTGTCTTCTTCATGCCTGCTCAAGATTTTGCGTTTGATTTAGTTTACAAACTCATAACGTATTTCTCGTCTCCGTCCTTCTCCATCCGCTCAAAAGAAGAAAAGGAAAGATAAATGATTCTCCCTCTTCCCCTCTTCCTCTCCATCTGCGTCCCTTTCACTGTTGCCTGTATACACCCACCAGCCTCCCCTTACTCCTTCCATCCTTCCCTTTGCATCACCGTGCATCGTCATCCGTCCATTTATTCCCACAATTCGGGTTGCAACACACAAAGATAAGTGTCAATTTATTGCTCTTCACATTCTGCGTCGATTGAATCAAAACGGCTTCATGATGGTGGCACTTAGGGCAGTCGACGGTAGAGCGCTGTAGAGTTGGGTCGTTTGCCACGGCGGAGAGAACGTGGTCGAGATTAACTCTGAGCGAGGGAGGGGAAAATGAGAGGACTACCGTGAGATATCGAAGACGAAAACAGCATACGCACGATGCCAATAGCCGAGAAGCAACATAAGAGAGTGAGACACACGCAATGTAACCAAAGGCTAGCAAACATAGACAATATATAGGACAGACACACATTGCTTGCGCAGCACACATAGACACTAGATAGACAGACACACAATGCTTACGTGCGGGTCTTGATGACTTGGTTGCGGAAAACGTACGGGTCCGGGGCATCCTCCTCGTGGTCGCACCGCTGGGACCGACAGTAGTAAATAAGCTTCCGGTCGTCCTTGTCCTCCTTCGGGTACAGAATAAAGTTGCTGAGGAAGCGCGGGGATTGTATATAAGGAGGATGGGTAGGTGAGTAAGATGCCGCGGTAGGGAGAGAGGAGCAGGTGGGGGAGGCATGATGCAGCGAAATTTACCAGTTGGGGCAGAATTTCATTTTGTCTGCCGCTGCGACACACACTAGATACCGCCACCGCCGCTGCACACTCCGTTCCTCGCCTGTGATACTCTTTTGGGTAGTTGTGGAGAAGACTGTTCATGAGCGTGTGAATTAATTTGGCAAGGCAAGCTGAAGCCGAAGGTCTGGGGCGGCGGCTTGTTATTGGTGGGGGGGCGAAGTGCAAGCGAAGGATTGCTTTTCATCATTCATCCAATGTGACACAAACAACTCTCACACACATCACATCGTCACAACGGCGCCAGAATATGTTACAGTTACCCTCGACAAGGTCAATGCTATGGCTGTGAATGAGTTCTTTCACGAACTAAGCCACACAAGGTTTTTGGTTCGGTTGTTCGAGACATTGGACGACCTCCTGACCCCCCCTCACCCCACTTTTCTCACACGCAGACTACGCAAGCAACCTTAGCACCACCGACAGGCAGTATGAGCAGCTTTTTTGGGGGCGGAGGTGGCAGTCAGCCTCCTTCGGCGAGCAACCAGCAGCTAAAGATGGCCAAGGCCGAGGTCAAGATGTACTCGGACCTATTCAACAAGTAAGAAGGCCCGTGTGTGTTGCTGTGCTTTGCGGGCGTGCATTCTCCCTTCCCGGCCGCGGCTCTCTTTTATTTACTTCTATCCGTCTTTTTAATTCTCACTGTCCATCATGTCTATAACGCGCTCGTCCCTCTGAACAGCAGCGTGGACGCAGTCCCTCACCCCTCTCCCTCTCTTCCTTTCCTGCCTGCCCTCCGTCCCAACAGGATGTGCTCCCTCTGCTTCGAAAAATGCGTATCTCGATACAACGACACAGATCTTAACCTAGGTGAGATGTCATGCGTGGACCGATGCGTGGGGAAGTACCTAGAGTCACACATGAAGGTGGGGGAGGTCCTGAAGAACTTCGAGGAGACTGCCAAACAACAACAGCAAGCGCAGGGAGTAATGCCACCTTCCGGTTGAAAAATTCGATGAAGCGCAAAAGCAGGAGCGGCAATGGGAGCAATGAGAAAGAGGAGTAGGATCTGGGGTTGTACATGTAGGGAAGTGGGGAGGAAGATAGGACTTGCGGGTGGTAGGGAAGGGTGTAGACACACAATCAGGCGAGGTGAGAGCGAGAGTGAGGAATGAGAAGCGGCACTGTGTGTGTGCGAAAGAGAGAGAGCTAGTGTAGGAGGGAATGATAATAATAAGGGTAAATGAGAAGGTATGGAAGCAGGATTTCCCCCCTCCTTTGAGTACGAGAGCAAAGAAGGCTCTTGGAAGGAGCAGCAGGCAATAGGAGCAGAAGCAGAAGCAGCAGTGATTTCCACCAACAAAGAAAGTAGTCACACACTCTCGAAAACACACTCGCACACACACACACACACACACACACACATACATACATCGTCTGAACTTGCTTCACAACACAGTGTGGCTTCTTTTTTGGATTTCTTTTCTTCTCACATTTCTGTCTTGCCGCTGTTGAGTTGTCTTACACGGCGTGGTATCAAATTCTCTTTGGTTGTCTCTGCCTCTTTCTTTCTCCTTTTCCATTTCCTCCCCCTTTATTAAAAAACACAAAAGCGAAGCTGCCCTCTCAGCCACCACACATCATCCCTAGCAAGGAGGTAATGAGAGCACGTTGCGCGCCTACCCACACTACACACCTCGTGTTTCGGGTGCTTGCCTATCTCTTTCTGCTCTGAAGGTTTCCGTATGTCGTGCCTGATGACCTCCACTTTTGAGTCGATCTCTCCCCCTCCTTCTCCTGTCTTGCACAAGAGGGAAGATATCCTGAATTCTAAGTTTTCATGTTTCTGCCTCGGTGGGTTACATCTCTGACCTCAGACCTTCCCTCTGTCCCTCCTCATCTTCATTCTTTGACGCTGTAATGTAGACATGCTTGTCCGCTCCCCTACTCCCCATTCCCTCCCTTCCGCAATGGCCCCACCACCCCTAGTCCTCCTCCTTCCCTCCCTCCCTCCCTTTCTCCCTCCTCGGACTCTGCCTTTAATCGACTTTCAAATTCGAATAAATCTGCCGGACAAACAGCGTGCTCCCCGCCACACCTACACTCCCGCACAACAAAAAAAGGCCAACGCAGAAGACCAAGGTGTACCCAAAATAAAAGGACGTCTGCAACAAACCCGTCATGTTCGTCTTGAACATGAAATAGTGAATGGCGTACAAGAAAACATACCCGGCAGTGCTTCCCGACGCCATGAAGGCCAACCACTGCCAATGGTAGTTCTCGGCGTTCAATGTAAAGTACACTGCCACGATGGTGGTACAAACGCACACCACCATCAGGATCAGGTACACCAACACCAGGAAATGATACACGTAGTAAAACTTATAGTTCCAGAAGGACGTGAAAATGAAATACATCTCGATGAAAATCGAACCAAACGGCAGAATGCCCGTTGCAGCGATGATCACTCCCGGGTGCGTGTACCAAGGCCCCAAGGGAATGGGCCGTGCCATACTATTAACGCGGCAGGGGAAGTCACCCTTCCCTGCCCAATGCCGTCCGAACACAGTGCCCATCACGGTCAGGGGGAAGGAGACGAAGAGCCAGATGGCGAATATCTGAGGGAGGAAGGGAGGGAGGGAGGGAGGAAAGGAGGGAGGGGTAAGCAAGCTGTAGAGGTGAACGGCGGCATGAGGGAGTAGGAGGAGGGCTTATTGAACAAGTGCCTTGACACTCGATGCCAAGAGAAACAGAGACGGAGGGGGGGAGGATAGGAAAGGAGGAAGGAAGGAGGTAGGGCGTACCTTAAAGATGGTGGACAGGTGCAATGCATGTGTCGTGTCATAGTATTCAGCAATCAAGTTCAAGCAAAATATAACCGACACCACCAGCGTGGGAAACAGCAAAACTGTCAACAACATCGTCTTCTGCCATTGGCTCGCCTGCTCCGCCCGCGGGGTGGGGAAAAACTGCCTGTAGTAACTCCCGCTTGTGTATCCAGCCACCGCACACGTCAAAGCGTACACCACGACGAAGGTGGTGGCGAGCTCGCCCCGATTTTCGTACACGTCTCCGTGGATGGGGCCGGCGATGGCGAATCCCACCACCAAGAACACCAACACCAACAATTGCCAGCCCACGCCGTACACCGCCGAAAAAAGCATCAAATGCAAGGGGGCGCGAAAAACGTCTCCGTGCACCTGCTTCCAACCCGAGTCCTCAGTCATCCCATGCGGCTCCATCTCCCCCCCTATGTGCCCATGTCCCCCAACTCCTCCTTCCTCCTTCGCGTACCTCGCAAAGTCATTCCGCAAGGTCCGGAACAAAATCAGACTTACCAACCCACACAAGAACACCACCATCATCGTCGAATTAAAGATCGAAAACCAATGGATCTGATGCCCGAAAAAATCCACGTCCAAATATCGGTCAAACCGATTTTTAAACAAAGTCTCCGTGGGGGTCCACACCACCTCATAGGTAAAATCAAGATTACCATTCTCCGCGATCGGCACCAAGTTCTCACTTGTCATATTCACCTCAATGACATGGGGTCCGTTAAAACCCAAATGAAGCTTGCGGTGCGTATAGATTGATTTAGCTCCCGTTTCCTCGTCTATCTCCCCCACCATCCCCCATATGGGAAGATCGTCCAAATAAAGCTGATACCAGTAATGGTTTTCCACCGCCCTATCAAAAGACTTCGCGTCCTCCTTTCCCAGTTTCATCGAACATACCTTGGTGCTTGGCACGTCCTTGCCGAAACTCAGTTTATACCCACTATTCATGAGCTCATGCCCCTCCAGCTGCTCCCCCAAACTGTTACTTCTCCTCCTTGTCTCGACACCCCCCACAGGCTTACAAAATGGCAAATCGTAGTACTCGTATGTCTCATGCGGATTGTGGTAAGGTCCTACCTTATTCACCCACAGTGTTACCTCGTCCCCCTCCGCATACTTGTGGTTGCGTTCGCCGGCCCGCACTAGGCCCGTTGCGGCAAGCAAGGCCACGACAACGAGGTTCCTGCTGACGGCCGCCATTTGAATTTTGGTAACAGTGAAGGACAAGACGAAGATGGGGAGTGTGTACTTTCTGCCTAGTTGTGTCGGTGGGTGGGGAGAACGGGGATGTGTGAGTAAGAAAAGAAGGATGCAAGCAACACCGGAATGGGCCTCCATGACGGCGGCCGCACAACAGTAGACTGATGGGGTGCCTCCGCGTTTGCGAATCACGAAAATCTGAGGCGGTTGAGTGAGACAGAGAGTGAGTGGCTGTGTGCGGCATGGGGCCGTGGGGATAGATGTGGCAAGCCGGTCCCTGGCCCTGCGAGCGTGCTGCGAAGGTTTTGGCGAGAGGCAGGATGATGCCTGTGTTTGTGTGTGTACAGTGCTTGCCGTCGACATGGCCAACCAAGGCAAGGCATGGAGTATGGATTTGGCATAGCAGTGTGCAGAGCTATTGTTGTAAGCCTGTATTTGACGTGAAGGAGCGGGAATGCGGACGAAGGCATGTTCGGTTTTGATCAGACGGCGAAACGTGGGTGCATCACTCTTGCGTGCGTGCTCTGGACCGCGGGACAACCCCTGTCTGCGGGCTTGTATCTTTACAAGAGATCAGCTTGAATCCAGGGCATCAAGAGACTGTTCGTGCTGGATGCATGGAGGCGTAACACAATTCAAACGGGACTAGAAAGGGGGGTGTACTGGCTGCCGCCGTTTCTTCAAAATTAAAAATGTGTGATAAAAGAAGCATGAAAGGTGTCCATCATTTCGGGCGCATCTGCACGTCTGCCTCTCTGAGCAATGTCCCTGGCCCCTTCCCTCACGCACACACCTGTCTTCGCATACACACAGGTGCGTCTCGAAATTGTCAAGCCGCAGAAATCGGGTCAAGTCAGCCAGGAGTCAAGGTAGCAAACTCTCCATACCATCCAAAGCGTGCTTCGACCCACCCAGATCGACCCCCTTGTACCCTTGCGCTTCGCGCTCTCCCCTCGCCAGCAGGATGTTTGGATTTGGCAAGAAGCTTGATCCTGTGGAGGAGGCCAAGAAGGTACGTGCAACATGAATGTGTAGTTTGAGTAAGTGCATTTCGAGCGCTTGCCTTCACCCCTCTGCCCGTTATCCTAACTGGCAGGCACATGATGAGCTGACCTCGTCAATCCGATGCATGCAATTATTGACAATCGATTAAACCCTTATAAGACCTCAACCGCATTTGCAGCTGCTGCATCAGTTCCTCCCACCATCTCTCCCTCATTCCCTCTCTCTCCCCCCCATATTCACCCCAGTGGAAACGCAACATCGGCCGCGAAGTCCGCAGTATTGATCGCACACTCCAAGACATTGAGAGGGCCGAACAAAAAATTGTAAATGAAATCAAAAAGCTCGCCAAGGAAGGCGATTCACGCCGCGGTGCTCTCACCATCCTTGCCAAGGGTAAGTCAGTGTCTGGTTGTCCACCCTCTCTCTTCTCTCCTTCCAATTTTCATTTTCCCGCCCTCCCTCCCTCTTTCCCCCGTAGATTTGGTCCGTTCCCGCAAAACGAGGGAGAAAATGGTGGGTGGCAAGGCCATGCTTACCTCCGTACAAATGCAGATTCAGATGCAAATTTCTACTATAAAAGTGGCAGGCTGCATGCAGAAATCAGCTGATGTCCTCAAGAGCCTTAACGCCCTCGTCAAAATCCCCGAGCTCAGTCATGTCTGCCAGGAAATGGCGCGCGAGATGGAAAAAGCCGGTCTGGTGGAAGAACTCGTCTCCGATGCCATGGACAGCGTGGACACCACAGACGAAGACGAGGTTGACCTGGAGGTTCAGAAGGTCCTCGACGAGCTAACCCTCCACACCATAAGCACTGCCCCTCAAGAGCCCACCAAGCCAGCAGTGCCCGCACAAAAGGAGGGCGAGGAGGAGGGAGAAGAGGCTGAGACAACGGCAGAAGAGGAGGAGAGGGAGGCGTTGGAATTGAAGCATATGAAGGAGCGGTTGAATGCCTTGTAAAATAAATAGTTGTAGGGTGTTAATGAAGGAGGAAGGGAAGGAGGGGTGGAATGGAAGGGGGTGTATTTGACCGAAGAATGCAAAGAGACGAGGGGGGCAAAAAGAGATTGTAGTACAAACTGAAAGGGGATAAAACGAGCAATGCAAACCTCTCCGTGGAGATTTCACGCGCTTCCGCCATTATGTAGGCTTGGAGGCATTTTCCATGCTCATTTTCTCTTCTTGCTCGTGTGCTTTCCCTCCCTGGAGTGACATTTTCTGTCCCCAAGCAGACTTACCTCATTTTCCTCATCAATCTATACACTGTTTCCTCCTCTCTCAACTCATCTTCCCCCCCATCTTCCCCCCCTTCCTCCCCCTCCTCCTCCCGCCCCTGCAGCCACCAATCCCACCCCCACCCCGACAAGCATCGACACGACCGAAACCACCATCGAGGACATTCCCCCAAAAACCTTTCTCCGTCCATCCCTATCACCCTCATCCAGCCGATACAATGGAATCGCCACTTTTGACCCGGCGGGCAGCACCACGTTGTCAACCACCCACCGCAGCCACCGCCTTTTACTCGTCGTCCTCGTTATGGCCCACATCCGAAATCTCCCCATTGGCGTATACCCATCCGGCAGTTGCTTCGCCCACTTTAAGCATGCCTCCAAGCTCGCGTGTGCCTCTTCGACAGAAGCGAATCGGTGGGGTTCGCCATGGCCAGGTAAGACGTGGAGGAAGGGGACCGGCCGACGGAGAAGGGCCTCCCACGACGCCTGCTGCCTCGACCAGCTCTCCCAGCATTGCAGTCGGAAACCGACCAAATGCCCCTCAATGCGCGAATAATGAAGAGAGTCACCCGTGAATAGGTATTTGTTTTTAAACACGACAAAAATAGACCCAGGTGTGTGCCCGGGCCCGTGAATCAACTGTACTTCCTCCTCCCACCCGGGCAAGGAACAGACTAAGGGGGCAGTGCTGCGGCTGCTGCCACCACTGCCACCGCTGCCTTGCAGCTTGACTTCAAATTTGATGGTTTCGTCAGTGAAATCGTCGGCGTGCAACACACGTTGCACGTCGGGGAAGGCCTGTTTCCATTCGCGATGGCACGCGATGTGATCTCTGTGCGTGAATACTATGTAGTCCAACCCACCCCTTTTCTTTAAATACTCCACCAATGCCTCGTCACAGTCGGGCGTATCAATCAACATATTTCGGTCCTTCCCATTCCCCCCTCTCGATATCAAAAACGACGCGCCCCCAAATAGCTTCTTACTCGGGACGCCCGCCAAGAATACATTCTCTTTTTTTTCCACTGAGACCGGCTTGGGGTAGCCCTCAGTCAGCGGACGAACTTTTAAATCCCGAGGGCGCTTCACCCACTTGATGGCATGCACGGGGCAGGACATAATAGCCTCTCGGACTTGCTGTGCCTCCTCCAACGATTGAAGCGGCCGCCCTGGTGCTACCTCGGTGAACACCGTCGGGTCTGACGAAGTCTTGCGGGCCTCGTGAAAAATTTCAGGAGCGAGGACACGGCAGGATATGCAGCCCGTGCAGCTGTCCAGAATAGCCACGCTGCCAAATGAGGCTGAGGAGGTAGATGCGGCGTCCTCAATGTCTTGGAGTGGGCAGGGGGGTGAGAAGGTCGGAGGCATCGTGGTGTCGGAGCCTGTGGTGTGAGTTAGGTGGTCAAGCACAGGACGTAGAGAAGCCAAAAATTAAATGTGTGTGAGGTTGTCTTCGTGGGTGTGAAGGAAGAAGGTGGGGGGCTTTTAAGTGCGTGAAAGCGGGGGGTGAACGTCCAGAACAAGCCTGCTAGAAAGGGGAAAGCAAGCCAGACCAAAACGCCTCTATCATCAACCGAGAGCGTTCTGTGCTTTCCCACCACGCAACCCGGTCTGCATCACACCGCCGAAGGTAGATTCGAAATCCTCTGTCTTCGGCCGTGCACCAATGCTTGTTACAGCCCCACTTGCAATTAAACCATCAATATCCCACACTTATATCGCTTGTCGAAGCTCCGGCGGGGTGTGGTGCATGTCTGTCCCACGACCAAATATGGTGGACCGGTCGGGAGCAAAATCATCATCACTCACCATGGTCCACTCCTCATCCTCCCTTGCCGCTCCCCTTGATATGCAGGACGATGGCGGACCTCCTGGACCCCTCGCAGAAGAGGCGCGGTGGACTGGTAGGGAGAGGGGAAAGTCCGTCCAAGTGGGCGCGCCAAGACGAGGGCGCGGCCTTCGGCAAAAGCAGCATCATAAGAGCTGAGGTGGTCGTGGCGCCCGGCGCAGGGAGCGCAGAAAACAGAGAAGGCGCGAAGGAGAACGAGACGCCTTTTCCTACTAGCTTGACCGCCATGTCTGAGGCGACCTTGCCGTCGGATAGCTGTACAAGCAGTAACACTAGCTATGAAAGCCTTGTCACCATCGGCATGGTGCCTGACGGGATTGAAAAAGGGGAAGGAGGCGCAGTAACATCAGTAGGAGGAGCAGCAGAAAACCGGCCCATGCACGGACACGACGTATACGACAACGTGCAAAAACAGGGCGTCGACGAAAACAAGGAGGAGGAGGAGGAGAATACCACGGCTGAATCAAGGCAGCAGCAGCAACAGCAGCACCAGCAATCGCGGCCGATGAAGGAGCAGGAGGTCGATGATACTCCTCCCTCCTCCTCTTCGGCTCTCTCCTCTTCCCTACCCTCGCAGCCACACCGACACCGACAGCAGCAGCAGCAGCAGCAGCAGCAGCAGCAACAGCAACAACAACAATCGCATTTCAATAGTCCGGAAGCCCCTCGTATGGACGGTGTAGGTCACTGGCTGCTGATGCAGAGGCTCAAGGGTGTGGATCCCTCACTACTCCTCCTCTCCTTGCTCGAAGACGCCGGCCTTGCCCTTACCATGCCTCTGTCGGCTATGTCTCAAGACACCCAATGGACACTCATCCGTCGCCTCGTACTACGCGACGTGATGATTTATCGGAAAAAGATACGCCACGTCAACACGCTCGATGACGTCGTCGGTCTTATTGCAAGGTCGCGGCGTATCCTCATCCTGACCGGTGCCGGCTTGAGCGTTGCGTGCGGCATTCCCGATTTTAGAAGCGAGAATGGGATATACGCGAGACTCGGTGAATATCATTTACCAGACCCTCAAAGCATGTTTGATTTGTCGTTTTTTCAGGAAAACCCAGAGCCATTTTTTCAATTCGCCCGGGAGTTGCTCCCTGGGAAGCATCGTCCGAGCAGGTCGCATCGTTTTATAAGCTCCTTGGAGAGGCGGTCGAAACTGTTGCGGTGCTACACACAGAATATCGATGTAAGTTTCTGTGAGGACTTCCTCACCCTTCTTGACCTTTCACCCTCCCTCCCTCCCTTGCTGCTCGTCGAGCGCTCTTCCCGAACTCGATTTTTAACCCGTGCCCGCCCTCCCTCCCTCCCCCCTTCCCTCATCTCCAACTGCAGTCCCTCGAGCTGGTCGCCGGCCTGTCCCATGACAAATTATTACAGTGCCACGGCTCCTTCGAAACGGCTACCTGCCTCGACTGCCGCCGGAAATTCAAACTCGACGAGATCCGTGATGCCATCAATATGCAGCGAGTCCCCCTCTGTCCCGACTGTTGCCCTGACCAGGCTGAGGAAGCAGTAGCAGCAACAGCAGTCAAAGATGGTCTACCTCCTTCTTCCTCCCTCCTCTCCTCCCTCCCTTCAAAGCAGAGAGGGCTCATCAAACCGGACATCATTTTCTTCGGGGAATCCCTTGGGGACCGTTTCACGCGTGCCATGGACCACGACAAGCAGCGCGTAGACCTCCTCCTCGTCCTTGGTTCATCGCTGAAGGTAAAAAGCCACAGGTCGAGATGGACGCCTCGACGCACGCACCAACTCCCATTCCCTCCCTCCCTCCCTCCCCCCCTCCCTCCCTTCGTCCTAGGTCGGCCCTGTCAACAAAATCTTGCAATGGCTCCCGGAGCGGGTGCCTCAGATCCTGATCAACCGGGAGGTGGTCGGAGCACCGAACAAGTTTGACGTGGAGCTTCTGGGTGACTGCGATGCAGTCATCAATGAGATCTGGAAACGGTTGCGTTGGAGGGAGGAGGAGGAGGAGGGGGAGGAAGAGGTAGGGACGGAGGACGGGCTGCCGGGGATGGGTGGAGGGGATGGAGGGAGAAGAAAGGAGGAGGAGTGGGAGTTTGAGCATCCGAATCGGTACTATTTTGTGAATGGGAAGAGGCCGATTGCAGACGAAGACGAGGACGAGGACGAGGAGGGGGAGCAGCAGCAGCAGCAGCAGCAGCAGCAGCAGCAGCAGAGGCATGTCAGGGTGGCTCACTATGTAGGGGAGACGGAGATGGAGGAGGCGGCGAGGGAGGACGAGGAGGAGGAAGATCGAAGGAGCGGCGAAGCAGACTGGGAAGTTGGGGAGGAGGTAGTGGAGCCTACTGTCGCTGCAGCTGCTGCTTTAGCTGCTGCCGAGGAGGAGCAGCGAGAGGACGTGGAGGAGGCAGCAATGGAGGCTGAGGAGGAGGAAGAAGATGCAAGCGCCTCAAACAACCAAAAATTCCACTTGCAGCAGCACCAACAGCACCAGCAGCACTCCCAAACTCTTCTCCTCTTCTCCCCCCTGTCTGCTCCTCAATCTCCGGCTGTGACGCTAGACCTCCAACCCCTCGGCCCCCCCGCTCTCCTTTCCCCCCTTGGCTCCCCTCTGCTCTCGCCATCCCTATCATCGCTGTCAGCGGCCGAAGGAGGCCGAGGGAGGGAGGGAAGGAGGGCTATTTTGCATGAGAACAAATCTGCAGCAGGAGGAGCTGGGGGGATGACCTCCTCTTGTGCCTTATCCTCCTTCCCTTGTTCGTCCACAACCTCGTTTATGCCTTTGCCTATGTCTCCACGGTCAAACAGCACGGCCAGCACGCCGAAGGGGGGAGGCGTGTTTGAGGAGGGGGAGGGAGGAAGAGAAGGAGGGGGGAAGATCGGGGGGAGGAGGAGTCGGTTGGCGGAGTTGGAGGACGAGGAGTTTCATCTACCTTAGGGTGAGGAGGGGAAAGAGATGGAGTAATGGAAGCAGCAGCAGCAGCACCACCACCATTGGGGAAGAGACGAGGACAACAGAGCGAATGTAAAGAAGATGTGCATAGAAGGACAGGTGCATGCTTCCGCAGCGCAAATTGGGGAAGAGACGAAGGACAACAGAGCGAATGTAAAGAAGATGTGCATAGAAGGACAGGTGCATGCTTCCGCAGCGCCAAAAGGAAGAAGATTTTGAAGCAGAGCCACGGAAAGAAAATCTGGATGTCGAAAATGGAGCCCAAGAAGTGTGTGAGAGAGAGAGAGGGACAGAAATAGGGAGGTGGGAGATGAGAAGAAACTTTGACGGAAACATACCACATAAACGTGAAGGAGGAAAATACGATCTTAAATGCTGCTGTCGCTTATATGAGTACGAGGCAGACGCAGGGTGAGCCTGACGAGAGGTTTCCTCGGAAGGGATTAGAGATACAGGAAAGGTGGGGGGAGAGTGGAAACACGCAGCCACGCTTTACATTCAAGGGCAGCATACACCGTCAGCAATAGTAGCAGCAGCGAAAGCAGCAGTGCCATAGCGCGACAAGGGCAGCGGCAGCAAATCGAAAGGCAGTGCCAAACCAACACTCAAAAATGAAATCTGTAGATTAGAGAGGTTGTGCTTCTCGTCTGGATGAGTGGACAAAAGTCTCACTTCCTCCTTTGTCGTGTTGGGGGGGGGGGGGGGGGGCTATACTAAACTACTTTGTTCGCAAAATTTTAAGACGGGGAGAAGGGGGACTTTTTTTAAGTCCGGAGGCGCGCA
>Ga0160419_100126_pt1 | contig 54101 bp, 52 predicted proteins | sample CelAP2metagpilot_2_FD_108196 | JGI IMG/M metagenome (GOLD analysis project Ga0160419, IMG submission 108196) | Phycosphere-associated microbial communities from Cellana algal ponds in Kailua-Kona, Hawaii, USA - Cellana AP2-4-25 metagenome pilot ...
CCGCAGATCATATGCAGCAGAGGGGTGTCGTGGGACATGAGAAACCTTTGATATGATGAGGCGCGCGCGCTCAGGCGGCGCAGGTGTTTCAGACAGGATTACCCGGCCCGGCGGTTCAGGCCGGGATGGTAATTCGCGCGATCAGACGCGCGGCTGATGTGTGAAACGGGCTCATCATCGGGATGTGGTGCCGCAAATGTCCCGTGCTGTCCAGAAAAACCTGTCCGCGCGGGGATGGTCATCTGGGTGGCGGGCAGACCAAAAGGGCGCCCGATGGACGCCCTTTTACGTGATCTTTTCAGATGTGCGCGGTGGCTCAGGCCTTGGCCAGAATGCCCCAGATTTCGTCCTTGAGCGCAGCGCGCTGTTTGCGCATCTCGGTTTCGGCCTGTTCGCTGACGGGCTCTACGTTGGTTTCGGCGCGGTGCACGGCGCGGTTCACCTCGTGGTAGCTGTCTGCCAGCTTGGCGAAATGCGCGTCGGATTGCTTCAGCGCGTGGATCTGGTCGCGCTTTTCCGGGAATTCGGCGGCAAGCTCATGGGGGGTGTTGGACATCTGTTCGCTCCTTCTTTCTAGCTTCAGGGTGACGTTAGCCGCCGCCCTGCCCCGCCACTTTGACCCGGATCAAACTGGACCGCTCCGCGACAAAAAAAGACGCCCGCGCAACCAGGTGCAGCGGGCGTTTCAGGGAAAGCTATGTCAGGGGTCAGCGCTGGGATGTTTCCCAATTCGGATTGAACCACGCTTGGGCATTTGAAGACGGCAGGCGACGGCCAAGGATATGATCCGACGCTTTTTCGCCGGTCATGATCGAGGGGCCGTTGAGGTTGCCGTTGGTGATGCGCGGGAAGATCGAGCTGTCTGCGACGCGCAGGCCATCGACGCCGATGACACGGCATTCCGGGTCAACCACAGCCATCGGATCATCCACGGCGCCCATTTTGCAGGTGCCACAGGGGTGATAGGCGCTTTCGACGTGCTCGCGGATAAAGCCGTTCAGCTCTTCGTCGCTTTGCAGGGCGTCGCCCGGCTGGATTTCATGTTTGACGAAGGGCTTCATGGCGTCCTGACCAAAGATCTCGCGGGTGAGGCGGATACATTTGCGGAAGTCTTCCCAATCCTTTTCCGTCGACATGTAGTTGAACAGGATCTTTGGCGCGTCTTTGGGGTCGCTGGACGCGAGGGTGATTTCCCCGCGCGAATCCGAGCGCATCGGGCCCACATGCGCCTGGAAGCCATGCCCTTCGGCTGCGGCCTGACCGTCGTAGCGCACGGCGATGGGCAGGAAGTGGTACTGAATATCCGGGTAGTCCACGCCTTTGTCGGAACGGATGAAGGCCGCGCTTTCGAACTGGTTTGAGGCGCCAAGACCGGTTTTGGTGAACAGCCACTGCGCGCCCACCCAGGCCTTGCCCAGAAGGTTCCAGTATTTGTAGAGCGTGATCGGCTGTTTGGAGGCGTATTGGAAATAGAATTCCAGGTGATCCTGCAGGTTCTGACCAACGCCGGGGCGATCTGCGACCACCTCGATGCCATGTTCTGCCAGATGGGCTGCCGGGCCGATGCCGGATAGCATGAGCAGTTTGGGCGAGTTGATGGAGGACGCCGAAAGGATCACTTCGCGGTTGGCGCGGATCACTTCGATCTTGCCACCGCGCTCGACCTCAACGCCGACGGCGCGGCCCTCTTCGATCACCACGCGACGGGCGAAGGCACGGGTCAGTTCGCAGTTGTCCCGCTTGAGCGCGGGTTTCAGATAGGCGTTGGCGGCGGACCAGCGCTGACCTTTGTAGACGGTCATTTCCATCGGGCCAAAGCCCTCTTGCTGCTCGCCATTGTAGTCTTCGGTAACCGGGTAGCCCGCCTGTTCGCCCGCCTGGACAAAGGCATCATGCAGCGGGTTGTCGCGCGGACCGCGTGTGACATGCAGCGGGCCGTCCTTGCCGCGCCAATCCGGATCGCCGCCCTGGCCACGGGGGGTCCAGGTTTCCATGCGCTTGAAGTAGGGCAGCACGTCAGCATAGGACCAGCCGGTGGCGCCGCTTTCGGCCCAGTGGTTGTAGTCGCCCGCGTGACCGCGCACGTAGACCATGCCGTTGATCGAGGACGATCCGCCAATGACCTTGCCGCGCGGTGTGACCAGCTCGCGCCCGCCCAGATGCGGCTCGGGCTGGGATTTGTAGCCCCAGTCATAGAGCGGCATGTTCATCGGATAGCTGAGCGCACCCGGCATCTGGATAAACGGCCCGGCATCGCTGCCGCCGTGTTCGATGACGAGAACCTTGTGGCCTGCTTCGGACAGGCGGTAGGCGATGGCACAGCCGGCGGACCCGGCCCCGACAATTACATAATCTGCGTTCATTGCGTCTCTCGATAGTCGTGTCGGGCGGCTCCGCAGCCTCTTGCGGGCCGCCCGTCGTTCAGGTTTGGCGTCGATTGCGGGATGGCCCGGCGATCAGAACGCCGCTTCGACGTCGCCCATGCGGACGTAGACCGATTTCACCTGGCTGAAGTGCTTGATCGCCTCTTTGGAGTTCTCGCGACCCACACCCGATGCCTTGACGCCGCCGAAGGGGGCTTCGACCGGGGCATCGTTGTAGGAGTTGATGAAGCAGCTGCCCGCCTCCAACTGGCCGATCACGCGGTGGGCGCGGCTGAAGTCGTTGGTAAACACGCCAGCAGACAGGCCGAATTCGGTGTCATTGGCGCGCGCGATGACTTCTTCCTCGGTGTCGAAGTCGAGAACCGACATCACCGGGCCAAAGATTTCTTCACGGGCGATGGTCATGTCATCCGTCACATCGGCAAAGACGGTCGGTTCGATGAAGTAGCCATCCATGTCTGCGCGTTTGCCGCCGCAGATCAGGCGCGCGCCTTCCTCTTTGCCCTTTTCGATGTAGCCAAGCACGATGTTCATCTGGTTTTCGCTGACCATCGGGCCAAAGCTGGTGGTCTCGTCCTGCGGGTCGCCCAGGATGGCGTTGCCGGTGCGCTCTGCCAGGCGGGCAAGGAATTTTTCCTTGATGCCTTTCTGCACGAACACGCGGGTGCCGTTCGAACACACCTGACCGGAGGAATAGAAGTTGCCGTTGATGGCGCCGCCGACGGCGTTGTCGATGTCGGCGTCATCAAAGATGATCAGCGGCGACTTGCCGCCCAGTTCCATTGTGACATGCTTCATGCCTTCGGCAGCGGCGGCATAGACCTTTTTGCCGGTCGGCACCGAGCCGGTCAGCGAAACCTTGTCAACGCGCGGATCGGTGACAAGCGCGCCGCCAACCTCGCCCATGCCCTGGATGACGTTGTAGATGCCGGCAGGGGCGCCCGCCTCGTGCAGGATTTCGGCCACTTTGAGGGCGCAGAGCGGTGTGGTTTCAGACGGTTTGAACACCATCGAGTTGCCGCAAGCCAGTGCAGGGGCGCCCTTCCAGCAGGCAATCTGGGTCGGGTAGTTCCAGGCGCCGATACCAACACACAGGCCCAGTGCCTCGCGCACGGTGTAAACCCAGTCCTCGCCCATCGGGATGTGCTCACCAGTGAGAGAGCCAGCCAGACCGCCGAAGTATTCCAGCGCGTCGGCGCCGGAGGTGGCGTCGGCAATCAGGGTTTCCTGCAGCGGCTTGCCGGTGTCGTAGGTTTCCAGAACCGACAGTTCGTGGTTGCGTTCGCGCATGATGTCGGCAGCACGGCGCAGGATGCGGCCACGTTCGGTGCCGGTCATCTTGGCCCATGCCTTTTGCGCCTCTTTTGCGGTGGACAGCGCACGGTCCACGATCTCTGGGGTCGCGGCGTAGACAGTGGCGATCTGCTCGCCTGTGGCGGCATAGATCACCGGGATCGGGGTGCCGTTGGTGTCTTCGACGTATTCGCCGTTGATGAAGTGGCTGGCGGTGGGCTGTGCGGGATGGGTCATGGCGTGTTCTCGTCCAATCTCTTGTGTCTGTTCGCGAGTGTTGAGCGTGCGACTGTCAGGCTCAACGATGCATCTGGTCAAATGGTTGCGGGTCGCGTCGCCCCTGTTGGCGACACGAAAGTGTGAATTCAGGCGCGGATCGGCGCGCAAAGACGCGCAAGGCCGCTCAACGAGGCAACCGGGGTCAGGCGGATGGTCGGTGCGTTCATCTTGTCTACGTCTCCTATCTGGTTGGCGGTGCAGGTCTCGCAACCGCCGGGTCTGTGGATCGCGGCGGGGCCGCTGTGATGAGGGATGGGCGCAGACACGGCCTGCGCCCCAAGGCCCCGGCCCAGTGGCCGGGGCGCCCGGGTTAGTGGGCTGTCTTGATCTTGTTGAAGTCGAGCACGTTTTCCTCGGGCGAGGCGGTGATGCTCATGACTTCGCTGCGTTTGAACAGGATGATATAGGCCAGGCAGGCCACATAGATCCCGATCACTGCGGTGCCGATCCACTGGATCTGCAGCCACTGGCTCTGGAAGGCGAGGGTCAGGCCAAACAGCACGACCGCATTGCCCAGCACGTAGGGAATGGTGCCCAGACGCTGTGCCGACAGGTTGAGGTTGTCGGTGTAAAGGCGGATCAGCGAGTCAAACGAGTTGATCACGAAGATGATGCCAACCGCGACCATCGAGATGTTGATCAGCAGCGTCGTTTCAATGCCGTTCAGGTGGTAGAAATACAGCACCGAGAACCAGATCCCCAGCGGGATCGACGGGAACACCAGAAGCGATGCCAGCACCTGCCAGGTCTTCAGCCCGCCGACAAAACGGGAGGTGAACTGCCCGATCATGATCGACCATGCGAACCACCAGAACAGGTAGAATTCGTGGTAGTCGGTAAGCGGCAGGATGAATTTGTGGATGTTCGCAAAATAGCCGCCGATGTTGGAGGCAGTATCAACGAACTGGCCAAAGCCCATGCCCGCATAGGCCCACATCCCCAGGATCAGCGCCAGGAACAGCGCGGTGGAGCCAACCGACAGCACACGCACGTATTTGATATCGGTGGAGGAGAAGGCCGCAAACAGGATCACCAGGAAGGTGATGACGTAGAATTCCGTAATGACGCTTTCACCGTCGCCCATGAAGGTGGCGTAATACGGCAGGTAGATCAGGAACAGCGCACCGGTAAAGGCGCAGGTGCCGATGATCACGATGTTGTTGATCAGCTTCACCAGCGGGATTTCAAAGAACTTCACCCGCGGTTCGATCACACAGAAGTAGAAGGTGGTCAGGAAGTAGAAGCCCCAGATCAAAAAACCCCAGAAGCCGAACTCCAGCGCCAGCGGGTTGGTAAAGGCATAGGCGGGCTCTGCCGTGGTGTCGGCATAAAGCGGGAAGTCCCAGGCGAGCGGGAACATGATCAGGCCGACATCCAGACCGGAGGTGAACAGGATCGCGATGAAGGTGAACAGGTGCACGGGGGTCACGCCGACATTTCGGACGTTCCACCACTTGATCACGCAGAACACCACCAGCGCAAAGGCCAGCAGAATCCCGAATGAGATAATTGTTGTCATACGTCCCTCCCTTGGATGGGCGTTGATCGCCCTTAGTGACATACCGGGCTGACATAACACGAAACACTGTCCGCCCAAACCAATTTTTGAACGACCATTCAAGTTTCAGATTTTTCATAACAGGAGTTGAAAGATGGGCCGAGCTATCGCAAAACTTTCCTCATGGGTAGGAAACGTATTCGCGACATCCGCAACGAAGAGCTGATCGAGGCAACAATCGTGGCTGTGCATACGCGCGGATATGGCGTTGTAACGATGGCAGAAATCGCGCGCGAAGCCGGGGCATCAGCTGCGTCGATCAACTACTATTTCGGCTCCAAGGAAGGCCTCATGGAGGCCACGATGCGACATCTTCTGAACAAGCTGAAGCAGGCGATGATCCGGGGCTACTCAACCGCAGATACGCCAAAAGACCGGCTTTATGCGGTGATGGATGCCAACTTTGACGACGATCTTTTCAAGGTCGCGCAGTGCAGCCTTTGGATGCAGTTCTGGGCCAGCGCACCCTATTCGCCGCGCTTGTCACGCCTGCACCGAATCAACAGAAACCGCGTCCGCAGCCATTTTCTGGCAGAGCTGCGCCGTCTGGTCCCGCCGGAACAGCTGGAGACTGCGCGCCATGCGTTGCAGTGCTATATGGATGGCGTCTGGCTGCAGGCTGCGCAATCGGATGTCCCGCTGGACCCGGCCAAGGCGCGCAAGGCCGCGCATCGGGTTGTGGATCTGGTGGTGGGCTAACCGCCTGACGGCTACTGTGATGGCTGGCGGTTGAACCGCAGCTCCTTGCCAATCGGCAGATAGGCCAGGATCAGGCTGCTCTCATCAAGGCTGAGAATGCGATAACACAGCGTCGGCCCGCCGCCATCGCTGGACTGGGCGAGAAGATATGGCCCCTCACCGCTGTGGTCACCGCAACTGGACTGGATCGACAGCATCTCAACCGAGGTGGGGATATCACCATAGAAACTGGTGCGCTCTGCCCCTTCGACCCGGAAGCGGTCAAAACTGTCGGCTTCTGACACCCATGTGCCCTCAAGATCGGCGAGCATCAGCTCTGTGCCCCGGTCCCGGCGTGGCACAACCTGATCCAGACGCGCCTGCGTCACGGTGTCAAAACGATTGACCTCAGTCCCGCGCAGCTGAACCCGCGTGCCCTCGGGCAGATTTTGCAGTGCGGCCAGAATGCTGAGGCTGGTGAACCCATCATCATCCACACAGATCTGCCCATTGGCGCTGGTGAATTTGCACTGCAGCACCCCATCACCCCGGCGGATGTCACAGCCTGTGAAGGTCGCCTCCAGCTTCAGCTGCGGCAGCTCTCCAGTGCCCTGACGATCACCGGGGAGAGAATAGGCAGACAGGTAGACATCGAAATTGCCCTCCTCCGTCACGGCAAGCCCCCTGCCCGGTCTTGTGTCGATTTTGGCAAAGGCGCCAGGCAGATAGCCGCGCACCGCACAGTCATGATCGCCGAAAATGGTGAAATCCTCAGGCCCGACACAGAAGTTGATCCGCTCGTCGCGGAAGGTCCAGCCGGGGCTTTCACTGCGGAAATAGTAGAACCGATTAGTCAGCGGCCCCTCGACGATCGGCGCGCAGGCCCCTGGCAGGAGCATGGTCCAGCCCTCAGTTATCCATTGCCCATCCCGGCGAAACGCCACCGAGGAGGATTGCGGAACAGAGGTATCATTGCACAGGCGGATCCGCTCTGCCGCTGGCGCTGCAGAGGTGGAACCGCCCCAACCCAAGGCGGCAAGAAGAATTGCAAATGCAATTACGGCCTGCATTTTAGTCACCATGTTTCCCCACGGTGTAAAATCTACCACAGTTTTGTAACCGAATTACGAAATCAAACCTTTGTCGCCAGACTCGCGGGCGTAATTGCCCGTTTTTTAAGCACCGCCTCGCGCCAGGTGATAAAGCTGACCGCCGCAAGGATCAGGCAACCGCCAGCCACAACCCAGATATCGACCGGTTCGGCAAAGACCAGAGCGCCCAAAAGCGTGGCCCACAACAGCTGCAAGAACGTGACCGGCTGGGTCACCGTGACCGGCGCCGCCGCAAAGGCCAGCGTCATGGTGTAATGTCCCGCAGTTGCGAAACTTGCCACTGCAAAGAGAATGGCCAGCTCCCACAGATTGGGCGTGACCCAGACGGAGATTGCAAAAGGCGCAAGAAAGATGGTGACCCAAATCGACAGCATGGCAACCACCACAACCGGGTTGGTGCCTCCGACTGTTGACTTGGCCAGAAGGTAGGAGGCGCCAAATGCCAGCGCCGTGAACAGCATCGCGATATGCCCCACCTCAACCTCGCGGAAGCCGGGGCGCAAGATGATCAGGGCGCCGATCAACGCCACCACGATCGCCCCAACGCGGCGCAGGGCCATCCGCTCTCCCAGGAACAGGGCCGCGCCGATGGAAACGTAGATGGGCGACAGGTAGTTCATCGCCGTAACCTCGGCGAGCGGGATCTGCGTCATCGCAAAGAACCACAGGATCACACCCAGCGTGTGCACAAACCCGCGCAACGCAAACAGCTGCCACAGCCGTTTGCTGATTTCGGTGCGGCGCAGTGCGGGCAGCATCGGCACCAGAAAGACCAGCCCCAGAAGATAGCGCAGAAACGCGGATTCCGCGGGCGGGATACGATCGCCCAGATATTTGACCAATGCAGTCACCGCCACAAAGCAAAGCCCCGTGACCAGCATCCAAAACACCCCCATGACCGGCTGGCTGGCAGGGCTTTGGGGGGTGGTTGTGGTTTGGCTGTTGTCGGTCATGGTGCGGATCAGATCACTCCCCGCGTCGCGCCACAACCCTTCACATATGAAATATCCGTGCAAGGGAGGGTCCGCGACGTTTGGTTACATCAGCAAGAGTTTTGCGGCGATGGCCCACATGGTGAGCCCGACCAAAGCATCCAGCACCTGCCACGCGCGCGGTCGGGCAAACACCGGGGCGAGCACCGCAGCGCCATAGCCGAGGCTGAAGAAGAACGTAAAGCTCGCCACGACCGCACCGGCCCCGAACAGAAGCGGGTCAGGATATTGCGCTGAAATCGAACCGAGCAGCACCACCGTGTCGAGATAGACATGCGGGTTCAGCCAGGTCAGCGCCAGAACGGTGGCCATCACGGGCAGCAGGGCCACGACCCTGCCCTCCTCTGCCGCGCTGTCCAGCTGCGCACCGCCCTGCCAGGCAGAACGCAGGCTGCGCGCGCCATACCAGATCAGGAATGCCGCGCCGCCAAGCCGCATCACGGTTTCAAACCAAGGCACTGCACCAGCGAGCGAGCCAAACCCCAGAACCCCGGCCGCAATCAACAGGGCATCTGATCCCGCACAGGTCAGGCAGATCCAGAACACATGCTGACGCCGCAGACCCTGACGCAGCACAAAGGCATTTTGCGCACCAATCGCCATGATGAGGCTGAGGCCAAGGAAAAACCCCGCAATCAGGCTTGGGGGGATCGTCGTCGAGAGGGCGGCAATCATGGGGCCTGTTCCTTTTACCAGTGGCGAGAGCTGTTGGGGCAAGGTTTTGACTACCCAGTCCCCGCAGTGTAATCAAATTAAAGAGATTGACCCTGATTAAGATGATCTAATGCAGTTCGACCCCAACCAACTCGCTGCGCTGGCGGCTGTTCTTCGACTGGGCAGCTTTGAGGCGGCGGCGCATGCTCTGTCGGTCACGCCATCGGCCATTTCCCAGCGGATCAAGGCACTTGAGGATCGCGTGGGCAGCAGTCTGGTTCAGCGCGGCACCCCCTGTCTGGGCACCGATGCAGGGATACGCATTGCCAAACACGCCGAGGATGTCGCCCTTTTGGAGGCCGCGGTGTCCAAGGATCTGAGGCTGGATCGCGCCGCCGGTGCCACGCGTCTGCGGGTGGCGATCAATGCCGATAGTCTCGCCACCTGGTTTATCGCGGCAATGGCGGCCTGTGAGGGGGTAGAGTTTGATCTGGTGCTGGATGACCAGGATCACAGCGCGGACTGGCTGCGACGGGGCGAGGTTTCGGCGGCGGTCACGGCCCATTCCAAACCGGTCACGGGCTGCGACGCTTATGCCCTTGGCACATTGCGCTATATCGCCACCGCGTCGCCCGGATTTATCGCCAGATGGTTCGCCGAGGGGGTGACGGCGCAGAGCGCGGCCCGGGCGCCCTGTCTGGTCTTTAACGCCAAGGACCGGCTGCAAAGCAGCTGGCTGGAGCAGCATGTTGCCCAACGGCTTGCGCCCCCGGTCCATTTCCTGCCGTCCAGCCAGGCCTTTATTGATGCGGCTCTTGCGGGTGTGGGCTGGGGCATGAACCCGGACCAGCTGGTGGCGGGTCATCTTGGCTCTGGAACGCTGTGTCCCCTGAAAGAAGATGCTGCGCTCTTCGTTCCCCTGACCTGGCAGGTCAGCAGGGTCATGGCCCCTGCCCTCGCAGATGTGACCAAGGCGGTGCTGGCCTCTGCAAGGGAGACGCTGTTACAGTCAGCGCAATAGCCAAAAATACCTGCTGGGCCAGCCTTGCAGGTGAAGAAAAGACAGGGACCACTGATGTTTGCACGAACCGCGCTTTCCTATGACCCGCTGCCGTTGCCCGATCGCACAGATCTGAGCCCGGCAGAAATGCAGGACAAGGCCGAGGCCTTTCTGAAGCATATGCAACAGCGCCACACGGTGCGCGATTTCACCGACCAGCCGGTAGAGCGCAGCGTTATCGAAACCTGCATCCGCACCGCAGGCAGCGCGCCTTCGGGCGCCAATCATCAACCCTGGTTCTTTGCCGCGATTTCTGATCCCGCGCTGAAGGCGCGGATCCGTGAAGAGGCCGAGGAAGAAGAGCGCCGCTTCTACGAAGGCGGCGCCGGAGATGAGTGGATCAAGGCGCTGGAGCCGATCGGCACCGATGCCCACAAACCCCATTTGACCATCGCCCCCTGGCTGATTGTGGTGTTCGCCCAGCGATGGGGAGAGTTCGACGACGGCACCCGCTACAAAAACTACTATGTGCCGGAAAGCGTGAATATCGCGACGGGGTTCCTGCTGGCGGCGCTGCACACGGCCGGGCTCAGCACGCTGACCCATACGCCCAACCCGATGAAGTTTCTGAACGGCGCGCTGGGGCGGCCTGCCTCTGAAAAGCCGACAATGATCATCGCGGTTGGCCATCCGACAGCGGATGCAACGGTGCCAAGCGTGGCCAAGATGAAAAAGCCGCTGGAGGAGATTTCAGCGTTTTTCTGATTGCGCCCAGTATTCTGATCGCGCCAATCGGGACAGCCTGCGCGGCCTCCTTTGATTGGCAGACTTTCTGGACCTCCCGCTCCGCACCACACCGCACAAAAAAGCCCGCCATATCGGCGGGCTTTTTTCAGCTTTTGGAATGACGCCGGATCAGAGCTGCGCCATGACCTCGTCGGAGGCTTCGAAGTTGGTGGTCACACGCTGGACGTCATCGTCGTCTTCCAGCGCATCCACCAGCTTCATCAGCTTTTGCATGCCTTCCAGATCAAGCTCGGTCGTGGTGGTCGGTTTCCAGACCAGCTTGGTCGACTCGGATTCGCCCAGCTCTGCTTCCAATGCGTTGGACACCTCGTGCAGATCGGTGTCCGCGCAATAGATCAGATGGCCTTCCTCGGAGCTTTCGACGTCTTCGGCGCCCGCTTCGATCGCGGCCATCATCACGGTGTCTGCATCACCAACAGAAGCCGGGTAGGTCACTTCGCCCTTGCGGTCGAACATGAAGCCAACAGACCCGGTCTCGCCCAGGTTGCCACCGTTCTTGGAGAAGGTGGAGCGCACTGTGGAGGCGGTGCGGTTCTTGTTGTCGGTCATGGTTTCGACGATCACGGCAACGCCATTGGGGCCGTAGCCTTCGTAGCGGATCTCGTCATAGCTCTCTGCGTCGCCACCCTGGGATTTCTTGATCGCGCGATCGATCACGTCCTTGGGGACAGACTGGCTTTTGGCTTCCTTGACTGCCAGACGCAGGCGCGGGTTCTTTTCCGGATCGGGGTCACCCATCTTAGCTGCGACGGTGATTTCCTTGGAGAGTTTGGAGAACAGTTTCGACCGCGCGGCGTCCTGACGGCCTTTGCGGTGCTGGATGTTCGCCCATTTGGAGTGGCCTGCCATGGTGCATCCTTGCTAATTCAATTTTGGATCTGGCGCCCATATAGCCCCGACACCGGGGGGCTTTCAAGCGCTGTGGCCCTGCAACGCCTGTCAGCGCCTGCCCCATGTGCCGCTCATAGCGCCCTTTTTCCCGCAGCGCGCGCCATTGCAGCGGTTGCCCCCTGCCCGCGAGCGACTAGACTGGCGGCATGACATTTGACCAAATCGTGCTTTTCAGCCTTTTCGCCGCCGTCTTTGCCCTGCTGCTTTGGGGGCGTTACAGATATGATCTGGTGGCGTTCTCGGCGCTGATGATCGCTGTCGTGGTTGGTGTGGTGCCTGTGGATCAGGCGTTTTCCGGCTTTGGGCATCCGGCCACGCTTGTGGTGGCGCTGGTTTTGGTGGTCTCCGCCGGGCTGGTACGGTCGGGGGCGGTGTTTCTCATCACGCGCACGCTGGTGGACAGCAGCCGTGCGTTGGGCGCGCATATCGCGCTGATGGGCGGGATCGGTGCGGTTCTGTCAGCTTTCATGAACAACGTCGCGGCATTGGCGCTGCTGATGCCGGTCGACATCCAGACCGCACGCAAGGCCGGGCGGGCACCGGGGTTGAGCCTGATGCCGCTGTCCTTTGCCACCATTCTGGGCGGAATGGCGACACTGATTGGCACGCCCCCCAATATCATCATTGCCGCGATCCGGCAGGAAACCCTGGGTGAGCCCTTTGCCATGTTCGATTTCGCCCCGGTGGGCGGCATCGCGGCACTGGCAGGGCTGGTCTTTGTCGCGCTGATCGGCTGGCGCCTGATCCCGACACGCGAAAATGCAGCCGGGGCATCAGAGGCGCAGCTGGCGCAGTATATTGCAGAGCTGACGGTGCCGGAGGGTTCATCGCTGATTGATCGGCGGCTTGGCTCACTGGACGAAGAGGCGGACAAGGCGGATGTGGCCATCCTGGGGCTGATCCGCAATGGCAAGCGTCTATATGGGCGCGCGGCAGGTCAGATCCTGCGGGCGGGCGACGCGCTGGTTCTGGAGGCAACCCCCGAGGCGCTGGACGAGTTTCGCAGCGCAACCTCGCTCGACTTTGCGGATGCGGCGCGGCAGGAGAAGCTGACCGCCGCTGGCGAAGGTCTGGAGCTGATCGAGGTCGTGGTGCCGGAAACCGCCCGGATCAAGGGGCGCACGGCGCAGTCGCTTGGGCTTGCGTGGCGGCAGAACACAGTGCTGATGGGGCTGGCACGACAGGGGCGCAGGCTGACCAGCCACATCCGCCAACAGGAAATCGAGGCCGGAGACATCCTGTTGCTGCTGTGCCCGCGCGACCGCGGCGCCGATGTGACAGAGTGGCTGGGCTGCCTGCCGCTGGCAGAGCGCGGCCTGTCGGTGACGGCAAATGACAAGACATGGCTTGCCATCGCGCTGTTTGCAGGTGCGGTTCTGGCGGCGTCGCTGGGGTTGATCTATCTGCCCATTGCGCTGGGTCTGGTCGTGGTGGCCTATGTGCTGACCAAGATCCTGCCCCTGGCCGAGCTGTATGACCACATCGAATGGCCCGTTGTGGTTCTTTTGGGGTCGATGATCCCGCTTGGGGCGGCGCTGGACAGTGCGGGCGGCACCGCGTTGATTGCCGATAGTCTTCTGGCGCTGACCGAAGGTCTGCCCGCCTGGGTGATCCTGACTGTGCTGATGGTGGTGACAATGACCCTGTCGGATGTGCTGAACAACACGGCCACGGCCATCGTGGCGGCACCGGTTGGGATTCAGATGGCAAATGGGCTGGGCGTGTCGCCCGACCCGTTTCTGATGGCTGTGGCCGTGGCGGCCTCTGCCGCGTTCCTCACCCCCATCGGCCACAAGAACAACACCTTGGTTCTGGGCCCCGGCGGTTACCATTTTGGCGACTACTGGCGCATCGGCCTGCCTCTGGAGGTGCTGATTATCGCAGTGTCGATCCCGTCGATCCTGCTGTTCTGGCCACTTTGATCCACCCAAGACGATTGCGCCCCTGTCCAAGCCACCTGCCCCCCATGACCCGACGACATCCTGCCGGGTCCCTGCAGAGGATTTGCCTGAACACCCAGCTGCCGCTTAGGCTGGCAACAGGCAAACGGAGGGCCAGAGCATGACACGACCTGCCGATACCAGTGCTGATGTGATCATCGTGGGCGCAGGGCTTGCGGGGCTGGTCGCCGCCGCAGAACTGGGAGATCGCGGCAAATCCGTCATTCTGGTCGAGCAGGAGCCGGCACATTTCATGGGCGGTCAGGCGCATTGGAGCCTGGGTGGCCTGTTCATGATCGACACGCCAGAGCAGCGCCGCATGGGCATCCGCGATTGCACTGATCTTGCGCGGCGCGACTGGTTTGGCAGTGCCCAGTTCGATCGGGCCGAGGACCATTGGCCACAACGCTGGGCGCGGGCCTATCTGGACTTTGCCAGCGCAGAGATGCGCGCCTGGCTTTCCGGGCTTGGCATGCGCTGGTTTCCGGTTGTGGGCTGGGCCGAACGCGGGGGTGGCAGTGCCGAGGGGCATGGCAACTCCGTCCCCCGATTTCACGTCACCTGGGGCACCGGACCCGGTGTTGTCGCCCCATTTGCAGAACGCGTCAGGGCCCATGCCGAGGCCGGGCTGATCCAGCTGCGGTTTCGCCATCAGGTGAGCCACATCATCACCCAGGGCGGCAGGATCCAAGGGGTTTCAGGCGAGATCCTCGCCCCGGATGAGGCCCCGCAGGGCGCGCGCACCAGCCGCCATGAGATTGGCGAGTTCGAAATATATGCCCCATCGGTTCTGGTCGCCTCTGGGGGGATTGGTGGCAACCTTGAGGCGGTCCGGCGCAACTGGCCGACAGAGCGGCTGGGCCCTGTGCCAAAGACCATGGTGGCAGGTGTGCCCTTTCACGTTGACGGCCGCATGATCCCGATTACCGAGGCCGCAGGCGGCCATGTCATCAACGCGGACCGGATGTGGCATTACACCGAAGGGCTGCGCAACTGGGATCCGATCTGGCCCAACCACGGCATCCGCATTCTGCCCGGCCCGTCCTCCATGTGGTTTGACGCCAAGGGCGACCGGCTACCTGCGCCCTATCTGCCGGGGTTTGATACGCTTGGCACACTGCGCGAGATCCTCAAGACCGGGCATGACTACAGCTGGTTCATCCTGAGCCAGAAGATCATTGAAAAGGAATTTGCCCTTTCCGGCTCTGAACAGAACCCGGATCTCAGCTCGGGCAGTTGGCGCGAGGTGTTGCGCGCGCGGCTTTTGTCCCGTGGCAAGGCCCCCGCCCCGGTCGAGGCTTTCAAAAAGCACGGCGCTGATTTCGTTGTCGCCGACACGCTGAGCGAGCTGGTCAAAGGCATGAATGAAATCGGTGATGTGGCGTTGGAAGAAACCCACCTGCGCCGCCAAATCGAAGCGCGTGATGCGCAGGCCGATAACCTCTTTGCCAAGGATGCGCAGCTGATCGCGATACATGCCGCGCGCCGTTATCTGGGGGATCGGCTGATCCGCACGGCCAAGCCACATCGCATTCTGGACCGGGCCAATGGGCCGCTGATTGCGGTACGGCTGAACATTCTGACCCGCAAGACGCTTGGTGGTTTTCAGACCGATCTTGAGGGCCAGTTGATCGGCGCGGATGGGCGGGCGATCCCCGGTCTGTTTGCCGCCGGAGAGGTCGCGGGATTTGGCGGTGGCGGATACCACGGCTACAACGCGCTGGAGGGCAGCTTTCTTGGCGGCTGTCTGTTTACCGGTCGACAGGCAGGCCGATCCCGCGCCATTGCATGACCGGCGATTTTCGGCAGAAAATCATGGTTAACAAATCCTTACCAGCCGCAGTTAAAGCGGCCAGATGAACGGGATCAGCACAGAGGCCAAAAGCCCGATGCTGAGGTTCAGCGGAATGCCCACGCGCAGGAAGTCGGTGAATTTATACCCACCCGGCCCGTAAACCAGCATATTGGTCTGATAGCCGATCGGCGTCGCAAAGGAGGCCGACGCCGCCACCATCACCGCCACCACCAGCGGGCGCGGGTCGATCCCCATCGCCTGGGCCAGCCCCACGGCGATGGGCGTCACCACCACAGCCACCGCATTGTTGGAGACCAGTTCCGTCAGGACAGATGTCAGCAGATAGACCGCCCAGACCAGCAGGAACGGCGGCAGCAGCGACAGCGACGGCGCGATCGCGTTGACGATCAAGGCGACGGCACCCGAACTCTCCAAGGCGGCGCCAATCGCCAGCATCGCAAAGATAAGCGTGAGCAAACGCCCGTCGACAAACGAAAACGCCTCGTCCGCGTCGATGCAGCGGGTCACAAGGACAATGGACACCGCAAGCACCGACAGCATCAGGATCGGCGCAACGCCAAGGGCCGCCAGCAGGACGATGCCGATCAACGCCACGATGGCAATCGGCGCGTGACGGCGGCGATAGGCCCGCACGGAAGGTTGCGAAACAGCCGCCATGTCCATATCTGCCGCGAGACGCTGAATGTCCTCGGCGTTGCCTTCCAGCAATAGGGTATCCCCCACGCGCACCACCAGATCCTCAAGCTGAACACCGATGTTCTGGTTTCTGCGATGCACGGCCAATGTGTAGACACCATAGCGCCGGCGCAGGCGCATGGCCCCCAGCGAGCGCCCGACCATCCGGCAGCCGGGGGTAATCAGCACCTCAACCGTGGTGGTTTCCACGGTGGAAACCTGATCCACGCGCTTGAGCTCTTTGTTGCGCTGCAGACTGAGCAGTTCGGTCATCTGGGTGCGCAGCACCACCCGGTCGCCCACCTGCAGCTCTACCCCCTTGAGAGAGTTGCGCAGTGAGATATCGCCGCGAATGACGTCGACCAGGCGGACACCGGGGCGCTTGAACAGCTGGACGCCAGTGACTTCGCGACCGATCAGGTTGCTTTCCGGCGGGATCACCGCTTCGGTGAAGAACTTCATCCGCGACCGATCGCTGAGCAGGCTCGCCATGCTGCTGCGGTCAGGCAGCAGGCGCGGCGCGACAAAGCGCAGATAGATCATCCCCCAGGCCACCAGAATGAGCCCGAGCGGTGTGACCTCGAAGATCGAAAACGGCGCAAGACCCTGGGCGCGGGCCACGCCATCCACCAACAGGTTGGTGGACGTCCCGATCAGGGTCAGCGTCCCCCCCAATATGGCGGCATAGCTGAGCGGAATGAGCAGTTTCGACGCCGAAACGTTCAGCGTGCGCGCGATCTGGATAAACACCGGGATCATCACAACCACCACGGGCGTGTTGGACACCACCGCAGAGGCTGAAATCACAAACGCCATGAGGAGCGCAATCGCCAGCTTGGGGTTGACCTCGGCCTGTTTGCGGGCCTGTGCAGTAAAGGCATCAAGCGCCCCGGTCCGCACCAACGCCCCCATGATGATGAACATCGCCGCGATGGTCCAGGGCGCGGGGTTGGCCAGAACCGGCAAGGCCGCTTGATAGGGCAGAACACCAGTTGCCAGCATCACCGAAACACCGGCGAGCGCGACCACTTCGGTCGGAAAGGTCTCGCGCAGGAACGCCACGAACATTGCCACGACAATCAGCAGCGTGAGCACCGCGTCGCCTGTTTCACCAAGGGAAAAAAACTGCATGAGGGGTGATGACATCCAAGAGGTTAAAACAGGGTTTCCCAGTCAATCCAAAGCGCCCAGCCAGCCGTCAGGCCGGTATGCGCCCGCCGGAGTGAACCCTAACACAAATTCTCAGGCAAGTGTCTTGCACAGTTGAAACAAAGGTGGCGAAAAAATCGGAACAGGCGTTTGCACGTCGATTGAGGGCGGGACTTATTTTCCCCGCAACGCTGCAAAAGCGGCACCAGATTTCGACCTGAAAACATTGGGCTGCCGACCCCACGGCCAGTGGTGGCGCCAAAGGCGCGCACCGACGGCTGTGAGGTATGGAATCAGGGGGCCGCTTCCTCCAGCAGACCGCCTTGGCGGACCATGCGGATCGACTTGGCTGCGCCCGTGCGGTCGTCTGTTTCGACAAAGACCCCGGACAAGGTTGCTGGCCCTTCTGCGGGGGTAAAGCGGCTTTTGGGCATGCCAGTGAGGAAACGGCGCATCGGCTCGGCCTTGTCCATACCGATGACCGAATTGTAGTCGCCGCACATCCCGGCATCTGTCAGATAGCCGGTTCCTTCGGACAGGATCTGTGCATCAGCTGTCGGCACATGGGTATGCGTGCCCACCACCAGCGAGGCACGCCCATTGCAGAAATGCCCCATGGCCATCTTTTCAGAGGTCGCTTCGCAGTGCATGTCCACGATCACCGCCTGCGCCAGCCCACCGCGCGGATGGGATTTCAGCACCGCTTCGACCGCACCAAACGGATCGTCAAAGGCGCGTTTCATGAACACCTGACCAAGCGCCTGCACCACAAGAACCTTGCGCCCACCTGGCGCGTTGAACAACCGATAGCCCCGTCCCGGCGCGTTTTTGGCAAAGTTCAGCGGCCGGATGATGCGCGGTTCTTTTTCGATGAACTGCAGCATGTCCTTCTGGTCAAAGGCATGATCGCCAAGCGTGAGGCAATCCACACCTGCCGCCAGCAGCAGCTCTGCATGGTCAGCCTTCAGCCCCATGCCGTTTGAGGCGTTTTCGCCATTCACCACGACAAAATCCAGCCGCCACGCCTCGCGCAGTTGCGGCAGGTTTTCGGTGATCGCCTTGCGCCCAGCGCGGCCCATCACATCGCCCAGAAACAGAATTCTCATGAAATCCGGCATAGGGGCTGCATGACCAAAGCACAAGGCCATGCAACTGGGGCGAGTGCGCAGGGCAAGGCGCTGCCAAAAGCGGCGGTCTGGCTGGCAGAAACCGGCCAGACCCGCCCTCACCTAGGCATAGGCACCGGGCGAATAGGTCAGCTCGTAGCTGTGGGTGTAGATTTCAAAGACATTGCCAAAGGGGTCTTCGACGTAGACCATCTTGTAGGGTTTTTCACCGGGATAGTATTCGCGGATGGGCATCCGCTGCTTGCCGCCCGCTGCAACGATCTTTTGTGTCAGCCCCTCGATATCGGGGTCCTGAACACAGAAGTGAAAGATGCCATGGCGGCGGAAATCCAGATTGTTGTCGGGGGCGTGGTTGGCTTCGAATTCGAACAGTTCGATCCCGACGCGGTCAGCGGTCGACAAATGCGCGATGCGCAGGCTCCCCCAGCCGTTGCCGAAGACATCTGTACACATGCGCCCGATCTCGCTGTCGTCTTCGACCACCTCGGTCGCATCCATGATCACGTAAAAGCCCAGAACGTCGCGGTAGAACCGGATCGCTGCGTCGAGATCGGGAACAGAGAGACCAATATGTGAAAATCCGCGGGGTGTTGGCAGCATGACGTTTCCTTTCTGTGTCGCCTTGATGTCGGCAGTGTTGCGTATGCCAAGGATGTAGGCTTGCCCGTTCAGAAAGAAAAATTATGATGTGGGAAAGCAATCATAACGAATTGGAATGGACGTGCCGCTGAACGCTACATGGTTGGAAACCTTCACCACGCTGAGCGACGTCATGAGCTTTACCCGCACCGCCGAGCGGCTGAACATGACCCAACCGGGTGTCAGCCAGCATATCCGCAAGCTGGAGGACCAACTGGGACAGCCTCTCTTGCTGCGCGACGGCAAGCGGCTTGCCCTCACCGAAGCGGGGGAGCATCTGCGACAGGTTGGTCTGCGACGCAGGCAGGAAGAGCTGCACCTTCGCCAGCGGCTTGGTCGGGATGATCCCGGTCAGGGACAGGTGCGTATCGGCTGTTCGGGTGGCTTTGCGCTGTTGCTGTGGCCTGCGCTCCGGGCGCATCTGCAGCGCCATCCGGGGCTGCAGATGTCCCTGGTTGCGATGCCTGCGCGCACCATGGAGCGGGCGCTGAGCGATGGCGAGCTGGATCTTGCGATCATGCACGCGCCATCATCAATGGCGCGTTTGGAAAGCCGGCAGATAGGTCAGGACCAGATCCGCCTGCTGTTGCCGCCGGGGTCCGCTGCGCAGGTGGAACCTGACACCCTGCGCGAGCTGCCCTTTGTGGGCCATCCTGATGGGCAGAGCCTGCTTGCACGGGTGTGGCGGCGCAACTTCTCCGGCACCTTGCCCGAGGCAGAGCCACGGGTGTTCATCAACCAGATCGGGCAGATCCTGTTGCCGGTGGAGGCTGGGCTTGGCTATACGGCCTTGCCGGAAAGTGCGTTGCGCGCATTGTCTGGAGCCTCGCAGCAGAGCGTCACGGTCGCGAGCCTCCCCAATCCGTTGTCGGATCCTCTATGGCTAATTGCCCCCCAGCAGGAGGCAGAGCCTGCGCGCCTCCACCCCATCAGAGACATCATCTCTGAGGTGGCTGCCAGTCTGGCAGAGGCCCCCGCCCCTGCCCGGTAGTGGCGCAATGGCTCAGCGGATGTCGTAGATGCCGTTCTCGGTAACGATCATGTCCAGCGGCTGATCGGTTGGCTCCAGCGGCAGAGCGTCGGCGCGCTGTGCCTCATAGGCAAAGCCGACCGCAAGCGTCGGCCGTTTGCCGCGCAGCAGCTCCAGCGTGCGGTCATAAAAGCCGCCACCATAGCCAAGCCGCCCCCCCCGCGCATCAAACCCAACAAGCGGCACAATCAGGATTTCGGGTTCGAAGTAGTCGTCGATCTCGGGGACCTTCGCGCCAAAAGGACCATCGCGCAACGCCCCTTCCGGTGTCCAGCGGCTGAACTTCAATGGGGTCTCGGCGGCCTGGATCACTGGCACACCAACCGGGCCATGCGCGGCGGCCTCTGCCATTGCGGGCAGCGGGTCGATTTCGGTGCGGATCGGCATGTATCCCGCCAGCGGCACACCACGATAGCCTGCCAGCACTTCGGACAGATGGCCCGCCGTGCCGGGCTTGTTCATGTCATGGGCTGCTTTGCGACGCTGAAAGGCGGCCTTGCGGGCTTCGGCTTTGATCTGGGTGAGATCTTGCATGGGGGATCCTTTTTAGTGCGCGCCCCTGCCCGACTAGAACAGGACAGCGCCTGCCAGCCCGAGAAAGGCAAAGAAACCAACGATATCCGTCACAGTCGTCACAAAAGCCCCAGATGCAAGGGCCGGATCAACTCCGACTTTTTCAAGGATAATCGGCACCACAGTTCCAGCGAGCCCCGCGACGACCAGATTGATGACCATTGCGACTGCGATGACACCACCAAGCTGGGCCGAGCCAAACCAGATGATGCCGACGACACCCATAATGATCGCAAAAGCGAGACCATTCAAAAGCCCCACCAGCACCTCACGGCGGATGACCCGCCAGACATTCGAGCCTGTCAGGTCGCGCGTGGCAAGAGCGCGCACGGCCACGGTCAGTGACTGGGTGCCCGCATTGCCCCCCATTGAGGCCACGATCGGCATAAGAACCGCCAGCGCCACGAACTGTGCGATTGTGGCTTCGAACTGGGCGATCACGAGAGAGGCCAGAACAGCCGTGCCAAGGTTGACCGCTAGCCAGGGAAAGCGCTGTTTCGTTGTTGCGATGACACGGTCAGCCAGACTGCCGTCGCTCACACCCGCTAGGCGCAGAATGTCCTCTTCGTGTTCTTCGTCCAGAACGATCATGGCATCATCAATGGTGATCACACCAACCAGCCGCCCCTCGTCGTCAACAACCGGGGCAGAGATGAGGTGGTACTGGTTGAAGGCATAGGCCACATCTTCCTCGTCCTGATCGACGGGGATGATCTGAAAGGTCTCCTCGACAATATCGGTCAGCCTGACATCGCGCTTGGCGCCCATGATACGGCCGAGGGTGACGTTGCCGACAGGATGCAGGCGCGGATCAACCAGCACGACGTGATAGAATTGATCCGGGAGGTTGTCCGATTCCCGCATGAAATCAATTGCCTGACCCACGGTCCAATGTTCCGGCGCCATCACGACTTCGCGCTGCATCAAGCGACCAGCGGAGTTTTCCGGATAGCTCAGCGATTGCTGGACCGCCACCCTGTCAGCGTCTTCGAGCGATTGCAGGATCGCTTCCTGCTGGGGTTCCTCGAGATCTTCCAGAAGGTCGACAACATCGTCGCTTTCCAGATCCCGCACCGCCTCTGCGAGAACCTGCGGATTGAGGAGCCCGATCACCTCTTCCCGGATCGATTCATCCAGTTCCGACAGGATTTCACCGTCAAACTCTCGGCCGTACAGCTGAATGAGCGCGGCGCGATCCGGTGCGTTGATCTGCTCCAGAAGGTCGGCGATGTCGGCCGCGTGCAGCGGCTCCATCAACTCGGTCAGGAGGGCCTGATCATTTGCTTCGACCGCATCAAGAATCTGGGCCACGCGCTTGCGGTCCAGCTCATAGGCGTCCTCAGATCCCGGATCGACCATGTCTGCGTCGTTATCTGTGACCATCTGAGGCTCCTTTCCTGATTGCGTATGAAATAAAAGAAGCAGTTACCGAAAAACAATGACAATGTCGGAATTTACCGTCGGTGATGCTGCGCGTATCCTGCGCACTCCGATTTGGCAAGAAAGGACCGCATTCATGCAGGCGGAATACATCATTAGTGGGCAGGTGCTGTCGTTCGAGCACTCCCCCTTTGACGCAAATACCCCTGAGGACGCCGCCCGTCTGCATGAGGCCGTTGCCATCGGTGATGGCAAGATCCTTGCGGTTGGCACCAAGGCAGGATTGCAGGCAGATCATCCGGGCGCCGAGGTCGTGGATCACGGCGACCATCTGATCCTTGCAGGGTTTGTCGATGCCCATGTGCATTTCCCACAGACCGCCATCATTGCAAGCTGGGGAAAACGGCTGATCGACTGGTTGAACAGCTACACCTTTCCCGAAGAGATGCGGTTTGCTGATCGTGCCTATGCCGATGATATCGCAAACCGCTATCTTGATCTGACACGGGCCAATGGCACCACGACGATGTGCAGCTACGGCACCATCCATCCCGAAAGCGTTGATGCGTTTTTCAGCGCCGCCAAGGCACGGGGCCAGCGCGTGATTGCCGGTAAAACCTGCATGGATCGCAACGCCCCCGACGGGTTGCGCGACACGGCGCAATCCGCCCATGACGACAGTGCTGCCCTGATCGCGCGCTGGCACGGGGTGGAGCGCTTGTCCTATGCCATCACCCCACGGTTTTCGCCCACCTCAACGCCCGAGCAGCTGGAGGCAATGGGCGCGCTTTGGGCCGATCACCCCGACTGTCTGATGCAGACCCATCTGAGCGAACAGACAGACGAGATTGCCTGGGTCAAAACCCTTTTCCCTGACGCCCGCGACTATCTGGACACCTACGAGAGCTTTGGCCTGCTGGGCGCGCGCGGGGTCTATGGGCACGCGATCCATCTGGAACCGCGGGAACGGGACCGACTGCGCGAGGTTGATGCCGCTTTGGTCCATTGCCCGACCTCCAACACCTTCATCGGATCCGGCCTGTTCGACATGGCCGGCCTGATGGCTGATGGGCATCGCGTTGGCCTAGCGACCGATACGGGCGGCGGATCCAGCTTTTCCATGCTGCGCACCATGGCTGCGGCCTATGAAGTGGGGCAGCTGCGTGGCACGCCCCTTCATGCAGCGCAGCTTTTGTGGCTGGCAACCCAAGGTTCGGCCCGGGCATTGCGACTGGACGATTGCATCGGCAATATCACAGTCGGCCACGAGGCGGACCTGGTGGTTCTGGATCTTGCCTCGACACCCGCAATTGCCCAGCGTAGCGCCCGCGCCGAAGACATCTGGGAGGCGGTGTTTGCCACCATCATGATGGGGGACGACCGCGCGATCGCAGAGGTCTGGATCAACGGCAAACGCGACTGACAATGAGAGGCGCTAGTGCGCCTCTCGCTCAGCCAAGCGCCATCAAGCGGCGTGCCGCGCTTTGGTGGCGCTCGATGAGGGTTGGCAGATCCAATGTGGTCAGCATTCCATCGCGGACCACCTGCCGCCCCTCGACGAACAGATGTTTGACCTGCGTCGGGCCAGCCAGAAGCATCGCTGCCGGATCCCAGCTGCCGCTTGAGGCAATGGCCGTCACGTCCCAGATCGCGATATCCGCCCGTTTGCCGACAGCCAGTTGCCCCACGTCGGGCCGCCCCAGAACCTCTGCCCCGCCGCGGGTGGCAATTTCGAGGGCCTCATAGGCGCTCATGGCGTCGGCCCCCTGCATCACCCGCTGCAACAACATGGCCTGACGGGCCTCTGCGATGAGGCTCGCCATGTCGTTGCTGGCAGACCCATCCACCCCCAGCGCCACCGGCACCCCGGCATCGCGCATCGCCCGTACCGGCGCGATACCGCTGCCAAGCCGGCAGTTGGAGCACGGACAATGGGCAACCCCGGTCTTGGTGCGCTGGAACAGGTCTATTTCACCTGCGTCGAGTTTCACGCAATGGGCATGCCACACATCCGGGCCGGTCCAGCCCAGATCCTCGGCATATTGGCCGGGGCGGCAGCCGAACTGGGACAGGGAGTAGGCAATATCCTCGTCGTTTTCCGCCAGATGAGTGTGCAGCATCACCCCCTTGTCACGGGCCAAGATCGCACTGTCGCGCATCAGTTCGCGGCTGACCGAAAAGGGGGAACACGGCGCCAGGGACACCCGGCACATCGATCCCTCTGCCGGGTCGTGGAAGGCATCGACCACCCGGATCATGTCGTTGAGGATGTCCTCTTCCTTTTCGACCAAGCTATCCGGCGGCAAGCCTCCTGCGCTTTCGCCGATGCTCATGGCGCCCCGCGTGGGTTGGAAACGCAATCCGATGTCGCGGGCGGCGTGGATTGTATCCTCCAGCCGGGAGCCGTTGGGATAAAGATAGAGATGGTCAGAGGTCAGCGTACATCCAGACAACGCCAGTTCTGCCAGCCCGAGCTGGGCCGAGACATGCATGTCGTCAGGCGTGAAGGCAGACCAGATCGGATAGAGCCTCTGCAGCCAGCCAAACAACAGCGCATCCTGGGCGCCGGGAACGGCGCGGGTCAGGTTCTGGTAGAGATGGTGATGGGTGTTGATCAGCCCCGGTGTCACCACCGAGCCTCGCCCATTCACGATGCTGCCGTGCGTTTCAAGCTGCGTGCCGATTTCGGCGATAACGCCATCCTTCAGGCGGATATCGGCGCCCTCGAGCTTGCGGCGCTGATCGTCCATCGTGAGGACAACATCTACGGATTGAATAAGAATTTCGGACATAGGTCACACTCCACCAGATTGCCCGTTTCGGTGATGAAGTGTGAAGTTGCGCCGACAGAATACGGGCAAAGGACTCGGCGCGCGGCCACAGACTAGCCCGGAAACCGTCGTCTTATCAAGCCGTTTGCTGAATAAGCTCCAGCGCGGCAGCGTGCAGCTCGGCTGTGGCTGCGGCAATCACCTGCCCGCCGTGATGGGCTGTGCCCCCCTGCCAGTCGGTGACAATGCCCCCAGCGGCCTGGATCAACGCAATCGGCGCCTGAATGTCGTAGGCATTGAGCCCTGCCTCGATCACAAGGTCACATTGCCCGGCCGCCAATAGCGCATAGGCGTAGCAATCCATGCCATAGCGGGTCAGACGGACCTTGTCGGCCACCCGGTGAAAGGCCGCAGCCTCCGCGGCGGTTCCGACCTCGGGGAATGTGGTGAACAATGTCGCTTCGGACAGATCGGTGGTCTGGCGAACCTTGAGCAGGTGCTGCCCCATTGGACCCGTCACGCTTGCCCCGTCGGGGGAGCCGATGAAACGCTCACCGATGTAGGGCTGGTCCACCACCCCAAGGAAGGGCCCATTCTGATCCCCCAGGGCAATCAGGACACCCCATGTTGGTGTTCCGCTGATGAACCCACGGGTGCCGTCGATCGGATCCAAAACCCAGGTCCGCCCAGACCGGCCCTCGACTGCGCCGAACTCTTCCCCCAGGATGCTGTCCTCGGGCCGCAGATCGCGCAGAACCGCGCGCATCGCCTCTTCGGCGGCACGGTCAGCCACGGTTACAGGGTCGAAGCCCTGGTCCAGCTTGTTGTCGGATTGAAGGCCTGCGGCGCGAAAATGCGGCAGGATGGCCTGACGTGCAGCATCGGCCATCCGATGGGCAACGTCTGTATCAGAAAGCGCGGTCGGTGTCATAGTGGAACGGGTGACATCCGACCGCGCAAATTTCAAGTCTTCTCCTGCCCCTCGGGGCTGGAATTTCAGGCGACGTCGCTCAGAACACGTGCGAGTTCAAAGAGGCGGCGGCGCTGGTTTTCCGGGATCGCGTAGTAGGAGCGAACCAGATCCAGAGCTTCCTTGTCGCCCATCAGATCGTCAGGCACCTGCGATTTTTCGGCAGCGCCATCGTCTTCCTGCAGCCCCTCGAAGAAGAAGCTGACCGGCACGCCAAGAGCGTCCGAGATATCCCAAAGACGGGAGGCACTCACACGGTTTGCACCGGTTTCGTATTTCTGGATTTGCTGGAACTTGATGCCTACAAGTTCAGCAAGTTGCTGCTGCGTCATGCCGATGAGCCACCGGCGGTGCCGGATGCGCTTCCCCACGTGCACGTCCACTGGATGAGCCATGCGTTTCTCCTAATTTTTAATGCTGGAACCCGTCATCCAAACGGCTGTCATTTATTCCGCACACGTTGTCAGGGCCAATTGCCGTGTCATCGCTAACGGAATTCCCCATCAAGCCAATCGGAGCGTTCCCATTGCAGTTGAGTTTACGACCCTAGCGGTTGAATTCAAGCTGATACTCGCCCTGTTATGGGCCTTCGTGCGACAAACGCATGATTTTAAGCCCTATTTTTTCTTGTATCGTTAACGTTTTTTTCACGGCGCTCCAACCTCCCCATAAATAGTGAGGTGTGAGCAATCCGAATCTGGCATGCTCTGCCCCAGTCGAATCACCAAAACTCCACTGAGATATGGAAAAATAGTATGCGCGCCTACCGAATAGATAATTTTGACGTAGGGCCAGCTATCGCATCGGTTGATTTCACGCCTCCCTCTTCTGGTCAGATTGGGGTCGCGATTTACGCCTGCGGGTTGAATTTTGCAGATCTGCTCCTGCTCAAGGGGCAATACCAGGACACGCCGCCCCTACCCTTTGTTCCGGGGCTGGAACTGGCTGGCGTGGTGACTACGGTTGGATCTGATGTTGAGGGGTTTTCCATTGGCGACCGCGTGGCCGTTTTCTCCGGTCAAGGGGGGCTTGCGGATTACGGCTGTTTCGACGCCGCACGCGCGGTGAAAATTCCCGACGCCATGAGCTTTGCTGACGCGGCTGCGTTTCAGATCACCTATGGCACCGGCCTGGTTGCCCTCGAACACTGTGCCCGCCTGCAACCGGGTGAGACCCTGTTGGTCACCGGCGCTGCTGGGGGTGTGGGGCTGACTGCTGTCGAGATTGGCAAACGTTTGGGGGCGCGTGTCATCGCCCATGCGCGGGGCGATGAAAAGTTGGCGATCGCAAAGGCCGCTGGCGCGGACCATCTGATTGATGCCAGCGAGGATCTGCGCAGCAAGGTCAAGGAGCTGGGCGGCGCTGATGTCGTCTATGAAGCCATCGGTGGCGATGTCTGGACCGCCGCCTTTCGTGCGACCAATCCCGGCGGCCGCCTGCTGCCCATCGGATTTGCCGGGGGCGAGGTGCCGCAGATCCCGGCAAATCACCTGCTGGTCAAAAACCTGACCGTGATTGGCTTTTACTTTGGTGGTTACCTGAAATCCCATCCCCATGTGATCCGCCGCGCGATCTCCACACTGATCGACTGGTACGAGGACGGCTCCTTGCGACCGCATATCAGCCATAAGCTGCCACTAGAGCGTGTTGACGAAGGGCTGGAGCTGCTGCGCAGCCGCAAGGCGACGGGCAAGGTTGTTATTTCCCTGCGCGACGAGACCTGAAGGAAAGCCTCGACGCCACGGCTCAGTAAGAGCAGGCATCGAGGCTGGACATTTTACACCATCAGCTTTCAGCCGCGTCAGGCCGCGTTCCACTGGGGCGACTGTAGCGGTGTGCTGATGGTACGGAACGCCTGACGGACCAGCGCCGCCAGCTCGTTCACGATGGGAGAGCCAGAAGTCTCGCCGCCATAGAGGTTGATCAGCTGGACCGGCAGTTCAGGCAGCGCGCCGCCGTGGTCGACCTGCGCCAGGTGGGGTGGCTCGGTGCCTTCGATCATTGCCGTCACTGCGAGATCGGCGCTGACAGTGGCTTCGATCGTGCGATCGCTGTCGGTTTCGACCATCAGCTCCCAGGAAATCCCCGCCGCGTCCAACGCCCGCATCACTTTTGGGCGGAAGGTGCAGTAGCGCCCGAAGGCCAGCTGCAACGGTTGCTGACGCCAGACGGACCCGGTCGGTGCACCGATCCAGCACAGGGGGCGCTCGGCAAGGATCTCGCCATTTTCAGCCGTCGCTGTCTCGGTGGTGAGGATGAGATCACATTCACCGCGGGCAAATTGCTCCTTGAGCGAACGGGTATAGCTCGACAACAGCTGCACCTTGACCCGGGGGTATTGCGCATTGAACCGCTGCAGGACCTGCGGGATGGCCGGGTAGACGATGTCATGCGGCACGCCCAGAACGATCTCTCCCTCATAGGCCTGGTCTGTCAGACGGCTGACCGCTTCGTCGTTCAGCGCGATCATGCGGCGCGCATAGGCCAGCAGCTGCTCTCCCGAAGCGGTGAGCGCGATTGTGCGGCCGGAGCGGTCCAGGAGTTGCAGCCCCAAAAGCTCTTCAAGGCGTTTCAACTGCATGGAGACCGCCGATTGCGTCAGGTGCAGAAAACCGGCAGCTCGGGTAACCCCGCCATTGTCTGCCACAGCGACAAACGACCGCAGAGTGGTGATATCAAGATTTCTCATCATCACAATCCTTGATCAGTCAGATCATAAACATTCGTTTTTCAAATCAATCATACTTCCCCATATACATCAACAGAATTGATAGCAAACGGATCTACCATCACCGATCCAGAAAAGGACACACATCATGACCTACATGGACACACTTTGCAGCACACCGCCCCGCGCACAGCACAGCTCTATTCTTGGGGCGCTGATCAACCGGATTTCGCTGTGGCGCGAACGTCAGACCCTTGCAAAGCTGGATGATGCGGCCCTTCTGGATCTTGGAATTTCTGCCCGCGCCGCCGCCGAAGAGGCGCGCCGCTCGTTCTGGGACGTGCCGACCAACCGCGCCGTCTGATCGTCGCACATCCCAGAAAAGATCCGCAGAGAGGGAGGCCGGCTTACCGGTCTCCCTTTTTGTCTATAATTCGACCGAAAACTGGCTCTGCAGACTTGAACCAAAGCGCGGTTGAACCGATATTTGCGGGGAACGCCAGTTTCCTGCGCCGCTCCTCTTATGGTGCCGGGAAAACTGCGCGAGGGAGACTATTTAGACGGAGACCATGACACATGGCACAGTTTGACACCATTCGATCCGCAGCCGGTGCCCGCACCGCAGAGATCGATGCAGGGCTTCGCGCCCACATGAACAAAGTCTACGCCACAATGGCGGCAGGCACGTTCATCACCTTTCTTGCAGCTTGGGCCATTGCGGGACTCGCGGTCACCAGCGACCCGAGCGTGGCAGCGGCACAGCTGAATGCTGACACCTACCTGACCAGCCTTGGCTATGCGCTTTATGCGTCGCCGCTGAAGTGGGTCATCATGTTTGCTCCGCTCGCATTTGTTTTCGGCATCGGCGCCGCAGCGAACCGCATGTCGGCGGCTGGCGTACAGCTGCTGTTCTACGTCTTTGCCACCGTGATGGGGATTTCCATCAGCTCGATCTTCCTGGTGTTCACCGGCGAAAGCATCGTGCAGGTCTTCCTGATCACCTCCATCGCCTTCACTGGTTTGTCGCTGGTTGGCTACACCACCAAGAAAGACCTGAGCGGCATGGGTGCGTTCCTGATCATGGGTCTGATCGGCCTGATCGTGGCGTCCGTGGTCAACATCTTCCTGGCGTCGTCGGCGTTGGCGTTTGCCGTCTCCGTGATCGGCGTCCTGATCTTTGCTGGCCTCACCGCCTATGACACCCAGCGCATCAAGAATGACTATCTGCAGATGGTCCACATGGGTGACCAGGAATGGCTCGCAAAGTCCGCAATCATGGGCGCGCTGAGCCTCTATCTGGACTTCATCAACATGTTCATGATGCTGCTCCAGCTGCTTGGTAACCGCGAATAACCCACGGTTTCATATCCAGCACATCAGGGGCGGATCATAGCGATCCGCCCCTTTTCTTTTGTCCGGGCCCTTGTTGGTCCATTTGATCGTTTGAGAGACACATGAAATTCGTCACCATTCCCCCAGAGGACGCCCACCGCCTTGTGCCGCTTCTTCAGGATCTCCATGCGCTGCATGTAAGCCACCAACCCCAGCGCTACCCAGCCAACCCTACAGCGGAGGCTCTGCAGGCCTGGCTGGCCGATTGGCTGAGCGACGAGACCATCACCGCCCGCGCCGCCGTCAGCCCCCAGGGAACCGTCATGGGCTATATCATCTACGGCATCGAAGAGCGCACCGCCCTGCCCGTCCGGATTGGCGAAACGCGTGCCATGCTGCACCACATTGCGGTGGCCGAAAGTTGGCAGCGCATGGGGGTCGGAGCGGCGCTCATCAACGATATGAAGGCCCGCGTGACAGCTGATGGGATCAAGGTGATCGCCACCACCTATGCCCCCTTCAACACCGCCTCAGCCGCGCTCATGACACGCATGGGGATGGAACCTGTCGTGACGATGGCAGAGTGGCGCGCCTAGTCCACCAGAGCCGTCTCAGGGCCGCCATAATGGGAGGGGAGGAGGTGCAGGTCTGGCGCAATTAAACTGGCCGCTGCCTTCCCTCTCCTGCCCTCTCCCTCCGCTCTCCGACCCCGGACACTGGCCTGCGCGTCATCCAAAGTCGCAAGCGGCCCAAAACACCCCCATAGTGTTCACGCAAAAGAAAAGGGTCACACGCAGCGTGTGACCCTTTCTTCAACTGTCCCGAATATCGGGTGATACCTGGCCTGTGGCCTTGGGCATCAGAAGGCTTATTTGATTTTGCCTTCTTTGTACTCAACGTGCTTGCGCACGACCGGGTCGTACTTACGCACAACCATTTTCTCGGTCATGGTGCGTGCGTTTTTCTTGGTCACGTAGAAGTGGCCCGTGCCCGCGGTCGAGTTCAGGCGGATCTTGATTGTGGTCGGCTTCGCCATGGTGCATCTCCTGCGTCCGAAAAGGCAGGGGGCCTCTCGGTAAATTCCTATATGAGCGTGCGCTTTTACCTGCACTACCCTGCGAGTCAAGGGGGGTCGCCGGGTTATTTTGCGCAGAGGGCCTGTAAGCCGGATTTTGTTCCAGGGCCAAGGCCCCTTCGACGACCATTCGTCTAGGATGCGCATTGCTGCGCACCTCCAGCTGCCAACCCGACCCCTCTTGGCCAAAACATGCCTAGCGGTGGTCGCGGCTTTCGCCGTGACATCCCGCGCGGGGGTCCTATTTGGCATTGCTCCCGGTGGGGCTTGCCGTGCCACCCCTGTTGCCAGGGGTGCGGTGGGCTCTTACCCCACCGTTTCACCCTTACCCACAGGGATCATCTGACAGGCAGATGGCTGCGGGCGGTCTGTTTTCTGTGGCGCTCTCCGTCAGATCGCTCTGCCCGGGCATTACCCGGCACCGTCGTTTTGTAGAGTCCGGACTTTCCTCACGAAACCCGAGGGTTTCCCGCGGCCGTCCGGCCCTCTGCGCGTGCAAACGCCTAAGGAGAAGCCAGACGCGGGTCAAGCTGATTGTCACCGCCACAGCCGCGTGCTGCGGATCGAACACCTGTCAGCGCTGCGCGGGCTCCATCAGCACCGCCAGATCCTCGGCAGATACAGGACCGCGCCCCTGCGGGCGAAAGCGCAGCCGCACGGCCTCTAGCAATGTGCTCTGATCGACGGGTGCTGTAAAACCACGGGCACGGGCCCGCGCGCAGAACTGCTCTGCCAGCGCCGTGGCGCCCTCTTCCGAGATATCCGCCCCCCCTGCTGGTGCAGCCAGCCCCTGACGTGCAAGACGCGGCCAGTCGAACCGTGGGCCGGGGTCGAACTTGCGTCCAGGCGCCATGCAGCTATGTCCGATCACCCCCTCGGGGGCAATCGACCAGCGCGCCATGATCCCGCCCAACAATTGTTCCAGCCGGGTCATCTGTGCAGCGCCAAAGGGGTGGTCACCGCGATTGTCCAGCTCAATACCGATAGACCGGGAATTGATGTCGTCGAGCCCCGCCCATTGCCCTGCCCCGGCATGCCAGGCCCTGTCTGCCTCGCGCACCATCTGCCAAAGCGTGCCATCAGCGCCGATCAGGTAATGGGCCGAGACCTCGGCCTCTGGATCGCAAAGGCGCTCCAGCGCCGCCTCGGCACTATCCATAGCGGTGTAGTGAATCACGATCAGATGAGGGCTCAGCCCGTCCCTGCGCGGCCCATAGTTGGGGCTCGGCCGCCAAGTCGCAGCCGGCGCATCAACCGCCATCAGTTCTGAACAGCGCGACGATAAGGGGCCGGATCCCAGCCGCAGGCATATCCGTCGCCATCGGGATCCAGCGCCTTTCGGTCCCGCTTGGGGCCACCCGCCTCGAGAAAGGCGATCTGCGCAAGTTCAGGTGAAGCAAATCCAGCGCAGTTTCGGGCAGAACGCGCAGCCAGATTGATGCCGGAGCGGGAATAGATTCGCTGGCCGCGTGGGTTCGACGTGCTCAGGGCATACCGCACGATATTGGTCGTTTCTTCACCAGAGCGAGTGGGAACCGCGGTGGGGCTCACCACCTCGTATTGCGCGCGCTGACGGGCCAGACGTTCTGCGTCGCTTTCGATGCTCTGACGGGACGAGACCGCATCAAAGTCGTTTTCATCCGAAATGCCTGGATTGCCGACAAGTGTCGGCGCCGGGTTCGAGGGGCTGGCCTCTAGCGGTGCCACGCCCGAATTGGTGCGCGCCGCTTCGATCGCGGCGGCAGCATCGCGGGCGATGTCCGCGCTGCTGTTGGTGCTGGCCGGAGAGGTTGCAAGGGTGCCTGCCCCGCTGCTGCGGGCAGCCACGCGCGGTGCGGGCTGGACCGAAGCATCAAGCGGGGCGGTCGTCACACGTGCCGGAGGAACCAGCGGATCGCCATTGATCGTTGTCCCGACGCCGGGTGCAGGATCAAACGGGCTGGAGCCGAAACCGGCTTCTGCCCCGCTGTCCGGGACCGGTGGCTGACAGGCCGCCAGCAGCGCAAGGCTGCTGAAGGCAATGACGGACGCGATTGGACGCATGATGACACCCTGTTGGTTCTGCTCAACTCAGAGCAGGGTTTACCACCATTGGCCCGGTTTTGCTACAAAACCGGCCGCGCTTTCCAGTGCATAGGCGGTATTGAGCAGATCACCCTCTTCCCACGGACGGCCGATCAGCTGCAGACCCAGCGGCAGACCTTTGGAATCAAGACCTGTCGGCACCGAAACACCTGGCAAACCGGCAAGGTTCACGGTGACGGTGAAGACGTCGTTCAGGTACATCTGAACCGGATCTGCATCGGTCATCTCGCCCAGACCAAAGGCCGCAGACGGGGTTGCCGGGGTCAGGATAGCGTCGATGCCCTGGGCAAAGACATCCTCAAAGTCCTTTTTGATCAGGGTACGAACCTTGCGGGCGCGGTTGTAATAGGCGTCATAAAAGCCAGCGGAGAGCACATAGGTGCCCACCATCACGCGGCGCTGGACCTCGTGGCCGAAACCAGCGGCGCGGGTTTTCTCGTACATCTCGGTGATGCCGTCACCTGCTTCGAGTGTTGCACGCTGACCGTAGCGCACACCGTCGTAACGTGCGAGGTTCGACGACGCCTCGGCAGGGGCGATCACATAGTAGGCAGGCAGCGCGTATTTGGTGTGCGGCAGGGAGATATCGACGATTTCCGCACCGGCAGCGCGCAGCATCTCGGCCCCTTCGGACCAGAGTTTTTCGATCTCAGCAGGCATGCCATCCATGCGATATTCACGCGGAATACCGATTTTCTTGCCTTTGATATCGCCGGTCAGCATCGCCTCAAAATTCGGCACGGCCAGATCGGCACTGGTGCTGTCCTTGGGGTCATGCCCACACATCGCCTCAAGCATCATCGCAGCATCACGCACCGATTTGGTCATCGGACCCGCCTGATCCAGCGAGGAGGCAAAGGCCACAACACCCCAGCGCGAGCAGCGCCCGTAGGTCGGTTTGATGCCGGTGATGCCCGTAAAGGCCGCAGGCTGACGAATCGAACCACCGGTGTCGGTGCCGGTTGCCGCAAGGCACAGATCGGCGGCCACAGCCGCAGCCGACCCACCAGAAGAGCCGCCCGGTGTGAGCTGTGCATCGTCGCCTTCGCGCCGCCAGGGGCTGACGGCATTGCCATAAACAGAGGTCTCGTTGGACGACCCCATGGCGAATTCGTCCATGTTCAGCTTGCCCAGCATGACCGCACCAGAATCCTGCAGCTGCTGGGAAACGGTGGATTCATATTCGGGCTTGAACCCTTCCAGGATGCCAGAGGCCGCTTGGCTATCAACGCCTTTGGTGCAGAACAGATCCTTGATGCCAATGGGCAGGCCACACATGGCAGGCGCATCGCCTGCCTGGATACGGGCGTCTGCTGCCTTGGCGCGCTCCAGCGCGATCTCGGGCGTCTTGTGCACAAAAGCGTTCAGCGCATCTGCGGCATCAATCGCCTTAAGGCAGGCCTCGGTCAGTTCGACAGAGGTGGTATCGCCCTTGCGCAATGCGTCACGGGCGTCGGACAGGGTCAGTTTGTTCAGTTCGGTCATGTCTTATTCAACCACCTTGGGCACGGCAAAAAACCCTTCGCGGGCATCGGGGGCGTTAGCGAGGATCTTGTCCTGCTGATTGCCATCGGTGACTTCATCCACACGGCGCTTCAGGCGCTGCGGCGTCACCGAGGTCATCGGCTCGACCCCTTCGACATCCACTTCGTTCAGCTGCTCGATAAAGCCGAGAATGGTGTTGAACTCATCGGCCAGCGCAGGCAGCGCATCCTCTTCGACCTTGATACGGGCCAGTTTGGCCACCTTGGCGGCAGTGCTTTGGTCAATCGACATGGAAACCCTCATCTCGTGTTAGGACGCATTTACCGCCGCGCCGCTCTCGCCGCAAGCCTGCGGGGGCGGGAAAGCGGTGCGAATTCCCCCACGCCCACGTCTGCGAGTGGATTTTTACGCTCAGCGCGATAGGCTTTGGCAAAGAGCGGACCCCATCGGGTCGTGGGCTTGAAACTTGGCGCAACACAGAACGAGGAGCGCAGACCATGAAAATCATCTGGCTGGGGCATGGCAGTTTCCGGATCGAAACGGCAGGACAGGTGCTGCTGATCGACCCTTGGCTAACCGGCAATCCGATGCTTGCTGAAGACCAGCATGACGCCGCGCTGGCTGGTGCGACGCATATTCTGCTGACCCACGCACATTTCGACCACGCAGCCGATGTGCTGCAACTGGCGCGCACGCTGAACGCGCCCCTGGTCGGGCAATATGATCTCATGGGGTATTGGGGAGAAACCGAAGAGGTCGAAACCATCGGCTTCAACAAAGGTGGCACCGTTGATCTGAACGGGCCGCGCCTGGCAATGGTCCCTGCGTCGCACAGCTCCAGCTTTTCCACCCCAGAGGGGTTGCGCCCGGCCGGTTCAGAAGTGGGTTTCATCCTCATGAGCGAGGGAAAAACCGTCTATATTTCCGGCGACACCGGGCTGATGGCCGACATGGACTGGATTGGTGACTACTATAAGCCCGACATCGGCATCCTGAGCGCAGGAGGTCATTTTACCATGGACATGGAGCAGACCGCATATGCGGCCAAACGCTACTTTGACTTCAAAACGCTGATCCCCTGCCACTATCGCACCTTTCCCCTGCTGGAACAAAGCGCAGCACAGCTGAAAAAGGCACTGCCAGAGGTCAATGTGATCGAGCCGGAGGTATTGCAGGCGATCGACCTCTAGGACCCGTCGCCTTACCTTCCCGCCGGAGAGCGAAAGGCCGCCCGCGCGGCGGCGGCTTTCCGGCGGCAAACACAGTCTTCGGCGTGATCGTTGACCAGCCCCATCGCCTGCATGAACGCAAAGACGGTGGTAGGGCCAACAAATTTCCAGCCACGCTTTTTCAGCTCTTTGGACAGGGCCGTTGATTGCGGCGTGATGGAAACGGTCTGAGGCGGAACCTGCTCATCCGGGCCGGGCTCATAGCGCCAGAAGAACGCAGCCAGCGAGCCTTCCTGCTCAACCATTTCGACGGCACGGCGGGCATTGTTGATCACCGCTTCGATCTTGCCCCGGTGGCGGATGATCCCCGCGTCCTGCAGCAGCCTGTCCACGTCGCCTTCGTCATACTGGGCGATCCGCTCCCAGTCGAAATGGTCGAACGCTGCGCGAAAGTTCTCGCGCTTGGCCAAGATGGTCCGCCAGCTCAGCCCGGACTGAAAGCTCTCAAGGCAGATCTTTTCAAACAGGCGTCGATCGTCGCCCACCGGATAGCCCCATTCCTCGTCATGATAGGCCAGAAACTCCGGAACTGCCCCGGCCCACGCACATCGCAACGCCCCATCAGGGGCAAGAAAACCGTTGGTCATAATCGAGGCATCTCCTGCAAGCGAATTTGAAAACTCATGGTCAAAGAGGCGAAAGCCACAGCGTTCCGCCAAAGAAGAGCACTACCCGTTTGCTCGCTTTGCGGCGAAAAAATCGCGCAGGAGGCGTTCGGCGGGGGCTGCGCTGATGCCTTCGTAGACCTCGGGGGCGTGATGAGCTTGAGGGTGGGAAAACACGCAGGCACCGTGGGCAACGCCACCGGATTTCGGGTCGGAGGCCCCATAGTAGACGCGGCGTATACGGGCGGCGGCGATAGCGGCGGCGCACATCGCGCAGGGCTCCAGCGTGACGTAGAGATCGTATCCACCTAGCCGTTCACTGCCGATCGCCGCACAGGCCTCGCGGATGACCAGCACCTCTGCGTGGGCGGTGGGATCGGACAGTTCGCGTGTGCGGTTGCCAGCTTGCGCCACAACAGTTCCGTCCGGTGCAATCAGCGCAGCCCCCACCGGCACCTCGCCCCGCTCAGCAGCGGCACGGGCTTCGGAAAGGGCGACATCCATGTGCGAACGAAACGGCATCTTCCCTCCCTGCCCCAGAATGGGAGCTTTCGCAACCGCGCGGAATGATCTATGGCCTGAGACATGAGCAAAACACCTTCCTCCCCCACCGGCAAGGGCTCTCGCCCTGCCAAGGGCCAGCGCCCGGCCAAATCCAATCCTGCCCGCAGCAAGGCGGCACCTGCCCCTGGTGACACCAGCAGCGGCCCAGACGGCGATCGCATTGCCAAGGTGCTGTCACGCGCCGGGCTTGCGTCGCGTCGCGAAGCAGAACGCATGATCGCCGACGGTCGGGTCGAGGTGAACGGCAAGGTGATCGACAGCCCCGCGCTCAACGTCGTCGTGGGCAAGGACCGGATCGTGGTGGATGGAAAACAGGTGGAAGAGCCTGAGCCGCCTCGCCTGTGGTTGTATCACAAGCCTGCCGGTCTTGTGACCACCACCAGCGATGAGCTGGACCGCAAGACCATCTTTGACGATCTGCCCGAAGATCTGCCGCGGGTCATGACTGTTGGGCGTCTCGATCTCAATTCCGAAGGACTGCTGCTGTTGACCAATGATGGCGGCATCAAACGACAGCTGGAGCTGCCTTCGACCGGGTGGTTGCGGCGCTATCGTGTTCGTATCAATGGCCGCCCGCAGGACAGCGACTTTGAGCCGCTGCGCAAGGGGCTGGTGATTGAGGGAGAGAAATTCCAGCCGATGATCGTGACGCTTGATCGGCAACAAGGGGCCAATGCCTGGCTGACGGTCGGTCTGCGGGAAGGCAAGAACCGCGAAATTCGCCGCGCAATGGAAGACATCGGCTTTAGCGTTAACCGCCTTTTGCGGTTGTCCTACGGACCGTTTCAGCTGGGTCAGCTCAAGCCCGGAGAGGTAGAAGAGCTGCGCCCGCGCGTTGTGCGCGACCAGTTGGGACTGGCAGCTCCGGAAGAAGAGCAAGACAGCCCAAAACGCCCTGGCACCCGCCAGCGGCCGATGCGGGGCAAGCCCGGCACCCGGCCAGGATCCGGCCAGTCTGATCGCGGCACCGATAGCCGCGCTGGCGCAGGCCGCACCGGTCGGCCGGGATCTGCGCCCAATGCCAAAGGCACCGGAAAGGGCACAGGCAAGCCACTGTCCAAGGCAGGCGGCAAGTCGATGGGCAAACCAACCGGCCGCCCTGGCGCCCGGTCGTCCGACAAAGCGGTCGGCAACAGCGGCCCAAAAGGCAACGCCCGCCCAAGCGGCAAGTCCTTTGGCGCAGGACGAGCGGACAGCGGCAAACGCGGTGGCGGCAGCTCTGCCCCCTCGGGCAGCCGGGGTCTGGGCAAGCCACCCCGGCGCTAGGCGACAAGCCGCCAGAAGCCAACCTGAGCAACCTGGCACAGAGTTCCCCCTAGTAAGTGAGCCCTGCATATCCTAAGTTTCCAACTGGTTGCAGTGTTCAACGTGGGGGAACAGACGTGCAGAAACTCGCCTTGGTGGCCTTGCTGATCCTGATGGTTGGCCTGGCGACCGGCCTTGTGGCCGGAGGCTGACGGCATGGCAAAACGCTTTGGTGGGAAGTACAGCCCCGACGATCATCGCAATGATGACGAACAGAACGCCGCGCCGCGCTCTTCCTCTGCGAGTTTCCGAAATGCACGGGTCGACCCGGTAGGGATCGGCGCGAACCTGATGATGGTGCCGCCGGGGCTCATGGTGCTGATGGCGGTGATCTCGGATGCGGCGGGCCTCGGCTTTGGGCTGTTGGCTGCGGCGTCCTGGGCCGCTGGTGCCTATCTGCTGCGTGACGGGCTTCGGGCCGAAGCCGCTTACAATGATCGCAAGGTGGCGCGCCGCCCGGCCCTGCCGCGCAAGATCCTTGCTGCAGGCCTGTGTGGTGCCGGCGCTGCTTTGGCTGCGTTGCGGGTTGACCCAAATCTCATCAGCACCGTGATTTACGGCGCAGCCGCGACTGGCCTTCACCTTGCGGCGTTTGGCATCGACCCCATGCGCAACAAGGGGACGGAGGGTGTCGACGACTTTCAGCGCGATCGCGTCGCCCGTGTAGTGGATGAGGCGGAAACCTACCTCTCTGCCATGTCCGATGCGGCCTTGCGGGCGCGTGACCGTCAGGTCGAAGCCCGCGTTGAGGCCTTTCAGGATGTTGCGCGTGATCTTTTTCGCACGGTAGAGGACGATCCCCGCGACCTGACAGGGGCCCGCCGCTATCTGACCGTCTACCTGATGGGCGCGCGCGACGCGACGATCAAGTTCGCCGATATCTACGCGCGCAGCGGTGACGCGAAGGCCCGTAACGACTACCTCGCTCTGCTTGCCGATCTGGAGCAGAACTTTGCGGCCCGGACCCGCAAGATGCTGCTGGAGGATCGGACCGATCTTACGGTGGAAATCGACGTGCTGCGGGACCGGTTGCAGCGCGAAGGGGTGCACCTGGACCGCCGCTGACACACAATTGATACCTTAGCCGACGACACATCACGCGACCCGCCACGAGACTGAAAAGGAACCTGCCCATGTCCGAGACGACACAACACAAAGCCGCTCAAGAAACGCAGGAAATTTCCCAAGTTGCTGCGATCCAACTTCCGGAACCGGTGGCGGAGGTGCAATCGCTGGAAGCAGCGGACGCCCCCACCAGCGCTGAGATCCGCAGCCGGATGGACGAAATCAACATGGCTGACACCAATTCGATCATCAACTTCGGCTCTGGTGCGCAGGCGGAATTGCAGCAGATCAGTCAGGCCATGCTGAGCGATGTGCGCAACAAGGATGTGGGCCCTGCCGGTGACAGCCTGCGCGACATCGTGACCACGATCCGTGGATTTTCCGTCTCTGAGCTGGATGTCCGCCGCAAGCCGACCTTTTGGGAGCGGCTGTTGGGCCGCGCTGCCCCTTTTGCGAAGTTCACCGCCCGGTTTGAAGATGTGCAGGGCCAGATCGATCGGATCACCGACAATCTTCTGGGCCATGAACATCAGCTGTTGAAGGATATCAAATCCCTCGACCTGCTTTATGAAAAGACGCTGAAGTTCTACGATGAACTGGCGCTCTACATTGCCGCGGGTGAAGCCAAGATTGCCGAGTTGGACAGCACAGAGATTCCCGAACTCGAAGCCGCGGTTCAGGCCGCCCCGGAAGCCGATCAGGTGATGCGCGCGCAAGAGCTGCGCGATTTGCGGGCCGCACGCGATGATCTGGAACGCCGCGTGCACGATCTGAAGCTGACGCGTCAGGTCACGATGCAGTCGCTGCCCTCGATCCGCCTGGTGCAGGAGAACGACAAATCCCTCGTGACCAAGATCAACTCCACGCTCGTCAACACTGTGCCGCTTTGGGAAACCCAGCTGGCGCAGGCTGTGACCATCCAGCGCTCAGCCGAGGCCGCGGCTGCGGTGCGCGATGCCAATGATCTGACAAACGAGCTGCTGACCTCCAACGCCGCGAACCTGCGGGACAGCAACAAGATGATCCGTCAGGAAATGGAACGGGGCGTCTTTGATATCGAGGCCGTCAAACAGGCCAATGCGGATCTGATCGGCACCATTCAGGAAAGCCTGCAGATCGCCGATGAAGGCAAGGCCAAACGTGCCGCTGCAGAGGCAGATCTGAAAGCCATGGAAGCAGAGCTGCGCGACACACTTGCTGCGGCAAAGGCCCGCCGCGACGGGCTTGGCGACACCGCAGCCACCTCTGTGCCGGGCACCGCGTGAACGGCCCTGCCCCATCCTCTCTGCGCCACCTTTGGCGCGCAACCTCGGCACTGGCGATAACCGCGCTGGTGGCGGGGTGTATCGACATGGGGCAGCGGACCTCTCTTGTTCCGCCGAACCGGCCTTCTGACCTCGCGCCGCAGCGGCAAGAACCCTCGGCAGAAAGCGCGCGGCTCAGCCGGTATTACGCCGCCCTTCAGCAAGACTTGCTGACACGCGGGTTGATGCGCATTGATGGCGGCGGACCTGAGACCCCCTATGATGCCGACGATCTGCGCGAGAACTTTGAACGCATTGCGTTTTACGATGAATACGGCAGCGCCAGCGGAACGGCTGGGGCGCTTGGGCGCTGGAGCGGTCCGGTGCGGCTGCGCGCCGCCTTTGGCCCCTCCGTAAGCCCGGAGCAGCGCGCCAAGGACAGCGCAACGCTGGAAGCCTATGCCGCCCGTCTCGCGCGGCTAACCGGGCATCCAATCTCTGTGACCAACAGCCCGGCACGCACGAATTTCCTCGTGCTGTTTGCAAGCCAGGACGATGGTGCCTTTGTTGCAGAGCAGGTGAAAACGGTGTTGCCCAATATTTCGGGCGGCGATCTGGATGTGTTTGTCCGGCCTCCTCAGACCTACTATTGCCTCGTGCGCGCAGGCGGGGTGCAAAGCGAGCCCTCGGCCTACAGCCGGGGTGTCGCGCTGATCCGCGCCGAACATCCCGATCTCGCCCGGCGCAGCTGCATCCATGAGGAAATTGCCCAAGGGCTGGGGTTGCGCAACGACAGCCCACGGGCGCGGCCATCGATCTTTAATGACGACGATGAATTTGCCCTTTTGACGAGCCACGACGAGAAGCTGCTGCAGATCCTCTATGATCCGCGTCTGCGTCCTGGCATGTCCGCGCCTGAAGCCCGGCCGATCGTGCGCCAGATTGCCTATGATATTATGGGAGAGCCGAAGTAACGGCCCCTGCAAAAGACGACCCAGATGCCCCGGCATCGCCGAAAGAGGATGGAGACAATGGGTATTTTCGACTTTCTCAAGGGAGAGTTCATCGACGTCATTCATTGGACCGATGACACCAACGACACCCTTGTGTGGCGCTTTGAGCGTGAAGGCCATGCAATCAAATACGGGGCAAAGCTGACCGTGCGCGAGGGCCAGGCGGCCGTGTTCGTTCACGAGGGCCAGCTCGCCGATGTCTTCACACCCGGTCTCTACATGCTTGAGACCAACAATATGCCGATCATGACAACCTTGCAGCATTGGGACCACGCGTTTCAGTCGCCGTTCAAGTCAGAGATCTACTTTGTCGACACGACCCGCTTCAATGATCTGAAATGGGGCACCAAGAACCCGATCATGGCCCGCGACCCGGAGTTCGGCCCGGTGCGCCTGCGGGCCTTTGGCACCTATAGCATTCGCGTGGTGGATCCGGCCCGGTTCCTGACCGAGATCGTGGGCACCGATGGTGAATTCACCATGGACGAGATCTCTTTCCAGATCCGCAACATCATCGTGCAGCAGGTCAGCCGGGTGCTGGCAGGGTCTGGCATCCCGGTTCTGGACATGGCGGCGAACACCGCTGATCTGGGCAAACTTGTTGCGGCTGAAATCGCGGCCACTGTTGCCGAATACGGCATCGCGATCCCGGAATTGTACATCGAAAACATCTCGCTGCCGCCAGCTGTCGAAGAGGCAATGGACCAGCGCACCAAGATGGGCATTGTCGGCGACCTTGGCCGCTACACCCAGTTCAAGGCCGCCGAAGCGATGGAGGCTGCCGCCAGCACCCCCAACAGCGGCATGGGCGCCGGTTTGGGTATGGGCATGGGTATGGCGATGGCGCAGCAGATGGGGCAGACCCTGCAGGGTGGCGCCCCGCAAGCAGCGGGTCAGGCCAGTGGACCATGGGGCGCCCATACTGCGCCCGCTGCAACGCAGTCGGCACCGCAGGCAGCACCCGTTGCTCCACCGCCTCCCCCCGTCGAACATGTCTGGCACATCGCCGAAAACGGCCAGACCACCGGCCCATTCTCAAAGGCTCGGCTGGGTCGGATGGCGAGCGAAGGGACGCTTGGCCGCGATACTCTCGTCTGGACACCGGGCCAGGACGGCTGGAAGCGTGCAGGTGATGTGGTCGAGCTGGCACAGCTCTTTACGATCCTGCCGCCACCACCGCCCCCGCCTCCGCCGCCTGCCGGGTAACGGCCACCACGCCATCGGACCGGGCAGCGAACTGCTGCCCGCGACTTACCAGATCGGATCTGCACGCTGATGAACCGACGTACTGCGCTGAAATGGCTCCACTGGCTGAGTCTTGGGCTCATTCTCTATTTCTTTCTGGTGGAGCCGGAAGAGAGCCAGACAAACCCCGGCCTTGCGCTGGCAACCCATGCTGGTGTGGGTCTCGTTCTTGCCGTCGTGGTTCTGGTCTGGACGCTGGTCTACCTGCGCAAAGGGCTTGCCGGGCGTGCAGGCCCAAAGCTGCCGGGCTGGGCAAAGCGGTTTCATCTGCTTAATCACAAGGTGCTGCAGATCGGATTGCCGGTCATGGTGGCGACCGGCGCTCTTGCGGGCCTTTTTGCCCCATTTGCAATCCGGGCCTTTGGGGTGGTTCCGATCAACCCGGCCATTGGAAGCCGCAGCCTGCACGGATTGGCAGAAGAGCTGCATGAAATCGCATTTGACGCGCTGCTGGTTGCCATCGTGCTTCATGCCGTGTTCCATTTGTGGCGGCATTTTCTGTTGAAGGACAATGCCCTGCGCATCATGGTGCCGAAAGTGCTCCACAAGTATCTCTGAGGCGATCCACTGTGACCAACATCCCCCCACCACCGCCCGGCGGCGCTGATTTTCCACCACCGGCTGATACCAAGACCACATCAGGCGCGATCGTGGAGGAGCACCGCTTTCCCTGCGAGCAATGTGGGGCGGATTATCGCTATGACCCGGAAGCGGGCACGCTGAGCTGTGACCATTGCGGACACCGTGAAACGATCCGCTCCGGACCCTGGCAAGGCGGCAGCCTGCGGGAGCTGGATTATCAGACTGCGCTGACATCCGGCCTTTCTGAAGCGGACATGGAAGAAACGCGTGTTCTGAGCTGTCCCAATTGCGCAGCTCAAGTGGAGTTTGACGCGAACACCCATGCGGGTGAGTGCCCGTTTTGTGCCACCCCCATGGTGACTGACACCGGCACCCATCGCCATATCAAACCCAAGGGTGTCCTTCCTTTTGCCTTTGACGAACGTGCAGCCCATAACGCCATGTCGGACTGGCTGGGTGGTCTGTGGTTTGCCCCCAACGGGTTGCAGCAATACGCCCGCAAAGGCCGGCGGATGAACGGGATCTATGTGCCCTATTGGACCTTTGATGCACAGACGCGCACCCGATACCGGGGCCAGCGCGGAACCGTCTACTATGTGGACGAACCAGTGATCATCGACGGCGAACGCAAGACACGCCGCGTGGCAAAGGTGCGCTGGCAGCCGGTGTCAGGGCGGGTTCAGCGTTTCTTTGATGACGTGCTGGTCCTCGCCTCGAAAAGCCTGCCCAAGCGCAACACGGATGCGCTGGAACCCTGGGATCTTTCGGCGCTGGAACCCTATCAGCCGCAGTATCTCGCCGGGTTTCGGGCCGAAGGCTATGCCGTGCAACTGCCGGAGGGCTATGGCGAAGCCAATGGGAAAATGCGCCGGGTCATCGAGCGCGACGTACGGTTTGATATTGGCGGGGATCGCCAACGCATCGACCATCTTGAGAGCGACTTTTCCGATATCACGTTCAAACATGTGCTGCTGCCTGTCTGGCTGGCCGCCTACAAGTATCGCGGCAAGACCTATCGCTTTGTCGTCAACGGCCAGTCTGGCCGGGTTCAGGGCGAACGTCCCTACTCCGTCTGGAAAATCGCCGCCGCAGTGGTTGCTGTTGCGATCATCGGCGGCGTCATTGCTGTGCTTGGCGGCAAATAACCCCCGGGAAAAGGACCAGAAAATTGAGCACCCTGCCTGATCTGAACGCACTGGATGCGCTGATGTCTGCCCGCCACAGCTGCCGGGGGTTTCGGCCGGATCCCGTGCCGCGCGCCGTCATCGAGGATATCCTGAGATGCGCCCAAAAGGTGCCATCATGGTGCAACGCCCAACCTTGGGAAGTCACTGTTTTTTCCGGCACGGCCACCGACAGGTTGCGCACAGCCCTTGCCGAGACCATCGCCTCTGCCGGAGCGGCCCCGGATCTGCCTTTCCCTGAACGCTATAGCGGCGCCTATAAAACCCGCCGTCAGGAATGCGGTTGGGCGCTTTATGAGGCGGTGGGCGTTCAAAAGGGCGACCGGGTCGCCTCGCACCAGCAGATGCTGCGGAACTTCTCTCTTTTTGATGCCCCCCATTGTGCCATTCTCAGCAGCCCCAAAGAGCTAGGCCCCTATGGTGCGATGGATTGTGGTGGATTTGTCACCGCGTTCACACTGGCAGCACAGGCCGCCGGGGTTTCGACCATCGCGCAAGCCGCTGTTGCGAGCTATGCGCTAATGCTGCACGCCTTCTGCGAGATCCCCGAGGATCGCAATATCCTGTGTGCGCTGTCCTTTGGCTACGGCGATCCGGACCATCCAGCCAACCAGTTCCGCACCACCCGTGCGGATCTGGCAGAATTTGCAACCTGGCGGGACTGATCCGCTCCCCCCATCCAGACGAAAGCCCCCTCATGCGCGCTCTTATCCAACGTGTCAGCCGAGCCTCAGTGACTGTCGATGAGGCCATCACCGGAGAGATCGGTGAAGGCCTGCTCATCCTCATTTGCGCGATGGAAGGTGACAATGAGGCCCAGGCAGAAAAGATGGCCGAGAAAATCAGCAAGCTTCGCATCTTTCGTGATGATGCAGGCAAGATGAACCGGGCGCTTCGCGACACGGGTGGCAGCGCGCTTGTGGTCAGTCAGTTCACCCTCGCCGCGGACACGAGGCGCGGCAACCGGCCCGGTTTTTCCACCGCCGCAGCACCGGATCGTGGGCGTGCGTTGTACGAACATTTCGGCGCGCATCTGGGCAGTCTGGGCATTCCCATCGCTTGGGGGTCCTTTGGCGCGGACATGCAGGTCTCTCTGGTCAATGCCGGTCCCGTGACGATCTGGATGGACAGCGACGACTGGGGGTGATCCGCATCCACCGCCCCCAGTTTTCCGGCCCGTGTCCCCCCCCCGCTGCCACACGCGAATTTTGCTGGTTGAGATCGGATTGGCGGCGTTCGTCTCCCCTCCCCCGCGCCAGGACCTTCTGGGCGTGTGATCAGGCAAAAACGACACCCATGAACCGAGATTCCGCCGCAAAACTCCCGCATGACGGGTGCCTACGCGTCCCAAAAGGCACCTGGGCATATAAATTCGCCATTTGCGGCATATAATTTTTGACCAATTCAGACGGTACATCTTTGCAAAGATTGCCCTGAGATCCATGTCAATATGGCGAAAAGCGACTTTGATACTCAAAAACGCGACGCGCATTCGGTTTTCTGCGGATTGTGTACGCCCTGCTGGCAGGAAATAGGTCGCTAAATGGGGTTGCGAGGTCGCATCAAATGCGCAAACCTTGAATGGCAATTCAAGAAAAAGTGCAGGCCGCGTGTGACCGCACGCATGGCGCACATAAAAAGGGAGACTGCAATGAAAGACCAACTCGACTATATGACGCAAAGCGTCACCTCCGGAAAAATGACCCGGCGGGAGTTCATGGGTAAGACGGCAGCGCTCGGCATCAGCGCCGCAGTTGCGGGTAGCCTGTTTACCCGTGCGGTCGAGGCCGCAGGCCCGGTCAAGGGTGGCACACTGAAGCTCGCGTCGATCGGCGGTGGCAGCACCGACTCTCTCGATCCGGCGCTGGCAGCAAGCCAGGTGCCCTTCCACAACCTCAATCAGTTCGGTGAAACCCTGGTCAACGTGACCGAGAACGGCACCATCGAAAACCGCCTCGCGGAAAGTGTCGAAGCAAGCGCAGACGCCAAGACCTGGACCTTCAAGATCCGCAAGGGTGTTGAGTTCCACAACGGCAAGGAACTGACGGCCGAAGACGTGATGCGCACAATGGAGCGCCACTCCAACGAAGACAGTAAATCCGGTGCGCTTGGCATCATGCGCGGCATCGAAGGCATGAAGGTCGATGGCGACAACTTCATCGTTGAACTGGGCACCGCTAACGCCGACCTTCCCTATCTGATGGCTGACTATCACCTGATGATCCAGCCCGATGGCGGTTTCGACAACCCCGCAGCTGGTGTTGGCACCGGCGCCTATATGCTGGTCGCAGACGAACCCGGCGTGCGCCATGCCTACAAAAAGAACCCCAACTACTGGGATGATACCCGCGGCCACGTCGACGAAGTCGAAATCGTTGTCATCAACGATGCAACCGCCCGTATGGCTGCGCTGCAGTCCGGCCAGGTTCAGATTGCCAACCGTGTTGAGCCGAAAGTCGCAGGTCTGCTTGACCGCGCGCCCAACCTCACTGTGCACTCGACCGCAGGTCCGGGCCACTATGTGTTCATCATGCACTGCGACACCGCGCCGTTTGACAACAACGAACTGCGTCTGGCGCTGAAATACGCGATCAACCGTCAGGAAATGGTCGACAAGGTTCTGCGCGGCTATGGCTCCGTCGGCAACGACATGCCAATCAACGCAGCCTATCCGCTGTTTGACGAAAGCATCCCGCAGCGCGAGTACGATCCGGCCAAAGCGGCGGAGCACTATAAGAAGTCCGGCCATGACGGCAGCCCGATCATCCTGCGCGTCTCTGACGTCGCCTTCCCGGGTGCGATCGATGCCGCCCAGCTGTTCCAGCAGTCCGCAAATGCCGCAGGCATCCCGCTGGAGCTGAAGCGCGAGCCGGGTGACGGCTACTGGTCCGAAGTTTGGAACACACAGCCGTTCTGCGCCTCCTACTGGGGTGGCCGTCCGGTGCAGGACCAGATGTATTCGACCGCCTATCTGTCGACTGCAGACTGGAACGACACCCGCTTCAAGCGTGAAGACTTTGATGCGCTGCTGCTGCAGGCCCGCGGTGAGCTGGATGAAGCCAAGCGCAAAGCTCTCTACAGCCAGATGGGCATGCTGGTCCGCGACAATGGCGGCTTGATCTGCCCGATGTTCAACGACTTCATCGATGCCACCAGCAACAAGGTCCAGGGCTGGGTTGCAGACCCGACCGGCGACGTGATGTCGGGCAAGTGGTCCCACAAGTGCTGGCTGGCCTGATAGAGGTTCATCCATGCACCCCGTTGTAAAACTCGTGTCCCAGCGCCTCGCGCTGGGACTCCTGCTCCTTCTTGCCGCGTCGGCGCTCATTTTTCTGGGCACCTTGATGCTGCCGGGCGATGTTGCCCAATCCATTCTCGGCCAATCTGCCACCCCTGAAGCCCTCGCAAACCTGCGGGAAGAGCTCGGTCTGAACCGCCCGGCGCTGGTGCGGTACTTTGACTGGCTGTTTGGCGCCCTGCAGGGCGACCTTGGTACGGCGCTGACCAATGGTCAGGATATCGCCGAAAGCATCGGCAAACGTTTGGGCAACACGCTGTTCCTGGCCTTCTGGGCCGCGGTGATTTCGGTCCCACTGGCGATTTTCCTCGGTCTTCTGGCGGTACGTTACCGCGACCGCTGGCCGGACAAGCTGATCTCGGCCGTTACCCTGGCATCGATCTCCATCCCTGAATTCCTGATCGGCTATCTGCTGATCTATTTCGTTGCCGTGCAGATGGGCTGGTTCAGCTCTGTCGCAATGATCAACGATTCCATGAGCTTGCTGGACAAGCTCAACGCGATTGCCCTGCCTGTTGCAGTGCTGACGCTGGTTGTTCTGGCACACATGATGCGCATGACACGGGCCGCGATCCTCAATGTGATGCAGTCCGCCTACATCGAAACAGCCGAACTGAAGGGCCTGAGCACCTTCCACGTGATTGCCCGCCATGCGTTTCCCAACGCCATCGCGCCGATCGTCAACGTGGTCATGCTGAACCTTGCCTATCTGGTTGTAGGCGTGGTCGTGATCGAAGTGGTGTTCGTCTACCCCGGCATGGGCCAATATCTGGTTGACCATGTTGCCAAGCGCGATGTTCCGGTGGTGCAGGCCTGCGGTCTGATCTTTGCCGCTGTCTACATCCTTCTGAACATGATTGCCGATATCGTGGCGATCCTGTCCAACCCGCGTCTGAGGCATCCGAAATGAAGAATATCCCTATCTCTGCCATGATCGGGCTGTTTTTCACGGCCCTCTACTTTCTGATGGCAATCTTTGCCCCCCTGCTGGCCCCCTACGGGATGGCTGAAATTGTCGGTGACGTCTGGGAGCCCCGCTCGGCTGAGCATCTCCTTGGCACCGACAACATTGGCCGCGACCTCCTGAGCCGGATGATCTATGGTGGTCGCACCACCATCTTTATCGCCACGGCTGCAACGGTCCTGTCCTTCGTGACCGGCTCTGTCCTTGGCTTCTTTGCTGCCGTTGCCGGTGGCTGGGTTGACCAGGTTCTGTCGCGCTTTGTCGATCTGATCATGTCGATCCCGACGCTGATCTTTGCGCTGGTCGTCCTGTCGGTCATGCCGGTCACGGTTCCTGTCCTGATCGTTGTCATGGGTCTGCTGGATTCTACCCGCGTCTACCGTCTGGCACGTGCCGTTGCGGTTGATATCGAGGTGATGGACTACGTCGAGGCCGCCCGCCTGCGAGGGGAAAAGATGAAGTGGATCATCTTCCGCGAGATCCTGCCAAACGCCCTATCTCCGCTGGTGGCGGAAATGGGCCTGCGCTTCATCTTCATGGTTCTGTTTGTCTCCACTCTCTCGTTCCTTGGTCTTGGCGTTCAACCGCCTGAGGCTGACTGGGGCGGCATCGTGAAGGAAAACAAGGACGGCATCGTCTACGGGATCCCCGCAGCACTTCTGCCTGCCTTTGCCATTGCCACCCTTGCGATCTCGGTCAACCTGGTTGCCGACTGGGTCCTGAACCGCACAACTTCGCTGAAAGGAGGTCGCGGATGAGCGAACCCCTCGTGAAAGTGCGCAATCTCAAGATTGGCGCAACCGTCTATCCGCCGGGTGAAAAACCCCATGACATCGAAATCGTGCATGGCGTCAGCTTCGATCTGCAGCCGGGCAAGGTTCTGGGTCTGATCGGGGAATCCGGTGCCGGTAAATCCACCATCGGTCTGGCCTCTATGGCCTATGGCCGGGGTGGGGTCAAAATCACCGGTGGTGAAGTCTGGATCAACGGCCGCGACGTTCTGAAGTCAAAACTGCGCGACGTACGCCGTCTGCGCGGGGGTGAGGTCACTTATGTGTCCCAATCCGCCGCCGCGTCCTTCAACCCGGCCAAGAAGATCATGGAACAGGTGATCGAGGCCGCCGTCGAGCAGGGCAAATTCTCCAAGAAGGAGGCAGAGGCCCGCGCGCGGACCCTCTTTGCCAAGCTGGGCTTGCCGGATCCGGACAACATTGGTGACCGCTATCCTCACCAGGTGTCAGGCGGCCAGCTGCAGCGTTGCATGACGGCACTTGCCCTGTGCCCTGAGCCGGATCTGGTGGTGTTTGACGAACCGACAACCGCGCTGGACGTGACCACGCAGATTGAGGTTCTGATGGCGATCAAGGAAGCAATCCGGGACACCGGTGTCGCCGCGCTATACATCACCCATGACCTCGCGGTTGTGGCACAGGTGAGCGATGACATCATGGTACTGCGCCACGGCAATACCGTGGAATACGGACCTGTCGACCAGATCATCAACAACCCGCAAGAGGAATACACCCAGGCGCTGGTCTCGGTGCGGTCGATCGAACACGACGAAAAGGCCCCGACCCCAGAGCCGGTTCTGAGCGTGCGCAATATCACCGCGCGCTACAAAGGAACGAAGTTTGATGTTCTGCACAACGTGAATGTTGACCTGCATCCCGGCCAGACCCTTGCTGTTGTGGGGGAATCCGGGTCGGGCAAGTCCACGCTTGCACGGGTCATCACCGGTCTGCTGCCTCCGCGTGAAGGCGAGATCGAGTTTGCGGGGCGCACCCTCTCGCCGGATCTGGCCGGACGCAGCCGCGAAGACCTGCGTGAACTGCAGATGATCTACCAAATGGCGGATGTCGCGATGAACCCGCGCCAGACCGTCGGCACCATCATCGGCCGTCCGCTGGAGTTCTACTTTGGCATGCGGGGTGCGGAAAAGCGCAAGCGTATCATTGAGCTTCTGGACGAGATCGAACTTGGCGAGAGCTTTATCGACCGCTACCCGGCTGAGCTGTCGGGCGGGCAAAAACAGCGCGTCTGTATTGCGCGGGCCCTGGCGGCAAAGCCCAAGATGATCATCTGTGACGAGGTCACATCCGCTCTCGACCCCTTGGTTGCAGACGGCATTCTCAAGCTGCTGCTGGAGCTGCAGAAAATCGAGAACGTGGCCTATCTGTTCATCACCCATGACCTCGCCACCGTGCGGGCCATCTCTGACAACATCGCGGTGATGTATCAGGGCAAGGTTCAGCGCTATGGCGGCAAGACAGAGGTTCTGAGCCCGCCATTTGACGACTACACCGACCTCCTGCTCAGCTCGGTGCCGGAAATGCGGCTTGGCTGGCTGGAAGAGGTGATCGCCAACCGCAAAATGGAAAGCGCTGGCAACTGACGGCAGACCACCTCAAACACAGCAAAAGCCCGCGCCAACCAGCGCGGGCTTTTGTCCAACTGAACCGCAGCCATAACACGATGGCTGACACATATCCTCTCCCCGTCGCTTTTGGACCAGCACCGCATGTCGCTGCCACGATGATGGGAACAAACTCACCCGCAAACACAGGATTCGGGTCATGAACAACAAGCTTCTTCTGATCATTCTGGACGGCGTACCCTGGCGCAATTTTCGTCGTCTCTTTGGCAACCTCGAAGGCTGGGTAGAGAGCGGCGATGCGCGGGTCTGGAAACTGCGTGCTGTGCTGCCGTCCACCTCTGCCAGCTGCTATGCCTCGATCCACACCGGGGTCGCGCCTGCGGTCCACGGATGCACCGGCAACGCCAATGTGTTCCGCCTGAAGGAAAAGGACGTCTTTAGCCAGGTGCGTGAAGCAGGTGGAACAACAGGCGCTGTTGCGCACAGCTATTGGTCGTCATTCTTCAATCGTCACCCGTTCGATCCGGTGCGCGACATTGAATACGATGAACCGGAAAGCACGACCATCAATCACGGCCGGTTTCACACCATGTCGGGCTACAACCTCGACAATCAGATGACGCCATCCGACGTTGATCTCTTTGCAACCCTCACCAACCTCTGCCAACGCTTTGGGCTGGACTACGGGATGCTGCACACCTGTACGCTCGACAGCATGGGCCACCGCTATTTCCATGACTGCCAGGAAATGGATCACGCCTGTTTTGTGATGGACGAAATGCTCGCGCCTTTCATCACCCGCTGGCGCGAGATGGGATATGAGGTCATCGTGACTGCCGATCACGGCCAGGACGAACGCGGACATCACGGCGGGCGCGACCCGCTCCAGCAGGAGACCGCGCTTTATTACTTTGGCAATGCCGAAGGACCGGACGCAGAGGAAGTCATCGACCAACGACGCCTCGCCCCGACGATCCTGTCCCGCCTTGGCGCGCCCATTGCCGACACGATGAAAGGCGAGCCTTTCCTCAAGTAAGAAACCGTGGCAGGCTCCGTCTCGTGCAATTTCAGCACCTTGGGAGCCTGCCATGACCAAATCACTTTTGATGTCTTTTTTTCTGACTGCAATGACCCTGCCCATCGGCGCTTTTGCCGGTGAAACCTGCGAGGACCTCTGGTTCACCCGCAACCTGATCATGGACCGAGCCGGATATTGTTTTGGCAGCGCGTTGGGCCAAAGCCTGTTTGACAATGGCGATTGCCTGGGAAAATCCGTGGTCCTGGACGCCGCCAGCACTCGTCTGGTGCAAGAGCTGCGCGCCCGCGAAGCTCAGTTCGCCTGCAAGCTAGACACCAGCCGACGCAGCCTGTCCCTGGAAGATGGCCATCTGCGACAGTTGCTCATTGATTTGCCCATTGCTGACGATTTGGAAAGCGCATGTCTTGGCTGGCTTGGCAATCCAGTTCCGCTTTACTCTGCGCGTAGCGCCAACAGCGCACGGATCGGCTACATCCAGGCCGACGACATCATCCGCTATGCCCATGACTCCGTTGGGAACTGGTCCTACGTCACGGTCCATTCCCCTGACTGGCAGCTAAAGACGGGCGGTTGGTATGATCACGATGCTGATCCGGAGGCCTGCGCGCAGTTTGCGGGCTAGGACCGCCAGTCGTGCCTCAGTCGTAGGGCCAGATGCCCTGCCCCAACGCCTCCACCGCAACCGAGATCCTTTCGAAACTGTCACGTGCCCGGCCGGCGCTGTGGCGCGCCCGCAGATAGCCATGTACCAGACCCGGCTCATTGATCCAATGAGCCTTGCCTCCCGCCGCCAGGATCTTGTCCCGGTAATCACGGGAATCATCGCGTACCGGGTCGCAGTCAGCGGACACCAGCACGGTCGCAGGCAGGCTGGAGAAATCCGTATCAGACAGCGGCGCCATCGTCGGATCAGGATCCGTGCCTTGACCCTCTGGCCTGCGGATATCGCCGTAGAACAGGATGTCATCGCGCGTCAGCATGGGCGCATGGGCGTGCTCCAGGTAGGAGCCTGCATTGATGTCACCGCCAAAGGCACCGTAGATCAGCACCTGGCCGACAATCCGGCTGGTCCGCCCCCGAGCGTAATGGGCAACGGCAGCGCAGAGATTGGCGCCGGCGCTGTCACCCACAAGAACGATATCCCCCTCATAGCTGTGCTGCAGCCACTCACAAACTGTCCAGGCATCTTCAAAGGCGGCTGGGTGTTTGTGTTCAGGAGCCAGCCGGTAGTCCACCGCAACAACCCGGTAACCAGTCTGGGCACAGATTTCTGCACAGACGTCATCATGGCTCTCCAACCCGCCGACGACGAAACCGCCCCCATGGCAGAACATGACGGTATAACCGGGCTCGCCCGCCGTGTAGATGCGGATCGGCACGCCCTCAACGGTCCGGTCCTCGCAAGTCACGGCGTCTGGGCGGGCCGCACGGAACTCTGCCGCCATGGCGTCATAGACCTTGCGCTGTTCTTCAATCGACAGATCAACGGCGTCGTCGGGATAACATTCACCCGTCTTGCGGATAAAGGCCCAGGTCTCTTCGTCAATCAGCCGTTCGTAGTTCATCGCCCTGCCCCGTCTGCTGGTTCCAATCCAGCCGAGCCTATCAGCGAATGCGCCAATGGCCATGCCCTTACAGCAAAAAAGCGCCCCGGCGGGGCGCTTTCCTGGTGGCTATGATCGCCAGCTGTCAGTCTTTGGGCATTGGCTCCCACGGGCGCGTAAACACGCCCAGGACATCGCCAATATCCTTCGCTGTTGCGCCGTTGTCTTCCACTTGGGCAATCAGACCGCGGCTCTTGTCATCCACCACCTGCTCCACGCGGGCTGGCAGACCCGCCTTCAAGAGCGCCTCGTTGTAGATACGGGTGATCGCGTGCTTGCGAAGATCCGGTTTGAAGACCTTGCCGACCGCGGTCTTCGGCAGCTCATCCATGACAGTCACGTGCTTTGGGATCGCCGCACGTTCGTGAACGTGGATCTTGCAATATTCCAGCAATTCCTCGGCGCTTGCAGTCGCGCCGTCGA
>Ga0160419_100127_pt1 | contig 53871 bp, 61 predicted proteins | sample CelAP2metagpilot_2_FD_108196 | JGI IMG/M metagenome (GOLD analysis project Ga0160419, IMG submission 108196) | Phycosphere-associated microbial communities from Cellana algal ponds in Kailua-Kona, Hawaii, USA - Cellana AP2-4-25 metagenome pilot ...
CCGTTCGACGATTTTTTCGATCGCCTCACCGGCCTTGCCAACCAGATCGACGCCCTGTTCCACCTGCCCAGAGCTGGCGGCGATGAGCGATTTGATCTCTGTCGCGGCGTCAGCAGATCGTTGGGCAAGACCACGGACCTCCGACGCGACGACCGCAAAGCCACGACCCGCTTCACCGGCGCGAGCGGCTTCAACACCTGCGTTGAGAGCCAGCAGATTGGTCTGGAACGCGATGTCGTCAATCACACCAATGATCCGCGAGATCTGGGCAGAGGATTCTTCGATGTGGCCCATCGCGCTGACAGCGGTGCGAACGATTTCACCGCTGCTTTGGGCCTCTGCGCGGGCTTTGTGCATTGTCTCTTCAACGTTCTTCGCGCCTTCAGCCGCTGATTTGACAGAGACAGTCAACTCCTCCAGCGCGGCGGCTGTCTGTTCCAATGTAGCCGCCTGGCTTTCGGTTCGGTTGGACAGATCATCAGAGGAACGGCTGATCTCAGTCGCGCCATTGTTGATGCTGCCGGTTGCGTCCAGAACCTGATGAATGGTGCCTTTGAGAGTGTCGACCGTTGCATTGAAGTTTGACTGGAGCTTTGCGTATTCGGGTGCAAACGGTTCATCAATCCGACAATTCAGCTTGCCTTGCGCCAACTCGTTCAGGTGGTCGCCCAGCACCGCCACCATTCGTTCGGTTTCCTGCTGGGTCTGGATGGCACGTGCCTCGGCGCGTTCGGCTGCGGCGGCCTGTTCGCGCGCGGCGTCCTGTTCGCTGAGCAAGGCAGCGTCAGCGGCCCGGCTCTTGAGCAGGCTGATCAGTAGAACCCCGCTTTCAAGCAGAACAATCGCTGCATGCAGGACCGTCCGTTGCAGGTTCTCGCTTAGCCCGCCTGATGGGTAGACAAGGCTGGGCAGTAAAAGGCTGAAGGAGATGTGATGCAGTGCCACAAGGACAGTGGCAAAGATAAGCGCGCTTGGGCTGCCCAATGTCGACACGATTGCCAGGGCCGCGAAGAACATCATGTGGGCATCAAGCTGCCACGGGTGGCCGTTCAAGGCCGCAGCGAACAGGATGCAATGGCCCACAAAACAGAAGCTGAGCACGTAGTCCCGCGTTGAATGCGGCAATGACTGAGACACAAACGCAAGCCCACCAAGGGTAAGGCTCAGCAATCCGAGGATCCACCAGTTCCCCGCATCATTGAGGTAGAATGCCGCGAGAGCAGGGATTGGCATCAGCAGCCAGCTCGATACCTGTTGGACGCGCTGCTCCGCATTCGCATTGGAAACAGCAGGGGCGGTGGCTTTACCTTGGCTGACGCCCTTCACTTTGAACATAGTTCCAGAACCTTTCTTCCATCCATGACCAACCACGCACCCTGGCGGAAAAGTTGATCGGCGCTTTGTGGGGTTTCCAGCATCACCAAGGCACCAAACGGCGCACGCTCTGGTGTGACCTCAGCCACATTTGAACGCTTTGCGATCTGCGCGGCGCTGTCACCCCAGGGGGGCGCAATAATCAACGCCACCTCACCGACCTGCGGAGTGGCACTGGCAAAAAGCATGATCGCGGGTGCGCAGACGGTGATGACTGCGGTCACTGCAAAGAAGATGAGATTCTGTGCGGCTTCCCCCATGCCTCAACACGTAGGGGATATACCTTTAAATTTACTTTCTGGCTTGAAAGTGAACTTGCGTTGAAATCCTCGCTAGGCGGTCACTGACCCAGTTCATGCTGCAGCCGCTGCTTGGCGATTTCTGCGTTCCGCATCGAACGTTGGTGATCCACCAGAGCCTGTTTGACATAGTCCAGATGGGTCTCCACCGCCTCACGTGCCCGGGCCGGATCGCGGGCCTGAAGAGCGGCGTTGATAGCTCGGTGCTGCTCCAATAGCGCCTCGCGGGTGGTGTGCTGTTGGAACATGACACGGCGATTATAGAACACGCCCTCTCGCAAGAGATCAAACATCGACCGCATCATATGCAGCATCACGACGTTATGGCTGGCGTCCATGATTGCGGAATGGAATTTTGCATCCAGGGCGGCCGCTTCTTCCGAGGTCGCCGGATCGCCTGCCATTTCCATTTTGTCGAAGATCGCCTGAATGACTTGCAGATCATAGTCCGAGCCGAACTTTGCGGCCCGTTCTGCAGCGAGCCCCTCCATATCGCGGCGAAAGCTGAGGTAATCGAAAACCGCCTCATCATGACTTGCAAATAATTGCACCAGCGCAGGCGAGAATGCAGAGCCGAGAACATCGGCCACAAATACACCTGCCCCCGCTCGTGACACCAGCAACCCGCGATCTTGCAGATCCGCCAACGCGTCCCGCAGAGATGGGCGAGAGACGCCCAGCCGTTCTGCCAGCTCACGCTCGGCAGGGAGCCGTTCACCCGGTGTCAGAATACCCCGCAGGATGAACTGCTCGATCTGACGAACCACAGAGGCAGAGAGTTTTTCAGGCTGAACTTTTTGAAAGGGCATTGCAGCGGACCGGTTCATATTGATTGGTCAAAACATATGACCACGTGGGGCGGGCGGCTGCAAGGTCTGCATCGCAGATCGCGGGTGCAATTGCAGACAGGTGCGAGGCGCCATGCTAACCTGCGCATAAGGCCAAGTTCACGTACTCACGACCCTGTCCACAGACCACGGTGCGCCTTATGTATTTGACTGTCCGTTTTCCGCAAAACCTCCGTTTTCTTCTGATTTTGCCCCTTGTCGTTTTGGTTGGCGCCTGCAATACGGCAAGCCCGCATTTTGCGGCAATGCCGATGCAGCGCGTCACAGTTGAAGGCAGCACCTTTGAGGTGCGAGTGCGTGGCAATCTGGCAGAGGCGGTACGCATCAATACCCAGTATGCGCCGCGTCTTGGCCCTATCCGGGAGCGGGCTCGCCGCGCGATGGAGGCGGCCAGCGGGTGTGACGCGAACCGCGTTCTGGGGGATCAGGCGCTGCTGGTTGGGCAGCTCAGCTGTCCGGGCGGAGAATCCGCAAAATAGCAGGTTATCCACAAGATATGGTGGCGAATTGGCGCTGATACCGCTGATTTGGGGGGCAGCCAGATTGACAGTGGTGTAACAAACCCATGACACTTGGACCCCAATGAATCACAGGATAGTCGCTTGCGATTTTCGAAACTCAGACTGAATGGCTTCAAAAGCTTTGTGGATCCAACCGACCTGCTGATCGCGGACGGGCTGACCGGTGTGGTTGGGCCAAACGGCTGCGGCAAATCCAATCTGCTTGAGGCCCTGCGCTGGGTCATGGGGGAAAACCGCCCCAAGGCGATGCGCGGTGGCGGTATGGAAGACGTGATCTTTGCGGGCACGAACTCCCGTCCTGCTCGCAACTTCGCCGAGGTGAGCCTGCTCATCGACAACAGCGAACGTCTGGCTCCCTCCGGCTTTAACGAAAACGACAATCTGGAAATACTCCGCCGGATCACCCGTGATGTCGGCAGCGCTTACAAGGCGAATGGCAAGGATGTGCGGGCCCGCGACGTGCAGATGCTGTTTGCTGACGCATCAACGGGCGCGCATTCTCCTGCTCTGGTGCGCCAGGGGCAGATTGCAGAGCTGATCAACGCCAAACCCAAGGCGCGCCGCCGCATCCTTGAGGAAGCAGCGGGTATCTCGGGTCTTTATCAGCGCCGTCACGAGGCTGAACTCAAGCTCAAGAACACCGAAGCCAACCTCCTGCGGGTGGATGATGTGATCGAGCAGCTGGCAGCCCAGTTGTCGCAGCTCTCGCGTCAGGCCCGCCAGGCGCAACGCTACCGTGACATCGGTGAACAATTGCGCCGGGCAGAGGGGATGCTGCTGTATCGGCGCTGGCGCGAAGCTGATGATGCCCGGCTCGAGGCCGAAGACATCCTTCGCCTGCGTGAAAGCCAGGCAGCCAAGGCCGAAGCGTTGGCGCGGGCATCCGAAATCAAACGTCAGGAAGAAGAGGCAAAGCTGCCTCCTCTGCGCGAGGAAGAAGCGATTGCTGCCGCCGTGGTCCAGCGGCTTGTTGTCCAGCGTGACGCGCTGAGCGATCAGGAAGCTCAGGCCCGCCAGACCATTGAAACCCTGACCAATCGGGTGGCTCAGCTGGGACGCGATATCGACCGCGAAAGCGGTTTGAACCGGGATGCCGGGGAAACGATTGAACGGCTGGAGTGGGAGCAGCGCGAACTGTCGCGCGCTTCTGTCGGTCACGATGACCGCCTTGCCGAGGCTGCGGAGCGCGCCCGCGAGGCAGGAACCGTTCTGCAAGCCCGCGAAGAGCACCTGACCAGTCTGACGGAAGACGTCGCGCGTCTGGCCGCCCGCCACCAGTCAGCGCAGCGGCAGGTCGAAGATTGCCGTCGCGCGCTGAGCCGTGCGGAGGACGAAGGCAGCGCTTCGCGCGAGGCAATGGCAACCGCCCGCGAGACGCTTGAAATGGCAGAGGGGGCCTTTGCGTCCGCAATTGAAGCCGAAGAGGAAGCCCGCGAAGCCGCTGAGCAGGCTGAAGAAACGCTTGCTGCCGCAGAGGATGCGCGCAGTGAGACCCAATCGCGTGAGGCAGAGGCGCGCGCGTCCCGGTCCGAGGCAGAAGGTGAGCTGGGCGCGCTGCGGGCCGAAGTGACGGCGCTGGCCAAGCTGGTAGAGCGTGACACTGCCGAAAGCGGCCACGTGCTGGACGATATGCGCGTCGCACCGGGCTATGAAAAGGCACTGGGCGCCGCGTTGACCGATGATTTGCGCGCGCCCCTCGCAGAGGTCGATGGCCCGAGTGGTTGGGTGACATTGCCACCTTACGACGGGGATGCTCCGCTGCCTGCGGGTGCTGTGCCGCTGTCGCTTCATGTGACCTGCCCCAACGCGCTGCACCGGCGTATCTCTCAGGTTGGACTGGTGGACAGTGACGCTGCGCGGGATCTGCATGCAAAGTTGTTGCCGGGTCAGCGCCTTGTCACCCTGGAGGGCGATTTGTGGCGTTGGGATGGGTTCCGGGCATGGGCCGAAGATGCCCCCAGCGCTGCGGCTTTGCGGCTGGAGCAGATGAACCGCCTGGAAACACTCAAACAGGAATTGGAACACGTCAGCGCCCGCGCTGACGGGGCCCGCGCGGCCCATGAAGTTCTGATGCGAAAGCTTGCAGATGTCACCGCGGCCGATCAGGCGGCCCGCCAGGCCCGGCGCGCAGCAGACCAGCGATCCGCTGAGGCCGCACGTGCGTTGAGCCGGGCAGAAAACAACCGCAATTTGGCTGAGGGCAAGCTGGAAACCCTTGGGATCGCGGTGGCCCGTCACGACGAAGATGCAGCCAATGCCAAGGCGCAGCTGGCAGAGGCAGAGGCCGCACAGGCCGATCTCGCCGATCTGGATGAGGCCCGCACAACGGTTGAGGACGTCAAGCAGGCGGTTGAGGCGGCACGGATCACGATGCTCACGCACAGGTCCTCTCATGATGAGCTGCGCCGTGAAGGCGAAGCCCGGATTGCCCGCAGTCAACAGGTCACAAAGGATCTCTCTGGTTGGCGGCACCGTCTGGAAAGCGCGGACCGACGTATCGCAGAGTTGAACGAACGCCGGGAGGCCACTCAGGAAGAGCTGGAAGAGGCGCACGCGGTTCCGGCCGAGATCGCGGAGACCCGCGAAGAGCTGAATGCCGCGATCGAGGATGCAGAGGCCCGCAAGGCCGCAGCTTCGGATGCGCTTGTCGGTGCGGAAACCATCCTGCGCGATGCCGTGCAAAACGAACGTGAATGTGCCCGCCTGGCGTCAGAGGCCCGTGAAGCGCGCGCCCGATCCGAGGCGCGCTGCGATGGGGCACGCGAAGCTGTCGCACTGGCCGAAGACCGTATTCGCGAGGAACAGGAAACCGTTCCGGAGCAGCTCGCCGCGCAACTAGACGTGGCGCCGGAGGACATGCCCAGCTCGGACGAGCTGGAGGCCGAAGTCAACCGACACAAGCGCCAGCGCGATGCCCTTGGTGCTGTAAACCTGCGCGCAGAAGAAGATGCGCGGGTGGTACAGGAAGAACACGATCAGCTGGTCGGTGAAAAGGCGGATCTGGAAGAAGCGGTGAAAACCCTTCGCGCGGGGATCGCCAGCCTCAACCGTGAGGGCCGGGAGCGGCTCTTGACCGCGTTTGAGGAAGTGAACGCGAATTTTGCAATGCTGTTCACTCATCTCTTTGGTGGTGGTGAGGCCAACCTAGTGATGGTCGAAAGCGACGATCCGCTTGATGCGGGTCTCGAGATCATGTGCCAGCCGCCGGGCAAGAAACTGTCGACCCTGTCCCTGTTGTCAGGTGGCGAGCAGACGCTGACCGCAATGGCGCTGATTTTTGCTGTCTTCCTGTCCAACCCCGCTCCGATCTGCGTGCTGGACGAGGTCGACGCGCCGCTCGATGACGCGAACGTCACGCGGTTCTGCGACCTGCTGGATGAAATGTGCCGCCAGACCGACACGCGGTTCCTCATCATCACGCACCACGCCGTGACTATGGCCCGCATGGACCGGCTGTTTGGTGTCACGATGCAGGAGAAGGGCGTGAGCCAGCTGGTTTCCGTGGATCTGAAAAAGGCCGAAGCTTTGGTGGCCTGATCGGTTGTTCTGCTGCGACCCATGTCCTAGGGTCGCAGCATCAACCACAGGAATTCACATGAAGTATCTTTCTCTAGTGACCGCCGCGGCATTGTTCGCATTGCCCGGCTTTGCCCAAGCGCAGAACATCGTCGCGAAAAATGCGACCAGCATTGCCAACTTCTTTGACGAAGAAGGGGTGGCCTTCGAAGTCACCACTGATGATGTGGGCGACCCCAAGATCAAGGTCGACTACTATGGCAATGACTTTTCCATCTATTTCTACGGCTGCACAGACAACACGAACTGCGACGCGATCCAGTTCTTCTCTGGATACCAGACCGATGGTGGCGTTCGTCTTTCAAAAGTGAACGAATGGAACACCGAAAACCGGTTTGGTCGCGCCTATATTTCTGAGGAAGGCTCGGCCCGGATCGAGTTTGACATCTACCTTGGAAACGACGGCATGGACCCGGATGACTTTGCCGAGACGCTGGGTATCTGGTCCCGCATCGTGCAGGATTTCGAGACCTTGATCGACTGGTGAGCCGCGTCTCTCTGACCTGGCCGCAAGCGTCACTGAAACGTGACGGCGATCTGTGAACAAGTCTGATAGGCTGGCAGCATGAAATTCCTGTTGCTGCCAGCTTTGTTTCTTTCCTTGCCTGCCGTCGCGCAAGAGGCATCAGCACCCACATGGGCCCTCAGGGCAGGGGACACGCCATATGATGCGGAAACGCTCGCGAGTTTGCCGGGGCAGTCGTTTGTGTTCTACGACGATGGCGAGGCCATATTCGGGTCGGATGGGGCCTATTCCTACACATATTCCCCCGCCAATGGGGGCGGCACTGCCTGGGGCAGCTACCACATCGCCACGGACGGCAGTGTTTGTGTGGCATTTGTTTCGGGGGCGAGCCGCTGCGATCTCTATGTCAAAAATCGCGAGCGCACCATTCTGATCACGGAAGATGGGCAACGTTTCCCGGTGCGCCAGTCAGGTTAGCGCGGCGATTTGAACAGGCTCTAACCCGCAAGTTAGAGCCGGATTTTCAAAGACGCGACAGCAGGGCCGGGGTTGGCCAGGCGTCAGCTGGCAGCCCCAGACGTTTCTGTTCCTGTTGCACGGCCTGTCGGGTGCGCGCCCCGAGTATGCCGTCGATTTCACCAACATCGTGACCACGGGCCTGCAATTTTGCTTGCAGCTGTTTCATCTGGCTACCCGACAGACCTTTATCCGGATTGCCCGCGTCATAACGATCTGCACCGGACAAGCGGGTGCCAAAATAGGCGGCTGTCAGAACGTAGGTAAAGCTCTGGTTCCACTCGAAGTAGACGTCAAAGTTCGGATAGGCGAGAAAGGCAGGCCCCTTGTGTCCCTGCGGCAGTAGCAAGGCGGCCTTCATGTTTGGGTTGGCGAGCCGCCCATTGCGCGGCGCCACCCCAAGTTTCTGCCATTGGGCAACGCTTTTCTTGCGGTAGGCCCCCGTCTGGCTGAGATCCAGATCCGCCGGGATTTTGACCTCCTGCAGCCAGGGCTCGTTTGGCCGCCATCCAAGGTGCGACAGCATTTTGGCACCCGACATCAGGGCATCCGGAGCAGAGGTTTTCAGCCGCACGTGGCCATCGCCATCGGCATCAACCCCGTTTTCGAGAATGTCGCGCGGCAGCATCTGAACCATGCCGATTTCACCCGCCCAGGCTCCGGTCGTCTTTTGCGGGTCGAAATCCCCGTTGCTGTAAAGCTCCAAAGCCGCGAACACCTGCGGGCGGAACAGCTCTGGGCGGCGACAGTCATGCGCGAGGGTGACAAGTGCATTCAACGTGTTGAAGTTGCCCTGGACCGCGCCATAGTCGGTCTCAAACGCCCAGAATGCCAAGAGCACGCCGCGATCAATGCCGTAGGTTGTCTCGATCCGGCGGAAGATGGCGTCGTATTTCTTGGACATCGCCCGTCCACGATCCAACCGCCCCTGGGATATCAAGCGCTGCGAGAACTCAACGAATGGTTTTTGGAAAACACCCTGTGCCCGATCAGCCTTAAGTACGGCAGGATCCTGGCGCACGCCCTTGAAAAAGCGGTTCACGGTTGCCCGGTCATACCCGCCAGTCATCGCCTCCTCTTTGAGAGAGCTGACGAAATTGGAAAAGCCGCCGCCGCATTGGGCATGGGCTGTCACAGGAAGGGCAAGGGTAATCAAAGCAAATAGGCTGGAACGCAACACGGGAAAACCGTCCTTTTTCGTGGAACTTCCCTTTGTTAGCTAGAACAGCAAGGCAATGGCAACCGTAAGGATAAGCCCAAGCCCCCAAGCAAGCCAAAGCGTGCGCACGGCCCGCTTGATGCTATGGGCGTCACTGCTCTTGGCTCCATCCGGATTGACCCATGGAAAGGACTGCATCCGCCCGTCATAAGACCGGGGCCCGGCGAGCGCGACGTGGATGGCGCGTGCCATCGCAGCCTCTGGCCAGCCGGCATTGGGTGAGCGGTGTTGACGGGCATCTGCGGCAATGTCGCCCCAGTTGCGCAGTTGTCCACCGACGATTGCGATCAACACAGCTGACAGACGCGCCGGAATCAGATTGAGAAGATCGTCAAATCGGGCAGCCGCCCAACCGAAATGGCGGTGACGCGGTGTCTTGTAGCCGATCATGCTGTCCGCGGTATTGGTGAATTTGTAGATCAGCAGGCCAGGCAGGCCGCCGATCAGGAACCAGAAAGCCGGAGCGATGATCCCGTCAGAGAAATTTTCGGCGGCACTCTCGATGGCAGAGCGAGAAACCTGCGGGCCAGTCATCTTGCCGGTGTCGCGACTGACAATCATCGAAACCGCAGTCCGTCCTTCCGCGAGATCGCGGCGCAGCCCGTCTGCCACAGCCTCCACATGTTCGCACAGCGAGCGCTGCGCCAGCAGGATGGCCGCGACCAGAATTTCTACAATCGGACCCGCAAGGGACAAAGCCCACCCCAACCAGCCGGCAAAAAGAACAAGCCCGACCATGGCTGCGATGCCTTTTGCCTTTCGGTGGTGGCCATGGTTCAGCTGATCGTCCAGCTGTTTGATGACGCGCCCCATCAGCACCGCCGGATGCGGCAGGTGCGACCATAGCCACTTTGGTTCACCAAACAGCGCATCCAACGCCAGCGCAGGAACAAGAAGGGCCGCGGTGGTCATAGCGCAGCCTCCAGGCGCTCCCATCCGTCGGCAGGTGGGAGGCCAAGACGAAGATAGGTCGAGGAATAGGGGAAAATCCGGCTCCAGATATGGGCCTTTGCGAGCCGCTGCTGCCAGGCAGCAGCGTCATCCACTTCGTAAAGACGGAACAGATCCGTGCCCCCGACCAGCTTGGCGTCCTTGGCATGCATCAAGGCATCCAGCCGCTCGGCCCCTTTTGCCAGTTGCGCGCGGGTGGTGATTGCCCAATCCACGTCGCGCAGCGCACGGGTGCCAACCCGCAGCGCAGGTCCGGACACAGCCCACGGCCCTTGCAGGTTGCCCAATTGCTGGATCAGCTCGGGATCACCGATTGCAAAACCCAGCCGCATCCCGGCGAGCCCCCAGAACTTGCCAAAGCTCTTGAGGACAAGGGTGCCCGGCCGCTCAGCCAGATGAATCAGACTGTTTTGGGGACAGACGTCGCAGAAACTCTCGTCAATGACGACAAGTGGGGCCTGAACGTCTTCGGCGGACCATAGACGACCATCGGGGTTGTTGGGGTGCACGATCACGCGGGCCTCTGCCGGACCATGGGCGACGGTTGTCCAGCCGTGGTTCACAAAGGCTGCTGCGTGTTCGTTGTATGTTGGTGTGGTGATTTCGACCCAGCGTGCCTCTGCAAGGGCGGGGATCGCTGCAATCAGCGCAGAGGCTCCGGGAGCAGGCACAATATCAGCACCTGCCGGGACATCCCAAAATGCTCGCGCCGCCCGTATGAGATCGAGCCGTGCTTGCTCGTCTGGCAGTGCGGTCCAGTCAGAGGCGGTGAGGCCCGTGACAGGGTAGGGATCGGGGTTGATGCCGGTTGAGAGGTCAATCCAGTCTTCCGGCCTGCCCCCGAATTCCGTCATGGCGGCGCTCAGATTGCCGCCGTGGTCGCGTTTTTGAGGGGCCGAATTGTCCAGGATGCCAGTCATCATGAGCCTTGCATGAGAAAACAAGATCAGCGGTCGTGCCAAAGCCCGCCGCGATCACCGTATGGAGTAGCTGTGTTTGGGATGCAAACATAGGTGATTGTGCACCGCAATTCCCCAAAAACGGTGATCGAACAACGGTCTGCAACAGACTTGCGGCAGATTGACGGTCGGTGTTTGTCGCAAATCGCCGCAGAAGCCGCCAATGGCGACTTTTCGTGCGCTGGTGCCGCGAATCGCGGGCGGGCTTTGCAGAAAACTCCTCGCAACAATCCACTAGATTTGCGCTGATTTAATCCCTGAGGGGGCGACCGGAGCGTCCCCTCAGAAATCCATGAACCACTTGCTGTCAGTCTCGGCCGTGTGGGGCCAACCAGTCAATCTGTGGGTTGGTCGGAATAATACGGTGCGGATTAATGGTGTCGTGGCTGTAGTGGTAGTGGCGCACGATGTGATCCATCCCTACGGTCTTTGCAACGCCAGGGTGTTGAAACAGCGCCCGCGTGTAGGCCCAGAGGTTCGGATAATCGATGATCCGTTTCCGGTTACATTTGAAATGCAGGTGATACACCGGATCAAACCGAAGCAGTGTCGTGAACAGGCGCCAGTCGGCCTCTGTCAGCTGCTCTCCCAGCAGGAAACGATGTTCCGACAGGATATCTTCGAGCCAGTCCAGTGTCTCAAAAAGCGGATCAATCGCGGCGTCATAGGCTTCCTGCGATGTGGCAAAACCGCATTTGTAGACGCCATTGTTGAGGGTCGAATAGATACGGCTGTTCACCGCTTCGATCGGCTCCCGCAGCTCTTCTGGCCAGTAATCGTCGGTGTTTCCAGTGATGTCATCAAATGCACTGTTGAACATCCGGATGATGTCGGCGCTTTCGTTAGAGACGATGGTGTTTTCCTTTTTGTCCCAAAGAATTGGAACAGTCACGCGCCCTGAATACTTTGGGTCGGCCCGGGTATAGATTTCATGGGCAAAACCACTGCCAAACAGGGTGTCACCGGTGGCGCCATGCTCGTCCTTGGCAAAGGTCCACCCTTTGTCGAGCATGTCGGGGTGCACGACCGAGATGCTGATATGGTCGGACAGGTCTTTCAGCTGCCGAAAGATCAAGGTGCGGTGCGCCCACGGGCAGGCGAGAGATACATAGAGGTGATAGCGTCCACTCTCGGCAGCAAAACCAGCGCGCCCTGTTGGGCCAGCCCGCCCGTCAACGGTGATCCAGTTGCGAAATTGCGCAGCCGAGCGTTTGAATGCGCCACCGGTTGATTTGGTGTCATACCACTGGTCGTGCCAGATGCCGTCAATCAGAAGGCCCATGCTGTTCTCCTTTTCATCTGGCCACAACTTAGGCCCGCAAACGACGGGCGCCCACTGCCGTCAGCGCGCAGTTTCTCTGCATCCATGCACAAGGGGAGGAAAGAGTGTGCGCCAGACGACATCTTGGGGGTCTGCGATGGCAACTCACGGAAATGACTCAAAAACTTCACTTGATTTTAGTCATTTGCGAGTCATCCTTTAATCAGCCGGGCAAAACGCCCACCCGCCCGCTGGGACGGTCACAAGAGTGTGACCAGTTCGTAGCGTGTGGGATCACAGAGAAGGGTCATTCAGATGACGACATATGTGCCAAAAGCTGTACAGGACGCCCTTGATGCCGCCCGGATGCAGGGCCTGAAGAGCAAAAGCCGTCTACGGGTCTCTGTCGAGGATCAGATCTTTCCGGTTTTGCGCATGTGGAAGGATGGCTTCTCTGTTGAGGCAGAAACAGCACCGCAACTGCGGGGGCTGGTTGATCTGTACGATGGCGCGCGCCACCTGTCGCAGTGCCTGATCGTGGCCTCTGATCTGGAAGGCGATGAGATGTGCTATGAATTCAAACGGGCAACCCCGGCTGCGGAGAGCGCACCGCTTGATTTCTACCGTGCACCTGATGCGCCGGTTGCGCTTCTTGCGCAGGATGACAGCCGCCTGTGATGCGGCAGTGCCAGTGATCCGTACCACGCCGGATCTACGAGATTAGAAACGGGGGCAGCCATCTCTGGCGCCCCCGTTTTCATGTGTGTTCAGTGTCCTAATGGTCGGATCACTGCAGGTCCGAAAACGCTTCGCGCAGGCGATTGCAGGCTTCTTCGATGCGCGAGCGCTGGGTGCCCAGGTTGAAGCGCAAGAAGTTTTCTCCGCCGGTTCCAAAGGTGGTCCCGTGGTTGGCGGCGATCTTTGCCCCCTGTTCAACCCGCGCTGTAAACTCTTCCCGGCTCATGCCGGTGCCGGAGAAATCTACCCATGCCAGATATGTCGCCTGCAGGTCGGTCGACCGCAGGCCAGGAATGGCATTTACCGCTGCATCAAACATCTGCCGGTTGCCGTCGAGATAGGCCACCAGCTCGTCGACCCATGCGGCGCCTTCGGGAGAATAGGCGCAGGCCGTTGCCCATTGGCCGGGCGAGTTGGGGGACAGCGCCAGCGCCAACATCCGACGTGAAAACTGTGCACGCAGGTCCGGATCCGGGATGATGACCTGACCGGTGTGCATCCCTGCAAAATTGAATGTCTTGGATGGCGCCGTAAGCATCAGCAGACGGTCGGTGATGTCAGGGGCAGCATTCTGCATCGGAATATGCTTGGCATCCCCATAGACCAGATCATGATGGATCTCATCCGACAGCAACATCAGATCGTGCCGTTTGGCAAAATCCGCAACGGCGCGCAGCTCTTCCTGGGTCCAGACACGGCCACCCGGATTGTGCGGCGAACAGAGGATGACCATCTTTTCGGATCCGGTCATCTGCGCGTCATATGCTTCGAAGTCCATTTCATAGCGGCCGTCATTCTGGACCAGCTGGCATTCCACCACTTCGCGGCCCGCATTGCGGATGACTTTGGCAAAGGCGTGGTAGACAGGGGTGAACAAAACGATGCCGTCACCGGGTTGGGTGAAGGTATCCAGACACATGCCCACACCGTTGACGAGCCCGGTCGTCGTAAAGATGGCATCTGCCTCGACATCCCAGCCATGGCGGTTTTTCATCCACCAGCGAATGGCGTCTTTATAGGGGCCGTCGCAGTTGACGTAGCCATAGACACCATGATCTGCCATCTCCCGCATCTTGTTGGTCACAACGTCTGGAACCGCGAAATCCATATCCGCGACCCACATGGCCAGACCGTCGTCGCCCGGCACATTGTAGAGGTCGCTCATCATGTCCCATTTGGCGCAATGGGTGCCGCGGCGGTCGATGATCTTGTCAAAATCCATGCTCAAAACTCCGTTTGTCAGGGCCGAAGCTAACGCCATCAGCGCTGTGCGCAAGGGGGGCGTTGCAGGGCGGGCGGCAATGGCCTACATCAACGGCATGAAACGTCCAATTCTGATCCATCCCGATCCCCGCCTGAAAAAGGTCTGCGCAGAGGTGCCAGATCTGACTGATGCGATGCGCACTCTGGCGGATGATATGCTGGAAACCATGTACGCGGCCCCCGGTGTTGGCCTGGCTGCGCCGCAGATCGGTGTGCTGGACCGGCTGATCGTTCTCGATTGCGCCAAAGAAGACGAAGAGAGCCCGCGCCCGCTGGTCATGTTCAACCCAAAGATCGTTTCGGCCTCTGATGAGACCAACGTCTACGAGGAAGGTTGCCTGTCCATTCCGGATCAATACGCAGAAGTCACCCGCCCGAAGGTCGTTGAGGTCGAGTGGATGAACCGCGATGGAAATGCCGCGCGTGAAACCTTTGACGGGCTGTGGGCGACCTGTGTTCAGCATGAAATCGACCATCTCGATGGCAAGTTGTTCATCGATTACCTGAAGCCGCTGAAGCGCCAGATGATTACCCGCAAGATGCAAAAGCTGAAGCGGGAGCGCGCGCGCGGTTGATGCGTGGGGCCGGGTTTGCCCCTGTGCGTGCCGTTCGGACAGCCTGCTGAAAACCACAAGGGAAGGACCAAGACCGATGGCAGTTCGCCCCATTGTTGCCTGGCCCGACCCTGTCTTGTCGACGCCTGCCAGCCCGGTGATCGCCGTCCCTGACGTCGCCGATCTGGCCCAGGATATGCTGGACACCATGTATGGGGCGCCAGGCCGTGGGCTTGCTGCCCCGCAGGTTGGTGTCCTGCAGCGCGTGTTTGTGATGGACACGACCTGGAAGGATGGCACACGCGCACCGCTGATCTGTATTAACCCCGAGATCAAGGATCGTTCCGATCGGCATGTTTCCGGGCCCGAAGGTTGCTTGTCGATCCCGGGTGTCAGCGTGACGGTCGAGAGATCAGAGTGGGTCGATCTGGAATGGAGCGACCTGCAGGGCCTGCGCCATTGCCGCCGTTTCGATGGTTTTGACGCAATTTGCATTCAGCATGAATACGATCACCTTGATGGTATCGTGACCTTTGACCGGGTGTCAGCAGTGGCACGGGCAGAGGCAGAGAAAACATATAATTCCTACGTGGAGACACCCCGATGACCGTGCGCACCTGCCTGCCGTGGCCCGACAAACATCTGCGCAGCCGCGCTGTAGAGGTAAGTGAAATCACCGACGACGTCCGTGCTCTCTGGCAGGACATGATCGACACGATGGAGGCCATGCCGGGGGTGGGTCTGGCCGCCAATCAAATCGGCGTTCTTCAGCGGCTGGCTGTTGTGGACGGCTCTACCGAGCGCGGTCGCGCGGTGCGTATGGCAAACCCCGAAATTCTTCATGCATCGGTTGCGCTGCGGGAACATGACGAAGCGAGCCCCAACCTCCCCGGCGTGTCGGCAAAAATCAAACGCCCCCGCGCCGTCACAGTCCGCTATATGGATGAAAACGGAGAGACGGTTGAGCGGGATTTCGTCGGGATCGAGGCGACCAGCGTTCAGCACCAGATCGACCATCTGAACGGCAAGATGTACTTTGACAACCTGTCAAAGGTGAAGCGGGACATGTTGCTCCGCAAGGCGAAAAAACTGACCGGTTGATGGTTGGCTTCGGGGGAACACCCTCAGGATCCAAGCGAGTCAGCCAGAAGGGAAAGGGCAGGACATGCGCATTGTATTTATGGGGACGCCCGATTTCTCGGTTCCGGTTCTCGACGCATTGGTGGCGGACGGCCACGAAATCGCGGCTGTTTACTGCCAGCCCCCCCGTCCGGCTGGTCGCGGCAAAAAGGACAGGCCAACTCCTGTGCATGCTCGCGCGACGGAACTGGGCCTTGAGGTGCGCCACCCGGTCAGCCTGAAAGGCGCAGACCAGCAGGCGGAGTTTGCGGCTTTGGGGGCGGATGTCGCGGTGGTGGTTGCCTATGGGTTGATCCTGCCGCAGGCGGTGTTGGATGCACCACATCACGGCTGTCTGAACATCCATGCAAGCCTGTTGCCGCGTTGGCGCGGTGCGGCGCCCATCCACAGGGCCATCATGGCGGGCGATGCGGAAACCGGCGTTTGCATCATGCAGATGGAAGCGGGGCTGGATACCGGCCCTGTCCTGATGCGAGAGGCCACCGCGATTGGATCAGAAGAAACAACCGCCCAGCTGCATGACCGTCTGTCCGACATGGGCGCGGCGTTGATTGTGCAGGCTCTGCGGCGATTGCCGGAACTGACCGCCGATGTGCAGCCAGAGGAGGGCGTGACCTATGCCCATAAGATCGACAAGGCCGAAGCCCGTGTCGATTGGACCCGTCCTGCAGCCGAAGTAGACCGCCAGATCCGTGGCTTGTCGCCGTTTCCGGGGGCTTGGTGTGAAATCGATGGCCAGCGGGTCAAGCTGCTGGCCTCTCGTTTGACAGAGGGCACAGGCCCTGCCGGGGTTGTTCTGGACGACAGTCTGCGGGTGGCCTGTGGTGACGGAGCAGTTGAGCTGCTGCGCCTTCAACGGGCGGGTAAGGGCGCACAGGACAGGGAGGTCTTCCTCAACGGCTTTCCTGTTGGCGCGGGAACCCAACTCTGAAAGGAGCGAGTATGTTCTTGGCCTTGTTTGGCAGCGTCGTGATCGCAGGCATCGTTGGCTATCTGGCCGAAAAATCCGGCTTCACCCGCAATGGTTACCTGTCATCCATCATCATCTGTGTCGGCGGCGCGTTTCTGTTCCACTTTGTGGCGATCATGTTTGGCGTCGGGTTTCGTGCGCCCGGATGGAATGCCATCGCGGCTTCCATCGGGGCGCTGATTATCGTGCCGTTTCACTGGCGCAGGTAGTGTTGTGGTTGCTCAGCTGCGGGGCGGCCGGGCGCGATAGACCGGCAGGTGCCAGCCAAAGGCAATAGAGCCTGCGCGCAGCACCCAGCACACAACAGCGCAGGCGACCAGCGCCCAGCGTGTGGGCATCCCGAGGGAAACCGCAACAACCGCCGTGATCGCGCCGACCATGGCGCAGGTAATGTACAGCTCACCTTGCTTGAGCACGAGCGGAACCTCGTTGCAGACCACATCCCGCATCAGCCCGCCAAGGGTGCCTGTGGCCATCCCCATCAGAACCACGATCACCGGCGTCTGTCCGGTCAGGATGGCGGCACCTGTCCCGGCTGAAACCGCGACCGCGAGCGCAAAACTGTCCAGCCAGACAACCCAACGCAAGCGGCTCTCGACCAGGTGTGCGGTAAAGAAAACCACCACAGCCGCACCGGCGGCCAGCAGGATGTTGTTGGAATCCCCAATCCAGAACACTGGGTGACGATCCAGCAGCAGATCGCGCACCGTGCCGCCGCCTACCGCCGTGAGGCAGGCCACAAAGGCAAAGCCGACAATATCCAGCTGCGCCCGGCTCGCGACCAGCGCCCCGGAGGCGGCAAAGACCAGAACGGATGCGTAATCCAAAAGGGTGAGGATCGTCATGCTTTTGCTTTGCCCTGCTTGAACGGAGCCATGCCAGCGCGGGCCAGTTCATCCGCGCGTTCGTTTTCGGGGTGACCTGCGTGACCCTTGACCCACTCCCATGTCACGGTGTGGCGTCGCTGCGCCTCATCCAGGCGCTGCCACAGCTCGACATTCTTGACGGGTTTCTTGGAGGCTGTCTTCCATCCGTTGCGCTTCCAGCCGTGGATCCAACCGGTCACGCCGTTCTTCACATAAGCGGAATCGGTGACAACCGTGATGGTCGAGGGACGGGCGAGGCTTTCCAGCGCATGGATGGCTGCCAGCAACTCCATGCGGTTGTTGGTCGTCTCTGCTTCGCCGCCCTTCAGCTCTTTTTCTTTGATCACGGTGTCGCCATCCATCGCGCGCAGCAGGGCGCCCCAGCCACCGGGGCCGGGGTTGCCGGAACAGGCACCGTCCGTGTAGGCAAACAGCTCAGCCATGGCAGGCCACCGAAATCCAGCGGGCGACAGAGCCGTCCAGCCCGGTGCTTTCGCCTGTGGTGCTGTTGGTCGGGGCAAAGCCCGCAGCGCGCAGCAGATCCGTCAATTCATCTTCCTCGTAATAGGTATAAAGCCGCCCGATGGCGTCTCGGGCTTCGCCCTTACCGAGCTTCAGCGCAATGTAAAAGGGCCCACCTGATCGCAACGCCTGCCGAATGGCGCGCAAGTGGCGCGGGAAATCCAGCCGGGGGGCATGCAGCAGGCTGAAATTGGCCCAGACACCATCGAACAGATCTGTGCCCGATATGTCGTCAAAGCTGCCTTGCCGCGTTTCGACGCCTGCGTGGTCCTTGGCGAGGGCGAGCATTTTTTCTGAGGGGTCCATCGCAAGCGGCCGCAACCCGGCCGAGGCCATGACGGCGCTTGATGTGCCAGGACCACAGCCCAAGTCCAGGACATGGCCGTTTTCGCGACATGCAGAGATGAACGCCGCCAACCTGGGATCTTTTCGCAAGTGATCGGTATTCTGCGCGGCGTAGTCGGCTGCGCGGGTGTTGTAGATCTGGAGCGTTTCTGGATCTGGGCCGCTCATAGGTAGACGCCGATCGCGAGGCAGGAAATCACAATCGCCGTCAGCAGCAGGCGCAGACGCATCCACCAGCCGGGGGTCAGGCCCCACATGTGAAAGGCATAGTCCAGCAGCAGAAGGCCGGCAAATCCATAGATCAGGTTGATCCCTGCGCTTGTTGGCCCGCCGCCCGTCATGAAAAAGGCCCACAAGGCAGGGATCACCGAAAGCGCATAGCCCATTGTCGCCCGCAGGCCGGAGGTTTTGGTGGCGAACCCCCACAGAACCCCGGACATGAAACTGAGGATCACAGAGCCATAAAAAAGCTGAATATAAGGGCCAACAAAGCGGGGGCCCAGGTGCGTGGCGCCCCAGGCCTGAAGGTTTGGCATATGGGTGGTCAATGCGCCCCAGACAAAGGGGATGAGGCCGGCCAGACCCAAGACAAGCGGGGCAGGGGGGATCTTGGTCATGCGCGCTCCATTGCAAGGCGGGCAGCAAGCGCGCCAAAGAGCGCAGCAAAGCTCCGGTTGAGCCATTTTATCACTGTGTCCGACCCCAAAATCATGCGACGCGCCTGGGCCGCAAACAACCCGTAGAGGACAAAAACAGCAAACGTCATGGCCATGAAAATGCCCCCAAGCAGGACCATTTCTTGCGTTGCCGCATCCGGCGCACCTGACAGAAAGGGCGGCAGCAACGCCAGGAAGAACACAGAGAGTTTGGGGTTCAAGACATTGATGAGCGCCCCGCGTTTGGCGATCTTGATGCCCCCGTCCTGGGCGCGCCTCTCAGCAGAGAGGGAGAGCGCACCATCAGATCTCAGCATCTGCCAGGCAAGGTACAACAGATACAGGACACCTGCGATTTTGACCGCCTGAAACAGAACAGCGGATGTATGCAGAACTGCGGCCAGTCCCAACGTGGCTGCAGTCAAATGCGGGACGATCCCTGCTGTACAACCCAAGGCCGCCCATATCGCGGCGCGCCGTCCCTGACCAAGGCCAAGTGCAATCGTGTACAAAACCCCGGTGCCGGGCGCGAGAACAACGACAAATGCCGTCAGGAGAAACTGCACTGAAATCAAATGACCAAATCCTTTTGCCCTGCCTAACGAGGGCAAGGGTAGTGGGCTGCCAGTCAGTTGCAAGATAAACAAAACCCGCAGACGGGGAATGTGGCTGCGGGTCTTGATGGTTGGGCGGCTCAGGCAGGCGTGCGTAGAACGCGGGGGACTTTGAACTCCACCCGCTCAATCGCGGTCTCAACAAGTTCGACGGTAACATCATAGCGTTCGCGGAACGCGTCGATGACCTCGTTCACGAGCAGTTCCGGCGCGGATGCCCCGGCGGTGATGGCGACCGAAGAGATCCCCTCCAATGCGCGCCAGTCGATATTCTCTGCCCGTTGCACCAATTGTGCGTACTGGCAGCCCGCTTTTGCGCCGACCTCGACAAGACGCTTGGAGTTCGACGAATTGGGGGCGCCCACCACGAGCAGGGCATCCGCCTTGGGGGCCACTTCCTTCACGGCTTCCTGACGGTTCGTCGTGGCATAGCAGATGTCTTCCTTGTGAGGGCCGACAATATTGGGAAAGCGGGTCTGCAAGGCTGCGACGATGTCCTTGGTGTCATCAACGGACAGCGTTGTCTGGGTGACATAGGCAAGGTTGTCGGGATCGCGGACGTCTACGGTCGCGACATCATCCGGCGTCTCGACCAGCAGCACCTCGCCATCCGGCAGTTGCCCCATTGTGCCGATGGTTTCCGGGTGGCCCTTGTGGCCGATCATGATCATTTGTAGGCCGTTTTCTGCGTGGCGCTGCGCCTCGATGTGTACTTTTGAAACCAGCGGGCAGGTGGCATCGACATAAACCATCTGGCGGCGATCCGCCTCTGCCGGGACGGATTTCGGGACGCCGTGCGCAGAAAAGATCACCGGCCGGTCATCGGGGCATTCATCCAGTTCTTCCACAAAGACGGCGCCTTTGGCCCGCAGGCCATCGACCACATATTTGTTGTGGACGATCTCGTGGCGGACAAAGACAGGTGCGCCCCATTTTTCGATCGCCATTTCAACGATCTTGATGGCGCGGTCGACACCGGCGCAAAAGCCGCGTGGGGCGGCGAGATAAAGGGTGAGGGCTGGCTTGGTCATCACGGTCTCCTTGCCGCTCAGAGCTAGGGCTTTCTGTGGTCAAGGTCCAGACCCGTGACAGGGTTGCACGTAGGTTTCAGACAAAGCCGTCACAGGCGGTTGGTTCATGGCGGGCGTTGGCCTGGTGGCGGGGGATCAGAACAACAAAGACCCGCAGCGCGATATCCCATCGTGCTACGGGTCTTGGTCCGAAGTCAGATCGCGCATAATGGCGCGCCTGCCTTGTGTCAGCCGTTGGCAGCAGACACAGGGCGCGGTTCACCCTGTTCGCGCGGAGGACGGCCAATCACGTCCTTCAGCTCTTCCAGTTCGATGAAGTTGTCGGCCTGGCGGCGCAGCTCATCCGAAATCATGGGCGGCTGGCTGCGGATGGTCGATACAACCGAAACGCGCACGCCCTGACGCTGCAGGCTTTCGACCAGTGGGCGGAAATCACCATCACCGGAGAACAGCACGATGTGGTCGACACGCGGCGCAAGTTCCATGGCATCGACTGTCAGTTCGATGTCCATGTTGCCCTTCACTTTGCGACGGCCCATGCTGTCGGTGTATTCCTTGGCCGGTTTGGTGACCATGGTAAAGCCATTGTAGTGCAGCCAATCCACCAGGGGGCGGATTGGGGAGTACTCATCGTTTTCCAGCAGAGCAGTATAATAAAACGCCCGCAGCAATTTCCCCCGGCGCATGAATTCCTGCCGGAGCAATTTGTAATCGATGTCAAAGCCAAGCGCCTTTGCGGCGGCATATAGGTTTGATCCATCGATGAACAGCGCGAGCCGTTCGTCCTTGTAAAACATCAACAGTGTCCTTCTGGCATATCCGTTTCAACAGTGAAGTCCGTGAGTGAATGCTGAAATGTGTCGAAACGGGTGGACTTAATGTAGGTTATTTGACATTTGCCGCAAGTGGACCGGGATTAAGAAACGGGGTGAAAAATGACCGAAATTCGGTCAAAAGCACTGGTTGCCTTGGGGGGAAACCTGCCTATTGGCGAACAGTCGGTGGTGCACTCTCTTATAGGTGCGATTGCGCAGTTGTGCGAATCACGCACGCGGCTTTTGGCCGTGTCGCGGTTTTATCAGACGCCTTGCTTCCCGGCGGGGGCCGGTCCTGACTATGTAAATGCCGCCATCGCGGTGGAGACGGATCTGGACCCGCTCACCCTGTTGGAACGCCTGCACGAGATCGAGGCGGATTATGCCCGTCGCCGGACCCAGCGTTGGGGGATGCGCACCCTTGATCTTGATCTGCTGGCTTATGGGAGCCTGATCCACCCGGACCAAGCGACCTTTGAGCGGTGGAAGGATCTGCCGTTGGAGCAGCAGATGCGGGATGCACCGGGGCAGATGCTCCTGCCACATCCAAGGATGCAGGACCGTGGCTTTGTGCTGGTTCCACTTGCGGATATCGCCCCTGATTGGCGCCATCCGATTCTTGACCGAACCGTTCGTCAGATGCGCGACGCGCTGCCAAAAACGGATTTGTCCGAGATTTCCCCGATTTGAACCGGCAATGCGTCCTATTCGGCGCTTGTCAAGAGAAAGCTTTGGTTTTAGAAGTCTCCCTTCTGGACCCATTTTGATTTGGAGAGTCGCCCATGGCCCGTGTGACGGTTGAAGACTGCGTAGACAAGGTTCCCAACCGGTTTGAGCTGGTAATGCTCGCCGCGCACCGTGCACGCGAGATCTCGGCTGGCGCTGCGCTGACCGTTGATCGTGACAACGACAAGAACCCTGTCGTGTCCCTGCGCGAAATCGCCGAAGAAACTCAGAGCGCCGACTCCCTGCGCGAGCGCCTGATCGAGAGCAACCAGTCCCAGATCGAAGTTGACGAGCCTGAAGAAGATTCCATGGCTCTCCTGATGGGTGCTGACAACGACAAGCCGGCAGCAGACGATATGTCGGAAGAAAAACTGCTGCGCGCGCTCATGGAGGCCCAGGGCCAGGGCTGAGATAACGCTCGACATAACTGAATGAAGGCTGCGGACCGGAAATGATATCACCAGAAGACCTGATTGCTCTGGTCCGCAACTACAATCCAAAGACCAATGCGGACAGGATCGCCGATGCCTATGACTTCGGTGAACAGATGCATGAAGGCCAGTTCCGCCATTCTGGCGAACCTTACTTCACCCATCCCGTCGCTGTGGCCGCCATCCTGACAGAACAGCGCTTGGATGATGCAACCATCATCACCGCTCTTCTTCACGACACCATCGAAGACACAAAAGCGTCTTATGACGAAATCGCGTCCCGCTTTGGCGGCGAGGTGGCGATGTTGGTTGATGGTGTCACCAAGCTGACCAACCTCCAGCTAAGCAGTCGCGAGACCAAGCAGGCCGAAAACTTTCGCAAGTTGTTCATGGCCATGTCCAAAGACCTGCGGGTTATTTTGGTCAAACTCGCCGACCGTCTCCACAATATGCGCACGATCAAGGCGATGCGTCCTGACAAACAGGCCCAAAAGGCCCGTGAGACGATGGACATATACGCGCCGCTCGCCGGTCGCATGGGCATGCAGTGGATGCGCGAAGAGCTGGAAGATCTGGCGTTCCGCGTCCTGAATCCGGAAGGCCGGCAATCGATTATCCGCCGGTTTGTGACCCTGCAACGTGAAACTGGAGATGTCATCCATCGCATCACCGGGGACATGCGGACCGAGTTGGAGAAGGCCGGCATCGAGGCCGAGGTGTTTGGCAGAGCCAAGAAACCTTATTCCATCTGGCGCAAGATGCAGGAAAAGGATCAGGGCTTTTCGCGACTGTCCGACATCTATGGCTTCCGGATCATCACGGCCAGCGAAGAAGATTGCTACCGTGCGCTAGGTGCGATCCACCAACGTTGGCGGGCGGTGCCGGGGCGGTTCAAAGACTATATCAGCCAGCCGAAATCCAACGGTTATCGGTCCATCCACACAACCGTTTCCGGCCGCGACGGCAAACGGGTTGAGGTGCAGATCAGAACCCGCCAGATGCATGATGTTGCGGAAACCGGTGTGGCAGCCCATTGGTCCTATCGCGACGGGATCCGTTCTGAAAACCCGTTTGCGGTTGATCCGGCCAAGTGGATTGCCTCGCTGTCCGAACAGTTTGACGCAGAGGAGGATCACGACGAGTTCCTCGAAGCGGTCAAGCTGGAGATGTATTCGGACCAGGTTTTCTGCTTCACCCCCAAGGGGGACGTTATCAAGCTGCCCAAAGGCGCGACCCCGATCGACTACGCCTATGCCATCCATACCCGCATTGGCCACGCCTGTGTCGGGGCCAAGGTTGACGGGATTCGCGTGCCGCTATGGACGCGGCTGCGCAATGGTCAGTCTGTCGATATCATCATCGCAGAAGGGCAAACACCGCAGGTGAGCTGGCTGGATATCGCAACCACCGGTAAGGCGCGGACGGCCATCCGCCGTGCCCTGCGTGAGGCGGACCGGGCGCGGTTCGTCAAGCTGGGCCACGAGTTGGCGCGCTCCGCGTTCGAGCATGTCGGCCGCAAGGCCACGGATAAGGCGCTGGAAACAGCGGCGCGTGCGTTGCGTGTGAGTTCGGTTGATGAGCTGTTGGCGCGGCTTGGGGCCGCGGTTCTGACCGCCCATGACGTCGTGCAGGCCGTCTATCCCGAACTGACTGCTGATGACAGCGAAGAGGTCTCTCCGCGTCGCGCTGTGATTGGTCTCGAGCCAGGGCAGAGCTTTGAACGTGCCCAGTGCTGTCAGCCGCTGCCGGGAGAGCGGATCATCGGCATCACCTATCGGGGCCGCGGTGTGGTTGTTCATACAGCGGACTGTAACGCATTGAGCGAAGTCGAAGATCAGCCCGAACGCTGGGTCGATCTGCACTGGCACAGTGGGACACACCCAGCCGTTTATGGGGTGACGCTTGAACTGACCATCGGCAATGACGCAGGTGTGCTGGGACGCATTTGCACATTGATCGGCGAGAAAAAGGCCAATATCTCGGACCTTGAATTTGTGGATCGGAAACCAGACTTTTACCGGCTCATGATCAATGTCGAGTTGCGGGATGTGGAACAGCTGCATTCGCTGATGTTGATGTTGGAAGCCGAGAGCGATGTAGCTGCCGTGGCGCGTTTCCGTGACGTGCCCGAAAGCCGCCCCAAACTAGGGTAGCCGTTCAGAGCGATTGGAAGGACGCGAACCTTTGGTATTCAGGCGCCGTGATAGACGTCCGCCGCTGCGTGCGGTTGCGGATTTCCTCTGGCCGCGTGGTGGCTGGGGGCGGGCGTTTCATTACGTCAAACATCGTGTGCGTCGCCTGCCGGATTCGCCGGAACGTATTGCGCGCGGGGTCTGGGCTGGCGTGTTTACGACCTTTACCCCGTTCTATGGGATGCACTTTGTTGTGGCCGCGATCATCGCCCGGCTGATGAACGGCAACATCCTCGCAGCGCTCAGTGGAACATTCTTTGGCAACCCGCTGACCTATGTGCCTATCGGTGTGGCCTCTTTGCAGACCGGCCACTGGATCCTCGGAACGGAATTTGATTCCGACGTCGATAAATCCTTAGTGGGAAAGTTTCTTGCCGCGGGTGAGGATCTGTTCGACAATCTGGTTGCGCTGGTTTTTGACCGCCCGGCGGATTGGCAGGGGCTGACCCTGTTCTACCACGAGGTTTTCTATCCCTATCTCGTAGGGGGCGTGATTCCCGGCATCATCTGCGCCACAGTTTGCTATGTTCTGTCGGTGCCTCTGATCCGCGCCTATCAGCAGCGGCGTCGCGCCAAGATCAAAGCCAAATTCGAGATCATCAAGAAACGCGCCGCGCTGGATGCGGCAAACGACACTGACGGGGCAGGCTCTGCCTGATTGGCCGATTATTCGGTGATCCGGGGTTGCTCTTGCCACCGGGGCGCCTAGTGTCTCAGCATCTAATTCTGATTGAGGGCTTGCAATCCAATGGCACAGACTTCCCTGCAGGACACCACGCTGCGGCTGGGTGTGAACATCGATCACGTGGCAACCGTGCGCAATGCACGCGGTGGCCAGACGCCCGATCCGGTGAGGGCTGCAAAACTGGCGGAAGAGGCCGGAGCTGATGGCATCACTGCCCATCTGCGAGAAGACCGCCGCCACATCACCGACACCGATATCGACGCCCTGATGGAGGCGTTGAATGTCCCGCTCAATTTTGAGATGGCGGCAACCGAGGAAATGCAGAAAATCGCCCTGCGCCACAAGCCGCATGCGGTTTGCATCGTGCCCGAAAAACGCGAAGAGCGTACCACCGAAGGCGGGCTGGAAGTGGCGCGGGACGAAAACAAACTGGCTCATTTCATCGCGCCCCTGCGTGATGCGGGGTGCCGGGTGTCGATTTTCATCGCAGCCGATCAGCGCCAAATCGAGGCGGCTCATCGGATTGGGGCGGAGGTGATCGAACTGCATACCGGGGCCTATTGCGATGCCCATGCCGAAGGTGACTTCGCCAAGCGCGACGCAGAACTGGCGGCCCTTCGTGAGATGTCCAGCTTTGCCCATTCTCTGGGGTTGGAGGTGCATGCAGGCCACGGTCTGACCTATGAAACGGTCCAGCCGATCGCAGCCTTCCCCGAGGTGCGCGAGCTGAACATCGGTCATTTCCTGATAGGCGAGGCCATTTTCAGGGGGCTGACCCCGGCAATTGCCGAGATGCGCCGCCTGATGGACGACGCCCGCGGTTGATCAACCGCAGTCACAACTGATCCGGGGCCGCCACGTGGGCAGGCCCCGGACTTGGATCTCATGAACACCCGTGTCGTGTCAGTCCAGTTTGCCGGGAAGGCTTAGGTCGCCCGATGCAATGTCAAAGACATCCGTTACGCACAGCAATGGCGCGTGGATGTTGGCATTGACCTTCAGTCCAGCTGTCACCCCGTCAAAGGCCAGAGGCTCAGGCCGAAGTGGCACAGTCAGGCTGACCTCCTTACCATTCAGGACCGGCGAAAAGCCGGGGCTGTCGATATAGAGCGGAAGCCCCGGCCAGGTGGCAGGCAGCTCAGGCGTTGCGCCTTCGGGAATGTCTTTTACCGACAGCATCCCATCTCCGCAGCCATCGTTTGGCGACAGGACCACCCAATGGCTGTGCCAACCCGCCCCATCATTGCCCAGATCACCGTCACCGTTTTCGTCAAATAGGGGCGTGTCGTCAAAGTCGGGGTGCGCCGTGGCCACAAGTGCCAGTGTGCCGCTACCGGTTTCAAATCCCACAGCAGAGGGATCGAGCGAGAGCGGCCAGACATAGGCCTGTACGCCAGCCCCCGCCAACGCCCCGGTTTCAGCGGGGATCGTGGTCCCGGCTGTACCGCCGGTTTCCATTGAAAACGTAACCTGCGCACCGCGCCGGTGAACATGCACCATGCGGATGTCGGTGTCGGCTGGAATGCCGTCCTTTGCATCAGAGGGTAGAACGGCATGCGCTTCGCCGTGGTTGCCATCAGCCTGCGCGATTGTCCCGACAGCTGCGATTCCAAGGATGGCTGCAATGATTGAGGGTCTCATCTCGATCTCCTTAATTTCGACTCGATACCATATCGATAGTATCGAGTCGAAATTATTGCAATGATGATTTTGACTCGCTATCAAGCTTGCATGACCGCTGCCCATGACATCGCCAGCCTTCTTGATCGGCTCTCGCGCCTGCATGGCACGGGTCGCCGTTCTGTTGGCCTGAACCCGGCCCAGGCCTCTGCCTTGGATTATCTGGCGCGGGCCAATCGGTTTTCCCGCACGCCCTCTGCCGTGGCTGAGTATCTGTCCGCAACGCGTGGAACGGTTTCACAGACGCTAAAGTCGCTGGCTGCCAAGGGTCTTGCTGAAGAAGGGCCAGCCGGCACCGACCGTCGGTCGCGGCGCTATGATCTGACCGCTGAAGGTGAGGCGCTGGCCCGAACCCTCGACGCAGGAGGAGGCGTGGATCTGCCGGATCACCTGCTCGAAGACGTTCGCAACACGCTGCGTCAACTGGTCATGGGAATGATCGCTGCGCGTGGTGGGCGCAGTTTTGGTTTGTGCCGCAGTTGTCGGTTCCACCGCAACTCGGAGGCGGGCGCCCATTGCGCGCTGATGGATGTGCCTCTGCGAAACGAAGAAACAACACAGATCTGCCAAGAGCATGAGCCGGGCGATTGCACCACAAAGGAAACGTGATCATGCCATTTCGTCCGAGCCGCTTTACCCGCTGGTGCAGACCTGTTCTGGCGGCATTGCTCTGGCCGGGTGCGGTTCTTGCGCAGTCGGTTCAGCCTGCATCGGTGCCTTGCCATCAGAGCCCGGTTGCTGGGGCGCAAAACATCTGGTTTCCCGTTGAAGACGGCATCCGTCTCTACGCAAATGGAAATGTGCGGTTTATCTGGCTGGATACGGAAGAGCCTGCCTGCTGTTCCTCTCATCTGATGGTAGCGATGCCGGACCCGGACATGCCGGGACAGATCTGCACAGTATTCTCCATGCCGGGCGGTGAGGGGTTTCGGGGGATCGACCTGCAGGGGGCCGAAGCTACATACGATCCGGCGCACGGGCTTCTTGTCGGTACAGCTGTCAATATCTGGCAGGGTGACGGCGCCGGACTGGCGTTTTTGATGGTGTTGATCAATCAGGGGCAGGGCACGATCGAGGCCCGGCTGGTTGACCCATGAGCAGGCCGTGAACTCAGAGGCGACGCATGATCCTTGGTATTGGTACTGACCTTGCAAATATCGACCGCATCCAACGCACGCTGGATCGTTTCGGTGATCGGTTTCGCAACCGGGTGTTCACCGATGTAGAGCAGGCAAAGGCCGAAAGGCGCATGGATGTGGCGGGGACATATGCCAAACGCTGGGCCGCCAAGGAGGCCTGTTCCAAGGCGTTGGGGACGGGGCTGCGTATGGGAATCGCCTGGAAGGACATGGCAGTGTCGAACCTGCGCAGCGGACAGCCCGTGATGCAGGTCACTGGATGGGCGGCTGATCGGTTGCGACAGATGACCCCGGAAGGGCATGAAGCCATCATACACGTCACTCTAACGGACGATCACCCTTGGGCGCAGGCCTTTGTGGTGATAGAAGCGCGGCCCATTGCCATTCAGGCGTCCGCGACGCTGGGCGATGCTTGACTTACCCCGGTCCGCCCCGCATGAAGCCCCGGACCCTTGTTCACAGTTAGACCGGAGAGCCTGATGACGGCCAAAGCTACAGTCGGAAGTTCGATCCTTGAGACCGTAAAGACGATTGTCTATGCGCTGCTGATTGCGGGCGTCTTCCGCACGCTGTTTTTTCAACCCTTCTGGATTCCCTCTGGCTCCATGAAGGAAACGCTGCTGATTGGTGATTTCCTTTTCGTGAACAAGATGGCCTACGGCTATTCCTCGGCGTCCTGCCCCAGCCTGAAGTTTCCAGGCCTGGGTGTTGATATCGACAGCAGTGATATCTGCGGTTTCCTGGATGGCGACAACAGCCGCATTCTGGCAAGCGAACCTGAGCGCGGTGATGTGGTGGTCTTCCGGCATCCGGTGAACCAGAACGACTTTATCAAGCGTCTGGTGGGCATGCCGGGCGACAAGATCCAGGTCAAGAATGGTGTTCTGCACATCAACGGCGCCGCCGTTGCGCTGCAGGACGCTGGCGACTTCGAAGAGATCATGGCACCGCAAGGTCCGGCCGGGTCATACCCGCTGTGCGAAAACGCTCCTGTGGGTGAAGGCGCCGTATGTAAGAAATCCCGTCAGATCGAAACCCTGCCCGGCGGCAGCCAGCATGTTGTGCTGAACATCGGCAATCAGGGCATGGATCACACTGGCGTCTATCAGGTGCCGGATGGGCACTACTTCTTTATGGGGGACAACCGCGACAACTCCTCTGACAGCCGTTTGCCGCAATCGGCGGGTGGGGTTGGCTTTGTCCCGTTTGAAAACCTCATTGGTCGCGCAGATCGGATCATGTTCTCCTCTGCGGGCCGCTCCATGCTGTTCTTCTGGACATGGCGTGGGGATCGTTTCTTCAAGGGGATCGAGTGAAACTCTCTAGGGATATGCACGCCTTCGAGGCGCGGATTGGCTACCAGTTCACGGAGCCCGCACTTCTTGTGCGGGCTTTGACGCATGCATCGGTGTCGTCTCCGAACCGAAAGGACAACCAGCGTCTGGAATTTTTGGGTGACCGGGTGCTTGGCCTTGTGATGGCGACAGCGCTTTTGGAAACCGACAAGGACGCCAGCGAAGGCCAGCTCGCACCGCGTTTCAACGCGCTGGTGCGCAAAGAAACCTGTGCGGATGTGGCGCGTCAGATCGATGTGGGCAGCGTGCTCAAACTCGGCCGCTCGGAAACCCTCTCGGGGGGGCGCCGCAAAATGGCGCTGTTGGGTGACGCAATGGAAGCGGTGATCGCCGCGGTCTATAAAGACGGCGGCTTTGATGCCGCACAGGAATTGATCCTGCGCCTTTGGGGCGATCGCATTGGTCGTGTCGAAGCAGATGCACGCGATGCGAAAACCACGTTGCAGGAATTTGCCCAGGCGCGGGGCGAACAGCCTCCGACCTATGTTCTTGTCGAACGCAAGGGGCCGGATCACCAGCCCGAATTCACCATCTCCGTACAGTTGCAGGACGGCACCGAGGGCCGCGCAACTGCCGGATCCAAGCGGCAGGCCGAACAGGCCGCTGCAAAATCTCTCTTGGCTCGACTGGAGCAGGACAAATGACGACACGCGCAGGCTTTGTTGCCCTGATCGGAGAGCCCAACGCGGGCAAATCCACCCTTCTCAATCGTATGGTCGGAGCCAAGGTGTCGATCGTGACACACAAGGTGCAGACAACCCGTGCCCGTATTCGCGGCGTGGCAATGGAAGGCGACAGCCAGATCGTGTTTGTCGACACGCCTGGTCTTTTCCGCCCGCGCCGCCGACTGGACCGCGCGATGGTCGCGGCCGCCTGGGGGGGCGCGGCTGATGCAGATGTCGTGGTTCTCATGGTCGAAGCCCATCGTGGGATCACCGAAGGGGTAGAGCGTATTCTTGAGGGGCTGCAGGGCATCGGCGAAGGCCGCCGCATCGCGCTGGCCATCAACAAGATTGACCGCGTGCAGTCTGAGGTTCTGTTGGGGCTGACCAAGGATCTCAACGAACGCTACGACTTCTCCGAGACCTTCATGATTTCGGCTGAACGCGGTCACGGTGTCGATGCGTTGCGCCAGTGGCTCGCTCAGGAGTTGCCCGAAGGCCCCTGGCTTTATCCTGAAGACCAGATCGCGGATCTGCCAATGCGCATGATCGCTGCGGAAATGACGAGAGAAAAGCTCACGCTGCGGCTCCATCAAGAACTGCCCTATCAGCTGACTGTTGAGACAGAGCACTGGGAAGAGCGCAAGGATGGGTCTGCCAAGATCGACCAGGTGATCTATGTGATGCGCGATGGTCACAAGGGGATTGTGCTGGGCAAACGCGGCGAAACCATCAAGGCCGTCAGCCAGGCCGCCCGTGCCGAACTGGAAGAGTTCCTTGATCGCAAGGTGCACCTGTTCCTGCAGGTCAAGGTTCGCCCGAACTGGCTGGAAGAGGCGGAGCGCTATTCTGAGATGGGCCTTGATTTCAAGGACGGGAACTGACCGGCGATGGCGCGGCTGACGGCCAGCTTTTGGGTGCAGGCCTATCTGACGCGGCTGCGTCTGTCGGATATACCTGCATTTGTGACGGCCCATGGCGATGACACAGCCGGTGCCGTGCTGGTGAAGTTGAATACGCTGGATGGCCAGGCCAAAGCGTTGCATCGGTCCTATGACTTGATGACCGGTGCGCGCAGCTGGGTCACATTGGCAGAAGGTGACGAACAGGCTGTCGATGCCGCGATCGGCAAACAGCGCAGCTTTGATCCTGATCTATGGGTGGTCGAGGTCGAAGACCGACAGGGACGCCACCTGCTTGATGAGCCGGGACTGGAATAATCATGGAATGGCGCGATCAGGGAATTCTGCTCAGGATGCGCCGCCATGGAGAGGGCTCGGCCATCGTCGACATGTTCACGGCAGAACATGGTCGCCACGCCGGTGTCATTCGCGGTGGGGCCAGCCGCAAGATGGCACCCATCCTGCAACCGGGCGCGCAGTTGGATCTGCTGTGGCGTGCCCGGCTTGAGGATCACCTCGGGAGCTATCAGGCGGAATTGATGCGCAGCCGAGCAGGGGCGGCCTTGTCAGGGCGTCTCGCGCTTGCAGGGCTCAACGCGGTCACCGGTTTGTTGGCTTTTTGCCTGCCGGACCGCGAACCGCACCCTGATCTATACCTGCGCAGCGAACGATTGCTCGACCTGCTGGGGCAGGATGACATCTGGCCGCTCGCGTATCTGCAATGGGAAATGGCCTTGCTGGAAGAGCTGGGCTTTGGGTTGGACCTGTCCTGCTGCGCGGTTAGTGGCGCTCATGATGAGCTGATCTACATCTCGCCAAAGAGCGGGCGTGCCGTGTCGCGCGCCAGTGCCGGGGAATGGGCCGATCGCCTGCTGCCCCTGCCCGCCGTCATGCGGGGAGAGGGCGAGGCAGGCACAGGCGAAATTCTGCAGGGCCTGTCGACCACCGGTTTCTTTCTCGAACACCGTCTGGCGCCATCTCTTGGGAATACCCCCCTGCCTGACGCGCGGGGCCGCTTTCTGGATGTGCTTACTCGGCGGAAGTGAACAGCATTTCACGGCCGGCTTCGTTTGACAGGATCATGATGCGGCCCTTGATTTCGACAATCTGCATCGACTGTAGCGCGTCGAGGATCGTGATTTCTTCTGCCAAAGCAGGACAAACCCGACGCGTTGTGGCGAGCTGTTCCAGTTCGAACCAGGGATAAGGCGAGCTGAGCCGTGCAGTGAAGCGATTGCAGGGCAGGGAGCCGGATACATCATTGCCACGCCCGAAGGTGATCGTGGTCGCGTCTGATACGGCTGCGCCGTCCAGTTCCTGTAGGTGCCACTGGCTGCCAAGGTCGCCATAGGCGCGCAGGGTTTCGTCGCCGAAACATCCGCTCAACCCAAGAAGGGCGGTGATGGATAGGATGGAAAAGGTCTTGGTTTTCATGGCGGCACGCTCTCGCACCGGGGGGCAAAGGTCAACCAAAGCCTGCATGAAAAAGGCCCGGCACACTATGTGCCAGGCCAGAGGAGGGCCCAAGGGAAGAAAGGCCGAAATGGTCAGGCAAGAAGCCGTCGTGCGATCACTTGCGCCTGGATTTCTGCAGCGCCCTCGAAAATGTTGAGGATCCGCGCATCACAGAGAACGCGGCTGATCTTGTATTCCAGCGCAAATCCGTTGCCGCCGTGGATCTGCAGACCGTTGTCCGCCGCCGCCCAAGCCACGCGCGCGCCCAGCAGCTTGGCCATGCCAGCCTCAAGATCGCAGCGGTGGCCATTGTCCTTTTCCCAGGCCGAGAAATAGGTCAGCTGGCGCGCGATCATGATTTCGACCGCCATCATCGCCAATTTGGAGGCCACGCGCGGAAAGGCGATCAGCGGCTTGCCAAACTGTTTGCGGTCCTGCGCATACTGCATCGAAATGTCGAGCGCAGATTGCGCCACACCGATGGCGCGCGCAGCGGTTTGAATGCGTGCGGACTCAAAGGTCTCCATCAGCTGTTTAAAGCCCTTGCCCTCTTCACCACCAAGCAGGTTTTCACGCTTCACGTGAAACCCGTCAAAGCCCAGCTCATATTCCTTCATGCCGCGGTAGCCCAACACCTCGATCTCGCCGCCCGTCATACCCTCGGTCGGGAACGGGTTCTCGTCGGTGCCCGGTGTCTTTTCCGCCAGAAACATGGACAAGCCGCGGTGATCGGTGGTTTCAGGATCGGTGCGCGCCAAAAGGGTCATCACATGGGTGCGGGCCGCATGGGTGATCCAGGTCTTGTTACCGGTGATCTGGTAGTCTCCGTTTTCGTCCTTGACCGCGCGGGTGCGCAAGGAGCCGAGGTCAGAACCCGTATTCGGCTCGGTGAAGACTGCCGTCGGCAGGATCTCGGCGCTGGCAATCTTGGGCAGCCAATTGGCTTTTTGCTCTTCTGTGCCGCCTGCGATGATCAGCTCGGCTGCAATTTCGGACCGGGTGCCGAGACTGCCCACACCGATATAGCCCCGCGACAGTTCTTCTGAGACGACGCACATCGAGGCCTTGGAGAGACCAAAGCCGCCGTATTCTTCGGGGATGGTCAGGCCAAAGACACCCATTTCGGCCAGCTCTTCGATGATTTCCATCGGAATGAGCTCGTCTTTCAGGTGCCAGTCATGGGCGTTCGGCTCAACCTTTTCGACGGCATAGCGACGGAACTGGTCGCGGATCATTTCCAGCTCTTCGTCCAGCCCTGATGCGCCAAACATCACCGATCCGGCCTGCTCCTGCATCAGTTCCACCAGCCGCAGACGTGCGGCCTGTGTATTGCCGCTGTCGCAGAGCGTCATCACAGCAGGCACCATCAGGACGCGCTGGCTGTCCTGCGACAACCCCAGATCCTGCAGGCGCAGGATCTCTCCCTGGTTCATCTGAATGCCTCCGTAGATCTGCCAGAGGTATTCACCAAAGCCGATCTGCAGCAGCAGCTGTTCCATTTCGCCAAACTTGCCGTTTGCCTGGAGGTCGCTGGCCCAACGGTGCATCTGCCGCAGGCTATAGGCATAGGTTGCCAGCCAAGCGAGCCCGTGGGCCGCTGTCTGGTTTGCCTCGACCAGTTTCCCGGAAACGCGTCCGTCTTCGCTCACTTGCGCGCGCACCTCGGTTCGGGCGGCATCGAGCAATTGGTCCACCGGCTCCAATGCGGCAGCTGTCAGCGACAGCACATCAGGTATCAGCGTCTGTTGCATTTGCGGGTCCTGTCCGTCGTGGGGCATGAATCACATCCTTTTCAGCTGGGTCAGTGGTAAATCATTTTGCAGTTGCAGCGCAACAAAAATACCCTGTGGTGATATATTTGGATCAAAAGTTACGTAGCGATTTTGCGCGCGCAGCAGGGTTCATTTGTGCTAAGGCTCTGATCATGTCTGATAATTCACTTGTTGCGCTTTTCCTGCCGGCGGACCTGACCGTGCTTAACCTGCTTGTCGCCTTTGCGATTGCGGCGCTGGCCGGCACGGTGAAGGGGATGGTGGGTTTTGCGATGCCAATGATCCTGGTGTCGGGGCTCAGTCTGTTTTTGCCTCCCGATATCGCGCTGGCTGGGTTGATCCTGCCGACGCTTGTGACCAATGGGATGCAGGCGCTCCGCCAAGGGCCGCAAGCTGCCTGGCAGTCGATTTACCGCTTCCGGATCTTCTTGCTGGTTGGCCTCGCGTTCCTTCTTGTCAGCGCGCAATTGGTGCGGATTTTGCCCGCAGATGTCATGCTGATCCTGATTGGTGCACCTGTAACGCTCTTTGCTGTGCTGCAGCTGTTTGGCATTGCGATCCCCATTTCCCGTGCGACGCCAAGGGTAGAGGCCACAGTGGCCGCTGTGGCCGGGTTCATTGGTGGGTTTTCTGGTATCTGGGGTCCGCCGACCGTGGCCTATCTCACGGCTCTCGGAACCGAAAAGCGTGAACAGATGCGGGTCCAAGGGGTCATCTATGGCTTGGGGGCTGTGGCGCTATTGGTCGCACATTTGGGCTCTGGCGTGATGCGGGCGGAAACGGCTCCGTTTTCATTTGCCCTGATCCCCCCGGCGATCCTTGGCATGTGGTTTGGTGGAAAACTGCAGGACCGCATCAACCAGGCGACGTTCCGACGGGCCACACTGGTTGTCTTGCTGCTTGCTGGCGCTAACCTGTTGCGACGCGGCCTGATGATGTGAGACATCTGCCCCCAGCGCCTGCCGTCGGGTGCCACGAGCCCTGAAAGCAACCGGAGACTGCCATGCTGCAGAGGCTGACAGCCGAAACCATTGCCAGCGCGTCGATCACCATTGCGCTGCTGGTGCTGGCACTGAAGGCGCTGGCCTGGTGGATGACCGGATCGATTGCGCTGTTTTCCGACGCGATGGAGTCACTGGTCAATATCGGTGGCGCGATCATGGCCTGGTTTGCAGTGCGATATGCGAACCGTCCTGCGGATGCCGGACACCCATTTGGGCACCACAAGGCCGAGTATTTTTCGGCGGTTCTTGAGGGGATCATGATCATCGTTGCTGCCTTGCTCATCCTGCATGAGGCGATTGAGGCGCTGCGCGCCCCTGCACCGCTGGTCTGGAGCCCGGTTGGATTGCTGGTCAATGCGGGTGCGATGGTGGTCAACCTGCTGTGGGCGCAGGTTCTGATCGTGCGGGGCGGGGCGTTGGCGTCGCCTGCATTGTCTGCCGGAGGCCGCCACCTGATGAGCGATGTCTGGACCTCTGCCGGGGTTTTGTGCGGGCTCGGCCTTGCGCTGGCGACTGGGTGGCCTTGGCTCGATCCGCTGCTGGCGTTGCTTGTCGCGGTCAATATCCTGCGCGAGGGCTACCGTGTGGTGGCCAGTTCGGTTGGCGGGTTGATGGATCAGGCCGCACCGCCCCATGAACGTGCAGAAATTGCCGAAATTATCCACAAGACCGCGCAAGGCGCATTGCAGGTGCACGGGCTGAAGACCAGGCGCGCAGGACAGGCCGTTTTTGTGGAATTCCACATGGTTGTGGCAGGCGACATGACAGTGCGGGCATCGCATGCGATCTGTGACCGAATAGAAGAAGCCATTCGCGCCGCGCTGCCAACGGCTGAAGTCACGATCCACGTGGAACCAGAACACAAACTGGAAGACAGCGGCATCCGACCCGGGCAGTAACGCAAACCCCTGACAGCAAAAAAGCCCCGGTGTTGACCGGGGCTTTTTGTTTCGCAGTGTGTAAGGCTTAGCTGATTGCAGCCGCCTTTACGTCATCATCGATGTACGGCAGGTACTGTTCAAAGTTGTCCGAGAACATCTGTACCAGCTTTGCAGCCTGCGTGTCATAGGCCGCTTGATCGTCCCAGGTGCGGCGCGGATCCAGCAGGACCTCGGCAACGCCCGGTACTGTCACGGGAACATCAAAGCCAAAGTTGCCATCCTTGCGGAATTCGGCTTCTGCAAGGGAACCATCCAGTGCCGCAGTCAGCAGCGCGCGGGTCGCGCGGATCGGCATACGCGAGCCGATGCCATATGCACCACCGGTCCAGCCGGTATTGACCAGCCAGCAGGTTGCGCCATGTTCCGCGATTTTTTCGCGCAGCAGGTTGCCGTATACTTCCGGGCGGCGCGGCATGAAGGGCGCACCAAAGCAGGTGGAGAAGGTGGGCTCAGGCTCGGTCACGCCACGTTCGGTGCCTGCCACCTTGGAGGTGAAGCCGGACAGGAAGTGATACATCGCCTGCGCCGGGGTCAGCCGTGCGATCGGAGGCAGCACGCCAAAGGCATCACATGTCAGCATGATGATGTTCTTGGGATGGCCGCCGCGCGCGCTTTCCGAAGCATTGGAGATATAATGCAGCGGGTAGGCGCAGCGCATGTTTGCGGTCAGGCTGTCGTCGTTGAAATCCAGCTCTTTGGTCTCTGGATCGAACACCATGTTTTCAATCACGGTGCCGAACTTGGAGGTGGTGGCGTAGATTTCCGGCTCTGCCTCGGCATTCAGGTTGATGGTCTTGGCGTAGCAGCCACCTTCAAAGTTGAAGGTGCCGTTGTCGGCCCAGCCGTGTTCATCGTCACCAATCAGCACGCGATCCGGGTCTGCGGACAGGGTGGTCTTGCCGGTGCCGGACAGGCCAAAGAACACGGCGGTGTCGACCGGGTTGCCCTTGGCATGGTTGGCCGAGCAGTGCATCGGCATGATGCCTTTTTCCGGCAGCAGGTAGTTCAACAGCGAGAAGACGGATTTCTTGTTCTCACCAGCATATTCCGTGCCGCCGATCAGGATCATCTTGCGATCGAAGTTCATCGCAATCACGGTTTCACTGCGGCAGTTGTGGCGCTCGGGGTTGGCCTGGAAGCTGGGGCAGTTGATAACGGTGAAATCTGCAATGAAGTCGTTCAGATCCTCACGGTCCGGACGACGCAGCATGGTGCGAATGAACAGACCGTGCCAGGCCAGTTCGGTCACCATCCGCACGTTGATCGCATGTGCGGGATCCGCGCCACCGACGAGATCCTGAACGAAATACTCTTTGCCCTGCATATGGGCCAGCATGTCGTCATAAAGTGCGTCAAAGCCCTCGGGGCTCATCTCGGCGTTGTTTTCCCACCAGATGGTGTCAGCAACACTGGCGGTTTTCACGACATGTTTGTCCTTGGGGGACCGGCCGGTGAACTTCCCGGTTGTCACCAGGAATGCGCCGCCATTTCCAAGGGTGCCCTCGTCGCGCTTCAGGGCCGCCTCAATCAGGGCGGGCTCCATGAGGTTATAATAGACGTTACCCAGACCTTCGATACCTTGATCTTCGAGGCGGAAATTCGGGTTTACCCGTCCAGATGCCATTTGTTTCTTCTCCTGTGTCGACCATTGAAGGCCGCAAACAATAAAGCCGCGCCCTGGGGCATTCGTCGGCTCAACCAGCCGATGAGGGTGGTCTTAACATGACGTTTTGCTGGCTGAACAGGAGCCTTTGCCGCAGTTAGCGCCATCACGTCGATGTTTAGCGCAACCATTCTTTTTGACGACAATTTGTCGGGCAAGATGTCGGATCGTTCAGCGCCTGCTAAGGTATTTTTGTCTCAATTGAGGCGAAACTGTGTCGGGAATCTTTGATTGGCATTGATTCGCCGCTGCAGACGGGCGATGAACGTCTAAAAGACGCAAAAAATGAGCAGTTAAGGGACCAATCAGATGTCAAAGATTGCATTAGTTGATGATGATCGGAATATCCTGACCTCGGTCTCCATGACGCTTGAGGCTGAAGGGTTCGAGGTGGAAACCTACAACGACGGACAGGCCGCGCTGGACGCTTTCAACAAAAAGCTGCCCGATATGGCCGTTCTCGACATCAAGATGCCTCGCATGGATGGCATGGATCTGCTGCAACGCCTGCGCCAGAAAACGCAGATGCCGGTGATCTTCCTGACCTCCAAGGATGATGAAATCGACGAGGTTCTTGGCCTGCGCATGGGCGCGGATGATTACGTCAAGAAACCATTCTCTCAGCGCCTGCTGGTTGAGCGTATTCGCGCGCTCCTGCGGCGCCAGGAAGCGATCAGCGGGGATGCGGTCGCAACGACCACGGAAAGCAAGGTCATGGAGCGGGGCAATCTGCGGATGGATCCCTTGCGCCATTCGGTCAGCTGGAAGGGGCAGGATGTGTCCCTGACCGTAACCGAATTCCTGCTGCTGCAGGCACTGGCGCAACGCCCCGGTTTCGTCAAAAGCCGCGATCAGCTGATGGATGTGGCCTATGACGATCAGGTCTATGTGGATGACCGCACCATCGACAGCCACATCAAGCGCCTGCGCAAGAAAATGCGCAGCGCCGATCCTGAGTTCGCCGCGATTGAGACGCTTTATGGTATCGGATACCGTTACAATGAAGAGTAAGCCGACAGCCAGGATGGGCAGGGAATAACGCCGATGCGCGATGCGGGTATAGGCCGCTCTCAGCGGGACAATGATGTGGTTCTGGGCGACGATTGGGTCGCGCCGGATCAAGCCGTCACGCCCGAGTTGCAGAACAAGCGCGCGCGCCGCGGGGTTTTCTCTCTGCGAGGCTCGCCCCTGACCCGCAAGATCATCACCCTGAACCTGATTGCCCTCATCATTCTGGTCTCAGGCATCCTTTATCTGAACTCTTCCCGGCAAAGCCTCGTCTTGCAGCGCGCCGGGGCACTTGCCGCCGAGGCAATGCTGATTTCCGATGTCTTTGAGGCTCAGTTGCCTGAAATTGGCACCGTTAGCCTCGCGGTTGGGGACGGGATTGATCCGGTAACAACTCTGCAGAACATCAGCCTGCGCTCGGGTGTCGAGGTGTTCGTGTTCGACACGGCCGGAACGTTGATCGCACAGACCAAGGGCGTGGAAACCGGTGGTGCGCTGGATCTTTTGGGCGAAAAGGGCCAGGCGCCCACGATTATCAGTGATGCCCTGTCAGCGGTCTGGTCGGCTGTTGGTGGTTTTGTCAAACCGGATCAGGGCGGTGTCAGCACCTCTCTTGAGGACCAGCTGCGCAATATGGTGCAGCGCGCATTGTCCGGCGGCACCGAAGTGCAGGCTGTTGTGGATACCTCAGGCGGGACCGTTTTTTCGGCGGCAACACCGATCCTGTTTCAGGGAGAGGCAATTGGCGTTGTCACCCTCGCGTCGCCGACCGGCGAAATCGATGCGCTTGTTCGCAGTGAACAGGAACAGGTTCTGCAGATGTTCGTCGTGGCCCTGCTGGTGTCCATCGGTCTTAGCCTGGTTTTGGCCTCTACCATCGCAAATCCATTGGCCGATCTCGCCGCGGCGGCCGAATTGGGACGTGACGGCGATGCCCGCAAATCCAAGCCGGGCCGCATTCGTATTCCTGACCTGACCGCGCGACCGGACGAGATCGGTCGCCTGAGCCGCGCGCTGCGTGGCATGGTAAAGGCGCTTTACAACCGGATCGACAGCAACGAGCAATTCGCTGCGGATGTGGCACATGAAATCAAGAACCCGCTGGCTAGCCTGCAATCGGCGGTGGGTACGTTGCGCATGGTCAAGCGAGAGGATCAGCGTGACAAGCTGCTCGACGTAATCGAGCATGACGTTCGCCGACTGGACCGTTTGGTCAGTGACATCTCCAATGCCTCGCGCCTGGATGCAGAGCTGGTCAAGGAAGAAGAAGAAACCTTTGACCTGCTGAACATGCTCGGCAACCTCAATCAGTTTCTGGGCGAGGATGCGCGCGGCAAAGGCATCGACTATATCACTGACCTGCCCAAGACGCCGATCGATATCCAGGGCCTTGAGGCCCGGCTTGCTCAGGTCTTTGTGAACCTCATCACCAACGCAATTTCCTTCTGCGAAGAAGGCGATGCAATCCGGGTCTGGGCCCGTCGGCGGGATAACCGGGTGCTCGTGGTGGTGGAAGACACTGGCCCCGGCATCCCCGAACAGGCCCTGAGCAAGGTTTTCAAGCGGTTTTATTCCCAGCGCCCGGTAGAGCATTTTGGCAATAACTCCGGCCTTGGTCTGGCGATCTCCAAGCAGATCGTTGAGGCCCATGGCGGTGTCATCTGGGCTGAGAACATTCGCCCGACTGAGGCAGATATCACCTCTGAACCTCTGGGCGCCCGTTTCGTGGTCGGCCTGCCGATCTGATCCATGACAGATGAAGCGACCTGCCAGATTCATGCCAGCTGTGTGGATGTGGCAGGGCGCGGTCTCCTGATTACCGGGGCGTCCGGCAGCGGAAAATCGACGCTTGCGCTTTCACTCATCGCGCTTGGTGCGCGTTTGGTTGCGGACGACCAGGTTTGCCTCAACGCCGAGAGTGGCTCGCTGGTGGCGCGACGGCCCGCGACGCTACCGCCATTGATCGAGGCGCGCGGCATAGGGTTGTTGCAGGCCGATACCGTGGCGCATAGCCGCGTTGCGGCTGTGGTGGATATGGACGCGCTTGAAACAGATCGTTTGCCCCACCACCTGAGCACTATGTTTCTAGGGTGTGAAATACGACGGTTTCGGCGGGTGGATGGCCCACAGTTTGCCCCGGCGCTGCTGCTGGCCTTGAAGAACGGAGCACATGATGCAGATGCCCGGATCTGATAGCGAAATTCCGGTTGTTCTGGTGACGGGCCCATCGGGTGCGGGCAGGACAACAGCGATCAACGTGCTGGAGGATCTCGGGTTCGAAGCGATTGATAATCTGCCGCTTCGGTTGTTGCCTGATCTCGTTGAGGCAAACAGCCTGAGCCGCCCAATGGCGCTTGGCCTTGATAGCCGCAACAGAGATTTTTCTCCCGCGGCACTTCTGGATGTCATCGACCGGCTTTCGGGGCAGAAGAACCTCGCGCTCAATGTATTGTATCTGGATGCAGACCCGGATGTTTTGTTGCGGCGCTATTCAGAGACCCGGCGGCGCCACCCGATGTCCCCTGCGGAAGACCCGGAAATTGGGGTGACGCGGGAGCTGGACCTGATGGCCCCGATCCGTGACCGGGCGGATTTCCTGCTGGATACCTCCGAGATGAATGTTCATCAGTTGAAGGCAGAAATCGAACGGCAATTCGCCCCTGGCGGGCGGGCCCTGGCTGTGTCGGTCCAGAGTTTTTCTTACAAGCGCGGGGTCCCGCGCAGCATCGACATGGTGTTTGACTGCCGGTTCCTGGCCAATCCCTACTGGGACGCAGACCTACGCAGTCTTAATGGACGTGACCGGGCGGTGCAGGACTATGTCGGACAGGATGCCCGGTTTCAGCCATTTTATGACCGCGTGCTGGATTTGGTCCGGTTGCTGTTGCCTGCCTATCGCGAAGAGGGTAAATCGCATCTCTCCATTGCATTTGGGTGCACCGGAGGACAGCACAGGTCGGTCACATTGGCAGAAAGACTTGCCAGTGATCTTGCAGAAGACGGGCAGCAGGTGTCAATTAGACACCGCGAGCTGCATGGCCAGCGGCAGAAGTGAGGGACCGGCTTGATCGGAATCGTTATCGTTGCACATGGTGGTTTGGCCAAGGAATACCTGGCCGCTGTAGAGCACGTGGTTGGCCCTCAGGTCTGTCTTGAGGCGATCGCCATCGGGCCCGAAGACGACCGCGACGCAAAACAGCGTGAAATCTGCCGTGCCGCAGACACCGTCGACAGCGGCGATGGCGTCGTCGTGGTGACTGATCTGTTTGGCGGATCTCCGTCCAATCTCAGCCTTATGGCCTGCACCCCTGCAAACCGGCGTATCCTGTACGGGGCGAACCTGCCCATGCTGATCAAGCTGGCGAAATCCCGCCATCTGCCTGTGGCAGAGGCGGTGCGTCACGCGATGGAAGCAGGACGCAAGTACATCAACGCCCAAAATATCAACCCCGAAGGGGAGCAAGCGCATTAAATGGTTCAGAAAACTCTGAAAATCATCAACGAAAAAGGCCTGCACGCGCGGGCATCGGCGAAATTGGTCGAAGTGGTCGAAGGCTTTGATGCCACGGCAGAGGTCTCGCGCGATGGATTGTCGGCATCGGGCGACAGCATCATGGGGCTTTTGATGTTGGCAGCCTCCAAGGGAACGACTATTGACGTCACGACTTCGGGACCGGATGCAGAGGCGCTGGCTTCAGCTCTTGACGCATTGGTCGCCGACAAGTTCGGTGAAGGATACTGAACCGGCTGGAACGAGACGACACAGGACTGAGCCCTTGGTGGAAACGGCGCATGAACAGGATACTGGTGGCAAGCCAGAGGCTGCAGAGACCGGCGAGATTTATGATCGCCGCACGCTGACCTATGCCAACTCCTTTGATGATCGCTGGACCTCGCTGGCCATCCGGGCGATCGAATGGTGCACCGGCAAGCTGAAGATCCTGCGGATGGTGCGTAAGTTCGAGCGCAACAATGCAGAGTATCGCGGCCAGAAATTCTGGCGCGGCGCGTTGAACGTGATGGGTATCGATCTCGTCACACCGCAAGAGCAGATCGCTCGCATCCCGACCGAGGGGCCGGTTGTCGTTGTCGCAAACCATCCGCACGGCATGGTTGATGGCATGATCTTTGCGGATCTGATCGGCAGAGTGCGGCAGGATTACCGGATCCTGACACGTTCCGTTCTGACCGGTCTGGACGAGGCAGCGACCTCTTTCATGATTCCGGTGCCCTTTCCTCATGATCCTGACGCACAGCGCAAGATGGTCGAGATGCGCGGCAAAGCGATGGCCTACCTCAAAGAGGGCGGCGTTGTCGCATTGTTCCCCTCTGGTGTTGTGATGTCATCCGACAGCTGGTTTGGTCCGGCGGTGGAACGTGAATGGAATGTCTTTACCGCTCAGCTGATCCGTCGCTCCGGTGCGCGTGTGGTGCCGATCTATTTCCCCGGCAGCAACTCTCGCTGGTATCAGATCGCCAACCGGATCTCGCCCATTCTGCGACAGGGGCTACTCCTGCATGAGATTGTCCGTTCGTGCAACAAACCGCAGGCACCTGTGGTTGGTGAACCGCTGACAGATGAGCAGATGGAGCAGCTGCACAGTGACCCTCGTGGTTTCATGGCCTGGCTTCGCGAGTATACGCTGAACCTCGGCAAATCGGCCTGATTGGTCAAACCCCGGAATAGAAACGGCGCCCCCTAGGCGCCGTTTTTCGTCTGGACCATTCAGCGGGTCGGGACGGGAACATCCCCACGGTAGTCGTAGAAACCGCGCTGTGTTTTCCGGCCCAGCCAGCCTGCTTCGACGTATTTCGTCAGCAGTGGGCATGGGCGATACTTGGTATCCGCCAGCCCGTCATGCAGCACGTTCATGATCGCAAGACATGTGTCCAGCCCGATGAAATCTGCGAGCTCCAGAGGGCCCATAGGATGATTGGCGCCCAGCTTCATCGACTCATCAATCGACTTCACGCTGCCGACCCCTTCATAGAGGGTATAAACCGCCTCATTGATCATCGGCATCAGAATCCGGTTCACGATAAAGGCAGGGAAATCTTCGGCGCTGGCAGCGGTCTTGCCCAGTTTCTCGACCACGGCATGGCATGCAGAAAATGTGGCCTCGTCCGTGGCAATGCCGCGGATCAGTTCGACCAGCTGCATGACAGGCACAGGGTTCATGAAGTGAAAGCCCATGAACCGTTCGGGACGGTCCGTGCGGCTGGCCAGCCGGGTGATCGAGATCGACGAGGTGTTCGACGTTAGAATCGTATGCGGGAGAAGATGTGGCTGAAGATCTTCAAAGATCGCCTGCTTGACGGTTTCCCGCTCTGTTGCCGCTTCGATCACCAGGTCTGTCTTGCCGACATCCGCCAGCGTCAGCGTGGTCGAAATGCGCGCGAGTGCTGCGTCGACCTCGGCCTGATCGATCTTGCCCTTGCTGGCCTGGCGGGTCAGGTTCTTTTGGATCGCGCTTAGCGCCGCGTCCAGAGCCTGCTGACTAATATCATTCAAAACAACGTCATAGCCTGCCAGGGCCATGACATGTGCGATGCCGTTGCCCATCTGGCCCGCACCGATAACGCCGATTTTCTGGATGTCCATCGCTCATGCCTCTTGGAGTTTCCGGCGGATCATACTGGCCCGCCGATAGACGGCACAAGGCCGATTGGGGGAGTTTTTACTCAAAGTTGAGCATTAGCAATTCGTCAACAGGTCGCGGGCTAACTGAGACTCGGGTGAAAATTGGTGGGTACCATGAGCTACGAACTCAAGAGCGCAACCGCGCTTGCGGGCGAGCCGTGCAGCTATGCGGGCTCGAAACTGCTGGTCAGGGGACCAGCGCGGGATCTGACTGAACCATATCTGGCATTTATCGGCGGGACAGAGGTCTTTGGCCGCTTTGTCGAGGTGCCATTTGTGGCCGAGGCCGAGGCGCAGTTGGGGCAGACCTGTGTCAATCTTGGCAGCGTCAATGCAGGCGTTGACAGCTTTCTGAGCGACGATGCCCTGCTTGGGATCGCGCATGGGGCTGAAACGACTGTTTTGCAGGTGCTTGGGGCTCAGAATATTTCCAACGGCTATTACAAGGTTCACCCGCGTCGCAACGACAGGTTCCTGTGCGCGCACGCCCCCTTGCGAGAGCTCTATCCGGAGATCGACTTCACGGAATACCACTTCAACAAACACCTCCTTGGGGCGCTGAGATCCTGCTGCAAAACCCGTTACGAAACCGTGCGGGATCATCTGCAAAGCACCTGGATCGATCGCATGGGAGAGCTGATTGCAGAGATAGAGGGCAATGTGGTCCTGTTGTGGGTGCAATACGATCTCGATCAGCAGTCGCTCTTTGGTCATGAACCCGCGCTGGTGGATCGCCCGATGGTCGATTCCCTGCGGGCACAGGTGGACGGGGTGATCGAAATCCCCGTGCACACCGCACGAGAGGCCGCCGATATCGAAGGAATGTTCTACGGCCAGATGGATCTGGCGTCGGCGCAGCGCATGATTGGTCCTAAGGAACATCAGCGTATCGCCGCAGAGCTGGTGCGCTATTTCCAGAACGGTTGAGAAGACCAGCCTGAAACGAAAAAAGCCCGCAACGGATGTTGCGGGCTTTCGTGTTTGAAAGAAAGCTGTGCTTACAGCTTTTCCATCAGCTCGGGAACGGCATCGAACAGATCGGCAACCAGACCGTAGTCAGCAACCTGGAAGATCGGTGCTTCTTCGTCTTTGTTGATCGCGACGATGATCTTGGAGTCTTTCATACCCGCGAGGTGCTGGATCGCACCGGAGATGCCGATCGCAACATAGAGCTCAGGGGCGACAACCTTACCGGTCTGGCCAACCTGCCAGTCGTTCGGGGCATAGCCGGAGTCTACGGCGGCGCGCGATGCGCCAACAGCCGCGCCCAGCTTGTCTGCCAGACCTTCGATCAGTTTGAAGTCTTCTTCGGAACCGACACCACGGCCACCGGAAACAACCACACCAGCAGAGGTCAGCTCAGGACGATCGCTCGCGGCAACTTTGTCCTCAACCCACTCGGACAGGCCGGGGTTTTCAGCAGCAGAGATGGTTTCCACAGAAGCAGAGCCGCCGTCGCCAGCCGCGTCAAAGGTGGAGGTCCGGAAGGAGATGACCTTTTTCGCGTCGTTCGACTTCACGGTCTGGACCGCGTTGCCTGCGTAGATCGGGCGCTCGAAGGTGTTGCCATCGACAACGCCGGACACGTCCGAAATCACCATCACGTCCAACAGCGCCGCAACGCGGGGCAGAACGTTTTTGGCATCGGTGGTCGCCGGTGCAACGATGTGCTCGTAGTCAGAGGCAAGCGACGCGATCAGCGCAGCGGTCGGCTCTGCCAGGCGGTGACCCAGGGACGCATCTTCTGCGACCAGAACTTTGGCAACGCCAGCGATCTTGGCGGCTTCTTCGCCAGCGGCTGCTGCGGATGCACCAGCGGCCAGAACAGTCACGTCGCCCAGTTTCGCAGCCGCGGTTACGGCTTTTGCGGTTGCGTCCAGCGCCAGGGCGCCATCGGTCACTTCGGCAAGGAGAAGAACAGCCATTACACAGCCCCCGCTTCTTTGAGTTTCCCAACCAGCTCGTCCACAGAGCCCACGATGATACCAGCGGCACGGGCGGCAGGTTCGGTGGTGGAAATGATTTCCAGACGCGGGGAGACGTCGACGCCGTAGTCGTCAGCGGTTTTCTCGTCCAGCGGCTTTTTCTTGGCCTTCATGATGTTCGGCAGCGACGCATAGCGCGGCTCGTTCAGGCGCAGGTCCACGGTGACGATGGCAGGCATCTTCACTTTGATGGTCTGCAGACCGCCGTCCACTTCGCGGGTCACAACAGCGTTGTCGCCGTCGATGTCCAGCTCAGAGGCAAAGGTGCCCTGGGACCAACCCAAGAGCGCCGACAGCATCTGACCGGTCGCGTTCATGTCGTTGTCGATCGCCTGTTTGCCGGCCAGAACCAGACCGGGCTGCTCTTCCTCGACCACTTTGGCCAGGATTTTCGCAACGGCCAGCGGCTCGATGTCGGTGTGAACGTCGTCGGCTGCAACAACCAGGATCGCGCGGTCTGCGCCCATGGCCAGAGCGGTCCGCAGAGTTTCCTGCGCCTGCTTCACGCCGATGGAGACAACAACGATCTCATCTGCTTTGCCGGCTTCTTTGAGACGGATGGCCTCTTCGACGGCGATTTCGTCGAAGGGGTTCATCGACATCTTTACGTTGGCGAGATCGACACCGCTGCCGTCCGCTTTCACGCGGACCTTCACGTTGTAGTCAATCACGCGTTTGACGGGCACAAGCACCTTCATTTTGCGTTCTCTCCTTAGACAAACGGTAAGCCGCCGGGGCGACTCTCCTCCATGCTCTCGCGATGTTGATAACGGCTAAGAATGACCCGCAACAGGGCAAAATCGTCACGTTACCGTCCACCGACGTCGCGTCTGAACAAATGTCGGATCACTTTTGCAGGAATGTTTCCGCTCTCATGTTCAGCTGTCGCTGGGGAAACAATGCCGGGCGGGATGCTGCAACTGCATCCTCCGGGAATCGTTGACGCGGCGTTGTGCCGCGTCAATCAAGCCATACAAAAACGTTGGTCTCAGCGATTTGCGCCGGGCACCCACAGGACATCGCGGGCGCCATCGTCGTTGGCCGCACGCGAAGCAACAAAAAACCAGTCCGACAAACGGTTGAGATAGGTGACCGCAGCGGGGTTGATGTCTTCCAGTGTTGCCAATTCCGTTGCCAGCCGTTCGGCGCGCCGGGCCACTGTGCGACAGACATGCAGATGGGCCGACAGGGCAGAGCCGCCGGGCAGCACGAAACTGCGAAGGGGCGCCAGATTGGCGTTCATCGTGTCGATTTCTGCTTCCAGCCGCTCGACCTGTGAGGACGCCATCCGCAGGGGCGGATATTCGGCGGTTGCATCCTTGTCCATGTCGGGCCGGCACAGATCCGCGCCAAGATCGAACAGGTCATTCTGGATGCGGGCAAGGGCGTCGTCCATGTCGCCTTGGGCTTCCAGCCGCGCGACACCAACAAAGGCATTCAGTTCGTCAGATGTCCCGTAGGCATTGACGCGCGCAGAATGCTTGGCGACCCGCTCACCATTGCCTAGCGCGGTATCCCCCTTGTCGCCGGTCCGGGTGTAGATCTTGTTCAGTACGACCACGTCTTACTGGCCTCCCTGGTTGCGAAGATAGAGATACCCCAGAAACAGCACGACCGCGATGAACTGAAACAGAATACGCAGGCGCATCATCTTGTTTCCGTATTTCGCATTGAAAGCCCCGCCTGCGCCAAAGCCGCCAATGCCGATGGCGAGCACGATAACGGTGGCCGCAATCGCGAGGATCGCCAGAATGTGGAGCGGATCACTCATCTTCTTATGTTCCTTGTCTGTCGGTGCAGCAGGCGAATGCCCCCATGGCAGGCCGCGCTGCGAGTAAGCTATCTAAGGCGCGCAAGGATGCGGTCAATCGCGCGCGTTGTCAGAATGCGTTTTAGCACACCGCCGATGTGGGTCGGTACGGTGACATAGTAGCGCGGACGCGGACGTGGGCTTTCGCACGCGTGAAGGAGCTTTGCGGTCACGGCGGAGGCGGGCAGTTCAAAGGTGTCAGGCCCTTTGCTCTCGTACAGGCGCTTTAGCAGGCTCGATTCGTAGCGATCACGCAGGGCCGAATTTTCCCAATCCACGTATCTCTCGAAATGGGGGATCGCCTTTTCGCGAATCTTGGATGTCACAGGGCCCGGTTCGATCAGAATGACCTTGATACCGCTGTCCCGCAGTTCGATGCGCAATGTGTCGCTGAGGCCTTCAATGGCATGTTTGGTTGCCACATATGCGCCGCGCCACGGAAAGGCGACGAACCCGAGAATAGAGGAATTCTGCACAATGCGACCGTGTCCCTGGGCGCGCATGACGGGGATCACGAGGCGTGTCAGCTCGTGCCAGCCAAATACGTTTGATTCGAAAATGGCCCGCAGCCCGTCGGTCGACACATCTTCTACTGCGCCGGGCAGCCCATGCGCCCCGTTGTTGAACAGCACATCCAGCGTGCCACCGGTGTGCGCCAGCACCTCCGCGAGCCCATTTTGCAGGCTGTCGGGGTCGGTATAGTCCATTCGTGGGCTGATAAACCCTTGCGCCCGCAGACGGTCGCAGTCGGCCTGTTTGCGGCAGCTTGCAAATACGGTCCAGCCTTTCGCGCGCATTCCGTGCGCAGCATCCAGGCCGATCCCGGAGGAACAGCCTGTAATCAGGATCGTTTTTTGCATGATGCCCTCGCGCGTCAGGTAAACCCTAACCGCGCTTTATGAGCCTTTCTTGCTGATCAGGGAAGCGGCAATCCAGCCAACTTTTTCCCCTTCAACAGTGCGCAGGTGCAGCCAACCGGTGCCGATGTCTTCAATCACCTGAACCTCTGCGCCGTTGGTCAGCTGGTCAAGAACGGGATAGACCGTGCCGGGACCGGAACGCATGTTCACCCGTGTCGCGGTGACAGAGCGAATGTCTGCCTTTGGGGCTTCGATCTCATCGACCACTGCGGCAGCGGTGATCAGTTCGGCCTCCGGGGTTGCATCAGACAGCCCCGAAAGGCCGTTGGAAAGCGATGCGAGCTGCACGGTGGCCTGCTGGTCATCCACTTGCGACGCTGCACCAACCGAGAAAGCCGTGTCAGAATCGGTGAAACTGTTCCCGACCGCTGCGATCTGCTCCATCGCGACGCGTTTGCGCAGGCTCGGATCTGCGAGTGGGCGTTCGGTTTTGGTCGCCGAGGTTGCGGAATCCACCCGCAGCGCGACCTTGCTTACCAGTGATTCTGCAGTGACCGGAGTGGCCCGCGACGGAGTATCGTCCTGACCAAACATGGCATCCGCAACATCCAATGCAGCGGATGGTCCTTTGGGTGGTTCAAAATCAGCGCCGCCGCTGGCCTCGTAAAAACCCCAACCAAGAAACAAAAACGATGCGACGACAAAACGTGACATTTTACATCCCCCCCCAGGATAGCCGGATAAAACACAACAAATTCAAGACAGATGGCCAATGGCCGTGTGCAGGTAATACGCATCTGCACCCCAGAATGTTCCGGCCAGATTACTATACGCTATATGGCGTAATTTCGGTAGGGGAGTTCCCGGCTGTTTCTCCCCCAACGGGTGAGAGGGCATAGCTGGGCCCTTGGTGCGTGCGAATGCTGGGGGTAACTGCGCATTTTCGGTCAGCCCTGCTTTACCAAGGCCAGAGGGGGCAGTATCACAAATGCATGACCGACCTGGTAGATGATCAAGACACCCCCGATTCCCCCGCATCCGGAGAAGTGCTGGAGCCGCTGCGCCGCGCCATTGGCGAGCGGTATCTGACCTATGCGCTCAGCACCATCATGCACCGGGCGCTGCCCGATGCGCGTGATGGTTTGAAACCGGTGCACCGTCGAATTCTCTATGCGATGAATCGCCTGCGGCTGAGTTCGTCCGGCGGCTTTCTCAAATCGGCCAAGATTTCCGGCGACACGATGGGGGATTTCCACCCCCACGGCGATGCGGCGATCTATGATGCCATGGCGCGCCTCGCCCAGGACTTTAACGTCCGCTACCCGCTGGTCGATGGTCAGGGCAACTTTGGCAATATCGACGGCGATAACCCGGCGGCCTCGCGCTATACCGAGGCACGGATGACCTTCATCGCCGAGGCGATGCTGGAAGGGCTGAATGAAAACGCGGTCGATTTCCGTGACAACTATGATGGCCGTCTGACAGAGCCCGCGGTTCTGCCGGCGACTTTCCCAAATATTCTGGCCAATGGTGCATCGGGCATCGCCGTCGGGATGGCGACCAACATCCCGCCGCATAACATCGCTGAATTGATCGACGCCTGTATCCATCTGATCCGCACGCCGGATGCACGCGATGATACGCTGCTGAACTATGTTCCGGGGCCGGATTTTCCGACCGGCGGCATCATCGTCGAGCCCAAGGAAAACATCGCCAAGGCCTATAGCACCGGCCGCGGTTCTTTCCGTCTGCGATGCCAGCACGAAGTCGAGGATCTAGGCCGCGGCCAGTGGCAGATTGTCGTCACCGAGATCCCTTACCAGGTTCAGAAATCCAAGCTGATCGAAAAGATCGCAGAGCTGATCCAGACCAAAAAGGTGCCGATCCTTGCTGATGTCCGTGACGAATCGGCTGACGACATCCGCATCATCCTGGAACCCAAGTCCAAGAATGTGGACCCTGAGGTTCTGATGAACATGATGTTCCGCAACTCGGATCTCGAAGTGCGGTTCAGCCTCAACATGAACGTGCTGATCGATGGTGTGACCCCAAAGGTCTGCTCGATGAAGGAAGTGCTGCGTGCCTTCCTCGACCATCGTCGTGACGTCCTGCAACGTCGCTCGCAGCACCGGATGGACAAGATCGACCACCGGCTGGAGGTTCTGGAAGGCTTCATCATTGCCTTCCTCAACCTGGACCGCGTGATCGATATCATCCGCTATGATGACGACCCCAAGGCAGCGTTGATGCGCGAGGACTGGGATCGCGATCACCCGCGTGCCTACAGCGAGGCGGAATATGTCTCGCCGGGCGAGGGTGTGGGAGAGCTGACAGAGGTCCAGGCCGAAGCGATTCTCAATATGCGCCTGCGCAGTCTGCGCCGTCTGGAAGAGATCGAGCTGACCCGCGAACGCGACGCGCTGCGCGAGGAACGCGCAGGTCTGGTGGAGCTGTTGGGATCCGAAGAGCTGCAGTGGTCCCGGATCACCGAACAGCTCAAGGACACCAAGAAGCAGTTCGGCAAGGATTATGCGGGTGGCGCCCGTCGCACCCGTTTTGCCAAAGCAGGCGAAGTGGAAGACGTCCCGCTGGAGGCAATGATCGACCGAGAGCCGATCACCGTGGTGTGTTCGCAGATGGGCTGGATCCGCGCAATGACCGGCCACATCGACCTGAACCGCGAGCTGAAGTTCAAAGATGGCGATGGCCCGCGCTTCATCTTCCATGCGGAAACCACCGATCGTCTGCTGGTGTTTGGCTCAAACGGCCGTTTTTACACCGTCTCTGCGGCCAACCTGCCCGGCGGGCGTGGCATGGGCGAGCCCCTGCGTCTGATGGTCGATCTGCCGAACGAAGTCGAAATCATCGATATCCTCATCCACAACCCCGATGGCCGGCTGTTGGTTGCCTCGGATGCGGGCAATGGATTCATCTGTGCGGAAAAAGACATCGTGGCCCAGACCCGCAGCGGCAAGCAGGTGCTGAACGTCAAGGATGACGACAAGGCCAAGATCTGCATCCCGGTAGAGGGCGACCACGTTGCGGTGGTTTCTGAAAACGGCAAGTTCCTGGTCTTCTCAGTTGAAGAAATGCCCGAGCTGAGCCGTGGCAAGGGGGTTCGCCTGCAGAAATACAATATGGCCCGCGGCAAACAGGGCGCGCTGGAACTGGACGGTGGGCTGAGCGACATCACCACATTCAACTGGGATGAGGGGCTCAAGTGGGAAATGGGCGGTGGCAAGACCCGCCACGAGGGAGACCTGACCGAATGGCTTGGCAAACGTGCAAGCGTCGGCAAACGGCCTCCGCATGGTTTCCCGCGGAACTATAAATTCAAATAGGGCGCTTATAGCGCCCTGTGACCTGTGACCTCAGCGCCACCCGGTCCCCGGCCTTGGACGGTATGTCTTTACCGCTGCCGGGCCGGGCGGCTATCTGGGAACAGATGTTTTTCACAATGAGACTGTCATGATCCGCATTTTTGCCCTTCTGGCCGCCCTGGTCACTCTTGCTGCCTGCACAGCGGCTGCTCCGGATGAACCTCTCGAGGATCTGGGCGCCTTCAAGCTGGGCCATAATATCGTGATCGCGTCCAAGGTGCAGATGGTGCCCGGTTCGCGTGAGGTGTCGCAGGAGGAATGGATCGACGCGCTGAAGAACGAGGTGGACGCCCGCTTCAGCCAATATGACGGCGATCAGCTCTATCATTTCGGTATCAGTGTCGAAGGCTACTTTGTCGCTCCGGGCGGCGTTCCTCTGGTGCTGAGCCCGAAATCGGTTCTGGCCATCAATGTGACGGTCTGGGATGACGCCGCAGGCTCCAAGCTGAACCAGGAGGTGAAGAAATTCACTGTCTTTGAAACCACCACTGCGGACAGCTTCCTGGTGGGGTCGGGACATGCGCGCACCCGCGAAGAGCAGATCCTGGGACTGGCGCGAAATGCTATCGGTCAGATCGAAGACTGGATGGTCGAACAGCACAAGGAAAATGGCTGGTTCGATGCCAAGTCAACCACCGCAGAGGCGGCTGATACAGGGGCGGCCCCGGCTGCCGACGCCACCAACGAGGTTGCGGGCTAAGCCATCGCCCTTCTTCAGTTCCTGAAGAAACCCCGCTAGGCACAGGCGGGGTTTTCTGCGTTTCATGCGCTGGGTTGTGCGATCTACGCGCAACTCTTGGCAAATGGCACGCAGTTGCCGATCAATCATGGGCCGACGCACAGGAACGGGTTGATTTTCGTCCACAAACCAAATAAGCCGCGCGCGCAGAGGAAAACCGGGTCACGTTTCGACCCCCAGTTCAAAAGGGCGCCTACAGAATGGCTAAGGAAAAGTTTGAGCGTACAAAACCGCACGTCAACATCGGCACCATCGGCCACGTTGACCACGGCAAAACCACGCTGACCGCAGCGATCACCAAGTACTTCGGTGACTTCAAAGCCTACGACCAGATCGA
>Ga0160419_100128_pt1 | contig 53745 bp, 49 predicted proteins | sample CelAP2metagpilot_2_FD_108196 | JGI IMG/M metagenome (GOLD analysis project Ga0160419, IMG submission 108196) | Phycosphere-associated microbial communities from Cellana algal ponds in Kailua-Kona, Hawaii, USA - Cellana AP2-4-25 metagenome pilot ...
GACGATGAGGAGGCGATCGATGACGGCGAGGCGATCGATAATGATAAGGAGGCGATCGATGATGATGAGGAGACGATTGATGACGGTGAGGAGGCCATCGATGACGACGAAGAGGCGATTGATGATGACGAGGCAATCGATGACGATGAGGAGACGGTTGATGACGACGAGGCGATCGATGACGGCGGGGAGGAAATTGACCAGGGGGCGATCGATGACGATGAGGAGACGATCGATGACGGCGAGGCGATCGATAATGATAAGGAGGCGATCGATGATGATGAGGAGACGATTGATGACGGTGAGGAGGCCATCGATGACGACGAAGAGGCGATTGATGATGACGAGGCGATCGATGGTGATGACGAGGCAATTGATGATGATGAGGAGGCGATCGATGACGGTGAGGAGGCCATCGATGACGACGAAGAGGCGATTGATGACGAGGAGGCGATCGATGGTGATAAGGAGGCGATCGATGATGATGAGGAGGCCATCGATGACGACGAAGAGGCGATTGATGATGACGAGGCGATCGATGGTGATGACGAGGCAATTGATGATGATGAGGAGGCGATTGATGACGGTGAGGAGGCCATCGATGATGACGAGGAGGCGATCGATGGTGATGAGGCGGCGATTGATACTAACAAGGAGGCAATCGACGACGATGAGGAGGCGATTAATCGTGAGGGGAAGGCGATCGAGGAGGCGATCGATGACGATGAGGAGGCGATCGATGACGATGAGGAGGCTATCGACGACGATGAGGAGGCGATCGATGACAACGAGGAGGCGATCGATGATGGTGAGGAGGCTGTCGACGATGATGAGGAGGCGATTGATGACGACGAGGAGGCGATTGATGACGACAAGGAGACCATTGATGATGACGAGGAGGCGATCGATGACGATGAGGAAGTGATTGATGACGAGGAGGCAATCGATGATGACGAAGAGGTTGTTGGTAACGATGAGAAGGCGATCGATGACGACGAGGAGGCGATCGATGATGACAATGATATTGAAGTTCACCCTCACCCTGCTGACGATGATGAGGAGGAGGACAATCTTACCGAGACCCCGGCATCTACTCCCAGCCCCACTCCTCTTGAGGCTGCTGTCCGCAAGCTGCATCACAGCCCGTTCATGCGAAAATTCAGTCGTCAGGCTCAGGAAGGTGAGGGCGAGGAGGAGGTGTTTACGACCGGTGCCCAACCCATTGCTGAGGAAATGGCGGATTTTGAAATTGCTGTGGCGGACTCCCAGGCGGCGGAGGCCTTCCCAGCGTCGACATTTGTGGTGTTAGATGGTGAGAATGATTTTGCCGAGGGGACGCCTAATGACTTCGTCCAGGCGGTGAAAGAATCGCCACTTGGGGAGATTGGGAGTAACAACCCCAGGCCGGTGTATGCTGCCATAAATGGTCCCGTCGCTTGTAATCCCTGTGGGTTTAAGGGGAATATGAATAAGGAGATCGTCGGGGAGAACGCTGGGGAATGTGCGATGAGCGAGGAGGAGGAGGCGGACTGCACCCTGGAAGGGGTCAAGGTCCAGGGGGTTGACGGGAAGGCTGCTTCTTTGCCTAAGTGGGTATTGCAGGCTGGGGACCTCTTCGACGCCAGCAGCACGGATATCCCCATGATCGACACACAGGTCACAACGGCGACACTCAAGATTGGATGCTCCAGCGGGGCGGCAGAGTCGGTGCCTGAGCGCTGCGTGCTGCCATCGGACTTGGAGTCGGTCATTTCGAAGGCGCTTGGCGACGATTGTGCGCGTGTGAATGTGGAGAAGATGAACAGCTTGAAGCACCCGGAGCTCGGCGCATTTAACCAGCCGAACAATAAGACTTTCTATGCGGGCTCGGAGCTTACCGAGATGTATGATCTCTCATTCACCACCCACGACAAGGAGTGCGCTGCCCTCACAACTGACTGGGTCAAGAACTTTAAACCCTCAGCCTTAAAGGAAGCGCTAAATTCCGTGATCCCTGCAGACCTGACCTTGGACAATAGCCAGGCGGACTTTATCACCACGCACGTCGTCAAGGGTATGAGTCTCTCCACCGCTACGGAAGGGATGATGTCCTCGGTGGTGGGCACGCGGGCAGGCAACATCGTTCCCTCCGTCCTTGTCTCCTCCGCCGATGGCCAGCGCTTGGCCCTCCCCTCGATCCAGCAGGGGGGGGCGGGTAAGGTAGTATTATCAGGGTTCTCGACCAAGGCACCGGTGACTCTAACAGTGACGGAGAAGTGTGGGTTGCCCAGTGCAAGTGATAAGCCGATCGGACAGATTATTCCGAAACAAAAGGGGGCGGTGACGGTACCTTTTGAGGTACCTATGGATTTGGCGCCGGATACTTATTCAATTAAGGCGACTCAGTACGGCGTAAACTTCTGCACGCAGCCTTTTGATGTAGCTGCATCTGAGTCGTTGAGTCGGAAGAAGTAAGGAAAGATAAGGAGGTAGAATGTTTGTGTAAGTGAATGGTGCAGATTTAGAATCGTGAGAGAAAGAAATTTGAGAGAAAAAGAGGTGGAGAATGCGGACTGCCTAAAAGGGGCGATACACCAGGCACTAGGCACCAAAGGAATTGAGGCCAAGTGACAAGTGACTGTGAGGCAGCGATGGAAGCAAGAGCGAGGGCAACAATGTAACACTCACATACTCAAATTATCTATTCATTGCGTCCTTTCCAATTTTTGGGTTGCGAGCGAAGAGGTGGTGCGAATCATACATTTAAACAATGCAATTACTTGGGACGAGACCTTGGTCTTATCATTGCGAGTGTCGGCACTATTGAGTGGACGACGAGACAGCACGCGAGTAGGAAATTCTCCACAAGAAAAAAGACAAGAGGGAAGGGCAGGGACATGGGGAGGGGGAAAGGAGAAGAGGCAAGGTCCAAGAAAGGAATAGAAACACATCTGAATTCGACAGAAGAAGATAAGGAGAGAAAATGCGAGAAAGAAACGCGGGGGGGAAAGTGAGTATGTGTGAATGAGAATCATTGCATGTTCCTTATGCATTCTCCCCTCATCAGATGGAATAAACTAAAGAAACCTCCATTAGGGAAACAGACGAGGGGATGGATAGAATTCGCCGCATGCTAAACTTCGTTGCCGCTCTGGATTGGTTTTTATTTGTCATATATTTAGGAAAGAGTGCCTTAGACACGCACTAACCTTTTGCTGTGCTTTTGTAGTAGAGCATCTTTCCCATAGTACGATCATTCTTTTCAATTATCCCCTTCCATACTGGCCAAAGCTGGTAAATTTATTCGTTTGTTTGTGCACGTGCCTGCTTTTACAGGTTTGTGTCTGCTTTTCGAGAATTGTAAATTTAATTACACATATATCCATTCCATTTATATACTTTTTTACACGGTTGACCATTTACCTATAAACGCCACACTTTTAAAAACACTCATCCTGCTTTTCCTTCTCCCTCCTTTCCTTTTCTCCTTATCCGTACCTCCTCCCTCAATTCATCATCACTTTTTCGTTTCCTTTCCGGAACGAGTCTGACGTGGGCTCTCATCATCATCCGCTTTCTCTTCCACCCAGCATTTAATTGTACTTTCCTCCTGCCCCACCCGTCATGGCTGCCAACCCCCCATGCTTCTCCCTGCGCTCCTTGATCGATTCCCGCATTGCATCATGCTTACATTTATAGCCAACTATGTGCAGAACCGGCTGGAGTGAGGTGATATGACTCTTGAGCTTCACGAAATCGTCCCGAAAAGCCTGACGGTTCATGAGAGAATAATGCGGCACACATGCCAAGACATCTCGATCACACAAAGCTAGGAAAGGATCGATGACCTGCTCCAGCGTCTGATCACACATCCCATAAATAAGCCTGGAAAGCTTCATTACTCGCCACAGAAACCCATTCGGCTGCCGACACGCACGGTAGTAAAAATCGCTCTCAAAATACCCGCTCAAGAGCTCCTCCATCTTTTCCGCAACACTCGCCCGAAACGCCGCAAACAAATCCGCCGGGAATACCTGCTTCTTCAAAGCAGCCTGAAACCTCTCCCTCACTTCTATCACCTGCATCGGGTGGAAATGCACACGATCAGCGGATTTGGCATCTAAATACCTTTCTAAAATCAGACTGGCAATCCTGACCTTATCCTCAAAAGAACCCGCATCATCCATCTCTTCAACCAATGTCATCGACGACTCCAAATTTACCTTGTACCTCCTCTCCAGGAAAGCCAAGAACGAATTATAAAAGTACAACCGAGTCTCCATCAAATCTGGCTTCGGGGACCGATCAATCGTGCTCTGCGTCCGCCGACTTCGCAAGGTCATGCTCAAAATATTTATATATTTGCAAAGCGGTGGCAAGTACTCACTCATATACTTATACACCCTTGATAATTCGTCTTGCACTGAGCTCCACTCATCAAATAATCGCGCAGCTAATAATCTCTGCTGCAACTTGGCTCCCTGCATTCTTGCTTTTTTCTCCTTTTGCTCCACCATGCGATCTTCGAGACTGGGGTGAGTACCTGACAATCCCCCACGAGCCTGCAAAATATTCACAATGGCAGGCAATCCCTCCCGCTTGGCGTCGTCCAAAGGTGTCTGCCCCAGTCGATCCAAGGGGTTGACATTGATCGAAGGAATTGATACCAAGTACTCAATTACACTTAGCCGATTATAGCACGTCGCCATGTGCAAAGCCGTCCGCCCATCATAATCGCCTGTGTTTATATCCGCGCCATTATCAACCAACACCCGAATATTATCCAAATCCCCAGATGATCCTGCCTCGCATGCACGCGTCCCCAACTCCACCGGATCCATGTTCAACAATCCCCCGTGCTCTCTCAGCATCGCCTGAATCGCAATATGGCCATGTCTCACCGCATCCGATAGAGGCGTCCCCCCCATCCGATCAATGGGGTTCACATCCGCCCAAAAATTTAGCAATAACTTTACACAATCCAAATGCCCCTGTGATGCTGCCAAGTGCAATGGCGTCCGCTGATCATAATCAGCCACATTTGGTGATATATTCATCTCAAGCATCCGTGCCAACTTTTTCTGCTCCCCATCCGCCGCCGCCTGGCATAGCTGCCCCGCCGCATCCTCTAACTCAAGCACCGCCCCCATCTGGCTCAAAAATCCCATGATCTCCATATGCACCGGCGTGTTTTGATGCATGGCATCAGATAATGCCGATCCTCCAAATTTATCCTGCAAATTGACCTCTGCACCCAACGAAACCAACCATTTAACCAACTCGAAATTCCCTGCAGAGCTGGCTACCATCAATGCTGTCCGCTCATTGCAATCTCGGCCATTCACATCAATCCCACTCCTCAGCAACCGCTGCAAAATGTCCATATTTCCTTCCGCAGCGGCATTGCAAAATGAGCGAATCCGCTGTTCCTTGCTCCGCTTCTGGGCCTTATCAATACTATCCATAGCTTTCTCAATCAAATCATCCCCGGCAATCACCGTCATATCAAGCGAATGCGTCGACATACTCTGGGCCATACTCGGAGCCCTTGAGCCTGTCTCCATCTTATCATCCGCCAGCCTTGACAAGTTCTCATACAAAATGTCTTCATCCATAGGGTACAATTTTATCACCCTAGTAAAATCTTCCTTGCCCAATCGAAACACCCTCACCCCATCCGCCCCCGAAACCCTCGCGGAATTCATATATCGCACATCAAACAGAAATTCCAACTGTCCCAGCGCACTCCCAGGCCCCGCCATCTCATCTGCCTCAAATTCATTCGTTTCGGGGTTCATTTTCCCAACCTCCACACTCCCGGAGGCAACCACGTAAAGAGAACGGCAGATATCATCAGCTTTGTACACGTAGTCTCCAACGCCAAAAATCTCCATGTCCAACAAGGTGGATATAGAATCAAGGAAATAATCGGAGGTCTTCTCAAATATTTCGACGCTCAGGAGAGAGTCCCGGGAGATGTGCCGGGCAGCTTCCACTTGGAGAGAGAGGGGAAGGTTGCGGTAGATCTCGGTTTGTTCCGTGAGGGAGAGCTGTGTTTTCTGCTGAGCGTTCACATTGAAGTAGCTTTTCAGCTCTTCAGAGACTCCGGGCGGCATTGGGTTGTGCTGGATGAAGCGAGAAACGGCCGTCATGAGCTCATGGGATTGAGCAATGGACTCATCCGCCGTCACGCACAAACCCGAAATAGTTCCCATCAGATACGCCCATGCCGTCAAATTCAACAATAAAATCACTATCGTGAAACATATCTCGCTCACCCTTCCCATGACCAAATCGTAAATAGCCTGTGTCGAAAGCAGGGTCGCCAACAGCATGTAACAAAAGAAATAGTACTCCAACCGAAAGGGCCCTCCGCCCGATGGATGGTTTGTGTAATCCCCAAAATCCTCGTAGCCGCTTAATGCCTGATAATTTCCCGGGTCTCCCTCCGTCATGAAAAACCAAATGCATGTCAAAATGTGGATCATGCCCAGCGCCGAAAACAACAACGCTTGCAAATCGGCGGCCAAACGAGAGGAGGAGGAGAGGGAACGGCGCCTGAAGAAGTTGACGAGGCGGTAGCAGAAGAGCATCTTGGGCAACCGCATAAAAGTCACTAGAGTGCCTGAAGCCCCAAGGTAGCGCACCAAGATATCGATGGGGAGCAGGCCTATCAAGTCCCGGAAAAATCCACCTGTCAGATAACGATTGCGGATGCGCTGTCGATTCACCACTAAGACACTGCAGGTTGTGTCCAGAAAGCTCGTGTTCAGCTTGACAAAAACGTCACAAAACAATAAACAGTCAAACGCATACGCCACATAAAGCGAAGTCCGATATTCCCCCAGAATCTCATCCCTCAAAAATGCAATCATAAAAGGCACACTTAAGAAGTAATATAGGGCATTAAAGGTCATCACCAAACGCCACAGGGCAATGAAATGCCCCTTGCTGTCAAACAACAACGCTTCACTCCATGACCGCCTCTCCACGATCACCACTCCAGCTGCCAGCCTCTTCGAACCTCCAGCATTCAAAACCGCTAATTCCTTCGCGGCCCTCTGCGACAAATCCAAGCTTTTCCCCCCCCGAATGGATACGTCTAACGCCGAGTTCACCGGTGCCTTGATCGCTATCCCATTTAGTTCCATCCAGAACCGTTCGACGGTCGCCAGGTCAACCTTCCCCACCACCTTATCCTCCAAGCTCTCCGCCACCAACTCCCATTCCTCTCGACTCAAGTAGACGTCAAACCCGCGGTTCAACAACAACTCCGTCCTAGTCCGGTCCAACCACCCACAGTGCTCCAAATCAAACCTCGCAAAATGTCGCTCAAAATCTGGCATCGCCAATTGAGTCGACGACGAACCCTTACTTGTCAACAATGAAGCCCTCAGCTTCCGCTTCACCAACCACAATTTCCACGCCCTCTTTAATCGTTCCCTTACCCCACGCACATGCCCCCCCACCCTCGACAATTTCTGCGCCGGAAATGTACCCAAGGGTCCATTTAAACTTAAATTGCTCCCTCCTCCCCTCCCCCTCTCCAGAACCATAGTCACCATATCAGTCTCCTTCGCTAACACCATTCCTTCTTCCCTCCCTCCACCTATATGATGATGATGGCGGTGGTGGTCATTGTTGTTGAGCCCACCATACGGTCCACGAGCACCCACAATGCTGCCTCCGTGCAAATTGTAACGCATATAACTATCCCGATCTGCCATCCTTGACAACCGACCCTCTGACACAACACTCAAATCCTCCAGTCCTCGTCGTCCTTCTCCCTTAACACCAAATGCTACCCCCATCTCCCCTGCCCCTCCTCCTCCCCCCCCTTCCCCCAAGCCATCAAAAACCGCATCCTCATCTCTTAATGCCGCCCAGCGTGCCACAGTGAGAAAGAAAGTCTCCTTATCGATCACATCTTGCTCCAGGAAAACATTGTCAACTACAGAAGTAAACTCCCCCATGTCCGACTCCCTCTTCTGTATCATCCACGCCGCCCTCCCCAGTTTCCCATTCCCATGGCGGGTCAAAAGGCGATAGCCCTCACAGATAACATCGACCGCCTCTTGAATATCTGACAAATCACTGTCTTCCTGTGCATGTGCACGCATAATCAGAGACCAAACCGGCATCGCCATCAACACATCCTCAGACGACACCAGCATGGGTGCCTTCCTTTTCACTCCTGTTGCTAAAGCCGCAGCAGCCACCATTCCGCTACCGCCCTCCTCCGGCATATACTTCTCCTCTACTCCTCCCATGCTCCCACCAAGTCTGATACAATCTGACCTTTCATTCGTGCACGCCGCAAACGCCCTGTCGAGCTCGTCATCACTAAAATCAACCTCCAAAGTCCGCAGCGCTGCCCCCAAAGCAAATTTGTCAATACTAGGGACCTCATCCGTGCCTGCCCCATTTACTGGCTCATCCACCAACCGTTCTTTCCAGAGCTTTATAGCTGAATGGATTACATTCCACTTCAGAAAGAAATGCTGCATGCTCTTCAAAGGTCGTGCCTTACTCCCTCCCCTACTGCTTCCTACCCCTCCACGTCCATATTCCCCCTCCCCTCCCCCACTGCTACTACTGCTGGTACTGCTGCCTCCCCTCCCTCTCCCTGATTCATTGATAAACCGACTGAGCATGTACGAATCCTGGATATTCCCATTCGAAGGAACAGGGACACGCTCTGGCCGCTCCGAAACGAGAATGGACTGATCAGACTGCTCAAGAAAAGCGCGGGTATCCAGATGGAATTCGTCACAATCCTCATCAGAAACCATTCGATCTGTCGTCCTTTGTAAGTGCTTCAATCTATCTTCCAAGGTTTTCAACCATGTCTCACTCTCGGTTGCCATCCACTTAACTGTGTCCCGCAGTTGCTTCGCCACACTCTTCCTCTGCTCCTGCACTGTCCTTTCTACCCTCACCATCTCCCTGACTTCCTTAAGATCCACCTCCTCAATCTTCGACTGCGTTGTTGCATCCACTGATATCGTATGCTCTGCCCCGAAGCTCATTAACATCTTGGCACAACACAAATGGCCCTCCGTGATCGCATCATCCAACGGCGTCCTTCCCCACCGATCTTTGACGCTGATATCCGCGTGCGCATACACCAAAAATTCAACCGAGATCACCTCCCCCTCCGCCGCTGCCAAGTGAATCGGGTACCGATAATCATAATCTCCTATATTTGTATCCACCCCACACTCAAACAACATCTGCAACAGAGAGCTATCCCCATTCGCCGCCGCGGTGCACAAAAATGTGGCGGCTTTCCCCTTGGAAAGCCGCGCGCCGTTCTCATACAAAATACGTGCCACTGACAAATTCCCATGCTTGATTGCATCGAACAAAGGAGAGATCCCCCACCTGTCTGATACTCCGGGGTTGCATTTATTCATAGGCAACAGTAAATATTCCACCACCTTGTTGTTCCCTTCACACGCGCCCAAATGAAGAGCGGTCCGTCCGTCGTAGTCCCCGGCATTGCAATTAATTCCATTCTCCACCAATCGTTGTAATTCAAACAAGTTATCCGAGAAAGCAGCCGCACACAACCGCCCCGCCGAGTTCTGGAGCTTCAGCTCTGCCCCTTGTGAAGCCAGCATATTGGTCACGGTAGAATGCCCATTATCTATAGCATCTTGCAACGCATTTCTCTCCCACCGATCTCTCAAATGCACATCCGCTCCTCGCTGAATCAACAACTCCACAATCTTATCCTCCCCCTTTGCTGCCGCAAAATGCAGACCGGAACGCAAGTCATAATCTGCGGCATTGGCCTTGAATCCCTTGTCGAGCAGCAATTTGACAGCCTCCAAATCCCCCTCATCAATCGCATTGAACATAGTAGCCAAATCGTCGTCCAGCTTCTTCTGCAGGCCCAACGCAACCTTCCATCGTAGCTCCGCCTCCTTCGTATCTTTTGTCTGCCCGTCAGCTGTCGTAAGTATCGCCACCTGCGCCGTCTGCAGCTGCTCCTGCTGCGCCTCCTGCTGCTGCTCCGGTCGTTGTTGCTCCTGCAGTTGTGGTTGTAATTGTACTTGTTGTTGGTGCTGGTGCCGTTGTTGTTGTTGATACTGCTGCTGCTGCTGCTGCTGCTGCTGGTGGTGCGGATTCCCACCGCCACCGGCACCAAGTCCGTCGTTCTTGCCAGCCCCTCCTCCTCCTCCTCTTCCTCCTCCCCCATCATCCCCTTTTCGTCCCCCACCGTTCACGTCGACGACGACGGTGCCTCCACCCAGGCTCTCCATCTCTCCATCACCGGTAAGGCCAACAGCATCCTTGATATTGTCAATGAGCTGGTCGCGCGACTCGGGGTAGCGATCCCGGATATCCTCATAGTCGTCTTTGGAGAGAGTGAGAAGTTTCACATGGGATTTGATGCTTGCCTTGTGGGTGTAAGGTTGAGGAATACCGAGGAAAAAGGCAATGGCTCCAGCAACAGGAAAGACGGTTTCGGAGGGCTTGACGATCTTGAACGGCATGGCTCCATCTTCTGCGTAAACCTCGACCTCGCCTTCTTCTACGAACAGGGTCTCGCGGGTCATATCATCGCGGTTGAAAATAGTGACGCCAGGAATGAGGATCTTTGGACGGAGGACGGCGAGGATAGAGGTGACAAAATGTTCTTGACATCCTCGGAAGATGTCGTTGGCTGCGACCATCTTATAGCGGTGGGCGAGAATTTTAGTGCGCATGGTCATAGGAATGGCAGCCAGGATCTCTTCGTCTTGTCCGATGCGCTTCTGGTGCTGAAAGGTGAAACAGAGCTTGATGGAAGATTCGAGGCGCCGGGGGAGGTCGTGCATCTTGGCGTAGCGCTCTACCTTATCCATGAGTGCGTTGAATTTCTCTTGGTTCGCGTCCTTCTTTACGATGTAATGCAGAAGGATCCCGAGCAAAAAGGAGAAGATCAAGACCTGGATAAAAATAGACACGACCGACAAAATGGTCTCCTGCATATTATCTGGGGCATACCCCTGAATCATGGTCCCCGTCAAAACCGTGAAACCCCAATACAGCGATAACAAGTAATTGAACGACGTGCTCCGAAAGCTCTCTGACGTTATCGGCTCGCCTGTCAATCTCAAATATTGCACGACCCAGCAAGTATCTCCAAAGCCCGAGAATCTCGCCATCGCCCACCAAACACACCCAAACCAATGCGCGCCCCCAAACAAAACAAGCCCGTACTTGGTCACCGCCAACACCCTCAGGTCACTATCCAACTTCATCTCCAATGCATGAAAATATGAGAGCAAGTCATACATCCGCCTTGCCCGAAACGCCGCACACACCGACAAAAACCAATCGGGCAACGAATAAAGATACGTCAAGATAATTCCCACGTAGAAAGGGACGAATTCCATCACAAACACCAGAAAGCACCACCTCTCCCCTTTCCGGAACGTCTCCCAGCTAAAATACCGCATTACAATTTCCCTTCTATTAGTGATCAGTCGATCCTTATACAAAATTGCCGTATTCAGGGCCAGCATGTTATCAAACAAAAAATAAACATCACACATAAAATCCACAACTAGCCCATGCGCCCCGAAGGCCATGATAATAGGCAACCGAAAGAAGGAGATGGAGAGGAAGACAATACACAAGCTCTTCCACCTCACCATAAACAATAAACGTGGGTCCAAAACCTCAAACATCGCAAACCAAGGCCGTTGCTCCTTATCGCTTTCCAGCCGAAAACGAACAGTCTTGTTAGGCGGCGCCAGGATAAATCGCGTGCTCATCGTGTTGTTACTCCGACTTAAAGGCTTAGGCATGCCCACCCGAAAAGATGAACTTCGCTTCCCCATTCCCGGCCTTCCGAAGGCCCCAACCGGAGGCCCATCCTTCTTTAAAATGCCATGAAGCTTGGGCCCGGGAGATGTGGAAGGAGCCGAGGCCGAAATGCCCTTACCGTGGACACTTCCGTTGATCGACTTGCCCGACCCTTTACTGCTGCTGGTGCTGGTACTGGTGTAACGGGTCATGCTGCCGCCCGCCCCTCCTCCGTAGGACTTGACAATTCTGTCGATTCGGTCGTTGCTGCTGCTAGCGCTCGCGCCGTCCCCCCTACCACAGCTGTTATGGCTGGCGCTCAAGCCACGGCCCGCCGCTGTCAGCGAAGACACCTCTGGGCCATCGTCGATCGCCTTGTTTCCGCCGCCATCGCGGCGGACGCTGTTCAGCATGAGTCTTGGCCCCTCAACCATGTCGGGGGGGCTCCGATTTCTACCATCGTTGCTACTGTCGTCTTCAAGTAGGTCGGAGCCTAAATCCGAGGGATGGCCCAGACTCCCATCTGAAAACGAACCTGCGTCAATCTTCTCCTCCATGCGCTGCTGGCCTTCTTTCTTGCACAAACCGGGCCGCAGGGGCGCCACAGTGCCCTTCGTTTTACTGACTGCGCCACCAGGAGCAGCACCCAATGGTCAGATAGGGCTCTTCAGCAGGATGCCGCGGAGGGTCTCGAGGGGGCGGCAGATAGCGTTGTGCGCCGCTATTGCGTGTAGACACTGACAAACGTTTGCTGCGCCAGCCCTCGCCGTCCTATAACGTGCTGGTGATGCACTTGAAGACTGTGCGGTATGTGCGGGGATTAAGGAACGTAGGGCTAGGTGAGAATAGGTGGAAGCGTCAGGTGCATTTTGTCGTGTGAGTCTTCTGAGAAAGCACAAGCAGATATGAATTGCCGAGGCAGCACATGACACTTGCTTCATGAAACTTTTGCCTGCCCGGCAATCCGCACCAAGCTATTCACTGTCGTAAAACAAGTGCCTGCGTGGTAAAGTCACGCCGACATTTTTGGTAGGGGTTCAACCCCCCCCCAAAAGTGTAGTGTAGAGTGGGCCCGGTGGAGTTGACGCCACTCGTGTGTGACGTACGTCGGTTGTGTTCTCCGAGCTGACGACGAGCACATATCGAGGAGGAAAAGGAGGAATTTCTTGATAATTATCAAGAAGAGGAAGTTAAATGAAATGAGAGGGGCTTGTATTGCATTGCCAAGCGCCTGTAGTGTCTTTCGCTGGGTCCACGATGATTACGATTTCCCCTCACCCAACTCACCTGCTCCCTCCCATTCCATTCGGCCAAGCACAACGCAATTAAAAGGCTTCACGTATTCTTTTTCATTTTTCTTTTCAAACAAGATCACATGCATCCTAGGTCAAGCAGGATCATGCACAGACACATGCATTTTCCTTGACTCGCTCATGTTTTTTTCACTTTTTGGCTGCCACCTCCCCACCGCCTCCCGCGGCCGCCCCGGTGGGTTGGTACTGAAAGAGAGAATACACTGTGTTACGCCTTATGTTCCCGATCAAATCCCTAAAAAAAGCACTCGTTCGCTTCTCGTACTCAGCCATGGGATCTGAGCCCTTAAACCGCTGCAAGACCGAGATCTCCTTCAGTTGCTCCAAAGCCTCCAACTGCTGCGCCCACAAATTATCGATCTGCAACAGAGTCAAGTAACGGACCGTTTCTGCGTAAAGTTCCGCCTTATGTGCCGCCAAATCAGACTTTTTCCGCTCCAATGCCTTATCAACCGCCTCGTGCATACAGGCTGACGTCTGCTGCTTGGTCATCTTCAGCAACTCCGTCTCGTCCACAGCGCCAAGGGTCGGGAAAAACTGCCTGACTTTCTCCACAATCTTACCTCGTTTCTCTGTCTCAAAATTTGCCTCCACAATATCCTCTGTCGTGCGTCGGACAAAATCCCTCATCATTGCATGAAGCTGCTCCGCGTCATGATCCACAATCGCCGCTCGAATCCCATACAACTCCTGGCGTTGCTTACTGATTACATTATCAAACGCCAATAATTTTTGTCGAATATCGAAATAATATGACTCCACCTGCTGCTGCACTTTATCCAACGCCTCGCTCACCGTCGGACTCTCAATCGGCAAGTCCTCCCCCACCCTGAAAGTATCCATAATTCCCTGCATTTTCTCACCCCCGAAGATCCGAAACACATCATCCTCTAAACTCAAGAAAAACCGCGTCCCCCCTTGATCCCCCTGCCTCCCCGCCCTCCCTCTCAACTGATTATCAATCCTCCGTGACTCATGCCTTTCAGTTCCTAGCACATACAACCCATTCAATTTTTTCACTGCGTCCTTCTCACCTTTCAAGGCCTCCTGATACTGCCTCTTCACCTCATCATAAGCCTCCCTCAACGCCAGCAACACTGGGTTGGTCACCGGTGAGTTCTCCGCCGCTACTGCAATCATCTCCTCAATCTTAAACAGACTCATCCCATCCCCCCCAATCTTTTCCTTTGCTAATCCCACCGCCACATCAATCAACGACGCTGCCGGCGGCGAGACTTCACAAGGAAAAAAATTGTCCATGGCTTCCGCCCCCTTTGTGCTGCCCAACACTCCCTTGGCTAGCTCCAGCTTCAGCTTAATGCGCGCCATCAGCGCCGGGTTTCCTCCCAGTAAAATATCTGTCCCGCGCCCCGCCATATTGGTAGCAACGGTGACTGCGCCCAGGCGACCAGCTTGTGCGACAATCTGTGATTCATTCTCAATGTTTTCCGGTCGGGCGTTAAGAACTTGACACTGTATATCCAATTCTTGCAAGGCATCGGCAATCAACTCACTAGTTTCTACGGAGGTGGTTCCCACCAAAATTGGCTGTCCTGTTTTATGCGCCCGACGGACCTCACGCAACAACGCCCGAAGTTTTCCTTCCTTGGAGCGGAATATGGCATCCGGGTAGTCTTTCCGAGCATTGGGCAGGGCAGTTGGAATGGCAATCACAGGCAGATTATATGTGGTCACAAAATCCTTATAGTCAGTCAATGCCGTCCCTGTCATCCCTGCCAGTTTATAAAACAGGCGAAACAAGCTCTGATATGTAATTGTCGCAATCACCTGACTCTGGCTCGAGCACACAAGCCCCTCCTTCGTCTGAATGCTCTGCTGCAAGCCATCCGAATATTTCCTCCCCTCTAAGACCCGGCCCGAAAACCGATCCACAATCGCGATATCCTGCCCCCGGACAATGTAATCTTTATCCCTTATCAACAGCTCCTTCGCCTTCAATCCGTTGGTCACAAAGCTCATCCACGGGTCGGTCAAGTCAAACAAACTCTTTCCTAAGACCTTCTCGCAGTCCTTCACTCCCTGGTCTGTCAACACAACATTTTGGGCCTTTTCATCCACTTCATAATGTACGCCCTGCTTCAAAAAATCAACCAATTTCTTCGCTGCCCCGTACTTGGGCTGAGGGGCATTGATTTGCTTGCTGATTATCAAGGGTGTTCGGGCCTCGTCAATCAAAATTGAGTCCGCTTCATCCACCAAACAAAACGCCTTGTCCAACGGCCGGGATCTCAACACCGTCTCTTCCCTCGTCAACGCCAGGTTATCCCTCAAATAATCAAATCCCAACTCTACATTCGTCACGTAGGTCACATCACACGCATATGCCTCCCTCCTCTCTACATAATTCATTCCCGTCTGAATTAATCCTACCGACAATCCCAAAAACCGATGTACTTGCCCCATCAGCTCTGCATCTCTCCGTGCCAAATAATCGTTAGCCGTCACAATGAAAGCCCCCTGGCCCGTCAGCCCATTCAGATAGGCCGGCAACGTGGCCACCAGCGTTTTTCCCTCCCCTGTCGCCATCTCCGCGAGCCTACCTTCATTCAAGGCCATTCCCCCGATGAGTTGCACGTCGTAATGCCGTAACTGCAACACCCGCCATGCCGCCTCACGCACCACTGCGAACGCTTCTTCCAACAAAGGACCCGTCACATCCTCCTTCTCTTCCTTGACTCTCTTCTGGAACTCGACGGTCTTGGCCCGCAATTCGTCATCGGTCAGTTTCTCGAATGCTTCTTCCATTGCATTGATGCGCGAGACCCGTGCCTCGTACTGCTTTATCAGAGCCGCATTCTCTGCTGCTGGCGGCCCATTCGCAGACGTGTCCAAGGCACCTGATGCAACGGCAGCGCCAGTCATGGCCTTTTTGAGGCCGTCGAGGAGGCCCATGCTGAGAGTGGCATGGCGGCGGGTGGCTGCCTCGCGAAAGGGGTTAGAGATGGTGGTAGGGTATGAGCGTTGTAAGGGGCCGAAGAAGGAGAAGCCAGAGGCAAGGAGGGTGCTGAGAAGAAGGATGAGCAGCAAGAGCTGTTGGCTGTTCCGCGGTGATGGTAGCTGTGGTATTGATGACGGCCGATGCATGGCCTCTATAGTTTGGGGTGGGGGGACGGAGTGGGGAGGTCAAAAGGCGAGGATGGGAGGGCTCTACAGAGCATGTGGCTGGGCAGGGAAGCGCACCGTAGCTTTGCCTTGAATGATGTACGAAGAGATGTGAGAATTGTCGTGTGTGTGTGTGTGTGTGCACAACCAGAGGCAGCATGGTAAAAACGCAGGGGGTGATATGACGTCTCACCACCAGCGCACAGGTGTTTACGTGGTGCCTGGCTAAGGGGAGAGATTGGAGACGCGAGACGGCGACGGGTTGTGGAATCGTTCCCGCCCGGCTGTCGATGGACTCAAATCAGAGACAGCCGCGCGCGGGTGATGAGTGCATGACTACCAAGGGAGAAGCTGACAGCGTCAAGCACGCCACGTCTTCGGATCTTCTTCATCGCCGAGAGGCGTCTTTACCTTCGTTGTACCGGGCAGACTAAATCCCTCCCGTTAAGCGTAGCTAGTAAAGCATGGTGCTAATGACGCCGCGGTCAGCATATCGCGCGATTGTCGTCGGACGTTTCCAGTTTTCGAACCTCGACTCGGCACCAAGGTTCCAAAATTAGCCAAAGTGTTTGAGGAGGGACTTTTGTGACAGTATTTGTTTAGTTTCTTTTCTCATGCGAGTTACAGTTTTTGACCGCTTACCAAAGCTTACCCACGTCTTTTTAATTTTTTGGGGTTTTAATCACCATCTCGAGCCTTGCCACTGACATGATGGCATCTACTTCTATCATTATGTGAGCACCAAAATAAGCCCGCCCCGCATGACGGGCAGCAAACGGATGTGCGATCTTAAGACGCTGATTTCACTCGTGAGGGGTTGAGGGAAGAAGAGAATGAGGGGAGAAGTAGGGGTGACGATGAATTTTGGACCGGCGGGCTTCGGGACACTCCTACTCGAGGGATAGGAAGCTCAAAACCACACAAAACACGGGACAATGCTACAAAGACTGTATAGAGTCTTGTGTATTGTAACTTGCTTCATGTGTGTTGCTATGCATATGCGTTGGTGGGAAGAGAAGAACGCGGAAAACCATCGTTTTTAAGCGCGCGACAGACGGTTAAAAATCGATTAATACTTTAGGTACATATGACCTTAAAGCACTTCAGCTTAGTATCCCTCCTTTTGATGTTTGGAATCGTTGGGAGGAGGATATAAATTACATCTAAGTGAAATGCCATAATCCTCATGGCAAGGTGGCTCTAAAAATTCAAAAACTGGAGTAAATATGTGCGAGAACAGACTGACGTGAATTGAGCTTCCATTAATTGGCATGAAATCTGAACCAAACTTTGTTGATAAATGAGCAGTACACCTATTGGCAACAGACCGCAATATCCCGTTTAGCTCAGTTGGTAGAGCACGGTGCTAATAACGCCGCGGTCAACAGTTCAATCCTGTTAGTGGGAAAAAGGTCACCGCACGATGTGCGATATTCTTTTGCCTGACTTTTATAGCTGTCTGCAATAAAGAGAGACGATGGACTACACTTTTCGGGAGCAAGGGTCTTTTGCTCCTCTAAACTGTCATAAATGTTTATCCGTGCGACTGACGGATACTGAGGGAAGGAAACTGCTCTTTCCTCCTCGGTTTATTCCCGCTAGCAAGCGGAAAGCGGCCCATATAGCGCTTCAACTTCGCCGTCCTCTTATTTCCACCCATTACCCGACTTTTCTTTAGCTGGACAGCGACAACGACAATGTATTCAGCATGGTTTGATCGTTTGCTACCAGAGAAGGGGTAAGCTGATATAGGAGACGGGAGGTCTTTCCTTGACTTGACCAAGTCAAACAGAAAGGCAACTCGCGGAGGGCTTTCTACGGCGCGCACCGATGAAGGCCGACACTGTACCGTGCAGAGGGCTTCACGCCCCCATTAGCAGGGCACCATTGCCTCATACACTTAAAACACCTCAAAGCTTGAGCAGCTCTGGTAGATCAATACCTCCCCATTCCCCCAGCCGACATTCCTACTTTATGTGTGACCTCTTGGGACAGGCCAGATTACCACACACCGCTCTCCACATTATGTGTCGCGTCTTTCAAATGTCTCTTGAAAGGGTATGCGGAGCTAGATGCGGTGTAAGAAATGAAGGACAAAGCAACCAAAGTTTCCCATGTAACCCCTCCAAGTACCTTCTACGGTGAAGACGAACCACACAACAAAAAAATTGATGATGGAAGTACCAGAGCGAACCAAAGTGGCTTAGTGGGTTCATATGCATTGAAAATTTTCGTAGCCCTCAGAGCACGATCAACATGACAAAAGATTCACAGGGCAACACATCTCCCTTTTCCTTGTCGGAGTTGAATATGTTGTTTTGTTGTTTTGTTTCTTCTGTGCGCGTGGATAAACGAATGCGCCCAGGAGGACGAGAAACGGGACGGCAAGAGTTCAACTTTCGAAAAACGTTGAGATCATCCAGCGGCTAGAGTGGCAGCTATCAAGTCTTTCAATGCCTTTCCTTCTGCTGTCTTCGCCTTCCACCTCCTACACCTATTTTCCATCCCCACCACACAATCAACCCGCCTCCGTCCCTTCCCTTTTACCCTCCTCTCGCTTTACACCATTACTCACTCCCACTTTATCTGAAAAGCTGCTTAGTACTGGTGACCGGAGGTCTTCTTCTTTTCGCCCAGCTCGAAGTGCTTGGTGCGCTTGATGACAAGCTGCTTCTTCGTCTTACAGTCCTTGCACTCGAGGCGCAGGGTCACCTTCTTGGTGGTCTTGGCCTTCTTGTGCAGAATAGGCTTGGTCTGCCCGCCGTACCCTTGCTGCTTTCGGTCATAACGCCGCTTGCCCTGTTAGGTTTAGTGGTATGGGGAGAGGGAGCAAAAGAAAAGGAAGTAATGAGTTTTATTTGTTCGTCTTCATTCTCAGGACCACCAGCCGATTCGAGTCAAAACCAACACAGAAAAAAATCCACCCAGCCTTTGCTAAGCGCTATACTTCCACTTCAGGAGCGACTGCGTAGATCTTCAGCTCGTGCGCTTTCGACCTTGATGCTCTTCTCCTTCCCCACCGTGAGGTCACCGAGCAAACAGACCCAAGATAAGCGCAATACATTGGCGCGCCTCTCGAGCAAAACTATGGGTACAGCCAGTCCCAACAGCATCGACGCCCATGATCAGTAACGTTAATCTTATTCCCTCAGATGCCCTGAGGCTTCTGCCACCGGGTCGGCTTTGTTCTGTGCGCAACTGAGGCAGGCTCCGGTTGACGAGAACAGGACTACTACTTCATAGACGCCATGCCAAATGCGGAAGCAATCGTCCTCGATTTCAACCACAACTTCTTTCCCAAACACCTTCCCTTCATACTTTTCCACTTCCCTCCATCAAGCATGACTACGTACCTGCGCGTAGTTGGAGGCCTTGCCGGCCTTGTACTGCGTGACCTTGTGGACGGTGTGCTTCTTGCACTTCTTGCCCTTACAAAAGGTCTTGCGCTCTTTGGGGATGCACACCATCTTTCCCTGTTCCTGTGTGAGTTGGGTAGGAAAAGAAGGGGATGACGGGTGAAAAGATGATGGAGGGAAGAGAAGGGTTTCGGTCATACGAAGCCGACAACGATCGTAGTCAAGCCACACATGTCCGCGTATGCCTTTTGCAGTGGAGGCGGCTGAGTAAGGGATAACTATATCAGACAATACAAGCACCCAAGCCAGCGCAAACAAGGCCTCTCCATGCACCCCCTTCGCTCTTGGCATAAGGAAGGAGGAGCGGAGAGCGAGTGGCCTGGCTTGCTCTTCATTTCGGGGCTGATGTCCGGCCATCGACTCGCCACTACCACCGTCAACAGGCACTTTTCATAGTAATCGTGATGGGCGTGCTAGCGGGGATGCTGGTTTTTACCAGGGCCAGTGGGCATGGATGACAAGAAAAGGCATTGGGTCGCCCTGAGCCATCGAGAGCGAAAGGTACACATGATGACTTTGACACAACCTGTGGGCCAGAACATGTGCGGCAGGGGCGAAGGCCTGCTTGGCGTCTTATGTGTGTGCGTTCACGCGTGTCGGGGCCAAGGCTCCCGCGGTTCACCATGTTTTGTATTCGCAACCCTTATCTTACCCCCATGACCTCAAGTCACTCATCATCCCTTGCTCCCCATACATACTCCCAAACAATAACCCTCGCCCAGCCATGCCTCAAGCGAAAGGACGTTCGCAACAGCCTCCCCCACCCCCCACCGAGGCGGAAAACACTACGACTGCCACCGTCCCCAATACCAATGGCCAAGCTGCTGCTGAAGGCACCGCGACCGCTGCGCGTGATGCCGCTGCCGGCACGGGCAAGAAGTATGTAGCTATTCCCAACTCCTACCTCCTCTCTGACCGGGTTTCCGTCTAAGCATCGTGCTTTCTTTCTCGATTTACCCCATTCATGTAACTCACCCCTCCACCCTATCATCACAAACAAATAGCATGACCTCCGCCGACTACTACTTCGACTCCTACTCCCACTTTGGGATCCACGAAGAAATGCTCAAAGATGAAGTCCGGACCCGGAGCTACATGAACGCCATCATGCGGAACAAACACCTCTTCGAGGGTAAGGTCGTGTTGGACGTGGGGTGCGGGACTGGCATTTTGTCAATGTTTGCCGCTAAGGCAGGCGCCGCCAAGGTGATAGGGGTCGATTGCTCCACTATCCTCGAGCAGGCTAAACAGATCGTGGCCACTAATGGCTTCGCGGATCGCATCACGCTTATCCGAGGCAAAGTTGAGGAGATCGAGCTGCCTGTAGAAAGCGTCGACATCATCATCTCGGAATGGATGGGCTACTTCCTTTTGTACGAGTCCATGCTCGACACCGTCCTCTATGCCCGCGACAAGTGGCTTGTCCCGGGGGGGTTAATCCTCCCCGATAAAGCAACCCTCTGCATTTGTGCCATCGAAGACGAAGAGTACAAGCATGAAAAAATCGATTTTTGGGATGATGTTTACGGGTTTGACATGTCCGCAATAAAGTCTCTGGCGATACTGGAGCCCCTCGTGGATGTTGTCGAGGCCAAGAGTGTGGTCACTAATCAGGCACCGATTTTGGAACTGGATCTCTTGACGTGTACTAAGGAGGATTTGAGTTTCAGTGCTGCCTTTACCTTGCCGGCACGGAGAAATGACTACGTGCATGCGTTGGTGGCGTATTTTGATTGTGCGTTCACTCAGTTGCATAAGCCGTTGACATTCTCGACTGGGCCGTTTGCCAAGTACACGCATTGGAAGCAGACTGTGTTTTATTTGAGTGACACCTTGACGGTGTGTACGGGGGAGGAAGTGAAGGGGACGATTAGCTCAGCGCCGAATGATCGAAATCCGCGCGATCTGGATATTCATATCGATTTGGCTTTCGAGGGGAAGCACGGCAAGGTGACGGCGAGTCAGGATTTCAGGTTGCGGTAGAGGGAGGAAGGGAGAGCAGGATGGAGAAATAGAAGAGGTGCATCTTGGTCTGATTGCCCGTGAGTGGCGATGACGATAAGAAGACAACAAGGAGGAGACGTCGGGTGGGAAGGAAGAGAAGGAGGATGAGAAGGAAAAGAGTTAGGGATGGTATGCGTGAACGCGACCGTAGTGGTTTGTATCTCAGCAACACGGGATGACACGAAGAATTCGAAAACTAGTGATGAAGTAATGTATACTTATGACAATACAATCCTTCACAATTATAATATAGGCAAGCGTGCAGGCAATTAGTTTTGTATACAGCGCAGATCGATCGATCCCTCCTTTCACTTTCAACTACAAATAGGGATACGACGAGTGAAGAAGATTGTTGAGGGAAAAGGTCAGAAAGTAGTACACGAGTAAGTGAAGAGGAAAGCAATGCCAGGAAAAGAAAGAACAACCCTATCGTCCTTCCATCTTTGGCTATCCCTGTGCTCCTGAGAGTGCTTTGAGTGCAATTGTTGTTGTTGTTGTTCTCCATGACGACATTACAGTAATTTCCCATTGTGATTTTGATTTCCACCCCTGCACATGCGCATGTATGCGTGTGAGGGTGTTTGGTCTAGGTGACGCTTGGCGTCGGTGTATACCGTCGTTTCCCCATCCTCTTCGGTCTGTTCTTCTTCAGTCTCCTTCCTTGCGGTTGATGTCTTCTGTGCCTCGCTGCCGCCGCTTCTACTGCTGCTATAGCTGCTGCTGCTTTGCACATTTACTGATTTTTGTCGATTTCCACAGTCAAATTTTCTAGTTATTGTCGTTTATATGGCAATCCTTCCTTTCAACCTTTACTATGGCATTTTGCATCACCACATTATTATTCATTTGTTGTTGCACCACCTTCCGACTCGGCCAATGAGCAGAGGACCATGGATGGCTTTTCTGTTCACTTTTCTTTTCTCACGTTTTATATTGTTACTCAGTCGTAGAGTAAGAAGAACTTATGTGCTCAAGACTGTCAACGCCATCTTTACTGCTACTACCCTTGGTTTCGAAGGGCCATCAAGGTATTCACTTCGTATGACGCCGTGGGTGTCGCTGCCGCTGTGTCCTCCTCTCCTCCTAACATGTGCCATTAGTTGTCTTGGTCGCTGCTGCCGCCCCGCCGTTTTTATTTTTCTTCCTCTTGCGCTGTTTCTTTAGTGGCGTAGAAATGGACTCGTTTGGGACACTGTTCAACGCCCTCTCTGCTCCATCTTTGTCCCCCCCTTCCGCAGTCACGACTTCCTCGTCCTCCTCCCCCCTCTCTTCTGGCGCCACTGCTGCCGGTTTGACGGACACTGACACCACAATGTCCTCCTTATCTATCTCCTCTTTCTCCCCAATGAGAGCGGGCGACACGACAGCCTCCTTCACCATCATTATTTCTTCTACTTTCATCTCCATGGTCGACGGTATTACAGCGGCCATAGTCGACGGTATTACAGCGGCATCAACCTGGATCTCTGAGAAAATTCTCTCCATCCCCACCGCTGATGCTTCCGCTTCCGCCGCCGCCTTCTTCTTTTCCCTTCTGTTCTTGTTGTTCTGATTCCTCCGCCTCTCTTTCGTCGCGACCGCCTTCTCCCCCCGCCCTTTCCTGTCACAGGTCGTGACCTCTGATCCCTCCCTCTGTGCTTTAGCCTCGGCCGCCGCCATGACGATAAAGTCTGCTCTGATACCAGCACCACCGTTGCCCTCCTTCACCTGCATCTCCTCATCAGCTACCACCACAAGCGACTTCTTCTTCTTCGTCGTCTTTTCGGTCTTGTTCTCCTTGATTAATTTCTCCTTTTCTTCCGTCGCCATATCTTCTTTTGACCCCCCTGCCTCCATCCCTTTCTTGGCCTTCACACTTCTCTCTTCTCCTATCCTCCCTCCATCCCCACCCTTCTCGCGCTCATGCTCTTGCTCCTTTCGTCAAGCGTGTAACAATTTCTTGTTAACATTCAACGCCCCCCACTCCGTCAGTAGGTCGCACAACCCCCACAACTCATTACGAGTTGTCAACATCAATGGAGTCGTTCCGTCCTTTTCTACCATACCAACTGAAACTCCTCTCTTCCGCAGCAACATTCTTGCCATCTCACACACCTCCCCCGAAAAAGACTCAAACCGTTTCTTGTTCTCGCATAATAGATGTAATGGTGTCTTCCCTGCGACGTGCGTCCTGCCCCATCCACGCCTGCGTCCACAAGGTGCTTGACGATGTCAGGTCCCGTTGCGAGCTGATCGATCGACGAATATATGACATGGAGCGGGCGCAGCCCTTCCTTATCCATGGCTTCTTTATGCGCCTCGTAGTCAAGGAGTAGGACGACAGCATCGAGTAGACCGACGCCTCAGGCGAGATGGAGAAGGGTGGTCCAATCCACGTCGCGTTCGTTGATGCTCCGCCGGTGACGAGGGCGCTCCAACAGAGTTTGGACTGAGCAAATGTCACGACGTCGGATGGCTACATGCAGCGCTACTTCTTTTGTTTGCTTGTGGGGGATGGAAGGGTCGGCTCCTCCCACCAGTAGGGTTTTCGCAACCCTTTCATTGCTGCTCAGATGGAGGGGAGTCTCATTTTGACTGAATGCGTTGGCATCTGCGCCGTAAGAGAGCAGCAACTCTACCACGCGAACCGACCCTGCCATTGCTGCCAGGTGTAAAGGCATGCGGCCGTGGACAGATGCGGTTTTGAGGGCCTCTTCTCGTACTGATATAGACTCCTTCTCTAAGCGTGCCTCGAGCATAATCAGGAGCTCATCGGATTCTGTGACGCTGGCGTGGTCTAGGAGGAAGAGGGAGAGGTCCAAGGAGGTATTGTCGGGGAGAGAGGATGAAGTTGGGGCGAGGGGGGATCGGAGGGCGGATGCAGGTCTCGGTGGAGGAGTGAAGGAGGCCAAAGAGAAGGAAGGGAGGGAAAGCTTGGTTGCAGCTAGCGTCGATGCTGCGGCCGTCACCGCTTCTGGCGCATACCCGCTCGCTTCAGCTTCCTCCCTTCCCAGGGTTTGGCCTTCCCCAAGACCGTTTAAACCATAGGAAATATGCGCGATCGCATTGTTTTTTGCGCCAGCATTTCTCTCAACGGTAAAGCCGCCCGGGTTGCTTCGGAGGGCATGGGCGCCCTCAAGTTTCCTTCCTCTCGTTGTTTCCTCCATAAAACAGCAGCAAGCTCGCGGATCACCGCATCAGCCGACCTTCGCTCCGTCTCTACCTGCTCCTGCTGGTGAAGTGTCCGTCCATCACTCCCTACCGCAGCCGTAGCAGCAGGAGCAGCCATCCCTTTCCCACCGTTCAATTATGACGCAGCAGTAGCCGCAGCCGCCTTAGCCTTACGATGGACTTTGTTGTAGCAATCTAAAGCAAGAGGACGATATCGCTGATTGACTTGCGCATGGACCAATCGTGTTGGGTAGCCTGCCCGAGAGACACGCACGGCTTCCAACACCCCCCCACAGCGCAACTGCTCGATCACTCATGGCTCATCGAAAGCAGAGGGAATATTACAATCATTAGGTTCAAGGCAACGGACGTAATGAGGGCGGGTGGAGTAAACACGCTGCAGCAACAAGGCGAGTTGCCCCTTAAATTGAGAGGCGACAGTCGGGCGTACAACGGCGCTACGACGCTTCGTGGCATCAACACCAGTGGAGGAGGAAAAGAAGTCAAGACTGTTGTTGCTGGTATATCGAGTAGTGGACTTGGCGACCTCGGTATCGGAAGACAAGCTCTGCACCAATGCACATCGAGATGACCTCAGCAAATCTACTATTTCTTGATACAGCTGGTCCTTGTTCTTCTCAAGGAAACCACCCGTGTCGTACACCACCTCCCCTGCATAATGACGTACCCGAAAGCGACAGTCCACATGATCGCGTGAAGTGGCAGTAAAGCGTGGATGGTTCTTACTCACCTCATAGAGCCGATGTGCAAAGGATGTATCCGGGGCTTTGGTACGAACGACGCATTGCTCGTCTAATACCGCCCAGACCGCCGTCCCCCTCTTCTCGATCAGATCCAGACATTCTTGGTTATCAGAAAAAGATACAAAGTTCCAGGAGATATCCTCTCGCTTATACTCCTCCTGCTCCAGCCGAAAGACAAACTGATTGAACTGCTGCTGCAACTCTTCATTAGCAGCGTTGATACAAAGTTGCTCGAACGAGTTTTTCTGCATTATCTCGAAACCAAAAATATCTTAGATGCCGATAAAACTCCTCGAGGACAAAGAAGAAGGAGGAAGGGAGAAAGGGGTAGAGGCCAATGAGGCACCGGTGGCTCCTTGATCCCCCTTCTGCTTTTGCTGCCCGTGAGTGTGAATCGCAGCATTAATCCGGTTGACAATCCACAAGAACGAATTTCTATATATGGCCTTGGCTAATGCTTCTCGTGCTCCCTCCGCTTGCGCCGGCGATAGGCGCACATTCACTGCCTCCCGTCCTGCTTGAATTGTACGATCAGTCAAAGACTGCTTGAACGCCAGTGGGTCCACCTCCAACAAATCCGCGATGCGTTCGGCCGTAGCCACGCTTGCTGCTGCTGCGACAGTCGCTGCCTCGGGGATGAAATCGGCATCACTGCAGCTATTGCCGCTGCTTCCTCCTTGCTTGCGCATCGCAAATCGCAAATTGCCCAGGTGTAAGATGGCCGCCACTAACTTCATCACACGTGCTTGCTCTTCAGTTCCAAACCCCATGATAGTCATGGCCTTCCTCGTGCGCTGGTAGTCGTCCGCATCGTCTGTCCCATCCTGTCGCGACATACACCCACTGTGACTCAAATAATGAAACTTGACCTCCTGAACTTCCTCCCTTTCCTTCTTCCCTCCCTCTTCCTTCACAAATTCTCCCAGCCCCAACGCTACCCTCTCCTTGGCATCAGCACCCTTCAGCAGCTGGTAGGAAATGTGATAATTTCTCTCCCCCTCCGCCTGACTAACAATCCGTACTTTTTTCAACAGGTATGTTGAAATTTTAGCACCCATCAATATCCCTTTCCCTGCCGCGCCAACACCACTACCAGCAGCATCAGCGAAATGTAGTTCGATGAACTTACCGAAGCGTGAAGAGTTTTCGTTACGAATTGTGCGGGCATTCCCAAAACTCTCTAAAATAGGGTTTGACTGTAACACTTGGCTGGCGATCCCCCCTTCCTCCTCCATCACAGCCTGTTGTTGCTGTTGCTGCTGCTGCTGCTGCTGCTGCTGCTGCTGCTGCTGCTGCTGCTGCTGTGTGGCAACCACCGCCAAGTAACTCATGATAAACTTACTGCTCTCCGTCTTTCCCGCCCCACTTTCTCCACTCACCAAAATCGACTGATCAGAAAAACCCTGCGTCGCTCCGAAAAACCCCGTCATAGCTCGATACGCCGCGTCTGCCACAGCATAGATGTGAGGAGGCAACGATGCCGAATCGCCCTCCGCATCAACACTGTTGCTGCTCTCCTCCTCCAGCCCAGTCAGCCGGGCTGCTGCACGCTGGCCTACCGTGCGATAGCGGTCGAGAGTCTTATGCCCGTAGATGGAGAGGGGCTTGAAGGGATTTACAGCGAGCAAAATGCGCTCCCCGATTTGGGAGTATATTGCGTCGCGCCAGTACCGGCTATTGGCGAGAGGGCCTTGTGTTGATGTTCGCCGGACTGGATGTTCTGACTGTGTCGCGGATGCCATGCTTGCCAAAGCAACAATCCTGGGATGGAAAGCAGCCTCCTCAATAACACGATTAAAAGGTGCATTTCTCTCCGTGTTCAGATAGTGGATGCACTGATCTCATTGATTCCCCAGATTCTCAGCCAATTTTGGCAATGACTCACCTCACCTCAACACAGGCTTCGTCCCCAACCGTGAGAATGAAGACGCTGTGCACCACAGTCCTTCTTCTGACCATAGCGGCCGAGCTACTGCCGAGCTCCAAGGCCTTTAAGTTTCCCGTGGGTGCACGCCTGATGGGGATGCCATCGTCCTTGCGCTTGACCAGTGCTCGCCGCACTCCTTCCACGACTACTTTGCCCTCTTTCTTCCCCAAAACGAAGGCCCTGCATGCGTCCGACGCCGCCGTGGCGCCGTCCGACGATGCGGGTATCGGTCAGGTATGGATTGAACCTGCCTTTCACAACAAGCTGAGCGTGCGTATCCTGGCTGTGCTTGCCGGCGTGGGTTTTGCCATGAAATCTTCGGGCGTTGTGGTGCCCAAGCTTGCCGCCACGTACGTGCATCTGATGATGTATGGGGCGGGTTTCGGGAGCCTCATGTACACGACGTTCGTGCTAGGCCTGGTCATGTTCAAGAATTTACCACGACAGACCTTTGGGAGGTTGCAAAGCAAGGTGCGTGGGTGTGAGGATGCGGGGATGTATGGTTGATTCCAGCCTGGGGGTGTTTTGTGGGATGTGCTTTTGATGGCTGATTTCCATGTCTTTGGGGGAACGCGTAGTATCAACTTGTTTTATACGTATCCTTTGAAACAGGCATGCCCGACAGAGAACCAATCTGTCCTCACACTCCCTCACTTCTCTCCTTCCTCTTCCTCCCTGCCTTTCTCAGCTTTTCCCCATCTACTTCGCCTGGTCCAGCTTCACCCTTGCCATGCAGCTTCTCACGGGCTCAGTCATGGGATTACCTGTCAAGGCAATGCAATGGTTGGGTGCTTCCCTCACCACTTCATTGATTAACTCTTTGTTTCTGGAACCGGCAGCTACGAAGGTAATGTTTGAGAGGTACGCTTTGGAGAGGCAGAACAAAAAGGAAGCTCCTGAGTACAAGGATCTGGCCAAGAAATTCAATGGATTGCATGGTATGTCATCGCTGGTGAATCTGGTGGCCGTTGTGGGTGGTTTCGTGCATGCCTATTACTTGGCTTTGTTGTTCGTTTAGGTGTCGAGGGACCAAAAACGATGAGAAGGAGGGATCATCTCGTTTGACGGAGGGGCACACACCGCCAAGAAGAATTCTTCATAAAAAGAAAAGAGAGGACATAAGAAGAACGCAAACCCCGCAGCAACACTGTCGTAGGGTGATGGCATCTCTTTCTCGTCTCCCTTTATTATCTTTCCATCTTCACGAGGCTTGAAAGATTCATTCTTGTGCTAAGCTTTGCCTAGTGTAATTCAATCAGTCAGTCCTTCAGGCAGATAGTGGACAAAACAATTAGTAGAAAAAGACGAGAAGATGCTTCCTCCTCCTCTCCTATCCTTGCAGCGCCACCAAAGCCACTACGATACGCCTAGACTCCTTCCCTCCTATTCAATCAATCAAACCAAAATAAATCTCTTCTCTACCGCCACTATTAAAACGTCACTCCACCGGGCACCTCCCATTCTGCCCCCAACTCTGACAACTTCGCGTGACTCACGCAGTAATCCGCAAAGAATGCCGCCTGGTCATCCTTGTACTTCAAGGCAAACGGCCTAAACCCTTCATCTCCAAAAATACACAAATCTGTGTCCAGCTTGAGCAACTCCGGGTCCGCCTTCTCATCATACATGGTGGTGAAGTACGAATTATCAAACTTCAAGAACTTTTCAGTCCACGGCTGCCCACCCTTACGACCATGCCCCTCCTTCCCATCTCCACGGGCGATGTGCTTGCCGTCCGTGTACTTGGTCGACTCCTTCCCAAGCCCGGACCGTTCCTTATACGCGCGGCCCAAAGTGTGGGCGCCCGAGAGAGCCACAATATCCTGGTCAGTCAAACCCATGCGGTGAAAGACTTTGCGCAAGTGAGCAGCCGGCGTAGGGGTGCCATCATCAAAAGGCCCCGTTTGTTGCCCAGGCAAGTTGGCGCCCGGCAAGTTCCCCTCCTTGGGGCAGTCTTCGGGTCCCTCGGCGTCCTTGCGGCCGTACTTCATGGGGATACGCGGGCCACCGGTGGCCTCGATTCCGGCCGCAGATGCAGCTTGCATGAGATCAGCCCAGCCCACGGTCGGATGCCTCTTCTTGACGGGGCCCAAGAGCTTAAGCGCATCGCTCAGACCGGCGTTGGCACCGTGCTTGATCTCGGGCTCGAACCGGATGGAACCATTGGCACCACCACGAGCAGGGAAAGGCTGACCGGCATTGGCAACGTTGAAAGTACCAGCGTCGTGCCAAGCCAGACGCACCAAAATGGGCGCGCAGTTGTTCTTGTCGGCGAATGTGAGCAGCTCTTCGTAGCAAGCCTTGTACTCAGCAGGTGTGGCGGCCATACGGAGGCCCGTGCGGCTGCTGCGGGTGGCAGTTCGCTGGGGCATGGGAGCCAGCTTGCTGGTGGGCACGAAAGCCATAGCTGCCTGCAAGAGCAGGGCGGAGGAGGTGACAAAAAGCAGGCGCGCCATTGCGTCAATCTGTTCGTGGAGTAGATGTGGATGGGGGGTCGGAGTCAGCACATATCGTGTGCGTTGCCGTGTGTTGCACTTGAGGAGGACGAGGGTGTGTGACTGTGTGCGGCTGTGAGCGTGTAACATGGTGAAAAGGGGGCGAAGTTTAAGGGGGGGACGTCGAGAGTTATCAACAACAGCGGTCTACGAACTTGCCTCATGTCCTTTGCCTCGTCCTTTGGTGTCAAACATCCCAGTCCAGGCATTGGTATCCTGAGATTTCACGCTCTCCGTCTAGGATGATGAGAGGAAGGACCTTCTCTTGCTGCAATCGCCCAATTTCTACGCTTCGCTTACCCTCCCTACCTCACCCCGCTCTCTCCCCCCCCTTCTCCACGCACTTACAGAATCTGCATCTTCGTCTATCCTGCTAGCCGAGCAATTGAAGCCATGCTGCGCCGCCGTGTTCAAGATGACATCAGCAGCTCCGAAGAAGAAGAGGAGGAGGAGGAGGTTGACGAGAAGGAGGAGGATGATGTCGATGTAGACGAGAAGGAGGACGACAGTGATTTTGAGCCAGTCAGCGATGGAAGGGGTAAGTTCAAGGCCAATAGTAAGCCCAAAGCCAAGGCAATCCCGAAGAGGCCTTCAACGGCCAGCGCGCGGTCGAAGAAGAATTTGAGTGCCGCAGCCTCCGCAGCGACCAAAAAGAAGAGCGCGGGCGGCGGTGGTGGAGGAGGATTGGGAGGAAGAGGAGAAGGCGGAGGAGGCACAAAATCAACTGGAGGCAAGAAGGCTGGTGCTGCTGCGGTGGCGGGGCGCAAGCGACGCAAGGTAGATAATGACAACGACGACGATGAGGAGGAGGAAGAGGAGGAAGAGGAGGAAGAAGAAGAGGAAGAGGACGAGGAGAACAGCGAGGAGGAAAGGGAAGGAGGCGGCAGAGGCCATCGCAGGAGCTGGGGCAAGGGGAAAACCGCTGCAAAAGAGAAAGGGAAAGGGAAAGCCAAGTCCCTGACGAGCGTGGGCAGTAGCAAGGTGGACAAGGTCCTGGAGGAGGTGCGGCTGCTGATGCTCCGTTCCCGGCGTTATGACGCGCCTAACCCTTCCCTGGCTGAATTGGGAATAACGACTGTGCGAGAGGTATCGGACATGGCGCCGGAGGGTGTGTTGTGGGAGATTGAGCAGACGGTATTGCAGGTGGCAGGGATGATTTTGAGGGGAGAGGGCTTTAGCTATCAGGTCCCCACGAGGTCGGCGACGAATCAGTTGTACATAGCGGAATTGGATCGGATTGTGTTGAGTGACAAGGTGGCGACGCGAACATTTCTCAATCCGAGGGAGGTGAGGAAGACAGCGATTACCACGCGAATCTTGCAGTTGGTGCATGAGGTTTTGAGTAAGGGGATTCATATCACGAAGCGCGATATGTTTTATACGGACGTGAAGCTGTTTAAAGACCAGAAGGAGAGTGATGTGGTGCTTGATGATGTTGCTTGTATGCTGGGCTGCACCCGGTCGTGTTTGAATGTGGTGGCGTCAGAGAAAGGGTTGGTGGTTGGGCGAGTGCAGTTTGAGGAGGACGGCGATTATATCGATTGTACGAGGATGGGGGTGGGGGGAAAGGCCATCCCGCCTTACATTGACAAGATTGCTAAGATACAGAGTGACGCCAAGTTCATCCTTTTGGTGGAGAAAGAGGCCGCGTACATGCGCCTGGCGGAGGACAGATTCTATAACAAGTACCCATGTATCGTAATCACGGCCAAGGGACAGCCGGACGTGGCCACGCGCTTGTTCCTCAAGAAGCTAAAGATGGAGTTGCACATCCCGGTCTTGGGGCTCGTGGATTCCGACCCTTACGGCCTCAAAATCCTAAGCGTGTACATGACCGGCTCGAAAAATATGAGCTACGATTCCGCGTCGCTCACCACCTCGGACATCAAGTGGTTAGGGGTCCGGCCGTCAGACCTGGATAAATATAACATTCCCGCACAATGCCGACTAGATATGACGGAGCACGACATGCGGACGGGCCGGCAGCTGCTGCAGGAAGAATTCATCCAGAAGAACCCGGAGTGGGTGAAGGAATTGGAACTTATGCTCAAGATGAAGAAAAAGGCGGAGATCCAGGCACTGTCGGCGTTTGGCTTTCAGTACATTACCGAGGACTATTTGCCGCGCAAGCTCGAAAAGGGCGATTGGATTTAAGGCCTTGCTTCCCGCCCTCCTCCCCCTCGCCTTTACTGATGTGTGTATATTTCTCTGACAGGACAGAGATGACGGAGCCGAGACGCGACCAAGTGGGGGACAAACAGATAAAGAAGTGGAAACATGAATGAGAAGGAGAAAGGCTGGCTGAGCATGACACGGATATGCTGAAAAACAAAAGATATACATATGAAAACAAAGGATGAAACAGCGTGATTGACCAAGGAAAAAAAATTTGGCAAGCAAGGTTATACCACAATGATAACAGACGATGTCTTAAGGGGAAGCAGCATTAAAAAAAAGAACTGAAAAGAAAACCCGGGCATAAAGCTCTGTCAGTCTGTCTTCTAAGCATACAGTCTGTTGTTGATTCTTTAGTTTACACCCTTCCGTCTCTTCCTATCCACTCGTCGCATATAAGCGAAATGTTGCGAGGAAGTTGCTGGATCGTGTGCCTCTTCACATTTTAAAACAAACACATTCACACTTCTCTACTCTTTAAAAAAATCTTTATTTTTTTCATATAATGAGTGCGATCTTTCTCACCTAATTTTGTCCACTTTTCTTTCCCCAATGGAAGCAAGATAAGAAAAGCTGTGACCGCTAGATGCCGCCTTCAATGCCTCCAAAGCAAATTGAATATGAGAGAAACGAAACCTACCTACATCCCCACAACCACATTCCCTCCTTCCCTCCTTCCCTTCCTCTCTCCTTGCCACGCCCGTGGCCACAATGATACAATCGTCCAACAAGCAGAACAGGTCAGGAAGGAAAAAAGCGAGGGAGAGAGAGGGAGAGAGGGATGGGCCTTTTACACCTTCACCACCCGCATCGCCACAATTGTACAGTCGTCTGGCATCCCCCCCCCCCACATAATGTCATTCTCTTTCGCCAGAATTGCAAAGGGACTATCCCTCTTCTGGTCCAAACTCAACTCCCTCGCTCGTTTACACAACGTCATCGCCAGCTCCTGCACGCTTTCCTCGGGGAAATCCGCTGCACGTAGTCCCGAAGAATATGCGCCGTTTGCGAACCATTTCTGTTCCCACGCCAAGGCAATTGAACAGATTTCATCCAGCTCGACGTTGTCAAACAAACCATCCGTGCCCATGATGATCACATCTCCACGCATGACGGGAATCGAAGAATTATCCGCATCGCAGGGAGTGTCAAAGCAATGTTCCGACTGTGTATTGGTGTGACCCAGTTGATACGGCAAATTAAAACTCCGCAATTGTTGGCGCGAGACAAAGGCAATCCTAAAATCATTCGTCCTGAGAGGTCTCGGCGTGGTTTTATCACGCATATAGCCCGCAACGTCTGAGTCGATATGTCTCATAATAATGATCCCATTATCGCCCACATTACAGAAGCTTAATTGATTCAGCTCCATGTCCAGAGTGGCAATACACGCCGTACTGCTTCCCACCACCTCCTCCTTCGTGATCTCCTCCCAGGCACTCGACAGGACATCCAATGGCCTCACTATGGGCGCCATCAGATTCGGTGCCTTGGGCGCCATACTTCGGATAAACTCCTCCGACAATTTCATCAACCGGTGCGAGTACTCCCTCGGATCCACCCCGTGTTCCCTCCAAGACCCCACCCCATCCGCAATTCCCACATACGTCGCCTCGTCCCCATGCTCATGCAACCAAGGCAAAGTAAGAATAAATGACGCATCCTCCGACAGCTCCAAGTCCGTTGCATATTCAATCGGACCATGCATCCTCAAATTCGGCGCCACACCATCCGGCCTCTTGAACGGGTGAGGCAACGCTGCCATGCCCACCTTCCACTTGATACTTCTCTTCACCCCCTCCTTAACGACATGCGAGGCGACCCTTGTGCCTGTCGGCAGACCCAACCTCCCCACCACTCCCTTGATGAAAGCTTTCTTACCCCCTATCTCCTCTGACGAATAATAGTGATTGATCACATCCCCCAAAGTGATAATGCCGTGAATCACGCCATCCTTTACCACAGGCAACGTTCGTATCTTTAACTCCACCATAATATATTGAATTTTCTCAACGGTGTCGTCGGGAGAGCAGAAGATGACGCGCGACATGGGTGTCATAACTTGCCTGACGGTCGACTGCAGAGCCTCAAGCTTATCTGCATGCTTGTTCAATTTCTTAATCACGTCCCGCGCAGTGAAAACACCAACGACCTCTTTGTGCCCGCCCGGACCTTTCTCTTCGTACACCATAGAGTTGCTGGAATTATTGGATGCTAAAAGCTTGATCGCTTCCTCCAACGTCGCCCCGCTGTAAATTTGACACACTTTGCGCTGCCGTTGCTTCACAATTTGCGCCGCAGTAATCTTGCTGTTGTGGTTTGGACGGTCCGATTTCTTGCTCCGCGACCGTGTTTTGAATAGGGCCGAGCTGTCATCCTCACTGTCGCTTCCACTTCCACAGCTATTGCTGGTAACTCCCCTCATGTCGTCATCTGGGTGCAGGTCCTGCTGCTCCAGCTCAGATGTCCGGGAGCTAAATGCAGGGCAGGCTTGGTGCTGTTGCTGCGGCGGCGGCCGCATGGCTCTAGGTCGCCGTCGACTGATTATACTGACGGTTGCGCTGCTGCTGCTGCTGCTGCTGCGAAAGCTATGGGTGGCTGTACAGGCCCCCCATCGACGTGCCCCTGCTGCAGCCGCCGTCCGTATCAAGGTCGTGGCCGGACCGGTACGGTTCATTGCTTTCTTGGTACCAAGGCTGCCGCTCGACACCCGTGGCGCCTGTGTGTGTGGTGTGGGTGTGTATGTGCATGAGAGAGAGAGTGTGTGTTTCTGTGTTACATGTGTATACATATATATATATATATATATATGTGTGTGTGTGTGTGTGTGAGAGAGAGAGAGAGAGAGAGAGAGAGAGAGAGAGAGTGAGGGAAAGTGTGTCAGAAAGGGCGGTTGAGATAGACAATGAGATCGAATGACGGATTATACGCATCAGAGCCGTACAAGCCCCGGTATGATTCAAATTCATGAGACCTAAGCGCCCTGCCCATGAAGGTGCGGTGCTCTGCCCGGAACAGAGTCGGCCTGCTCCGGCGTACACCATTGAAAAGGCCCCCCGGAGATGCACTCCGAAGAACTCTCTAGGCACGATGATGACGACTGATGAGGCAGCACATGGCCCGTTTTAATTCGAAGTCCTTTCAACATTATAATTGAACACACCACACCACATCATTAAAAGCCATGTTGATGGGACATTGGACTAGTCGCCGCTGCGTGATCCGTCGATGCATTGCACCAAAACTGTCGCCCAATGTAGGCCAGCGCAGCAACTCTGCACTATTTCCAGGGTGTTTGGCTCAAACCACGTCTACAGTCTCTTTCACTTTTACCAAAAGCTTTCAGTGCCCCCGTGGACTAACCCCCACCTTCCCTCAACATGCAACACAGGCACATTCCAATCTCTTTCTACAACCCTGTTTCAAAAATCCCGCACGATGCCCACCTTAGTCATCGCCTCCCGCCTGCTTTTGGTGCTGCTGGCATGTACAGTCGCCGCCAAGGCTGAGTACACACAGGCAGCGCTCGAAGACGAGATATTGGATCTACCAGGATTGAACTATGCTCCTAAATTTCGCCATTTTTCAGGCTACGTCGTCATTCCGGGCATTCGCCCAAACGCCACCAAGCACGTCCATTACCATTTTATTGAGTCCGAGCAAGACCCGACCAAGGATCCAGTTGTGTGGTGGACAAATGGTGGACCGGGTTGCAGTGGTTTGCTGGCATTGTTTACTGAAATGGGGCCTTTCAAGCCTAATTTGGAGGGCGTGCTTTTGGAGAATGCGTACCGGTGGAACCAAGTGGCCAACATGTTGTTTGTCGAGCAGCCGGGTACGTAGCGATAAGAAAGGAGGATGAAGATTGATGCCGCCCATCATGACTTTCCTTGGGGCACTCTTTGTCACATTTCTGTGTCGTTCTTACTCCCTCCCTTGTTTTCTTTACGCAGTCGGTGTAGGCTTTTCTTACAGCACCGATCCCACCACCGACTACGAGCTCGGCGACCACCAGGCAGCCAAGGATAATTACGCATTTATCCTGGCATTTTTCGAGAAGTTTCCCCAATATCTACCGAATGACTTTGTCATCTCTTCTGAGGTAGTTTAAATGTTGAGTTGTGAGCATAAAGGAGGAAGACGATTTTCCATCCATCTGTCTCTACCACCGATTCTTTTGACTATGGACATATTGTGCGTTGCCGACATTTGACCACCGAAACATCCCTCCCCTTCCCATTATTTACGTATGTACGCCTATTCCCAAAAAAGTCGTGGGGTGGACACTACATACCCACCCTAGCTGTGCGTATTGTCCGTGAGCAATCCAAGCCCGACGTTTCCCCCAAGCTCAATTTCGTGGGGTTTCTGGTCGGAAATCCTTTCACCAGCTGGGTGAACAATCGCCAGGCGACTGTCAAGGCGTTGGTCGGTCATTCTTTGGTGTCGTACCCGACGGCTGCTGCTTGGGAAGAGCAGTGTGCCGACTTCGTGGTGGCCCCGCAATATTTGTTTGGAAATTGCCTTGAGATCGAGGCGAAAATGAATATGGAAATGGCGGATTTGAATCCTTACGTACGTACGCTGGAGAACGGGAGGGAGGAGGAAGGAAAGGGGGAAGGAAAGGGGGAAGGAAAGGGAAGTGGAGCATTTAGATATTCTACACAGACACAGACACAGACAAACACAACACACACACACACACACAGACACACAGACACAGACACAGACACACACAGACACACACAGACACACACAGACACTCACAGACACACACAGACACACACACACACACAGACACACACAGACACACACACACAGACACACACAGACACACACAGACACACACACACACACACACACACACAAAATAGGCACTCTCCTACCCTGTCTGTCTTGACGAAAGCCCCATAGCCAGCCTCGTCAAGCATGGGCGGGCTCAACGTACCTGGTTGCTGCATCATACCACACCCCCTGAGGCCAAGGCAAAAATGAAGAATGAGCTGGGCGAGGGAGTAGGTATCATCGATATTGATGGGTATGAGCCCTGTGAAGATAACTATTTGGTGTCGTATTTGAACCAACCGGCGGTGAAGGAGGCTTTGCATGTGGATTCGTCCATTGTGTGGACAGAGTGCTCGAGCATTATTAAATATGACTTGTTCGCCTTCTTTGTACCGATGGAGCCCCTCTACAAGTACTTGATCAACGGGAAATATAACCTGAAAATGCTGGTGTATTCGGGTGATGATGACTCGGTTTGTGGCACATGGGGAACACAAAAGTGGATGTACGGTCTGGGGCAAAAGGCAGTGACAAATTGGGTGCCGTGGCGTGATGATGCAGGGCAGGTCGCCGGGTTTGTGACACAATTTAGGGGGAATCTAACTATGGCGACGGTCGCGGGAGCGGGGCATGGTAAGTCTTGCTTTTGAGTGAGAATTTGTTATTTTTTTGGGTGGAGGGTTGTTACGCTTCGCATTCTGCGCGCTCTCTAGTGACTTGTTGCCTCGGCCTACCACGCATACACTCTAATATTTTTCCTCCGCGCACACACACACATATGTGTACACACGTACAGAGGTCCCCTCCTATACACCAGCCACGGCTCTGAAGCTCTTCAGACTGTACTTGGATAACTCTTGGTTCGATCCTGCGGCATTCCGGCCTTGGTCAGACGGAGGCGAGAAGGAGGTTGGATCGGAGCAGCGGGAGCAGGATGAGCAGCAGCAGGGGCAGGACGTTCAGCAGCAGGAGAAGAGGGAGCAGCAGCAGGAGCTGATCAAGGCATCTTTGCGTCGCCATGCGTGAGTGTAAAATGTAGATGACTTGTAACTGATTGAGAGAAGGCCCAAAAAACATTTTTGAAAAAAAAGGAGAGAAGAGTGGTGGAGATTGCTTGATTAACAGCATGCCGACAGAACATAAGTAGAGTTTTTAACATTCCATCTGGGAGGAAAAGGTTGAAGGAAAAAGAAGCAAAAAATGCTCGTGCGAGCGCCAGTTGAAGGCAGGTTGTGCTTTGGCGGAAAAGATTCTTTGCCTTCTGCCCATTGTCTCTTTCTATGTCACATCGGTTTCATTAACGTCCTCGTCCCCCATCTCTCATTCTGCCGCTGCTGGCGCTGCAGGGCCGTGTCCCGGCCCACTTAACCGAGCGTCAGCGAATACAATCACATTCTCAATATGCCTCGTCTGAGGGAACAAATCAAAAGGCTGGAGCTCCTCGATTTCATATCCACTCCTTACAAGCACCTGCGCGTCTCTCGCTTGCGTGGCTGGGTCACAACTTACGTACACAATCCTTGCCGGTCGAAACGCACAAAGCTGCGTCAAAAAGTCTTCATCACACCCTTTGCGGGGGGGGTCTATGATCATTACCGTTTCCTGACCTCGTATATGCTTTATCCCCGCGAATATATCACTCGCATCCCCCGCGCGAAAGTGACAATTCGTAATCTCGTTTAAGTCGGCGTTCCTCCTTGCACTTAGTATAGCCAACTCACTTATCTCCACCCCATAACACGCCTCGAAATCCTTACTTGCTGAGAGACAAAACAACCCCCCCCCACAGTAAGCGTCCACCAAAAACCTCATTCCTCCTTCCCTCGCCTTTCCTGTCACGTATCCAACCATCTCCGGCAACATAAACGGATTATTTTGAAAGAAACTGCCCGCCGTGTATTTAAACGTCAACCCCCTGATTTTATCCGACACTTCTACCCTCGGGTCAGTCACCACCCCCTCCTGCGTTTCTCTCAAGAACAATGTTGCCCCCTTCGGTTTCTTGGGAGTCTCCTCCGCTGCCGCAGCGCGGGCTCGTGCACGGACCTCTTCTCGAAGTCCCATCAATCGGGCATTGATTGCTGGAGTGGCGATGGCGCATTGCTCGACGTCGACTAAGGCTCGAGAACCGAGCTTAAGGAAGCCAATATCTTTGATTTCTCCCCCACGAGGTTTTTCGTGGTGGGGGGTAATCTTACTGCGGTACCCCAACACGTCATCTGTCCCAATTACTTTCTGCACGGCCACATTCGTGATGTTTCCTGTCCGGGCAAGCACGTCAACGACATGCTGTTGTTTCCAATCTCTCTGGGCAGTTATACTCATATGTTGGTATTGACAACCCCCACACCTCCCAAACAAAGAACAAACGGGCTCAACACGGGCTGGAGAAGCTTCTATGACTTCGACTAGATCAGCTTCTGAGTAGTTTTTGTGGTTGCGGTAGATGCGGAGGCGGATCCGCTCGCCGGGAATGACACCGGGGACCATTATCACCCAGCTTTCCGGCGCCACTGGTGCTGCTGATCTCTCTCTTTCTACAGGCGGTGGTGGTGGTATAGGTGACGAAGAGGAATTCGAGTCACTTGTGAACGTTGGGGATGATTGTAATGGCAAGGATGTGCGGCAAATGCCGAGGCCCAGATTGGTAAGACTATCGACAGTGAGCTCGAGCTCCTCATGGTATAGGAAAGGACCTTGCCATGGTTTTTGCTTGCGGGCCTGTTGCTTCTTTTGCTTCGGCTGGGCGGGAGCGGCGTTATCCGCGTCCTCTTCGTCCCTTTGCGTCAAAGGTACGACGGTCGATTTGATGCGACCCCCGTTGGTGCGTCGCATGGGCAAGGAGGGACGAGTGTAGGAGGCAGCACTAACGGTGGAGGTAATCGTAATCGATTGGGAGGGACTAGGGTGCAAGAAGACAAAGGCTGCTCGACTGACTGGGTTGCGACGCGCCGCGATTCCGCGTAAAATGGAGAGCAGCATGACAAATGGAAGGAGCCTCTTGTGAGAGCTGAGCCTGCCCATCCCTAAGAGATTTTGAGGTTGGTCGGATTTTGAGGTTGGTCGGATGGGAGAGGGGTGAGGAGGTTTGCTGATGTGGGGGTCTCGGATGTCCTAGACAGGACCTCTCTGTGGCATAAGACAGCTCAGGAGCAGCTGGCACCTCCCTCGTAAGAAAGACTACACAATATTGTTTTTGTGGCATTGCCATACCTTGCCTAGTAGAGTTGCAGTCAAAGCGCAAAGCGCTCGGTCGTCGCCACTTCAGCGTCGCCACGCTTGTTGCTTCTGTATTTCTCGTTTCAGCACACCCATGCCCTCCCTAAAACCCCCAAACAGCCCAAGCCCAAGCACTACCATGGAGACGACAGCAACAATAGTGCCTGTATTGAGCTGCCGGCCCTGTCCCGGGCGGTCTTCCTATGCGTCCTGCCTTTCTCGCCTACCATTAGCGCTGCTTTTGTTCGTAGCTCTCCTGCCCGCTTCCGCCACCTCTTCGAGCAAACGCGCAAGCCTAGCCACCACCACCACCACAGCAACCACCACAAAAATGACCTCACTCTTCTCCAGCGTCCAGAAATGTATATTTCCTGGGTTTCCTTCATCATTTTCCCCAATAAAACGTCCCAATCCTGTCAGAAGTCAGCAACGCCACCCCCTTGCCCTTGCTGATTCCCGCCTCGGCCTCCACATGCAAGCCCTCCTAGGACGAACCAACAATGGAACCCGTCTAGCACTGGCTGGAGCACTCGCCGGTGGGTTCAGCAATCTTGTACTCTACCCCATTGATTTGGCAAAGACGTTAAAGCAGGCAGGCCCCTCATCCAAAGGTGCGTCCTTGGCCTCTCAAGCCCGCATCTACGGCCTGGGCTCGCTCTGGGCCGGTTTAACACCCGCCATCGTTGGATCAATGCCCTCGTCTGCCCTGTATTTTGGTGTGTACGAATACGTGAAACGCCGGTTGACTGTCCTCGCCAATGCCTCCTCCGTCCCCATGACCTCGTCCTCCCCCTCCTCGACCGGAGATGATTTATACGGACAACGGCCCCACATTCTACGCCGGTGGCTGGTACATGCTGTGGCAGCTGCTTCGGGGAACACGGCCAGCTCCTTGGTGTTTGTTCCTAAAGAAGTGTTGAAACAACAGTTGCAGATGTACCGCAACAGTCATGGTGGTAGCTCGACGACCCTCCCTCGTGTCCTCGCATCCATTTTGAAAGATAAGGGCATTCTTGGTCTCTATAGTGGGTATCGAGCAACATTGCTCCGGAACATACCCTCAGCCATTCTGCGATTTGCCCTCTACGAGGAATTCAAGCTTTTTTTAGGTGGAGGAGGGGCAGCAGCAGTCGTAGCAGCTGCAGGAGCAACAGGTGCAGCAAAATGGTTGAGCCTCAGCGCACCGCAGGTTGCGATCGCAGCAGGGGCCTTGGCAGGTGCCTTTTCGAGTGCAGCGACTACGCCATTGGATGTGGTAAAAACCCGGATGGCCATAAATGCGTGTCCGCCGGGGAGGGACGTACTAGGGTGTCTCGTTGAGGTTGCGCAACGGGAGGGCGTGCCGGGCTTGTACGCGGGCCTGGGATTCCGGGTGCTGTACTCAGCCTTGTTCACAGCAGTGGGCTTCTCGTCGTTTGAGGCCAGCAAGGCCTTGTTGGGGGTGGGGGATGGGGAAAGGCAGGGCGGGAGGAAGAAGGAGTAGGTGTGGGGGGGGGAGTGATACAAATGAATGTGTCAAATGAAGAGGAAGAGAGAGATGAGAGCGACGGCATGAAATAAGCAAAATGTTCTTCAAAATCAACATAAATCAGACTCTTCTTCTCGACTCTTTCAGGGCAAGTCTATATGGTTATGGGAGACGGAGCAGTATTTATGGAAAAAAGTGACGTTGAGTACGACGACCATCTCGTACGTCTTTCTTCTCGAGGTGTATTCCATCTGGATTCACGAGCCGTAGGAGAAAGAGGAGGCAGGGGGAGACAAGGAGGGAGGGGGCTTGTTGTTGACCGGCATGCGTAGATAAAAGGAGGAAACCCCAGTTGAAATTACAAGGTGCACGTGCTTCCCCTCGTTTTTCTTGACCTTCCCTTGTCGTTGTGTCGTCGCAGACCGCCGACTGTGGTTGCGGGTTACTAGGCGAGGACTGAGGTGGGTAGTGAGGGTGCCGACAAAACAGAGGTACGAAATGGGGTAAAGGAAATGTGCTATGTCTTGTCATGCTTGTGTGAGTAATAGCTTGGTAGGGGGAGCAAGCTTTGCCAGTCCCACCGGGCGCGGTGGATTGTGGGGATGCGCGTTGTATCCCAAATGTACAGAAATAGTGGTTAAGAGGAAGAGATAGGGAGAGTGGCGTTTTATTTGTGGCATGCACTTGAAAGTTCGATGTGAGTTTTGAGCGAGAAAACCCCAGAAAAAGTAGAGCAATAGAGGCCTGGTGTGTGTGGCTGGGAGTTTATAGATAGATAGGTGCCTTAGTCACGGCAAATGAAAAAAACAGATCAAGATAAAATATATCTCGCGTGACAACGTATGTATCCTTGCTATCGTTGTCTCCCACACTTTTTTATCTAATTTTTCCTTTCTCGGAGGGGATTGCCGAGCACATTTCTCAAGACAAGTAGACCGATACACGTGCCCATCATGTTCCGTCCTCTCCTTTCCCCTGTTCACACTCCTCTTTCATACTTCTCGCTGAAAGCGTTCTAGAACTTTCTGTGCGTCTTTTTATCCGTCTCTTTTGCTTTTTTATCTTCGCCGTCTTACTGCTTCGTGTCTTGTCCCAGCCACCGCGTTCCAGTGATCCAGTGCCGTTAATGAAAGGGGCTGAACCTATCAACTACGACAACAACAAAGTACATGTGGAAAAGCGACCTATCGGTCCTAATCCTGAATTCGTTTACTTTAGCTCCCCCGAGTCGGCAATCACCACCGGGGTCTTGACCGTCCCGTCATTGCTGCCCAAGCCCTCGATCATCTTGACCACGTCCATGCCCTCCAGCACCTCGCCAAACACAACATGACGCCCGTCCAACCTATATAGAAAATGCAACAAGACAAAAAAAAGGGGAAAAGGAAGGATAAGGTCAATGAATAACAATAAACGTGGGAGTGCCAATATGAAGCAAACAGGTACGATGTATGGATAAATGAGTAAAAGCAGACAGGACTACCAATAAGAAATACAAAACCCATACTAAGCAATACTAAAACCCAAATTAATCAAAACAAAAACCCAAACCAACAGTACCAGGAGGTGACCACCGTGGTAATGAAGAATTGGGAGCCGTTGGTGTCACGCCCGGCATTGGCCATAGACAGGAGGCCCGGGCGAGAGTGCTTGAGGGTGAAATTTTCGTCAGCAAATTTGGCTCTGTGATGTGGCGAGAAAATAGAAAGGAAAAGAGAAAAGAGTCCGTGAGCCGTGAGCGGAAGCTGATGGAACAAACATTCAGAAATGGTGTTACCTTGCTCGATAGAGAAGCATTTTTTTCAAAATGTGCCTCGTCACCATTCATCCCAACAAACCCTTCTATTCTGTCACACATACCCATAGATAGACTCGCCGCCCATGCCATTGCCGTGGGTGAAGTCCCCGCCCTGCAACATGAAGGAGGGAATCACACGATGGAACTTGGACCCCTTGTAGGTGAGCTCATGACCCTGCTTGCCCATGCCCTTCTCGCCCGTGCAAAGCGCGCGGAAATTCTCCACAGTCTTAGGGACGGTGTTCCCGTACAGCCCAAAGACGATGCGGCCCGCGGGCTGGGAAAGAGGGTGCGAGCGATGCGAAGGGGTAGGAGGCGATGCGAGGAATTGATAAGCTTCTTGATGCCTGCCATCACGTTACCGAAAAGAAACGTACCTTGTCCCCCACGTTGATGTCAAAGAAGACCTTATGAGTCACCTTGGTTGCATCGTCAGCCGCGCTGTGTATTTGGTGCGTGGCAGAATGGAGTTTATGCTTGAGATGAACAAAAAGGAAACGAACGAATAACTACGTTCGAATGCTCACTGAGATTCGACTACGGGGAAAAAATAGGGGGTGCGTGTGGGTGCGTACCTGACGGCGAGAGCGGCCATACCAGCCAGAAAGGAAAATGTCTTACTGAGCATCGTCGATGTAGGTGTATATAATCTGTTTTGATCGTGCAGTGCAGGGATGGGAGTGTTCAGATGAAGCGAAGAAGCTTGTGGAACTTCTCGGCGAAGCGCGTGTGCGGAAAGAGTGATGCCGGCGATTCTAGCAACGGCGGGCGACCAGTCGCATCTGCGCTGTACAATGCACAAGAGAGGGCGTGTGCGAAAAATTGGAGCGCGGACCGGGAGGGAGAAAGGAACACTGCGTGTACCAGGCAAGGGGCGTGGGTGGGCAACCAGCCGGGGCGGACTTGCTGTCTTCCGGGTCGCATCTTTGTCGTGAGTTTCGTTTGCCTGCCCCACTCCCGCTCCCCCATCCCACGCATCATTACACACGCAACAGGAAAATCAGGCAGTCAATGCCTGGTCATGGTCCCAGAGCCACTTTCCTTTCCCTCCTCGTTACTAGCGCAGTGGTTGCATTTTCTCCCACCTCCAGGTCCAGAAGCATTTTCTTCCTCTTCAGTCCACGCCGGTGCGACCCCCTCCTCTTCTCATTTGCCACTCGTCTTAACCCAGCACCCACGCAGATGGCTTCTTCCTCTCCTTCCCTAACCCCATTGACGATTCCGTCGTTTCTAAAAGGAGCTCGTTCGGCGTTGCTCGAAGCCAATAAGAAGCACATCAAGGTAGTTGTAGGGAACGAAGCGGCCGATGCCGACACCATTGTCTCCTCTATCTGCCTTGCCCACTACTTGCATGCCACCCGCTCCTCCGAGGACAGCGCAGCAGGTGTACAATATGTGCCTGTCTTGCCCTTGCCACGCGCCGAGCTCAAGTTTCGGCCTGAGACATTGCTGCTGTTTCGTTTGGCGAATCTGAAGGAGACTACTGTAAGCGACATGGTCTTCATCGACGAAGTGGACTTAACCGAGGCCGCTGCCGAAGGGAAACTTGCTGGCGTGATACTCACGGATCACAACAAGATTACCGAGCCCCTGCAGGGTCTGGGAGAGGTAATTTGCCTTGTCCTTTCCTTATGTGGAACTATTTATGTTCGTCACCACTATCCCATCACCCAATCTTCCATCCCTCTCCCCGTCCCTCCCTCCCTCCCTCTACCCACTCAGCTGATCGAAGGCATTGTCGATCACCACGAAGACCAAGGCCTTTACGAATGGATCACGGACTCCAAGCGTGACATCGCGTTTTCGTCCGAACCACCCGACTTGGATAGCAACCACAAGCACAATAACCGCGATCACAACAACAGCTGCAGCAGCATCGACAGCGAAAATGACCTGAGTATCAGTCGCAGCCTGAGTACCAATAGTGTAACTGTTGGCCGTGCTTTAGTGGCATCTACATGCACGTTAGTGGCAGAGCGATACCTCGGCCACCCCTCCTCCTCCTCCTCCTCCTCCTCCTTCTCCCCCTACTCCTCCTCTTCCTCCCTCCTGACCACTCCCGTGGCATTACTCCTCCTAGGAGTCATCTTATTGGATTCTGTATCTTTGGATGAAAGGGCGGGAAAAGTCACCCCAAGGGACGAGAAGGCTGCAAGAGCATTGATGGAGATTGTGGCAGGGAGGGAGGGAGGGATTGGTGGAGGGAAGGAGGCCTTGTATAAGCAGCTGTCGGGGGCGAAGTTTGATCGAGAGTGAGTATGGAAGAGTTCGTCGGTGTTCTTGTCCATGTGGCTGCTTCGTCTCCCCTATTTGCCTAAGGCAGAAGCATAAGTATGAAGGCATCAAGCTATGTCCTTATATTTTTGATATTTTTTTCCATTTGTCGCCAACTCCCTCCTCTGTACTTCCAATCCCCTCCCACTGTGTCCAGGTGGTGGCGCTCTTTGGAGGTAGAAGAAGTGTTAGGGCTTGACTATAAGTCCTTCAAGGCCTGCACTCAAAGCTGTATTTCCCTTCGATACGGAATGAGCTCAATTCTTTTGCCCTTGGAAGGTAAGTGTGTGTGGCATAAGAGAGATGGAAGGAGGGAGGGAGGGAGGTGGAGGAGTAAGGGGATGGAGGATTAAGGGGATAACGATGTGTATTGCCGCATAGATTTGTTTTTGCTGAAATCTTAAAAGAATAGAATAATTTGTCTTTTCTCATGAAAGAACACAATTATCCCATCTCTCTTTTGTAGACACACGGATATCCACACAGAGACACACACATAGACACACACACAAACACACACAAACACACGCAAATACACCGACTCTCTAAAGCCGCGCCCTTTCGATCATACCCATCCTTCAGACCCTCACCACTATCCCGAGGCATCGAAGTTCTAGTCCTCATATCCAAGCAGGCCGAGGTACTCAACCATCAACACACCTCACCCTTGCCCTGCCGATCCCCCACCCCAAACCATACATATGTATAAATATGTAGATTTTCTGAAGGAAGGGTTATCTGTCGAAAGTGCCTTGGAGACGTTCGCCACTTCCCGAGGTATTGAACTCCTCGTACTCATGTTCCTCGTCATGCCGGAGGGGGGAGAGGAAGGAAAGGAGGGGGGAGAGGTGCTCCGACGCGCACTTGCCATCTACGCCTCTCATCCCTCTTTTGGATCTCGACTCGCAGAGCTTTTGCTTTCCTCAGGTACGGAGGCAGAAGGGTTGGCACTGGAGCCCGTGGAGGTGGAAGTAGGAGGGATAGATGGAGGGAGGGGTGGAGAAAGGAGATTGTGGTGTTTTCGCCAGGGGAACACGCAGGCTTCGAGGAAACAGGTGGGGCCTATTTTTAAGAGGATCTTGGAGGAGGGGGGGGAGGAATTGTTGTCGAAGTGACTTCGAGGAAGCAGGTGGGGCCTATTTTGAAGGGGATCTTGGAGGAGGGGGGGGGGTATTGTTGTCTAAGTGACGAAAGAGGTAGAGGGTCGCGGATGGACGCATGATGATCATGACGATGGTGGTGGTGATTGCTCCTTCAAACTCGAGACGTAAAGCAGCAAAAAAACAAAGAGCGCATAGAGGAAAGGAAGAAAAAAAAGGGGGGGGGGCGCAAAAAGAAAGAAACCAAATACCACCAACAAAAGCAACGCAGCAAGCGTGTACATTAGTAGTGTTTCAAAACGTTGACGGTGCTTTCGGAATGTAATTAAAACTATATTTGTTTCTGTACTCTTTGCTTATCCTTCCACCGTTGCCCCTTGCTTTAGGATGCGAGGTAGTAGCAGTGGCTGCTATGTGAAAAATGTGTTCGTGCGCGTCCGTAGGTGAAATGGGATGGTGCCCTGTTGATATAAAGGAATGCGTGGGGAAGAGAAGGTGGAAGGAGAGAGGGAAGGAAGTATGTGTCAATACGACGGCTGATTCCCCCCGCCAAAGAAGAAGGGACAAGAGATAAAAATTGTATAAAGTTTGGCTGGTAGTTAATCTCAGAGAGAAGATTAGAAAATCACTCATCATCCACCCTTGCCCTTATGACAAGGGAAGCGGTGTACGTTGACACGCATGATAGTTTAAAGTTATTCATCAGGTTGACCACCAAACCCACAAACATACACATATATCCACCCATCCTAACTTCACACAAGGGTACATACCTTGTCCTGGTCTACCTCCCACCTCCTCGTCCTATTCCTCCTCCTCCTCTGCCGCGACCACAGCCGTAGCCCCGCCCACGTCCTCCACCACCTCCACGCCCGGCCCCTCCGAAGCCACCACGACCGCGTACAGAGCCAAATACCCGCGTTATATCGTAATCATCCCCGTGTCCTTTAGCACCAACACCCGTAGCACCACTGTCTCTCCCGGTGCTGCTGCTTTTGCTCGTCTTGTCCATAGCATCGCCTAGTTCGTTGTGGTGCGGCATCCCCCACCCCCGCTCTTCCTCCTCCTCTTCTTCATCCGTAACCTCCTCCGGCTCTTCCTGCTGCTGTTGTGGCTGCTCACTCTTTCCCTTCGTCCTCTTGACCGGCGGCGCCCCCCCCTTCCCTTTCTCTTCTTTCATCTCTCCAGGCACATACGGAACACCAGCAGTCTGCGCCGCCCGTCTCGCCTTGGTCATGGCCGTATCCGCCAGGACTGCCTCAATTCCCTCATCGATGACCCGCTTGGCCAGCATCATAAAGTAAGCAGAGCGGTTTCTCAACCTATCCCTGTCCTCTGCACAATACGCTTCCAAAATCGCCGACGCCATCCCCCCATCGTACCGAGTCAACAAGCCCACAGCTTGCTCATCCAACTCCCCCGGCTTGAGTTCACCAGCTTCAATCTTTTCCTTTAGAATCCGATTGCAAGTCGCTCGCAATGCCACCTTCTGCTCCCCGCGCAGCGCCGTGATCTTCTCCTTGCGCTTATCCACGTTCTTGCCTCCACACGACCGCTCCACGTTAATCACCCGCCCATCCAACTTGGTGTGGTGCAATGACAGGCATTTATACTGATTCTCGGCATCGATCAGCGTAACGAATGCCTGACCACGTGACTTACCAGTGCCCTTCTCGGTGAGCAACCGCACATGCACGATGCCTGCCACTCCACCCTTCTCCAAGTGCTCCTGCAATGCCTCGGCAGTTGTCTTAAATCCAAGCTGTCCCACGAAGACAATGTGCGGGGTTTCCACGGATCGTTTTCTCTTTACGCGAGTGCTGGTGTCTGCATTAATTTGGGTTGCGACTGGGCCTGCTTCTTGCGCTGCCCGCCCTTGCGCGCGCTTGTAGAGACGCCGCTGCTTGGCATTCAGGCTCTCTAGACCTCCAGGAGGCATGGTAAACGGCATGATATCCTTACTTGACACCTTTTTGGCGACAGATTCGATGAGGGAAGGGGTAGTAGTGGTATTCTTACCCTTAGTTATAGAAACAGAAGTGACTTTGGTCTTGGTGATGGTGGTGGGAGTCGGGGGCGCAAGGGGGCCAGACTCGGCTGCCATCCTCTCTTGTGCCCGTCGAAGCAGCCGCCGTTCCTTGGCATTCAGTTCCTTGGTGCCAGCTATACTACTGCTTGCCACGCCCCTAGTGGCCATCTCGCTCTATGCTTTTGGTGATGACGGTGGTTTTGGCAAGGGAAGTGAATTAGATACTGGGGCATGGCGGGGCGGGGCGGGTGGATGAGGGGAGCAAAAGCCGGCCACTCGATCCCCAGCGTGCCAATGACGACAATAACATCTAAAAGTGCTTACAAAGGTGCGGCACAAATGCCAGTGAGTATCAATCACGCATTGCTGTGCATTGATAAGGTTAAAGGAGACGCTTGGCCATCAGCTTTCCCCTCCCACACCGGGGGTGCACGAATAGAAAGACTTCAGCAAGGATAATTCAGAGCAAAATTAGGAGGAGCATAGGGACGAACGCAAAGTTACGCAAGTAGTGGAGGAAGAAATAAGCATTTTCCGGGTTTGGGGTGCGTTCATCGGTAGGGTTCAGCGCCATGTCTTGTCGGTGGGTCAACGGCTGAGGGGAGGTCCTCCGAGGCGGGGGAGAGTGGATTCGCTGAAGCCGGGTAGTTGGGCGGGATAAGTCTCTGCACCAAGAAGGACATGTGATCAAAATGAATCTCTTTCATGATGTTTTTTTACCTATTCCTTGCATTCGATGTTGCTCAAGTACTGCTCTTGCTTTCTTGACTGCCTTGGTCATCATTGCTGCTGCTTGGACTAACTACATCCAGGGGATGTAAAGGGCCAGGCGATAGCTACAGTATGTGCACGCGTGCCACGACGATCGGAACGAGAGATGCATAAAAGGATCCTTGCGCCTAAACTCATGTATGCAGGGACCAACTGTTACTCCGGCGGTTTTTCTTCTTTTTTCTTCTCGTTGATTTTTCTTCAGAGGCATGTGGAAGGAACTGCAAAACACGCACGACCACAAAAAAAAACCAGACATGGGGAGGAAAGGGACAGAAATATTGCACCTTGAAAAAGCTTGCTAGCTTAGATATAGGCTCCTGTACAAGGGAGAGGGAGGATTTTTTCCCATCTGTCTTGCTTTGGTCTCTCTTCCCCCTCTGCATGTGGCCATCCCTCTCTTCATCACCAATAATCTTTTAGGAGGAAGGAGGAGGAGGGGGGGCATCAGGCGTAGGGAATTGCGGAGACCCAGGGCGATCCTTTCCAGGGCCTCGCGAGCGGTAGGTGATGCGGCCACGTGTTAAATCATAGGGAGAGAGCTCGACCTTGACGGGGTCGCCGACAAGGACACGCACAAAGTTTTTGCGCATTTTCCCAGATGTGGAGCAGACAATGACGGCCTTGGTAGCCAGGAGCTCAACTCGAAACTTGGCATTGGGGAGAGATTCCTTGACGATTCCGTCCACCTTTGATGGGGAGAATGAAGGGAAGAGTGTGAGAAATCCAGGAGAGGAGAATTGGACATGTGTCGCCGGCTGGTCATTCATGGAACGTACCTCAATCACGTCCGACTCCTTGTTCTTCTTGGCCCACAATGCCGTTGAAGACGACTGTTGTTGAAGCCATTGATGTGTATGGTAGGGATGGAGAACGAAAGAAATGACGAGGTGTGAGCGCGGGTGCGTAGACAATTTAACAAAATGATTTCGTGCGTCCCTGTTTCCACCACGTTCCCACCTGGAAATGGAGCTGCTCGCCAACCCGTCTGTCCATGTGCTGTCTTTGACTGTTGGCGCTGCTATCTCCAACAATCCCCTTTCCTGCTCGTGGTAGCGGTCCCATAAACGCCGTCGCTTGCTCTACAAGCATCAATATGACTGCTACCGCCGCAACAAGGATCGAAGCCCGGCCTAACATAATTGACACTTTTATGGAAGGATCGATTGCAAGGAGGGGAAATGAATAATCCTACCGAAATTTGGGAGCGCCGGTGCTGTTTTGATGTGGCGGGGAGTGCGGCGCCAAGCGACATACCCCGGCACGCACGCACTCGCTAAGCCTACGCACAGTCATGCTCTCCCTCCAAGGCCAAAAACCATGCCATGCAAGCCAACCCTCCTGAAACTCACCTTAATGGTCTCTGCTGCGTATGCTTCACGTTATTGGGTGCCCCTCTGTGTTGAGCGTGGTGGAAGTGGAAGGAAAAAAGAGGATGTTTGTGCGTGGGTGGCTGCTGCAGCAGGTGGGTGAGTTGCTGATATAAGTATTGCTTTCCGGCCCAACAAGAGCTCGAAGAGGTAGTCCATGACGATCCTCTGCCTTGCTTAGAGCAGGGTAGGGCAGGCTTGTCATTGGATGCTTGTTTCTGGTGTGTTAAGACGCTGCAACACGCACAACGCGGCTCGTCTCACTCACTTCACATGATTGTGGTGATTGTCAATGAGCAACTTCCACCTCATTTCCTGCCTTACGCACATGACAACATTCCCTTTCCTCCTATTTTCCCCCTTTTTCTCACTCATAAGTCTTCATACTTCTCTTCTTTCTCGTCCTTCTCTCTCCTCGGGCACCGCTCATCGCTGCCCCGCCCAACCAACCTCTCCTCCAACCTCCTGCTCCTCTCCTCCTCCTCTTCCTCCTTTTCCTCCTCCTCTTACAACACTACCATAGCCAACGTCATGACGTGCAATGCCACCGCCACATTCATCGACGTAATCCGAGCCCAGCAGAACAATGACCTCCAACGCATCGAGGCCGAGCAGATGATGCGGGGGGAGAAGGCATACATGAACGGCAAAGGTGCGTGAGTGATGGTGGAGATGAGGAGGAGGGAGGGAAGGAGGGAAGCCAAGACAAGACCAGCGCCCTCCGTCATCGTCGTGACAAAGGGGGAATATTGTCCGAAAGGGGTCCAGAGCACGAGAAGCAGGCTCTCCTCCATTCCTCTTACTCTCCTGGCAGCTTTCTTTACTTCCTGGTCTTTCCCACTTCCTGCAAAACAAAACAGAGCGCGAGATGGAGGTCCTACAGACCGCAATCAAGACCGCGACAGCCAAGCGGGACTCAGCAAGAGCGGTACGCACTTCATATCCTCCGTCCCCCTTCCTCATCCTCACCCTCCCCATCGACTTACTTCCACCCCCTCTCTCCTGTACTCCAACAGACATACGACCGCCTTCGGGCTGACAATATTGTGCAAGCCCACAAGAACAAGGCCAAGCGAGCAGGCATGCTGCAAGTCGCCAACATTGTCGATGTAAAGCTCGTTTGCCTCGTCGCTCCCTTTCTCCTGCCTCCTCACTTGACCTTCTTCCTTCCTCCTTCCATTACTCCCTCACCAGGTGACCAACAAAGAGAACGACCGCAGCCTCGAGCAGCATAACAAAGAGGTTGAAGAGCTTCACAGACAGCTTCTCTTTCATATTGAATCAGCGCGGAAACGGGCCCGATTCCTTTGTCTGACCCTAAAGGTCGATCCCGATGATCCCCGCGTGGTGGAGAAAGGGAAAGTCCGAGTGGAGGAGGTGGAGGGGGAAGAAGGGGGGGGGGGGGAGGGGAGGACTTTGCCCTTGCCCTCAGTAGGGGAGGAGGAGGTGTACAAAGTGGAAGAGCGGATGAGGGACTTGTGGATAGAGCTCGAAGGGACGACAGGTACGTGTGTGAGGGAAGGAAGGAGGAAGGGAGGAAGGGAGGGAGAGGGAGTGGAAGAGTAATTAGAGGCAGCATCATTGAGTTTCCTGGTCTCTTTCTTCCCTTACCTCTTTTCCTCCCGCTTTTATCCTAACAGGCACCTTGGAGGTTTTGCGTCGGAGAATTCGACAGGCGCAAGAGGAGCGAGCGCGTGCGGAGGAAGAAACGGCTTCGCTGGCACAGACGGTCGAGGAGGAAAGAAAGGTCTTGGCCGAACTGCAGGAGGAAGTGGAGGGGAAGAAGAGGGTATGGAAGGAGATGAGGATCTCGGAAGGAGGTGGAGGAGGGAAGGGAAGGGAGAGGGGACTGCTGAATGAGAAGAAGTAAAGGTGGGCTGTTTGAGAAAGGCGAGAGGGAAGAAAAAAGGGAGGGAAGGGGGGGAGTGGGAGGTAGAAAGAGGGAGGGACGTGGATTTGCTGCCAAATTAAAGGGCAGCGTAGGAAAAGGTGCATATATGTGTCTAAATGGGGGAAAGGCCCCAAAAGCAATAGACAGAAGCGGATGAGAGGAACGACGACGAAGAAGGAGAGTAGGAAAAGGGGGGGAAATAGAAAAAACAAACCGAGTAGTTCAGATGCCTCCCACACGTGTTTTTGAGGGGGGATAGCAGATAGTCGAAAGCGAGGGGGCGGGATTTCGACGCAATGGGAGAGGCGGAGGATGTTTGAAAGATGAGGATGAAAACTGTGCGTGTGCTTCGGGTCGGGTCGAAACATGATTCCACACGGACGATCGAACGAAGAAAGTAGCATGACGTCAAGCAAAGCACGGTAAAGAGAAGACGGAGAGAAGACGGCGATGGGGGAGGGCCAAAAGGAAAAGGATGTGTTTGCATATGTGTATATAGATGAATATGTGCAAAGAGCAGATCATGAGAAAGAACAGGGGAAAACGACACAGAGCGATAAAAAAGGAAAGTATACGTCTCTGCTGATCTGTGTGTACTTGCCCACTTATCTACCTACAGCAAACTCGTGTGTGAAACAGACATGGCTTTTAAACAGACATGGCTTCTTCCACCTTTTCTTGTTGATATGGATTTATGACAAGTGCAACAAGGAAAATCTAGGCATATTTTCCCCACGGTGGTAAGGAGCGTGTTGTCGTTTCTTTGGGCGCATAGACCACAGACAGGCCTTCTCTTTTTCTCTTCTCATTTGTGGGGTTGCTTAGATTAATTCCTCTACCCTCTTATCTCTCCGTTTCCAGTCCAGGAACAGGAGGAAGGCAGTTCTTCCAGCGA
>Ga0160419_100130_pt1 | contig 53425 bp, 54 predicted proteins | sample CelAP2metagpilot_2_FD_108196 | JGI IMG/M metagenome (GOLD analysis project Ga0160419, IMG submission 108196) | Phycosphere-associated microbial communities from Cellana algal ponds in Kailua-Kona, Hawaii, USA - Cellana AP2-4-25 metagenome pilot ...
ATCTCTCCAGCCACCTCGCCACCGGGGGCAAAGGGGCGCGGCGGGCGCATCTGGTACATGTCACGGATGATCAGCGTGTCGGGAAAGTTCAACCCCGCCGCCCGAACGCGAATGCGTACCTGCCGCTTGCCGGGTTCGGGAAGGGTATGCTCCTTCAGAACCAGTGTTTCAGGGCCGCCGGGGGCTTCGCTGAGCATGGCTTTCACGGGGTCTCTCCTGTCTGTGTGATCCTGATAGGGCGGTGTGCGGGGCGGCATTGTCAACGCCATAGTGCCGTGCAATCCTTGCCTTCCGCGGGGTGACGCAGCGTCCCGCTGGTCAATCGGGGGAGGATGGGCTGTGACTGACACCATGACAGATTTTCGCAAAGACCTGCGCGATTGGCTGGAAGCGTATTGCCCCGCCGAAATGCGCGATGGGGCTGCCTCGGAGGAGACAATTTGCTGGGGCGGCAAGGATTGGGTTTTCAGCAGTGACGCGCAGCGTGAATGGCTGAATGCCTGCGTTGCCGAAGGCTACACTGTGCCGACATGGCCGAAAGAATACGGTGGTGCGGGGCTGAACCGGGATCAACAGAAGATTTTCGACGAGGAGATTGCGCGGATCGGTGCGCGGTTCCCGTTGCAGAGTTTCGGCATCTGGATGCTGGGGCCAGCCTTGCTGCATTTCGGGACGCATGAGCAGAAACTGCATTATCTGCCGCCCATCGCGCGCGGTGAGGTGCGGTGGTGTCAGGGGTATTCAGAGCCCGGTGCAGGGTCTGATCTGGCCTCCGTTCAGACCTTTGGTGCGGATGCGGGCGATCATTGGGTCGTGAACGGGCAGAAAATCTGGACCTCTTATGCGGACAAGGCCGACTGGATTTTCGCATTGGTGCGCACGGACCGGGAAGCGCCCAAGCACAAGGGGATTTCCTTTCTGCTGATCGATATGAACGATCCCGGTGTTGAGACACGGCCGATCAAGTTGATCTCTGGCGCGTCGCCGTTTTGCGAGACGTTTTTCACGGATGTGAAAGTGCCCAAAGAGCAGATTGTGGGCGATGTGAACCGGGGCTGGGATGTCGCGAAGTATCTGCTGACCCATGAGCGGGAGATGATCTCCGGCTCTGGCATGTTGCAGGCGGGTGGGCGGCCTTTGGGCGCGGTGCTGGCCGAAGGCGACGCGGGGCTGGAGGATGCCACCCTGCGGGCGGCGGCAATGCGGTGCGAGGTGGATCAGCTGGCGATGGGTCTGACGCTGGAGCGCTACCGCGACATGGCGGAAGCCGGGCAGGGGGCTGGCGATGCCTCTGCCATGCTGAAGTATCTCGGTACAGAGCTGAACAAGCAGCGGCATGAACTGATGATGATGGCCGGCGGATCGGACGCGCTGGAGTGGGGCGACCGCCCGGCGGACTGGTTGCGGACCAAGGCGAACTCCATCGAAGGGGGCACAAGTGAGGTGATGCTGTCGATCATCTCGCGCCGCGTGCTGGGGTTGCCGGCATGAGTGTGAAACTGGTTCAGGCGGAAGAGGAAGTCATGCTCGCCGATATGGCGCGCGGGTTTTTGGATGATGCAGCCCCGGTGTCGCATCTGCGCGCCCTGCGGGATGCGGGAGAGACGCATGATCCGGCCCTATGGGCTGAGATGGCACGCATGGGCTGGGCCGGGGTGCTGGTGCCTGAGGCGCAAGGCGGCTCTGACATGGGGTATGCAGCGGCAAATGTGATTGCGCAGGAAATGGGCAAGACGCTGGTGACCTCTCCGTTCCTGTCGACGGCTGTGATTGCGGCAACAGCATTGCGGCAGGTGGGTGACGACCGGGCGAACGCGGCTTTGGCGCGGATTGCCGGCGGTGAGGTGACCTATGCGCTGGCGGTTGATGAGAGTGCGAAATTCGACCCTAACAAGGTGGAAATGACGGCTGAGGCGGATGGGAACGGGTTTCGGCTGAACGGCACGAAGCAGTTTGTTGTCGATGGTGCGTTGGCGGATCGGTTGCTGGTGTTGGCGCGGACGGCGGAGGGTCTGACGCTGTTTGACCTGGATGCCGGTGCCGCCGGGGTCAGCCGTGACGCGCGGGCGATGATCGACGCGCGGGATGCGGCGAGGATCACGTTTGAGGATGTGGAGGCCACGGGTGCGGATGTGCTGGGACAGGTGGATCACGCGATGGACGTGCTGCGCCCCGCTTTGCAAGCCGGACAGGCGGCGCTGGCGGCGGAGATGACAGGGCTGGCCGCAGGCGCTTTTGCGATGACGGTGGACTACCTCAAGGAGCGCAAGCAGTTCGGGGTTGAGATTGGCCGCTTTCAGGCGTTGCAACACCGCGCGGCGCATTTGTGGTGTGAGGTTGAGGTGACGTCTTCGGCGATCCTGAATGCCGGGCGGCTGTTGGACAGCGCGCCGGAGGATGCGGCGATGGCGGTGTCGCTGGCCAAGGCGAAAGCCACGCAGACGGCGCAACTGGCGGTGCAGGAAGGTGTGCAGATGCACGGCGGGATCGGCATGACGGATGCCTACGACATGGGGTTCTACATGAAACGCGCGCGGGTCGGGGCGGAATGGCTGGGGGACTACAGCTATCACGCCGAACAGGTGGCCAGATACAGGGGCTTTTGATGGATTTAGAGACGCTTTTCGGGCTTGAAGGCAAGGTGGCGCTGGTCACAGGCGGAGCGACCGGGATTGGGCGCATGGCGGCAGAGGCGCTGGTGCGCGCAGGTGCGCATGTGCTGCTGGCCAGCCGCAAGGGCGAGGCTTGTGAAGCGGTCGCGGCAGAGTTGAACGCGCTGGGCGCGTCGGGCCGCGCGACCGGGTTTGCCGGGGATGTGGGGACGGAGGCGGGCGTTGATGCGCTGGTGGCGTCGGTCAGGGAACATACCGACAGGCTCGATATCCTGATGAACAACGCGGGCACCACCTGGGGGGCGCCGATGGGCAGGTTTCCATTTGAGGCCTGGCAGAAGGTGATGGACGTGAATGTGGCCGGTCTGTTTGACCTGACGCAAAAGCTGTTGCCGATGCTGGTGGCGGGCGGGACAGTGGATGATCCCGCGCGGGTGATCAATGTCGCTTCCCTGATGGGAGAGCGGGAGATTGGTGATGGGGCCTATAGCTATTCCGCGTCCAAGGCAGCGGTGATCCATCTGAGCAAGATCATGGGTAAGGAATTGGCGGGCCATCACGTGACCGTCAATGCGCTGGCGCCGGGGCCGTTTGTGTCGCGGATGACCGCTTTTGCCACCCATGCGGAGGACAACCGGGAACAAGTGGCCAAACATGTGCCGCTGAAACGGGTGGGCCGGGATGAGGATATCGCGGGCTGCGTGCTGTTTCTGAGCGGGCGCGGCGGGGCTTATGTGACCGGGGCCGTGATTCCGGTGTCGGGTGGCCTGAACGTGGTCGCGGCACCCAATATCTTCGAAGGCGCCATGGGGTAAGCCTCCACGAGCCAAACATAGACAAAAGGACGTTTCATGCGCGACGACAGCCATCTTCCATCGGCCCTTCAGGGTTTGCGCCTGCCGATGATCGCTTCTCCTCTCTTCATCATATCCGTGCCTGAATTGGTCATTGCGCAGTGCAAGGCGGGGATTGTCGGATCGTTTCCTGCGTTGAACGCGCGGGAGGGTGAAGGGGAGCATCCGCTGCTGGACACCTGGCTGACCCAGATCAAGGAAGAGCTGGATCGCCACAATCAGGCTCACCCGGACCGCCCTGCCGCACCTTTCGCGGTGAACCAGATTGTGCATCGGTCGAATGGACGGCTGGAGCGGGATCTGGAGATTTGCGTGAAACATGAAGTGCCGATCTGGATCACCTCGCTTGGCGCGCGGGTGGAGGTGAACGAAGCGGCGCATTCTTGCGGGGGCATCGTTCTGCACGACATCATCAACAACAAATTTGCCCGCAAGGCGATTGAGAAGGGTGCCGATGGGCTGGTGGCGGTGGCTGCCGGTGCGGGTGGACATGCGGGGCAGCAGTCGCCTTTTGCTCTGGTCGGTGAAATTCGCGAATGGTTCGATGGGCCGATTGCCTTGTCCGGATCGATTGCCACAGGAGAGGCCCTGCTGGCCGCGCGCGCGATGGGGGCTGATCTCGGATACACCGGCTCGCCCTTCATCGCGACGGATGAAGCGAACGCGGACCAGGCGTACAAGGACATGATCGTGGAGAGCGGGGCGGATGACATCGTCTATTCATCGCTTTTCACCGGGGTCTGGGGCAACTACCTGAAAGGGTCGGTGCGCAATGCGGGGATGGACCCGGATAATCTGCCGCAGGCGGATGCGTCGTCGATGAACTTCTCGGACGGGTCGTCAAAGCCGAAGGCGTGGAAGACGATCTGGGGCTCTGGCCAAGGCATTGGCGCGGTGAAGTCCGTGGGGCCAGCGGGAGCCATCGTGGACCGGATGGAGAAGGAATATCTTGCCGCTGGTCGCAAACTGGCTGCTGAGTTTTCGTGAGGTGATGGCATGAGCGCGGATACACAGACACTGGATGAAGCGGCGGTATCTGCCTATTTAGAGACACATCTGCCGGGGTTTGAAGGCCCGATGGAGGTCACCAAGTTCCAGACGGGGCAGTCGAATCCGACGTTTCTGCTGAAGACTCCCACGCATGGATATGTGCTGCGCCGCAAGCCACCCGGGGTGTTGCTGAAATCTGCCCATGCGGTGGATCGCGAATTTCGGGTGCAAAGCGCACTGGCGGGCAGCGATGTGCCTGTCGCCAAAATGCACCTGCTGTGTGAAGACGACGATGTGATCGGGTCGATGTTCTATGTCATGGACCATGTGCCGGGGCGGAATTTTGGCGATCCGTCGATGCCGGGTTTGACGCCTGCTGACCGGGGTGCGGTGATTGATGAGATGAACCGCGTGCTGGCGGCTTTGCATAGTGTCGATATCGGCGCGGTGGGCCTGTCCGATTACGGGCCGGAGGGGAACTATTTCGAGCGGCAGGTCGGGCGCTGGTCCAAACAGTACCGCGCGTCGGAAACGGTTTCGATCCCCGCGATGGACAAGCTGATGGAGGCGCTGGTGGCGGAGCGGCCTGAGGATGACGGGCAGCGCACGCTGGTGCATGGGGATTACCGGATCGACAACATGATTTTTGACGCGGAAGGCACGGCATGCCGGGCGGTGCTGGACTGGGAGTTGTCGACCACGGGCCATCCCTTTGCCGATCTGGCTGCCGTGATCATGCAATGGCAGATGCCTGCGGGGGACGAAGGGCGCGGCATGGGGGGGCTGGACCGTGAGGCGCTGGGATTGCCCAGTGATCGCGCCTTTATCGAGGCTTATTGCGCGCGGCGGGGGCTGAGCGGGATTGACCACTTCGGCTATTATCTGGCGTTTTGCTTTTTTCGGATGGCGGCGATCATTCAGGGGGTGTTGAAACGGGCGCTGGATGGCAATGCCTCCAACCCCGAGCGTGCGAAACAGTTGGGGCAGTACGTGCCCGTTTTTGCGCAGCATGGGCTGGATGCGCTGAAAAAGGGCTGAGACATGGACAAGGACCGCCTGAACCGGATCACGACATGGATGGAAAGCCATATCGAAGCGCGGCGCTTTGCGGGCTGTGCGACGCTGATCCGGCAAGGCGGGGCCGAAGTTTATTATCAACACTGCGGGGTGCGTGACCTTGCAACGGGTGCACCATGGGAGCGGGACACGGTTGCTCGGATCTATTCCATGACCAAGCCCATCACCTCGCTTGCGCTGATGATGTTGGTGGAGCGGGGGTTGTTCCATTTGGACACGCCTGTTTCCGCGTTCATCCCCGGCTTTGCCGATGCGCGCTGTCTGGTGCCGGGGGCGGAGGATATTACGCAGACCGCGTCCTGTGCGGTGCCAACGTTGCACCAGCTGCTGACCCATACTTCCGGTTTGAGCTATCCGTTCAATCCCGGCGTGTTGGGGGCCGCGATGGCGGAGCAGCGGTTGGTGTTCGGACCGGGCAAGCGGGTGTTGGCGGATCAGGTGGATCAGGTGGCCGCCCTGCCGCTGGCCTTTGCGCCGGGGGAGCGGTGGGAATATTCGGTTGGGATCGACGTGATCGGGCGGGTGATCGAGGTGGCGTCAGGCAAGACGCTGGAGGCGTTTCTGGTCGATGAGATCCTCGGGCCGCTAGGTATGGAGGAGACCCGCTTTGCCGTGCCGGAGGGCGCGCGGGATCGGTTTGCGGCGCTTTATACGCCGCTGGCCGGGAATTCGTTTGACTTGAACGGCACCGGGTTTGGGGATGATACCTTGCGGCTGGATGATGGGCCGGACGGCTCTCCGTTTTTGAATACGCAGATGCACTCCGGCGGTGGCGGTTTGGTGGGGACGATTGATGACTATATGGCCTTTGCAGAAGCGCTGCGCTGCGGGGGCGCGGGGCTTGTATCGCCCTCAACGTGCTCGTTCATGATGCGGAACCATCTGCCGGGGGATATCGCCTCCATGGGGCCAAGCAGCTTTGCGGAACTGCCGATGGACGGGATGGGGTTTGGTATCGGCGGAGCGGTGGTGCTGGATCCGGCGATTGCGCGCTGTCCGGGGTCGGTGGGCGATTTCGGCTGGGGCGGGATGGCGTCGACGTTTTTCTGGGTCGATCCGGTGGCGGATCTGAGCGTCGTGTTCTTCACACAGCTATCGCCCAGCAGTTCCTATCCGAACCGTCCGCAGCTCAAGGCGCTGGTGCACGGGGCGTTGACCTAGAAGCTGAAGATGTCGCCCATGTTCTCAATGATGGTGACAAGCAGTGCGACACCCGCGATCAGAAGCGCGACCCACCAGAACATCTGGAACACGATGGCTGCGACGCCAAACGAGGTAGCATAGGTGGCAAAACGCCAGTTTTCCCGCAGGATCGCGGAGATCACGGAAAGACAAACGGCGAGGATGCCCAACACGGGCGCGGCCATCGCGAAATAGGCCCAGACCGGTGTTGCGACGACCTCCGGTTCGGGTTTGGGCAGTCCGAGGAAGGTGCGCCAGGCGGAGCGTTTGATGTCTCCGGCGATCTCACCGATCTGCGCTCCGGCGGATGGTTTTGACTCAAACATCGGAAGGGCCATCTGCGCGAAGACGAGGATCAGCGCCGCGGCACCAAAGAGCAACGCCCAGAACCCCCATTTATTGAGGAGTTGCGGCGCATCTTGCATGAGGGGATCTGCGTTTTGTTCCATAAAAACGGGCTTGGCACGGAACTGCGGCGGAATGTTGGTTCATCTGCGGCGCCATTCGGGCAGGTGGGATAGGTCAGTCAGGCCCACATGCTGGAGCCGCCACAGACGGTCAAAGCCTGCCCGGTCATGTATGTGCTTGCGCCGGAGGCAAGGAACACGGCGATGCCTTCGAAGTCATCCGCTTCGCCCAGACGGCGCAGGGGGATGTCCTTCTTTGCGCGGGCTTCGGCTTCGGGGTTGTCCCACAGGGCGCGGGCGAATTCGGTGCGCACCAGACCGGGGCAGAGCGCATTGACGCGGATGCCTGATGGTCCCAGTTCAGTGGCAAGGTTGCGGACCAGCCCGATCAGAGCGAGTTTCGAGACCCCGTAGGTGCCCAGCACTTCGGTGGATTTGAAGGCCCCGATGGAGGAGGTGAACACCATCGACCCACCGCCCCGTTCCGCCATGTCAGGCGCACAGAGCCGCGCGAGCCAGAGGTTGGATTGCACGTTGGCGGACATGGTTTTCTCATACGCCGCGTCGGGGATTTCCATCGTGGGGCCGTAGTGCGGATTGACGCCCGCGTTGCCGAACAGGATGTCGATGGGGCCTGCATGGTTGCGGGCCTTCGTCACCAGTTCTTCCAATTGTGCCTTCTCGCCGACGTTGGCGGCAAAGGCATAGGCCTTGCCCTTGCCGCGTGCGTTGATGCCAGCGGCAGCCTCATCCAGCGCGTCCTGCCCACGGGCGGAGATCACAACGGTTGCGCCGTGATCAGCCAGCGCCGTGGCCATGGCGAGGCCCATGCCGCGCGACGCCCCGGTCAGCAGCGCGGTTTTGCCAGTCAGATCAAACAGGCTCATTGCCCACCGCGCGGTTTGCCTGCGGTGCCGGATTTTGATCCACGGGTGTTGGACGCCTGAAACGCCTGCACTTCGGCGCGGGCAATGACGTGGTGGTGCACTTCATCCGGGCCATCGGCATAACGCAGGGTGCGCTGGGCGGTATACATACCCGAGAGGGGCGACCATTGGCTGATGCCGGCAGCGCCAAAGATCTGCATCGCGTCATCGATGATGTTGCACACCTGCTCCGGCACTTTGGCCTTGATCATGCTGACCCAGATGCGCGCCTCCTTGTTGCCCAGCACATCCATGGCTTTGGCGGCCTTCAGGACCATCAGGCGCATCGCTTCGATCTCGATCTTGGCGCGGCTGATCGTTTCCATGTTCTTGCCCAAGGCAACGATCTTCTTGCCGAAGGCTTCACGCTCCAACCCGCGTTCGATCATCAGGTCCAGCGCCTTTTCCGCCTGCCCGATGGAGCGCATGCAGTGATGGATGCGCCCCGGTCCAAGGCGAACCTGGCTGATCTCGAACCCGCGCCCTTCGCCCCAGAGGATGTTGCTTTCGGGCACGCGGACATCTGTGAAACGGATGTGCATGTGGCCATGCGGGGCGTCGTCGTGGCCGAAGACGTGCATGGGGCCGAGGATTTCGACACCCGGTGCGTCCATGGGGACAAGGATCTGGCTTTGCTGGCGGAAGGATTCCGCCTCGGGGGAGGTTTTGACCATCACGATCATGATCTTGCAACGTGGGTCACCCGCGCCGGAGATATAGAATTTCTCACCGTTGATGACCCATTCGCCGTTTTCCAGCACGGCGGAAGTGGAGATGTTCTTGGCGTCGGAAGAGGCCACATCAGGCTCTGTCATGGCGAAAGCGGAACGAATTTCACCAGCCAGCAGGGGTTTGAGCCATTGCTCCTTCTGCTCTGGCGTGCCGATCCGTTCGAGAACTTCCATGTTGCCGGTGTCGGGGGCGGAGCAGTTCAGCGTTTCAGACGCCAAAGGGTTCTTGCCCAGCTCGGCGGCGATGTAGGCGTAGTCGAGGTTCGCCAGCCCTTCGCCGGTTTCCGCATTGGGCAGGAAGAAGTTCCACAGACCCGCATCACGTGCCTTCTGTTTGGCGCCGTCCAGCAGTTCCAATTGACCGGGGGCATAGGACCACCGATCCGCGCGGCCTTCGCCGAGGGCGTAGAATTCATCGGTGATGGGATCGACGTTTTCCCGGATGTGTTTGATGACAGCCGCCAGAAGGGGGCGCGCCTTTTCCGACATCTGGAGGTTGTTCATTTCCATGGGGGTGTTTTCCGTGCTCATCGCGTGCTCCCGATTTTTGTGTTGGGGGCAGAGTAGCAGGAATGCGGGGCGTGCCAATGGCGCAAGCCCTTTGAGCCGCAAAGCGACGCAGGGTCATTGGCACAATCTGGTGCCGGCGGGGTCAGAGGCCCAGACGATCCAGTACCCGGAAGGTTGCCACCGTGGTGCCAACGCCAAGGTTGCGGAAGCGGTGGAACGGGATTGGTGTGGCGGGCGTCATGGGGAAATCAAGCTCTGCCTCGGGACAGCCGTCGGCCCATTTGGCCAGAACGGTGCCCATGGCGGTGGCCATCCCCACCCCGCGCCCGTTATAGCCAAGGGCGGCAACGACATTGGGTGCGATCTGGTGCAGGCCCGGCGCATGGTCACGGGTCATGGCGACATTGCCACCCCAGGCGTGGGTCCATGCGGCATCGCCGATCTGGGGGTAGAGTTTGCGCGCCGCCGCGCGCAGGCCCGCCTGCCGTTTGAGGATACCACCGTCGCCCATCGCACCACGCCCGCCCATGATGAAACGGCCTGCTGCGTCTTTGCGGAAGTAAAAGATCAGGCGGCGGGTGTCTGTGGGGGAATGGCCTTCGGGTAGAATGGATTTCGCGACGTTTTCTGACAGAGGTTCTGTTGCGACCTGAACAGAGGTGACGGGTACAACAGTCTTGCCCAGCGGGTTTTCCAGATCGCCGGTGTAGGCGTTGGTGCAGATCATCGCGCGTTTGGCCGTGACCTGTCCGTCCATGGTTGAAACCGTAACATGGTCCGGCGTTGCATCGACACCTGTAACGCGGCTGTTGCCATGGATGCGCGCGCCCGCCTTTTCGGCGGCAGCCGCAAGTCCCAGCGCGAAGTTCAGCGGATGGATGTTACCGCCGCGCCGGTCGATGAGGCCGCCGAAGTATCCGTCATACCCCAGCAGGTGCGCCATTTCCCCGGCGCTGACCTCATCCACGGCATGATCACGGGCGCGCCACTGCCGACCGATGATCTGCAAGTCGCGCAGGGTCTTGGCGTTGGTGGCCGACCGGATCCAGCCGCAATTCGCGGCATCGCATTGGATGTTGTGCTTGGCGATCAGATCGAAGACCAGTTTGCCGGCACCACCCGACAGGGCCACCATGCGCTTGCCCAGATCATCGCCGAAGCGCGCTTCGGTCTCTTCGGGGTTGGCCTTGAGGCCCGGATTGACCTGCCCGCCATTGCGCCCGGATGCGCCCCAGCCGGGGGTTTCAGCTTCGAGCAGCACCACGGATTGCCCGGTTTCGGCCAGATGCACGGCAGCGGACAGGCCGGTGAAACCGCCACCGATGATGACCGTATCGGCCTGCGCCTCTCCGCTGAGCGGGGGACGCACGGGGGTGGGGTTCGCCGTGGCGCTCCAGAGGCTGTCAGCAAGGGGTTTGCGTTCGTTCTGGATCATCAGCGTCAGGCAGCCTGCGTTGTGGCCGCAGGTGCGGCGAGGAAACGATAAAGCGGCTCTAACGCGTCAGAATCGCCCTTTGCTTCGAGTTCGAGGAAGGCCACGGCGACCACCTCATGTTCGGTCATGCGTTTGAGGATCGGCATGTCTTGCGGCGGGGCCATGCGTTCAAGACGTTCAAAATCGGCGATGTAGCCGGGAAAGATGCGGCGCATATCGGCGATCATGCCATCGTAGTCCTGCGGTCCCTTGCGGGCGACGGCGACGCCCTCCGCGCAGAGGATATCGGCATCGCGCGGTGTCATGCCGTAGCGGTCGATCAGCGGTTTGACGATGTCGGCGGTGTGTTGTTCGACACGGGCCAGCAGGATCATCTTTTCCTTGTGTTCCGGCGTAGTGCAAAGATCGGCCAGCGCTTCGTAATAGGCGACACCGCCGATTTCCTCCTCATAGTAGTCCAGCAGGGTTTTGAGATATGCGGGATCGGGCTTCGCCTGATTTGCCGGATCCTCCATGGTGAAGGTCACGGGCAGAGCGGCACCAACGTCCATGCGGTCGAATGTCAGCGGTTCATCAAGATCCTTGGTTTGCGCTGCGTCAATCTCCGTCGCGTAGAGGTGACCGGCGTAGACAGCGGACGCAACGATGGAAGGCGCTTCGCAATCGCCGATGCGGGTCAGGGTGAAAGGCAGTTTGCTGGCATCACCGTCAACGGTGGCGAGGATATCGTGGTAGAGCCCATCGTTCGGGGTGCGTTGGGTGGCCAGAACTGCGTTGTTAGAGACGATGTCCTGCGTTTGACCTGTGTAGCTGCATGTGAGCGTTGCGGTGGTGCCGTCAAAGGCGGTCAGGGCATGCGCGGTGATGATCTTCACGCCCTTTTCCATCATCTGCGTGCGGATGCGCCAGCGTTCTGAGGTGTTGCCGGCCCAGGCGGAGACGCTGTCTTCTTCGGTCACATAGGTGACGTCGCATCCGGCATCCGCCAGCGTTTCGGCCATCAGCCCACCCATGTAGTAGTTGTCCCCGTCAAAGACGACGCAGGATCCAGTGGGCAGATCGCCTGACATGATGTCATCGGGGGTCAGCACGGTTGCGTCCCCGGTGGTCACGGGCACGAATGTCTTGCCGTCAAACCGCTCGCGCTTCCATGTGGCTCCGGTCGCGATGGCGACGTGATCGGCTTCGGTGGCAAAGACATCTTCGGCAGTGAGCCTGCTTTCGCGGAACACCTCTACGTTGGGTAGTTTGTGCAACTGGCCTTCGCGGTAGTCGCGCACGCGAATGTATTCGCTCATCCCCGGCAGGGTTGCTTCGCGGCTGACGCGACCACCCAATTCGCGGGTGGCCTCGGCGAGCATGACATCATAACCGCGGCGCCCTGCGGCACGGGCGGCTTCCAGGCCGGAGGGGCCAGCGCCAACGATCAGAACGCGCGTGTCAGAGCCGTTTTGAGCGACCTTCTCCGGATGCCAGCCCTTGCGCCATTCTTCTCCCATCGTCGGGTTCTGCGTGCAGCGGATCGGCACGCCGAGGCTGTCGCCGGAATAGCAGATGTTGCAGCCGATACACTCGCGGATGTCTTCGGGGCGGCCTTCCATGATCTTGTTGGGAATGTAAGGGTCGGCGATGGAAGGGCGGGCGGCACCGATGAAATCAGTGATGCCGCGTTTGATCTGGCTGACCATTGTGTCGGGCGACGTGAATCGGCCAACGGTGACGACAGGCACGTCGGTGACGGACTTCACCCAGCTCATATACGGCTCTAACGCGGCTTCTTTGACGAAACGGGACATGCCCATTTCAAGTGTGTAATCGGCAATGTTGATGTCCCAGAGATCCGGCATGTTCGCCATCATCTCAAACATCTCGCGCCGCTCGCCATGTTCAGGCACACCGTCTTCGCCGATGGTCTCATCCGCCTTGAAGCGCACGGCGACAGCGCAGGTGTCGCCCACGGCTTCCTTGGTTTCCTCGATCAATTCCCGCACCAGCCGCGTGCGGTTTTCAAGGCTGCCGCCGTATTCGTCGCTGCGGGTATTGATCGTGGGGTCGAGGAAATTGGCGAGGAGGTAGCCGTGGGTCGCATAGACATAGACCACGTCAAACCCGGCCTTCTTTGCGCGGAGCGCGGCGTTGCGGTGCCAGCGGCGCAGGTTGCGGATGTCGGTCTTGTCCATGGCGCGCGTCTGGAACGGGTGTCCGGCGAGGTTGGGCAGGTGGCCCAGGTCCATCGCGGGCATGCGGGAATAGAGGTTTGGGCTGCGCGCGCCGCCGTACCAGAGTTCAGCACCCGCAAGTGCGCCGTGTTCATGGACCTTGTCGGTCATCAGGCGATTTGCACGGATGTCACTGTCATCCCAGAGGGTGGCGTGCACGCCGGGTGCGTCGTCAGACGTGGGGTGGATGGAGTTGTATTCGGTACAGACCACACCCCAACCGCCCTCTGCCTTGACCCCGCGCATGGCGGCAAGGGTGTTGGGCCGCAGATAGCCCATGCCAGTGCAGTGGGGGACCTGAAAGAACCTGTTCTTCGCCGTTACGGGGCCGATTTTGACAGGGTCGAACAGGATGTCGTAGCGGGGATCGCGGGTCATTCAGGGGTCTCCAAACAGGCTCTAACGCGGGGCAAGTTGCGGCAGTTCGCGGCGGAACGGGGTGGCGTCGGTGGGTTCAGTGCCCAGCTCACGGGCGTAGCGGTGCCCGGCATAGACGGCGGCGGCGATGGTGCCCGGGCCGAAGCAATCGCCGATGCGGGTGAGACTGGGGCCGGTGTCGGTGATCAGCTTCTGCACGCCATGGAAAAGGCCATCAACGGTCTGCCGCATGGTGACGGGAATGAAGGTGCCGCAGGGGATGTCATGTTCGCGCTCGGTGTAGCCGCACTCAAGCGTGACACTGTCCGTGCCGATATGACTGACGTTGTGCAGGGGCACGATCTTGACGTCCATCTCCATCAGACGTTTTTGAATGCGGGTCTGCTCAAGGGTATTGTGGGTCCAGTGGGAGACGTCAGCGGCAGGGGTGACAAGGGTCACGTCATGGCCTTTGCCGCGGATCAGCTCCGCCAACACACCACCCATGTAGAAGTGATCGTCGTCGAAGATGACAACGGGGCCTTTGGTTTCTTCCCCGGCCATGATGGCATCGACGGTCATCACGGGCGCGGCTTTGTCGCGGGGGATTGGCGCGAAGTTCTCGCGGCCGACGCCGCTGTCGCACCATGTGGCGCCCGTGGCGATAACCACGTGATCGGCGCCGAATTCCAGCACCTGATCGGCGGTCAGATTACTTTCCAGATACGTCTCTAAATTGGGCATTTGGCTGATTTGATAGCTGCGGTAGTCAGCCACACGCCGCCATGCAGCGAGGCCGGGCAGCGCGCCTTCGCGGGCCACACGTCCACCAACTGCGCCGGTCGCTTCCGCCAGTGTTACGTCATAGCCGCGTTGACCCAAGGCACGGGCGGCTTCCAGCCCGGCAGGGCCTGCGCCGACGATCAGCACGCTTTCATCGGCGTGTTTCGCGTCGATCCGCTCAGGATGCCAGCCTTTGCGCCATTCCTCTCCCATGGTGGGGTTCTGTGTGCAGCGCAGGGGGGTCATGGTGAAATCGGCGGTGACGCAGATGTTGCAGCCGATGCACTCGCGGATGTCCTCAATGCGGCCTTCTTCGATCTTCTTGGGCAGGAAAGGATCAGCGATGGAGGGACGTGCGGCGCCGATGAGATCCAGCTGCCCGGATTTGATCAGCCGCACCATGTTGTCGGGAGAGGTGTAGCGGCCCACGCCAACCACGGGTTTGTTCGTAACCTTTTTGACAAAGGCGACATGGCTGTCCTGAAATCCCTCATCGGCGAAGCGGGACGTCATGGAATCGTTGTCCCAATCGCTGACGTTCACATCCCAGAGGTCGGGGATGTCGGCGAGCATTTCGACCACGTCGCGGCCTTCGCCTTCGGACGTCAGGCCGTCCTTGCCTTGCAGTTCCTCAACGCCAAAGCGGATCGCGATGCCGCAGGTGTCGCCAACGGCTTCCTTGGTGTCGATCAGCACTTCGCGCAGCAGGCGCACGCGGTTCTCAAGACTGCCGCCGTATTCATCGCTACGGGTGTTCCAGCGGCGGGACAGGAAGTGGGACAGGGCGTTCAGGTCATGTCCGGCGTAGACATAAATGATGTCGAACCCAGCCTGTTTTGCGCGTTTGGCAGCGTTAACATACCACCGACGCACATTGCGGATGTCGGTCTTGTCCATCACGCGGGCCTGCACCGGGTCCATATAGGCGACCGGGCGCGCGGAAGGCGCCATCGGGATTTCGCGGCTGTAGCGGTTGGGCGTGGCAAGGCCGTCATAGCAGGGTTCGATCCCGGCCAGACCGCCGTGTTCGTGGATCTTGTCGGTCATGCGCTGGAACGTGGGCAGATCGGCGTCGTCCCAGAGGCGACCTTCGATAACGGGGCTCAGCTCGGACGAATGGTGGATCTCTACCTGTTCGGTGCAGACCACACCCCAGCCGCCTTCGGCTTTGACCCCGCGCATTTCCGCCATCGAAGACGGGTATTGGTGACCCATGCCGTTGCAGTGGGGCACCTGATAAAAGCGGTTTCGGGCCGTAACAGGGCCGATTTTGACAGGTTCAAACAGCACATCATAACGGGGATCGCGCGCGCCGGGGCGGATGCTGCTGTCTTGTTTTGTCATGGGTCAACCTTGCGTTTGTCTTGATGCCTTGCGTTGCACAATGCGTCGTCCAGACCGCGTGCCACGCGGTCGCCAAGGGGGCCTGCCTGTGTTTTGCGGGATGATGCACGTGTTGCGGTCATGTCCGCCAGAACGTCGTGCCGCCAGGGTTTTCTGTGGTTCATGTCGGACCACACGGTTTTGGCTGATGCCGGGGCGCGTCGAAGTGTTTGGGGAAATGCCGAACCAGCAGATTGGTCATCTGCGCCTCGGCATAGTCCGGCGTGATCCATTCAGGATAGAGGATCATGTTCAGCCACATCCCATCGCAGAGGCATTCCATGGTGGTGGCGAGATCTTCTGCGCTGACATCCGCATATCCGCCTTCCTCAATCAGCGCCGTGCAGAGTTCTTCGAGAGCGTCTGACCGTTCATCATCAAACTCTTCAGCCATTTCGCGGTAGACTTTGCGGTATCTGGCTTCGCCGAAGAAGGCGAACCAGACGGCGATCTTCTTGGGCGAGCAGATCTCGGGATCGAAGCTGGCGGTCGCGATGCCCATCAGCTTTTGCGGGACGGTCAGTGTTGGATCACGAAAGATCACGAGCCAGGCGTCCCGTAATTCCATTGCAAGGTGTCTGAGCGAGGACGTCAGCAGGTTGTCCTTGGATTTGAAGTGCAGGCTGACAATCCCCATCGACAAGCCTGCATGACCGGTGACGTCTGCCATGGTCGTGCCTGAAATGCTCTTTTCCGCAAGGACGTTGATCGTGGCGTCGATCAGTTGCTGTTGACGTACTTCCTTTGGCGCTGTGCGGGGTTGTTTCTGGGTTTGCTGCGCGCTCATTGAATTCTCCTAGTCATTTTTCGGGATGATAAGAGAGTCGTCGCGCCATGTCAGCCATACCAATCGGTCAAGCACATCGGCAACTTGCCGTGTGACATTGACGTTAAGACAAGAAATCCGCTGAACAAGCATTCATTCACAATTGCGCATGGTCGCTTTGCACGTCAAGCTCCTGCCAATGTGTTTTTCAGAAATCTGCGGGCCGCGGATGTCCTGAAAACAGTTAAGATATTGAATATTAATGAGTAATAACCGGTAAACTACTTACTGGATAGCAAAGCAAACTTTAAGGAGCCATCAGAATGAGCGGTTTTTCAGCCCTGAAACGAATCGAAACGAATGGGCCGGAGGGTCAGGGGCTGACCCTATGGCCCGAAATGAACCCTGCTGACCTGGCTGCTGGTGCGCCGGTTCAGAAAGGGTATCTATATGACGAAGATGCGGGCGAGGACTACTCCGCCGGTGTCTGGGATTGCACCGCGTTTGATGACAAGCCGGGGCCCTACTCTGTCGATGAATTCATGCTGCTTCTCGAAGGGACGGTTGTGATGGTCATGCCGGAGGGGGAAGAGGTTGTCGTTTCCGCTGGTGAGGCATTTGTCATTCCCAAAGGGTTCGAGTGTCAGTGGAAGATGCCCGAAACCGTGCGCAAGATCTTCATGATCCTTGATGGCGCGGCACCCGGCACGGCCAGCAACCCCTCCCTGTCGCGCATCACGAAGCTGACCAAAGAAGATCTGACCGACACAGCGCGCACAGCAACACCTGCGGTGTCATCGCGGGAGGTGCACTTCCTGAACCATGACGCCAGAATGTTTGTCTATACAGAGACTTTCCCGAAAGCTTCGCAGGGGCCAGCGCCGTCTGCTGATCGTCAGATCGTGCATGTGGTGGCAGGCGATGTGGCGTTCTCTGACGATCCTGCGCACAGGTTTGTGGCAGGTGAGAGCTTTTATCTGTCACCGGGACACAGCCTTGCGTGGTCGGTCAGCGCTGGCACGCGGCTTTTGGTGTCTTCCTGTCGGCCGCCCGCCGCTTGATCCCACGGTTCGGAGATTCCCATGACCACACAGCCCCCTTTTCCGTCAAACCCCGACGTTGTCATTATTGGTGCAGGTGCGGCCGGACTTGGCGCGGCACGGCGTCTGATGAAAGGCGGTCACTCCGTTCTTATCGTTGAAGCGGCAAACCGGGTGGGCGGGCGCGCATGGACGCAATCGGACAGTTTCGGTGTTCCCGTGGACATGGGGTGTTCCTGGATATCAGGCTCTAAAAAGAACAAATTCACCAAAATCGCCCGGAACCGTGGATTTAGTCTGGTTGATCATACCGAAGCGGACACGGCGCTTTTTATTGAGGGCAGGAAGGCCACGTCGGCGGAGCTGTACGCTTATGAGCGCGCAGGTGAACAGGTCGAAAAGGCGATGAACAAGGCCGGCAAGAAGGGGCATGACGTGCCCGGAAGCACCGTGCTCCCCAAAGGTCTGCCCTTTCTTGGTGCGGCAAAGGCGTGGATGGGGCCGATGGATTACGGCATGGATTTTGAGGATATCTCAACCCTCGATGACTACCTGTCCGCCAACGATCAGCCCAGCTATATCGTGGCAGAGGGGCTTGGAACTGTCGTTGCGACATTGGCGGAGGGCATCCCGATCGCCTTGAATTCCAAAGTGCATACGGTGGACTACAGTGGATCGGGCGTTTCGGTTGAAACCAGCAAGGGCACGATCCGGGCGCGGGCGTGTCTGGTGACCGTTTCCACCGGGGTTTTGGCCGCGGGAGGGATCACGTTCATTCCTGAACTGCCGCCAGAGAAACAACAGGCCGTTCATGATCTGCCGATGGGATTGCTGGTAAAAGTGCCCCTGCTTTTCGATGGCGCACGCCTTGGGCTGAAGGAGAACGAGTGGATGAGCTATGACATCCCGGATACGTCTCCGACACGGGCGTGTTTCCTGATCTCCTGGCCCTTTGGGTATGATTATGTCTTTGGCAATATCGGGGGTGCCTTCGGCTGGGAATTGTCGCGGGAAGGACCGGACGCCACCGTAGCTTTCGCACTGGAAGAGATGGAAAAACAGCTTGGCAGCGCTGTGCGCAAGCACTTTGTCAAAGGGTTGGCCACGGATTGGGCGACGAACCCGCTGACCCATGGCGCCTATGCTGCGATCCGTCCCGGCACCCACGGGGTGCGGAAGAAACTGGCAAGGCCGATCGCAGAGAAAGTCTTTTTCGCAGGTGAGGCGATGGGTGGATCGCGGTCTGCATTGGTGGATGGGGCCCTGAACAGCGGGCGCAAGGCGGCCAAGAAAATGATCAAGGTCTTGACGGTTTAGCAAGACCTGAAAGACCTTTATTCAAGGGAGCTTCGACCCCGAGTGTTGCAGCATTGTCTGCATTCCGGAAACAAAACACAGGCACCCGGAAGGATTTGTTGAACAATTCCAATTGGTCGCGTAGCCATGAGGTTGGAAAAATCCGAAGTCCGCTGCTTTTGTGCAGCGGCACTTTCGCCAGAAGGCGAACGTAACATACCCCATCACAGCTTTCGGAAGGGGTATTTTCGGCAAGAGGCCGGAGCATCCATGAAACTGCTGATCGCTGACGACGATCCGATCATTCTTGATCTGTTGGTTGAGATTTTCGTGGCCTATGGCTTCGAAGATATTGTCCTGACGTCCAATGGTGCGGAAGCCCTGCGTGCGATTGAGAATAGTCCGCAGCGGTTTGATTTCCTGCTGATGGATATACAGATGCCTGTGCTGGACGGGATTGAGCTGTGCCGCCAGGTGCGTGGTCTGCCGGGGTATGCGAAGACGCCGATCATCATGATCACCGCCATGACCGACATGACATACATCGAAGCTGCGTTTATCGCGGGAGCGACCGACTACACGACCAAACCCTTTGATGTCCGCGCGCTTATCGCGCAAGTGCGCCGTGCAGAACAGCCTGCCACGGTTCTTCCCACCACCGGCCAGGTGCCTGTGCCCGTCGCGGTAACATTCGGAGACCCCAAGATCCTCAACCGCAAGATCAGCGGGTTTGTCGACAGCCAGGCCCTGCTGAACTACGCCAGAGTGGTACAGTCCCAAGGGGCGTTTTCGGCGGTCGCTGTGGCGATCACGGTAGGCGCTTTGCGCGATCTGTTTGATCGGCTGACGCCAACGGAATTTGAAGCGGCGCTGGGCGATGTTGCGGAGATCCTTTTTGAATCCCTGATCGGGACGCAGGCTGTTGTCTCTTACGTCGGGGACGGGCAATTCCTGTGCCTGTGTGACGCCGAACGGACCCTCGCGCCTGAGGACTTGCAAAGTGAGCTGGCAGATGCGCTGCGCATGGGGGATCGGCACTGGCAGCAGGATCTGCGCCGTGATCGTCTTGTTGTGGTCCATCCCTATGAGACACCAAAGCCCCGCTCGCTGGCAGGGGACCCGCAATTCGCCGACCGCGCCCTGAAAAAGATGAAACAGCAGCATGGTGAGAGATCAGCCAAGCTGTCGAAACTGTTTGTGATGCAGTTCAGCAATCCCCCCCAGACCCCTTCAACGCAGAGCAAGCGACGCGGGCTTTGGCAGAGGATACAGGCGCCGACGACACGCGGCGGTAAAGGGAGGCTGGCGAAACGCCAAACCCCCTGACGCAGGAAACTCAAAAAGAAAAAGGCCGGGACAACGGCTTAAAAACTAAAGACAAGAGGTTGGAGACGAAAATGAGTGAATTCACCAAGAGTGACGAAGCGGCGCATTCCTTTGAAGCCGGTATCGCGCGCATCCGTGACAGGTTCATTGCGCAGCTTCCCGAACGTGTGTCAGAGCTTGATGGTTTGCTGGATGATCTGTACGAGAATGAGGACTCCAAAGAGCCCGTGACCGGCATCCGCAATATTGCGCATAAGCTGCATGGTCAGGCCGGTTGCTTTGGATTTGCGGAGCTTGGGCAGATCGCGGCCAAGCTTGAGGAGCAGGCAGATCTGGTGATTGAGGCCCAGGGCCCGCTGGATACTGAAAACGTCGAAGCCTACCTTGTGCTTCTCCTCGACCAGATCGAGGAAAGACTGGCGGCTGCCTGATCTGAAATGGCGTTCCGGTCCTTCATAAGTACCTCGACAGAGTGGTTGCCGCGATTGCTTTTGCAGGTTGTCGCGACAGCGTTCTTTGTGACGTTGCCGATGGCCCAGACCGCTGAGACGCAAACGGTCGAGAATATTCAGTTCGGCATCATGTCCGAGGAAGGTGTGACCCGCACGCTGGAGGATTGGTCGCCCATGGTGGCGGTCCTGAATGAAAATGCCGCCGCCCAAGGTGTGCCTTATCGCTTCAGCATGACACCGATTGCGGATACCGCGTTTTTGCAACATCTGTCGGATGGTCGGATTGATATCTTCGTGGGTGATCCGGCCTCCTTTGTTGCTGCCGAGGTCGAAGAAGGGGCGCGGGCCATTCTGTCGATGGCACACATGTGGGAAGGGCGGAGTTATGATCAGACCGGTGCGCTGATTTTTACCCGCGCTGACAGTGCCATCCGGTCCATCGAAGACCTACGTGGCAAAAGTTTGATGGCCGTTGATGAGAATGAACTGACAGGGTGGAAAGTCGCCAAACAGGAATTTCGCAAGTACCGGATGGAGCCGTCAAGCGCTCTGTCTGATCTCATGTTTTCTGGCGGTAACCAGCGGGAAGTTGTTTATGCCGTGCAGGAAGGCTTGGTGGATGCAGGCGTGGTCCGCGCAGGCCTGCTGGAACGGCTCGCGGTAGCCGGTGTTGTCGACCTCGCGGAATTCCGTGCTGTCGCGCCGATGTCGCATGTCGATTTTCCGTTCATGGTCAGCACGCCGCTTTATCCCGATTGGGCCTTGGCCGCGATGCCAAATGTGCCGGATGAGGCTTTGGCCCTTGTCATCAACGCCTACCTTGATCTGGATGTCACAAGCCCTGAAGTGCAGGCGACGGGTGGGAAAGTCTGGCAGGCCCCGCAGAATTATCAGGCCGTGCATGAATTGCTGATCTCATTGCGTGCACGTCCTTATGAAAACTATCTGCGCCAGGCCGCAGCGCGGATTTTCAACGCCTACAGATGGCCGTTCATTGGCCTTGGTGCCGTGCTTTTGTTCTCATTGGTGTTCCTGGTGTTTGAACTGCGCCGCAACGCCAAACTGGCCGAAGCACGCAAGGATGTTCTGAAGTCCGAGGTTCGCTCAAAGCAGTTCTACCGCAATGCGGTTGAGGACCACACGGTATTCTGCATGCTGACGCAGGACGGTAATATCTCACACGTCAATCAGCGGATGCTGGATACGCTGGGCCGGGATCGGACGGGGCTGGTGAAACGCCCCCTGACGGAAATCCTGCGGGATACAGAGCATGAGCAGCTTGAGCAGGAAATCATGAAGTCCATGAATTCCTGCGTCCCGTGGCAAGGGGCGCTGCAGCTGACCAAGGGGGATGGCAGCGCGGCTTGGGTTCAATGTACGTTTATTCCCGTTACCAGCGCCTCTGACAAACTGAGCGAGATTGCAATCGTTGCCTCCGATGTGACGGAAACCCGTTCAGGTGTTTCTGAGGAACGTTTCAACAATGCGCTGGAGCTGTCGGAAGATCAGGTTGTTGTTCTGCGGCCGGAGACGCTTGATATCCTCTATGCAAATGTCGCTGCATCCAACACCTTGTTCTGGAACCGGTTCGGGAAGGATTGGAAGGGCAAGACCGCGAAAGACTTCATCACTGAGGAAGACTACGACTCGCTGAAACTTTGTTGTGAAGCGGTGATCGAAGGGCCGCAGCGGCGCGTGACGTGGGAAGCGGAAGCCAAGAACGATGTCACGTTTGAGATCAGCCTTGAATACGTGCAGCCGGAGGATGATGAGCCACGGTTGATCGCGATCTATCGCGACATCTCTGAGCGGAAGTTGATCGAAAAGGCCAAGACGGAATTCATTGCGACCATCAGCCATGAATTGCGCACGCCGCTGACCTCCATGAAAGGCGCCTTTGGTCTGGTGACATCTGGCATGGTCGGGGATGTGCCGGAAAAGATGAAAGGGCTGGTGGGCATTGCATCCACAAACTGCGACCGCTTGATCACGCTGATCAACGACATTCTCGACCTTGAAAAGATCGAAGCGGGCAAGATGACATTCACGATGTCCAATTTTGACCTGAACGAACTTGTGGAAACGGCGCTGGAATCCAACCAGTATTATGCCGACACACTTGGCGTCACGGTTGCGCGCGAAGAAAAACCCGGTGGGACGAACTACATGACGTTCGGGGACCGGATGCGTCTGACGCAGGTGATGGACAATCTGATGTCGAACGCCGCAAAATTCTCTGAAAAGGGCGAAGTTGTCCACGTGGGGCTAGAGGAGATGGACGACCGGTTGCGGATCAGCATCCGCGACACAGGCAGCGGCATTCCGGAAGCGGCGCAGGCACAGATCTTCGACAAGTTCACGCAGGCAGACAGCTCTGACACGCGGGCAAAAGGCGGTACCGGTCTGGGTCTGTCCATCGTCAAACTGATTGTTGAGAGCCATCAGGGGGATGTGCATTTCAACAGTGTCGAAGGTGAAGGCACCGAGTTCTTTGTGGATCTGCCAAAGGTTGAAGGCGAAGAGGTAATCCCGATCCCACGCACAGCCAACGGGGATGTCCTGCCGTCCGCAAATGCGATTCAGATGGTGCCTGAGGTTGTCTCTGCGGCTTCCACCATTCCGAAGACAGCGATTGAACGTCTGGTTGCAAGGCTCGGTGATACAGCCGACGACGTTAAGGTAGAGCAGAACCACATTACCGCGCAGCAGGTCGCCAACGGGAAAGGTGTGATGGGCAATTCCACCGTGCTCAACTGGATCAACATGCAGGATCGGGGGCTCTTGTCCCAACTGCTTGAAAACGGCGACATGGAGAATTGCGAAATTGCGATTGTGGAGTTCTCCAATCCCAACGGGCCAAAGGGGGCGTTTGTCACCGCGTCTGATACGCTTGGAGCCTGGATCGCGGATTGTGACGATCTGATCGTGCGCAAGAGCGCTGAAAAGATATCCGTGCTCAGCGTCACAGATGACTATGAACTCGCGGAAATCCTGAAAAAGCAGAACAAACCTGCGGTGGCAAACCATGTCTTTTCAAAGGATACCGGCATGGCCAAGAAGGGTGATGCCATCGCGAAGTATGGCCTGACGAATGATGCGTCTGTCACGCTGCTTGCCCCGATCAAAGGCCGTGGTTTCCCGGAAAGCTGGCCGCTGACCGTATTTGTTCAACGCCATGAAGCCGCGAAATCCGCGGCCGGCGTGGTATCAAAATTCTCAAGTGGAGGAGGACGCAGCGCGCGCCGTGCGTCCTGACGCCAGAGGTTGGACAAAGATGCTGCTTCACCATCCCATAACGGCGGGTTCAAGAATACGCTGGAGGATGTGATGGCTCTGGTGTGGGTCAGGCGCTTCAGGTCTTGCCGGACTTCTTAAGTAGATAGAGCGCGCGGTTGGCGTCATCCAATTCCTGAACTTCGCTCCGCTCTGCGTGTTGCTTGATCTCCTGAACGGTCTGGCCCTTCACCGCTTCATTCGTCTTGACGTCTCTGAACGCCTCAAGCAGCTGGCCCTCTATCGCGCTCGCCCTGTCCTCCAGCTCAGCGAGCTGTGCTGCCAGGTGTTGCTGGCGACGGTCCGCTGACTGGAGGTAGCCGGACAGGAAGGCGTAGCTGTCCGAAGTGGTGTTTGCCGCCTCGAATGCCACCTGTTCTGACAAGGCGGATTGTTCTGCCGTGATATCCGCCTGCTGCGCACGCAGTTCGGACAATTCGGCGCCAATGGTTTCAAGCGTATGGGTCTTCACCCGGTGGACCAGATTGAGAGATGCGAGCCGCCGGGTTGAAGACATAGGTTACGCCGCCTGAGGGATGGACTGCCGCGCTTCTTCCATCTCATAGAAGGAAGGCTGCAACAGCGTCGGGATAGAGCCACGCCCGATCTCTGTGCAGATTGTGGGCGAATGGTTGTGCAGGATCGCGATGAAGATGTCGCGGATCACAGCGTAGAAGATACCGTCCTGCTCTTCAATGGCTTCCAGCCGGTTCGCAATGGGTGCGACAAAAAGATAGGCAAGGAAAACGCCAAGGAAAGTACCCACAAGCGCGCCCCCGATCATCAGGCCCAGAACGGCAGGGGGTTTATCAATGGAGGCCATCGTCTTGATCACGCCCAGAACGGCCGCAACAATCCCGATTGCCGGAAGCGCGTCACCGACAACAGTCAGACCATGGGGTGCGACCAGCGCTTCGTGATGGTGCTTTTTGAGCTTGCGGTTGATGACGTCTTCGAACTGGTAGGGGTCGTCAAACTGCAAGGCCAGCAAACGGAAGCTATCGGTGATCAGATCGATTGCAAAGTGATCCTTCTGAATCTTCGGGTATTCAGAGAAAATCGAGCTTTCGGTCGGGTTTTCAATGTGTTCATCCAAGGCAAGCATGCCATCTGTCCGGTAGATTTTTGCCAGAGTGAACATCAGGTTCAACAGATCGATGTAGTCTTTGCTTTTCCACTTGGGGCCTTTGAAGGCCTTCAGCAACGACTTGCCAGCGCCCAGAATATTGGCAAATGAGTTTGCGGCGATGAAGGAGCCAAGGGCGGCGCCGCCGATCATCATGCCTTCGAAAGGCAAGGCGTGCATGATGATGCCCATCTCGCCGCCTGACAGCATATAGCCGCCAAAAACCATGCCCATTACGACGGCAAATCCAATAAGAATCGTCATTTTCGGTGTTTCCTGCTGCTCTTGCTTTTTGTGCTCGTTTTTCGGTAATTCTGTGTAGCTGAAGTATAAAAATCAACTTACAAATGAAAAACCGCTTCTAATTTTGGGGTTTGGGACTAAAATGCAATCAGTTGTTGATTTGGGGATGTGACAACATGGATAAGTCAGGCAGTAGACTTGTTGTTTTGGTGGATGGGACGGACGTGAAGCACATCTTCGCGTCCTGGCCCCAGGATATCTGCCTTGCTGTCTGTCTGGACCCGTCCGGCGATTGCTCCATGGTGGTGTTTCACCGGCAGGAACGTCCCGCCATTGCCAGACATCTGATTGCGGTGCTTGGCTGGCCAACGGAGGAGACGCTCTTTGTCCCCCGCGTTGATGGATTTGAAACGCGGCAGTTCCTCTATTCCGATGAACGGCGGTTGATGGCTTTGGTAAGCTGCAATCCCGATATCCTGGAAGAGGCGCATGATTACGCGGTGAACTACACCTATGCGCTGGAGGAAGGGTTGGATCCGCTGCGGATGCTTGGCCACGACGCGCCTTCAGAGGACGCCCCGCTGAGCGATGAAGTTCAGGAAGTGTTGACCAAGACCGGTCGACGACCGGTTGTGCCGGATTTCCTGCGCCGCTCTGCCGAGAATGCAAAGCGGGCGAAGTTCGCATCGGTGCGGAAGGTAGGTTTTGCAGCATTGACTGGATAACCTTTCGCTTAGCGGAGCGCGTTGCGGAGGTTGTTGAAGACCTCCTTGTCAGCGGTTGGCACAACAGCCGGAGCGGTTTCGATTTTCACTTCAGTTTCAGTCGAAACGGTCTTTTCCGGTTTTATATCAACAGCTTGTGCCTCAGTAACGGGTTCTTCCGTTGCCATCGCCGTGTCTTCAGCCACCGGGCCGCTGTTTGCGGATGTGTTGTACTGCACCATGATGGAGATGCGGCGGTTTGACGGGTCTTTTGGGTTGTCCGGTACAAGCAAATCAGTATCGGCAAGGCCAGATACCCGCACGATGCGGTCTTGCGTTACGCCCGTCCCCAGAAACACCCGCCGCGTTGCATTTGCGCGGTCCGACGACAGATCCCAGTTGTCATAGGCGGTGCTGTCGGCGAAGGGCACGGCATCCGTATGGCCTGAAATGACGATCTTGTTCGGCAGATCGGCAAGCGACTCACCAAGGTTGGTCATCAGTACTTCTGTGCTGCCAATCATTTCGGCGCGTCCGCTCTGGAACATGGGCTGCCCTTCCTGATCGATGATCTGGATGTGCAGGCCTTCTGGGGTTTCTTCGAAAATCACGCTTTGCTGCAACTGATCCAGCTCAGGGCTGGCTTGAATGGCTTGCAAGATCTCGTTCTGAAGCTCTTCAAACTTTGCGTCATCGGCGGCATGCAGCGATTCAGCACCGTCTATGCTGTCTTCCGACTGGCCTGCGGCGGCACCTGACATGCCTTCAACCGCATCTTCCATCTTTTCGTCTGTTTCCTGCGTGCTGCCAGCGGAGGGCGCCTGTTTCACGCCATCATGGCTGGTCGCCGCGGCTTCATTTGGCTCGTCATTTGGTGTGACATCCCGGATTTCCCAGGTTGCGGGCGTCGGATCGTCAATCGCGCCCAGCTCTGAGCCGCGCGCCACGATTGATCCATTGGACGCAGACAGGGTGCCTGGCGGTCCGATGGTTGCGCCATCAAGGACACCACTTCCGCCTGGAAGCGTTGCATCTGTAAAGTATTGTGCGATCCCCTTAAGCGCCTGCTCGTCAGAGCTGGCCAGGATCCACATCAAGAGGAAGAACGCCATCATCGCGGTCATGAAGTCCGCATAGGCAACTTTCCAGCCACCACCATGGTGACCGCCGCCCTCAATGACTTCGACCTTCTTGAAAATCTTCGGCTGCTCTGCTGCTGCCATCTGCTCTGCCTCATGTCCGTCGAATTTATCGATCGTTCATTCGGCGCGCTTCTGCAGCACCGGTTTAGGCAAGTTATTGCGATGGATTGCGTTTGCCGGAGGGCTGGATTGTGATTTTAGTGTGACGCAGTTTTCAGGCGGAAGAACTGTCCGCTTCGGTCACGCCAGCAGCGCGTGTGTAGCGGCCCAGACCGATACGCTTGGCATATTCTGCCTTACGCACAGAATAGTTGGGCGCAACAAGCGGATGGTCTTCGGGAAGACCGAGCTTGAGACGATACTGCTCTTCGGTGAGCCCATGTTCCGCTTTCAGGTGCCGTTTCAACATGGTGAATGACCGACCACAGCACAGGCAGACCACGGTTTCGTCTGTGACTGAGGCTTCGATCGGAACAGCGGGTGTAATGGTAAGCGGTTTTGCAGATTTTGACCCTGCGGCCATGTCGATCAAGGTGGCACTGCCGAGATCCTGTTCAACATGACCATCGAGGCTTCGGATGAGTTCAAGGATATCCTTGACCGTCGCGCTTTCCCGAGACGCATAGGCTGATACGATGCGTATCATCGCTTCTGACATCGCTGACTGAGCAACATTCTTCATCTTTACTTCCTCGTTCAACTACAAGTGCGAAACATAAACAGAGGCGTCATGAGCTATGCACTATTCATGATCTGGAGCGACTATTGAGACGAAAATCCTCAATGACAAGAAGAAAGGTCTGTTAGTTGTTGTATCGGCGAAATTTCGACCATCGCGCGCATGGTTAGCGAAAAAGCGCTTACTTTTGACAAGACTGGTGGTTCCCGTGTTGGAGGTGCCGCTGGTTTTGTCACGACAGGAGTTTGCACAACTGGTCGTTTGTCATCTTGTTCTTGTCGTCGCCTGGCCGGGGCTGCTGGATGAAATCCTGTTTCTGAAGGAAAGAATGGGCGCTTTCCAAAATGGCACGGGAGTAGGGATCGAGTACGTCCTGACGCACGAGCGAATCGAGCCGAACTGCCGCCTCAAAGGCGATATTTCGTGATGTGTTCGGGTGGTTTGTAAATGCCATCTTGCCTGCTAACTCAACTTATACTTGGTCAAGCTTTCTGCTTAACTCAAAACCATAGATAGTCAGCCAAGTTTAAATTATTGTAAATGAATGGGCTGAGGTGTGGTTTTTTGTGAGAGTTCGCGGGTAAGGCGAGAGAAATGCTGGATATTTCCCAATAATTTTATCATCTTGAACCAGTTGTTAACCATTGTAAACATGGATATGCTTTGGTTCTGAATGGCTCATCTTCGATTGTTTCGGAGAAAAGCCTCCTCGTTTGGCCAGCATTATGTCAGTGAATCCTTGTAGTTGTTCTTGTGTGATTCTGTCGCATGATCCGGCGGTTGTGACATCGCTGGGCTACCTGTTGCGGGTGGTGTTGCAGTGTGACTGCAAGGTCGTGACGGAAACGGACGATGCGTTTGTGGATCTAGAACCGTATTTCGCACCCGCGCCAGATGTGTTTTTTGTCTATGCTGATCCTCACAACCAGTCTGCGTTGTCGCAAGTGTCAGCTGTGCGGGACAAAGGGATGCCGACACTCGTCATTGCGGTGCTCAAGGATCTTCCAGACCTGGGCGCGCAGATGTACCAGGCTGGGGCCGCGGACGTTGTACATTGGCCGGCCGACCTGAAAGAGATCGCGCTGAGGTTGCGACACCATCTTGGTCATAAGTGGGATCCATCCCGGACAATTGATTTGTCTGCCGATTGGGAGGCCGAGTCTTATGTGGCGGACCTTGCGGATTTGACGACGGCTGAAGCTCAGATTGTCCGGATCCTGATGGCGAAGGACGGTCGTATCGTGACGCGGGATGAGTTGAGCTTGGCGTTGGACGCGCGTCCCTGGCGACATGGCGATCGAAAATTTGATGTCCACATGGCGAAGATTCGCAAGAAACTGCTTGCGGCATTTGGGTCAAACCTGACGGTTGCAACCATTCGGTCGCGTGGATATCGGCTGTCGACCAACGGTTCCAACCTGTTCTCTTCCGTGGATGACTGATCCAAACTTTCGGCAGATCGACCAACTACCTGTGATTGCAGCCAGGCTGACGTGGGGTCGTCAAAACGCGCTTTGCCCCGTTCTTTAACCTGAAGGGAAGATTTGTAAACGCGGCCGGTGGATAAGTGCCCCCAGATTTCGGGCGAGCGACCATATGGTGGAAGATTGGACTAACGTGCCACAACATGTTGCCCCAAAAATGACATAAATACCGGGAAGTTATGGGGAGAGTTGTCGGATGCCGTCCGCAAAAGTTATGCAGAGACCTGTCCTTGCACACATTGGAGAGAATCCAATAATTAACAATTCTTTCGTTTCCCTTAGCTTAACCAATTACTAACCTGTGATTGTAGCGGGTGGGCTGTTCGCGCGCTGAGAAACAAAAAAAGAAGCAAGGACTATCAGATAATGGATACCCTACTTGAGCAGATATGGAGCGACGCTTTGGAAGAGCGGACCAACCTGAACGGGTCCCCGATTTCGTATCTGTTGACGTCTTTGCTTGCAGCTCCGGTATTGTCTCTGGTTGATACGTCCTCAACCGCACGATCCGAGCCCTTTGTCAGCTATGGCGGGTATGAAATCCTCCCTGGCGCCAGTCTGGCTGACGTGCTTCTGGAAGAAATGGGGATCGAGATCGACGAGACGACCGTGGTGTTGGTTGAACGCATTAGCAGCCCCGGTGAGACCCGTGGATCAACAGAAGAGCTGGGGCGTACCGTTGGCCGTATCCTGCTTGAGCTTTCGATGATGGATTCAGGGGCCAAAGCGCCTGCTGACCTTCCGAAACCCCTGATTTCTGCGACATCAACGGCGCGCGCGCTACAGCAAACCCCCAGCAACTGACGTAATTGTTTCAAGAGAATCGACTTCTGTAATATTTAGTAAGATCAGAGTGTTATAATCTGATCTGCTACTGATACTTGTTGCGCTTTGGCAACTGTTGCGTGTGAAGCGACCAAATTTTCTCTCATTATCCACTTATTAAAAATCGTTAAACGGGCGTTAACCGGGTCTCTGTAATGTCTGTTGCGAGGCAGAAAAAACATACAGGTGACGAGAATGAGCGTAACCGCGTACAAGCGGACGATCTCGCACACAGAGGCGCCAAGACAGATTGAGCGTCGTATTCTTGTGCAAGTGACGGCCGAACTCGAACAGAAGTTCGAAGATTTTGACAAAAGCGACCGCCGGATTGAGCGGCTGGAGCTTTTGGCGAATGGTCTGCGCCATACTGTCTGGAAAAACCAGATGGTCTGGATGACCTTCAAATCCGATCTCCTTGAAAAGGAGAATGGTTTGCCTGAAACACTGCGCGGTGCGCTGGTGTCTTTGGCATTCTGGGTGGAGAACCACTCGCAAGGTGTCATGTCAGGGGGCAAGAACATCCGCCCGCTGATCGACGTCAACCGGAGCATCATTGATGGGCTTGCTGGTCAAGCCTACAGCGCGGTGGAGTAGTTCGATATGCCACTTAATCTTACCCTAAAACCCAACGAAGTGGTTTTGATCAACGGGTGTGTGATCCGAAATTCAGATCGACGCCAGACCATTCTGATCGAAAGCCAAGGTGATATCGTGCGGCAGCGCGATCTTCTGAACGATTCAGAGGCCCGTACCCCTGTTAAGGAAGTCTATTTCTTCATTCAGACAGCCCTTCTGGACAGTGGCGTCAGAGAGAAGCTTGTGCCGATCATCCAGAAGAAACTGGGGCAGCTTGTTCCTGTTTTTCATGATGAAATGTCTCAGCACATCTTTGAAGCGGCGTCGCATGTGTCGCATGAAGACTTCTACAAGGCGATGCGTGCCCTGCGTCCGCTGATGGACTATGAAGCCAAGCTTTTTGACATGCTCAACAGCCGGCAAGTCGTGACGGCTGCGGAGTAGGGAGCGGGACGATGATCAGTGTATCGGGACTTGGTGGGCAAATTGCGTTGCGCGTTGTGGATGCAACGCGGGACCGCCAGATGGAGCTGTTGCGCAGTGATGCACAGAACCAGCGTGGTGAAGAAGCCTTCCGCGAGCGGATTGGCGGCATCACCACGCCCGAAGAACTGATCGCTGATTTCGAAGTCTACAGCTTCGTCATGCGGGCTTTTGATCTTGAGGACCAGATATTCGGCAAGGGCATGATCCGGAAAATCCTTGAAAGCGATCCGGAAGAACCATCGTCCTTGCTGAACCGGCTGACGGATATTCGGTTCCGAGAGATGCACCTGGCCCTGGGTTTCACCACAACAGAGGGTCCGCAAACGCCTGATTTCACGACAGAAGAATTCACCGAGGACATCGTTAACCGCTTCTATAACCGGCAATTTATTTCCGGATATGAGGCAGAGAACGTGGCCGTGGGCCGCGTTCTGGAGTTTCGGGATGCAGCCGAAGATCTTGAGAACTGGTTCCAGGTTCTGCGGAACCCTGAATTGACGCAATTTTTCCAGATTGCCCTTGGGTTGCCGTCGGCCTTGTCGGGTCTGGATGTCGAAGTTCAGCAACGCCGCATGTCAGAGAAGTTCGATCTAGAAACACTGTCCGATCCGGCAGTGCGTGAAGACCTAGTCTCCCGGTTCATCGCGCTGTCCGAGGTCCAGAACCCGCAACAGGCGCTGGCATCAAGTGCTGCGCTGAATATCCTGAGTTCTGCAAGTTTCGGCGCCCAGTTCGTGCCGATTGCATTGAACGTGCCCTCGGTCACATTTTCAGCGGCATCGCTGTACCGCTGACCTGGGGTCAGGACCCATTAATCCTGCGTCACTGGCGTCAAAACCGCGAAAGTTCAGTGGTTTGAGACATGCAGCGACTAACGGGTTAATTGCAAATGGCTCAAGCCTCTGAAATGAAGCGGTTTTGTCGTCCGTAGGATTTGACGGATTTTCCCCGTGAGCTTCGTTGCATCTGCTTGAAATTCAACAAGAGTTCCTGCGCAGCCGCGCCTCGTCACGAGAAAAATCTGTCAAACCAGTGGTGCAGGATTAATGGGTCCTGACCCTAATCTTCAAGCAGATCCTCATCTTCCAGAGGCAGTTCAACCGTGCCATCTGCAAGCAGCCGCAGTGCGGCCTCGACCAATTCGGATTGTGCTTGTCTGACGTCCTTTGACCGGACCGGTCCCATCTGATCCATCTCTTCCTGCAACATGTCGCGGGAACGGGAGGGGAGGGAGCCGAGGAAATGCTCCCGCACTTCCTTTTTTGCGCCTCTCAATGCGAGCGGCAGGGTCGTACCGCCGACTTCGCGCATAATCTTGGCAAGCATGTTTTCCTTGAACTTCATCAGATCATCAAAGACGAACATCTTCTGCTTGATTGCCCCGAACCGTTCCGGATCGCGTTGTTCCAGATCGCGGGAAATGCTGCTGAACAGATCCTCATCCAACTTGTTGAAGATCGAAACCAACTGCCCTTCAACGCGCCCTTCGGACCCACGTCCGACTTTACCAAGGACATCGTCCCGCAGGGAGTTTTCGATGTTGTTGATCGCGTCTGTTGGCAGGCTGTCAATCTCCATCACCCGCGCCACAACTTCGGCTGCACGTTCAGGACCCAAGAGCGGGAGCACCTTTGCGGCTGCGTCGGAACTGATGCGCGTGAGGATCACCGCGACAGTCTGATTACGTTCCTTGCGCAGGATTTCAGTCAGTTGCTTTTCATCCAGTTTCGAGACGTCGTCCCAGACGTTGTCGGTGGTATGACCGTCAATCTCCGCAAGGATCTCTGTCACCCGTTCCTCTGGCAGGAACTTCTGGAGCAGCCCCTTCGCGGCTTCGATGTTACCGATAACGCCGCTGGGTGAATTCACCTTGATGTCGAATTCTTCCATGATGTCTTCAACAACCTTGGCGTCGATTTCGCCCATGGTGGTGATGGCAGAGGTGATTTTGCGAATTTCCGCAACGTCCAACTGCTGCATCAACGCACCGCCGCGCTCTTCTCCGATACACAGAAACAGGATCGCTGACTTCTGCGCCCCGGTCAGGCGGCGGTTCTTCTTGAAGGGAACGAATTGGTTCATGGATTGCGGTGTGATCTGCCTGTTGGTCTATGGTAGCAAGGATAGATGGTTTTACGTTGTGTTAATATAAGAATATCGCCATTTTGATCTTTATCCCGAAAGATAGGATTGAATGAGCGACCCGGCCAGCATGTACCAGCCGTCGATCAACACAAAGAAGATCACCTTGAAGGGCAAAGACACCAGAACAGGCGGCAACATCATCATACCGGCGCTCATCAAAACGGATGCGACGATCAGATCGATCGCAACAAAGGGCAGGTAGATCAGGAACCCGATCGTGAAAGCCCGGCGAAGTTCGGAAATCATGAAAGCAGGCACCAGCACGCGCCAGCTGGGTTCGGCATCCACATCGGCCGGGGCTGCATCGGTTTCTGCGGCTATGTCCTGAAACAATTGCAGGTCCTTGTCGCGTGTGTTGACCAACATGAACGTCCGGAAAGGCTCCGAGATTGCCGTGACGGCCTGCTCTTCGGTGATGGAATTGTCCATCAACGGTTTCACGCCAGAATCCCACGCATCCTCAAACACCGGCTGCATGACAAAAAACGTCATGAAGATCGCCATCGCGTTGAGCACGATGTTGGGCGGCGTCTGGTTCAGGCCCAATGCAAGGCGGAGCATGGAAAAGACGATGACAAAGCGGGTGAAGCTGGTCATCACCACAAGCAATCCCGGTGCCACACCAAGCAGTGTGATGATCGCAAAAAGCTGGATCAGGCGGCTGGAGAGAGTCGCGCTTTGGTCGCTTCCGGGTTCTACATCGCCAAACTGGGTGGACAGATCCCGGATCAGCCCGCCGACATCCAGGTCCTGCGCTGCGCCGGGTTGTGCGATCAGCACCAACACCCCTGCAAGGGCAGGCAGCCATACCGCAAACCGGAAGGGGGGACGGCGCAGCATTCTGGTTCAGCTTTCGGAGACGAAGTCTTTGATGATTTCGCGCAGGGCAACGCCCAGCATGTCTTCCTGAACGCGCACAAGATCGCCACGGGCGACGGTACGGTCGTTGATCATAATCTCAACCGGTTCGCCCACGCGACGGTCCAGCTCAATCACCGAACCTTTGGTCAGGTTCAGCAGTTCAGAGATCTGCATCCGGCTTGTACCCAGCACCACGCGCACATTGAGTTTGACGCCAAAGATCGCATCCATGCTCTTTGCGTCGGTGTCGGCTGCTGCCTTTTGCTTTGGATCTTTCGGCACAGGCTCGCTGCCTGCTGGGATCATCTGTTCCTGATCAGCGTCCGCGACGTCATGTTCTGGTTCGTCCATCTATTTCGCCTCACTGTGGGTTTCGTTCAAAGCGTCAGCCGCATCCCGGAGGGCTGCGAAAATGGCATCGCAGGCGGCTTCAAGGTTGTACTCAAGGCGCCCGCCATCCCATGCGACCTCCACGGCGCCGCGAACCATGCTGGTGTCGCTGACGATGTTGATGTCGACGCCGCGCGCATCCTCGTAAAGCCAATCGACTTTCTCCCGTGCCAGAACGTCTGTGACCTCAGGACTGGCGCGCACGGTAAGAACCTGTGCGCTGCGCGTGCGTTCGATGCTCTGGCGGATGGTCTCAACCGCCAGATCGGGGCCGTAGCGGTCCAGCAGTTCGGGGATCAGACGCTCCGAGATGCCAAGGAACATCTCAATGATGTCGCGTTCCATCTGGGCGCGGGTGTGTGTTTCCTTGCTCAGCAGGATTTTCAGCTGTTCCTGAATGGCGGCGCGTTCTTGGGATGCGCTTGCCGCGAGGGTTTGCTGAAAGGCGGCTTCGGCCTCCCGGCGCCCTTCGGCTTTGCCGATCTCCACTCCTTCGCGGCGGGCTTCTTCGATCAACAGCTGGAGTTCAATATCCGAGCGTGCAGAGGGGGTATCGGCGTGACTGACAAGGCCGTTCATCTCTGCGTCGAAATTGCGTTGAAACAGATCGGTCATGCTTCGGCCTCAACCCGCAACCATGACCGCAGGACGCGCAGAACTTCGTCCGGCTTGTCATCTGCAAGTTTTTGGATGTTGTCGATCTTGCGCTTGTGAAGATTGCCGCGAATGCCCTGCTTCTGGATGTATTCAACTTCTTCCGCCTCGAACATCGGGGGCTGGTTCGGAGCAAACGTGCTTGCGGGGACGGGGGCAGGCATGGGGTTCGGTTGCTGGCCCAATGGTTGCGGGATGGCAGATGGTGTTTCGCCATCGGGCAGGGCCGGTACGGGTGCTTCATCGTCCTGCGCGATGGCGGCAGGTTCGCTCAAACGCTTCAGCAGGGGGCGCACGCCCAGGATCATCACCAGACCAACAATCAGCAGCGCCAGCAGGCCACGGATGATGGGCACGGCGCTTTCCGCCAGCCGGTCTGTCATGCTCTGTTCAATCGGGCTGCCCAGATCCATGGAGTAATCCATGAACCGCATGCTATCGACAGAGATGGTATCACCGCGTGCTTCCTGAAAGCCCACCGCGGATTTCACCAGTTCAGCAAGTCGATCCATTTCCTCTGGTGTGCGCTCTGAATAGTTCACGGCGGTGTCTTCGACGGCGTATATCCCGTTCACCAGGACGGCGACGGTCATGCGGCGCACTTCACCGGCTTCGCGGACAATCTCCCGGCGGGTGTTGCCGATCTCATACTGGACGATTTCATCCGCTTCACTGCGGTTTGACGTTGATCCACCTTCCGGATCAGCAAGTGCTGCGGGAATGTTGTTCTCGACGCCCACATTGCCTTGTTCACCTGTGTCGGTCTGATCCTCGGTCTTGGTTTCGGTGGAGCGGACAACCTGCTGATCGGGGTTATAGGACTGCTCAACAATCACTTCGCGCTGTGTGGTCAGTTCGACGTTCACGTGTACCCGCGCGTTGCCCGCCCCGACGCGGGCGGTCAGGATATTCTCGATCTCGCGGGAGAGGCGGTCTTCGATTGCGGATTTGGCGGTCTGCATGTTGCCCTGACCCGGCCCGCCGGGGTCTTCTGACAGGATCGTTTCACCGCTGGCGGACAAGACGGTCACACGGGTCAGGTCCAGCTCAGCAACGGCTGAGGCGACCAGATTGCGCACAGCAATCGCTTCCTTGCGGCTGACGGCGCGACCGGCCTGTGGGCGCAGGATGACGGATGCGCGGGGGGTCGGCGCTTCGCGGGTGAAGGGCTCCCGATCCGGCAGGACCAGATGCACCCGCGCAGAGGCGATCCCGTCCAGTGTCTGGATCGACCGGGCAAGTTCGCCCTCCATGGCCCGGACCCGGTTGATCTTTTGCAGGAAGGAATTCATCGCCATCCCACCTTGCTGGTCAAACAGCTCCCAACCCGGATCGCCATCAATGGGCATTCCGGTTTCTGCCAGAACCATGCGCGCGCGCGCCTTGTCGGATTGCGGGACAGAAATGGTGGTGCCGTCCGGGCCCACCTGAACGTTGAACCCGGCAGAGGTCAGCGCGGCTTCAATCGAGGAAGCGGAGGAGACGGAGAGGTTGGAATAGATCGGCGCATAGTCCGGGCGCGTCACCGCGCCAATCCCCAGCAGCATCGCCAGAAGCACCCCAAATGTCGTGCCGCCAAGGATAAGTAACCTTTGCCGCCCAAGATTCTTGAAGTTCTCAAACAGTTCTTGCACCATGTTCTCCGATATTTGACTCAATACATCACATTCGGAAGAAGAAACGCAAGTATTGATCAAAACTAATCTTGTGTTTTCTTACTTTTTTGCGGATTATTCTTAAGTGATCACCTCGGAAGAGATATGGCCAAGAAACCCAAAGAGAATCCAAAGCCCAAGAAGGACGACGGCGGCGACGCGGAGAAGAAATCCGGCGGTTCCCGCAAGATGATCCTGATGGCAGTTGGCCTGTGCATCGCTTCCCTTGGCGGCGGCTTTTTTCTGGCGCGTATGGCTTACGTCGAAGACAGCGAAGCGTTCGAGGTCGAATACAAGGACGGTGAAGAGCAGACGGAGAAGATGGCCGATGACGGCCACGGCGATGACCACGGTGGCAAGGGCAAGGGCAAGGACGATTACGCCGATGATGGCCATGGCGGCGGGGATGACCACGCCAAGGCGGACAAGGATGATGGTCACGGCAAAAAGGACGACAAGGCCAAGGGCAAGAATGATGGTGAGAAAGGGTTGATGGAGTTCGGCGACCTGATCACCAATGTTGACGGTTTTGACAGTTTCGGCAGGCCGGTCAAATCCTTCCTCAAGGTGAACATCGTCATGGCCTACCGGACCGAACCCGGCGCAAGTGAGCTGATTGAGCAGCGCGAGCCATTTATGCGGGATCTGTTCAATGCCTATCTGCGCGGTTTGACGGCATCTGATGTGCAGGGGATGGCGGGTATCCTTTACATCAAGGCGGAACTGCTGAAACGCGCACGCGCTGCGGTCGGGAATGACCTGCCGCAGGAGATCCTGATCAAAGAACTGATTTTGCAATAGGGATTGATGTTGTGAACAAGCGCCTCTCTGCTCAGAGTATCAGTCCCGAAAACGTCAGTTTGATTGATGAGATTATTCGGCTGTCGGATTTCACTTTTGATCGCCTGCCGATGCTCGACATCATCGGAGAGCGGTTGGTGGCCAACATGTCTGTGATGCTGCCTGACATGACCTACGCGGTATGTGAAGCCACGTTTCAGCAGTTGGATTACCTCCCAATGGCGCAGGTGATCGAGGGGCTTCCCTCTCCGGCAGTTCTGGCTGTGGCGACAGGTCATCCCTTTGATGGGGAAATCCTGCTGGTCATCGACAGGCCGTTGGTCGTCACCGTGATGGAATTGATGTTGGGTGGGAAAGCCAATCAGCTGACCATTGAAGAGGCCGATGAATTCACGTCCATCGAGCTTCGGTTCGGCCAGCGTCTGGCGGAGGCGGCCTTGTTCGAATTGCAGCGCAGCCTGTCTGTCGTTGGCTCCGCCGAACTGGAACTGGACAGGGTAGAGACGGATCCCGATGCCGCAAGTGTCGCCAACAGCAACAGTCTTTGTGCGCGGATGCGGTTCTCCGTCGCGATTGCAGGGCAGACCTGCGCGTTGGAAGTGGTCATTCCTTACGATGCGCTGGAACCGATCCGCCCGCACCTGGGCAAGATCTACTTCGGGGACCGGGGCGAAGGGTCCAATGGGTGGAAGGATCTGCTCACTGATCAGATCGAAATGGCCCACATGGATCTTGAGGTGGTGCTGAATGAGATCGAAGTGCCGATCCAGACCATCATGGGCTGGTCGGTCGGTGACATCGTGGATCTGTGCATCGAAGAGGGTGCGGATGCCACGGTGATGGGCGCGGACAAGCCGATGTTCAAAGCGGCCTTGGGCAAACGCACGAACGGCTATGTGGCCATTCAGATAACGGAAAAACTACAGGACCTGGAGGTGGGTGAAGATGCTGACAACACTGATTGATGTCGTGATTATTGTGCTGCTGATCGGCAGCATAGGCTATGGCTACACGGTCTCCCGCAAGGTTCGCTACCTGATGAACGCTTTGCAGGACATGGAAACACTTGTGGTTCAGTTCTCCAGCGCGGTGGAGAAGTCAGAGCATTCGGTCTACCAGATGCGCGAAAACATCAAGGTGGCTGAGACCCTGCCGCAGAAGCAGCGTCAGCAGGAGGAAGAACAGGCACCACAGGCGGCGTTTTCCTCGGGGCGTCGTCCGGCGGCGGCAGCGCGGTCTGCGCCGGATCACTTTGCTGAACGGCCCGGTCTTGTGGTGATGCGCGACAAGGAAGATCTGGTGCGCAAGTTCTTTGACAACTCTCCCGCGACATCGAGGGTCTGATCCGTGATCAAATTGCTCAGCAGCAAAGTGATCCTCGGTGGGTTGGCTTTGACCGTCTTCACCAAGGCGGCCATGTCCCTGCCCATCTTGCCGTTGTTCAATGATCCGGAGACACCGCAGGATGCGATGATCGTTCAGGCCGCAGATACAAAGCCCAAGGAAAAGGAAGAAGAGCCCGAAGAGATCCCCCCGCTGGTCGCTGGTCTGCCAGAGATTATCGGGCAATGTGAGGCCCCGGAAGATGTTTTGCGGTCCTTGGTGCGGGAACGTGATCTGGTCTACCAGCAGCAACAGGAACTGGAAGAGCGCAAGGCGGAGATCGCTCTGGCACGTGAACGTCTGGATGTGGAAAGAGCCTCTCTCACCGAACTCTACAGTTCCATTGAGGACATGTTGGCGCGGGTGGAAGCCGCGCAGACGGAAGACCTTGATCGGCTGATTGATTTTTACAGCAATATGAAACCAGCCGACGCGGCGCGGATCATGGACGATCTGGATATTGAGACGACGATCATGATCTTTGGCACGATGAACCCAAGGACAGCGGCACCGATCCTCGCCAAGATTTCACCGGTACGGGCAAGGGCCGTGTCAAAGATCATCTTTGAACGCTCGCAGCTGCCTGGCGATCAGGATCTGGTGGGGATCAAGCTGAAGTAACGTGGATCAATCCAATTCGGTCCGCAGGACGGATCCCTTCGGCGCCTGACGCAGTTTGTTGTTCTTGAGGTCGAAGACGAAGCTGATGATCTCGGCGATAATCTCCCAATGTTCGCCGGGAACGATCTGATCAACCTCCACCAGATCATAGAGCAGCCGTGTGAGCGGCTTGTTCTCAATCACCGGCACCTCATGTTCAAAGGCGATCTCCCGAATGCGGCGGGCCACTTCGTCGACACCTTTGGCGATGCAGACCGGAGCCATGTCCTTCTCCGGGTCATATTTCAGCGCGATGGCATAATGGGAGGGGTTGGTCAGGATCACATCGGCGATCGGCACCACGGCAATGGTGCGTTGCTGGGACAGCTCACGCCGCCGCTGCGCCCGTTTGCCGCGTATCTCGGGGGAGCCTTCGCTTTCCTTTTGTTCATCGCGGATGTCTTTCTGGCTCATCCGAAGTTTTTTGCGCCATTCGAACCGACGCCACAGGATGTCGGCGATTGCGATGGGGACAACAAAGATCGAGGCTGCGATCAGCAATCTGTTGGCGGAGCTTACGAGGTATTCCGGCAGTGCCTCTGGCAGGAAACCCGTAGTCTGCCATATCGCCTCAACAGCGACTTTGGTGAACCAGACGGCTAGCGCGCCGATGGCGAAGACCTTGATGATGCTTTTGACGAACTCGACCACCGAATTGGCGGAGAACAGGCGTTTGAATCCTTCCTTGAGCGAGATTTTGGACAATTTCGGTTTGATCCGCTCGAAGGCGATGACGGTTTCACCCTGAAGCACCGCCCCGATCAGCCCGCCCAGTAAAAGCGCACCGAAGATCGGTGCGATGGCGACGACAGTGCTGATGATGAATTCGTTGATGATCTGGCCCAATCGGGTCAGGCCGGGGTTGCCTGTGGCCACGTTCATTTCACCTGCATGGTCAATCAACGCGGCGAGGGCATTGGCGATCTTGGGCGCTTGCAGGGGCAGAACAAAAGCGACGATGGCCAGCATGCTGATGACGACAACCATCGTGCCGGCTTCCTTGGAAGACGGTGTGTCCCCTTTCTTGCGCGCGTCGGCCAACTTCTTTTCAGTTGGTTCTAGCGTCTTTTCGGTGCTGTCGTTGTCCTCTGCCATGCTCAGAACCTAAACATCATCAGCCATTCCCGCGTCTCCATGATATAGAAATCAAGGCTCGACGGGATGGCAACTGCAAGGATGTATAGGCCCGCTGCAATCAGAAGGGATGCGGCGACAAAGAAGACGGGCAGTTGCGGCATCATTCTGTTCGCCAGACCCATGCCAAGGTTCAGCACAACTCCCATGACAAAGAAGGGGGCTGAAATGGCTGTCCCGATATACAGGCTCTTTGCGCCGGCTTTGATGATCTGCTGTGCCATATCCTCAACCATCAACGGTTGACCGGGGATGAAAAGCTCATAACTCGACAGCAGGGCGCGCAGGATGATGTGGTGTGTGTCTGTGACAAATATCATCGCCACCGCGCTGACCAACATCAAGGTCGCGACCATTGTGGCCCCTTCGAACGCGCCAAAAGACGGGCCGAAGGCATTCGCCAGACCGGACACTTGCCCAACCTGATAGCCTGCGAATTGCAAGGCAGCCAGAAGGATCCGGGCGGTGAGCCCGATCCAGAGGCCGATGGTGGCTTCGGTCCCGACCATCAGCGCAATGGTCAACGGGTCGCCGGGCAATACATCCCGCACAGGCGTGGCGGGCATCAGGGCGGCACAGAGGACTAGGGCGAAGGACAGACGGACACGCACGGGGATCTGCGTCTCCCCAAAGGCGGGCATGAAGATCAGCGCGGTTCCCAGACGGGCAAAGACAACGAAGTAGGAAAAGAACAGGGAGGTGACGTAGGTTTCCAGCGACACCGTCTATTGCCCGACGCTGCCGACAGTGCGCAATGCGACTTTCCGGTGCACTTCGTTGTGGGAAATGACCTGGGTCATCGGGCTGACACGCTCAAGGATGGAGCGGACATAGGGCCGGACCTGTGGTGCCACCAGAATGGCGGGCCATTCATCGACGGCGGAGTATTTCTGGATCTCCTGCCGCACCGCGAGGACAAAATCCTGCACGCGGGAGGGCTGCATCAAGAACGTCTCTTCCCCGTTGTTGGTGCTGATTGTGCTGGTCAGTTCGCGATCCCAATCCGCGCCAAGTGTGATCACGGGAACAAAACCCTTTTCATCGACGAGCGACTGGCAAATCTGTTTGGACAGCTTGCCACGGGCGTGTTCGATCACGGCACGAATGTTCTTGGTGGTGGCAGTGGCTTCGGCGACGGCTTCCACGATCTTGGGCAGGTTGCGGATGGAAACACGTTCAGACAGCAACGACTGCAACACGTGTTGCAGCATCACGGCCGGGCTGTTGGTCGCGCTGTCGGAGAGCAGCTTCTGGTAGTCTTTATCCATACCTTCGATCAGCTCCTGCGTTGCCGAGTAGGTCAGGATTTCCGGCATGTGCTCCTTGATCACTTCGGTCAGGTGCGTGGTGACCACGCTTTCAGGATCGACAACGGTCATGCCCATCAGTTCTGCTTCTGACGCGCGGGCTTCATCCACCCAGATTGCATCGAGGCCAAAGGTGGGTTCCTTGGTGCGCTTGCCGTGCAGGTCCAGCTCTTCTCCGGTGGGGTTGATGACCATGGACATCATAGGCTGCACTTCGCCGCGCGCAACTTCGACACCCTGCAGAATGATCGCGTAGGAATTCGTTGGCAGTGCGCCATCGTCCTTGATCCGCACCGGGGGCAGAACAAATCCGTAGTCCTTGATGAACAGCGACCGCAGGCTTTTGACCTTGCCCGGCAGTGCCGCGTTGACGGAGTTGATCATCGGGACCAGACCCGCGCCCATATCAAGGCGCACATCATCCACACGCAGCATTTCCGAGATCGGGTCTTCGACCTCCTTGCCGGCGTTAACCTCCTCAACCTCAGCGGCATGTTGCATCGCTTCGCGTGCGGCAAGCTGCCGTTGCATTAGGTTGCCAAAGATCGCCGTCCCGATGGACAGGGGCATAAAGATCAGCAACGGAAAGCCGGGCAGCATACCCATGCAGAAGGTCAATCCTGCCGCCATATAGAGCGCCTTGGGGAAGTTGCTGAGCTGCCCAAGGACCGCTTCGTTCGTGGCGCCCTTTGTGCCGCCTTTTGTCACCAGCAGGCCGGCGGAGAGGGAGACGATCAGAGCCGGGATCTGCGTGACCAGACCATCGCCGATTGTCAGGACTGTGTAATTGTTCGCGGCTTGGCCAATGCTCAAACCGTGGCTGATCATGCCGATCATGATGCCGCCAAAGACGTTGATCAGGGTGATGATCAGCCCCGCAACCGCATCGCCCCGCACGAATTTCGATGCACCATCCATCGCGCCAAAGAAGGAGCTTTCCTCCTCCAGCGTCTTGCGGCGGTGTTTGGCTTCCTCGTCATTGATCACGCCCGCAGCGAGGTCCGCATCAATCGCCATCTGTTTGCCCGGCATCGCATCAAGTGAGAACCGCGCCGCAACCTCGGCAATCCGGGTGGAGCCCTTGGTGATCACGATGAAGTTGATGATCACAAGGATGGCAAAGACGATGATTCCGATGATGAAATCACCGCCCACCATGAATTGCGAAAACCCTTCGATCACATCGCCCGCCGCACCGGGTCCGGTATGGCCTTCCGACAGGATCAGTCTGGTTGATGCGACGTTCAGGGCGAGCCTCAACATCGTTACAACCAGCAACAGCGTGGGGAAGGAGTTGAACTCCAACGGCGCCCCGATCCAAAGTGCCACCATCAGGATCAGCACGGCGAGCGACAGGGAGATCGCAAACCCGATGTCCAGAAAAAACGATGGCAGTGGCAAGAACAGCACCGACAGGATCAGCATCACAGCAATCGCAAACCCGATGTCGCGGTTGTTGTGGCCTAACTTGGCAAAACCGACAATCGGACGGCTGCGAAGGTTGGTGTCAGGGCTGCTCATGGATCAATTGTTTTCTGCGTTCTGGGGCAGGAAGGGCTGCAACGGCGCATTGGAGTAGATCGAAATCTGGTTAAAACGGCGGCCTTGCGCGGCGCCGGTCATATCGGCGCTCCATCCGATGATGGGGGCAGGTCTGCTGGACCCATGCGCAGGGGCAGATGCCTTTCGCGGGTCAATTGCAGCCGGAGCGATGCCATTTGCCATTATCGCGTTGGCGACCTGCTGATTGCGGGTCAGCTTGGTCAGGTAGATTTCCTTGAACTTGGGGCTTGAGGAATGATAGCGGCCTGCGGCCTCCCACCAATCACCTGTTTCGCGGTAGAGCCTGCGCAGAAACCGCGCGGCATAATCGGCGTTTGCCATCGGGTCTGTCGCCTGTTCGAGCGACGCAAACTCCTGCGCATGCCATTTCTGGTTTACCTGCATGCAGCCCACATCAATGGAACTGATCCCTTGCGCCTGTTTGCCGCGCACCCAGTTTTCCAGCGCGACCTTGCTGCGGAAGAACGCGCCGTTGCCGTGGTAGTTGCCGGTCCACGGCCAGATGGTCAGCGCGCCATCCACTTGCCGCCCGGCTTCCTGCACCCCGATGGCCAGCAGCAGGTTGTTGGGGATGTTGTAGCGGGCTTGCGCGGCCAGGATCGCGGTTACGCAGTCCGTTTGCGAGATTGGGACATTCCGCCTTTCGGGGCGTTCGGGTGTATCCTGTGCCGGGGCAGGTCGGGTCGAAAGACTGTAGAACCCTTTCCATGACACCGGTTCAGTTGCGTCGGCAGGCGCATACATAACCCACGACCCAACCGCCAAGGCGCCCGCGATCCAGAAGATCTTGGGATCCATGTCAGACCCCTCCGCTGACGATCAGATCGAAGACCCGGTCAGAGAGGCGCACAAGCGTTGAGAAAACAAACGGGAGAGAGATCGCGAGCGTCAGGAAAATCGCCGCAATCTTCGGAACGAAAGTGAGGGTCATTTCCTGAATTTGAGTGAGCGCCTGAAAGAACGCGATCACAAGACCAACACCAAGCGCGACGATCAAGACCGGCCCGGAACCAATCAGGACTGCCATGATGGTTTGGCGAATGATCTCATATGTTGTAATCTCGTCCACGGGCGACCCTTGTTCAAATTCGGCGTCAGATCGGCATCCGCATCACTTCCTGATAGGCATCGACCATCTTGTCACGCAGGGCGACAGCCACCTGAACAGTGCTTTCCATGGCCATGGTTGCCTCAACCACCTGTTGCAGCCCGGCCTGCCCATTCAAGGCGGCGATCGCGGTGCTGTCTCCTGTGCGCACGGTGTCCACAGCCTGTGCTGCGGCATCCGACACCATTTTTGAGAAGTCTTCGGTCTGCTCCTTGGGCGGGAGGCTCTCTGCGGTGTTTGAACGCGCTGACTTGGCATAGGCGCTTTCAATGTAGGTTGAGCGGATTGTTGAAAAATCTGTCATGTCTTCTTCCTCAGCTCAGCAGATCGACCAGAAGACGTCGCATGGAGCGGGCGTTTTCCATCATCGACAGATTGGCCTCATAGCTCCGCGCGGCTTCGCGCATGTTGCTCATCTCGATCAGGGGGTTCACGTTTGGCAGCTTGATGTAGCCGTCTGCGTCTGCGGATGGGTGCGAGGGATCAAAGCGCAGCACAAAGCTGGATTTGTCAGTCTCGATCTCGCCAAGCTGGACGATCGCGGCACCTGTGCTGGGGTCTACGCCATTTTCGAAATTGATAATCTTGCGCTGATACGGGTCACCACCGGGTTTGCTGGACGTCGAATTGGCGTTGGCCACGTTTTCAGACACCACACGCAGGCGTTCACCCTGCGCGCGCATGCCGCTGGCGGCTGTTTTTGATATCAAGCTGAGTGGATCCATGTCGCCCTCCTATCCGGCACGTTGTTATCTGCGTCCAGCCACGGCGCCGATCATCTCATACGCCTTGCGGTAGAGCCCGGCGGCGATCCGGAACTGACCGGCGGCGCTGCTGGCTTCCATCAATTGTTCTTCAAGAACGACGTTGTTGCCGGTCAGGTCTTCGGACCAGCTGACCTTGGCTTCCTGCGTTTTTGCTTCCTGAAGAGAGCCGGAGGCCTTGGCGTTGTTGAGGTAGCTGGCAAAGCTCTCCACCTCTTTCGCGCGGTAGCCGGCGACGTCTGAGTTGGCGATGTTCTCTGACACGGCCTTTTGTCGGCTGGCGAGCCACTGAAGCCGTTTTGGCGCAAGATCAAAAAGTGATGTTGGTTCTGTGTTCATAATGGACTCGTGTTTTGTTCTTGCCTTATATCAAGTATAAAATGGTTAGTGAAGGATTAAAAAATCATGTATATCTATTCTAACCTTCAAGAACAGATGTATTCAGCACGCAGCACGCGGGTTGTCGGCAGTGTGAAGTCCATTGTTGGTCTCAACCTGACCGTCGGCGGGTTGGAGACGCTGGCAGGCATAGGCAGCCGGTGCGAAGTGCAGAGCCGGAAAGGCGCGGTTGCCGGAGAGGTCGTGGGACTGCAAGGCCATGATCTATGTATTTTGCCCTTCGGGGAATGGGATGGCGTTGCGGTAGGGGATGAGGTGGAGCTGATCTTCTTTGACGACCTGATCCATCCCGATGACAGCTGGATCGGTACAGTGATTGATGGATTGGGGCGGCCGCTGTCCAAATATCGTTCCGCCCCGCGTGCGCATCGGCGGAAGTCTTTCAAGCCCCAGCCGCCGCGTGCCTTTGATCGCAAACCGGTCGGAAGGCGTCTGGAAACGCAGATCAAATGTATCGATCTGTTTACGCCGCTGTGTCAGGGCCAGCGCATGGGGGTATTCGCGGGATCCGGGGTCGGTAAATCGACGATGATGGCCATGCTCGCCCGCAATACGGATGCGGATCTGATTGTCATTGGGCTGATCGGTGAACGCGGCCGCGAAGTGCAGCAGTTCATTCAGGAAGATCTGGGCGAAGAAGGGATGGCGCGCGCGGTTGTCGTCGTGTCGACGGGGGATGAAGCGCCGCTCATGCGCAAGCAGGCGGCGCTGACAACCACGGCTATTGCCGAGCATTTTCGCAAGAAGGGCAAACAGGTGCTCGTTCTTCTGGACAGTGTGACCCGCTTTGCCATGGCGCAGCGGGAAATTGGTCTGGCGCGCGGGGAGCCGCCGACGCTGCGTGGCTATCCGCCCTCCGTCTTTTCAGAATTGCCGCATCTGTTGGAGCGCGCGGGGCCGGGGCCGGAAGGTGAGGGGGATATTACCGGCCTCTATACCGTGCTTGTCGATGGGGATGATATGAATGAGCCGATTGCAGATGCCGTGCGCGGAATTGTGGATGGGCATATGGTGCTGGACCGTCGCATCGCGGAGCAGGGCCGATTTCCGGCGATTGATCTGCAACGATCGCTGTCGCGGATGCTGCCGGATTGTCATTCCCCAGAGGAGTTCGCGATTATCAAGACCGCCCGAAAGGCCTTTGGCCGCTATACAGACATGGAAGACCTGATCCGGCTGGGCGCGTACAAGCCCGGATCTGACGCGGAAACGGATGAAGCCATCGAGTTTTTCAAGGCATCCAGCCCCTTCCTGTCGCAACGGCGCGGGGAAATGTGCCCGACAAGCGAAAGCTTTGCGGAGATGTACCGGATGATCCTGGAAGCGGGGATTGAAGACCCCCTGCGTGTGTTCTTTGAAAAGGAAGAGGCCGTGCCGGAGCTGGAGCAAGCCGCGCGGTAAAAGACTGCGTGTTTTGGAGGGACAGTCAGTGTATCGCCCAATCCTGGGATTGGGCGATACGTGTTTTCAACTCAACGTCGTCCGACTTAACGGAACAGGCTCAAGATGTTCTGAGGTGACTGGTTTGCAATCGACAGCGACTGAGTCGCCAGCTGCTGTTGTACCTGGTAGGCCTGCAAACGTGCTGCTTCTTCTTCCATGTCCGCGTCCACAAGGGAGCTGACGCCGGAATCCAGCGTGTCGGTCAGGCTGTCAAGGAACTGCATCTGCCCTTCCAGCGTCTTTTCCGTCACACCAAGGGATGTTGCCGCGTTGATCGCATTGCCCAATTCGGCTTCTGCAACAGCAAGCTTGGCACCCATGGTTGTGCCGGTATCAGTCACATCAATGGCCACAAGCGCATCGTGGATGGCCTGAAGGTCAACAGACTGGAACGAGATGGAGGTCGTTGCGAATGTACCGCCGGAACGGGTGATACCCGTGGTCACGGTTGTTGTCGCAGCGGGGCCGCCAACAAGGTCGTTGCCGTTGAAGGTGGACTGATCGATCACACCCTGGATCTGGCTTGCCAGACCCACAAGTTCGGCCTGAACGTCAGCGCGGTCGATGCCTTCGGTCTGCGCAAATGCAACCCGTTCGATGAACTGGCCGGTCAGGTCTGTGACGGTTTCAGCACCAAGACGGGCAGTGGAGACAGAGTTCTTCGTCGCTGTCATGCCTTCGTTGATGGCTTTGTACATGCCACTATCGCTTGCCATCGTTTCAGACAGGGCGAAGTAGGCGGCGTTTTCCTTACCGGAACGAATGGCCAGACCTGTGGAGACACGGTCCTGAGTTTCATTGAGCCCGCGGTTCACCATCTTCAGGGTGGAAAGGGCATTCATTGCGGAGGTATTGTTGAGAATGGATGACATTTAATGTTCTCCTGTTTTCTCATGAAGTTCAGTCTTCTGACTGAGGTGCTGGTTCGACCCAGCATGAGAGAGATAGTCGCCAGAGTTAAGGCGCGGTTAATGAAACGGGCATTTATCGCATTCTGCGGATTAGAATTCCCGGTCTATCTTCATTTCCGGTCCCTGATTGACAGAGACCTTCTCTCCTGTCTTTGCGTATACGCCACCTAAACCGTTGCGGTTAAGGATTTTTTCGTGTTCTCGCAGAATCGTCTTAACGGTAATGGCCATGCGTGACAGTAATGCACCATTTTCTTCGATGCTTTCCTTGAGATTGGCCATATGTGTGCGCAAATCCCGCTGTTTGGCGGCGGCATGATCCAGGAAAGGCTCAATCAGCGGGGTGTGCAGTTCCAGCCATTTGAGGCTTTTTGATTTGTCGTCAAACAGGTTGGTGATGGTTTTCAGCTCCCCTTTCTTGATCGCGGCGATTTCCTGACGCAGGATTTCGATGGTTTCGCCAATCTTGACCACATAGGTGTCGAGGTTCGCCTCGTCCTCTGCTGTCAGGACAAGGGGGGCAGGGGTCCCGTCTACAGCCGGAAGGGGCTGGCGTTCACCGAAGCGGAACTTCTTGGGCGCGATCATGTCATCGTCTCTCCGCTGTTCTTCATGTCTTGTCGGATGCGGTGTCGGTGTAGGCGCCAATCATCTGGCTGACACTGCCGGACAGCCCAACGCCCCCTTGCTCCACCAGATGTTTCGCGACGGCCTCCGACATGAACGATCGCCACATCTCTGCCTGATGTTCATCCCCGAAGGCGGTGGCCCCTGCGGTTTTCATCATCTCATCGACGAATTGCCCCAGAAACACAGCTTCAAACTCCTTTGAGGCTTCGGCAGATTTGCTATCCTCAGTTGCGGCTCTGGTTTGCTGCAAGAGAGCCGCGACGTTTGGTGGTGTGTTTTGAACGTTCTGCATCAGATAATCTCCAGATCTGCATGGAGCGCGCCAACCGCCTTGATTGCCTGAAGGATGGAAATCGTCTGGCGTGCGCCCACGCCGATGGCGTTCAGCCCATTCACCAGTTCTTGCAGGCTGACGTCACCGTTGAGGATGGTGAACTTTTGTTCTTCGTCGCTGATGTCGATCTCTGTCTCCGGCACGACGACGGTGTTCCCGCCGATCTGGATCGGGGCACCGGTGATGACACCCGTTGAACCACCGATACTGACCGGACCGGGTTGGCTGACCCGATAGTTTTCCTGAATGCGCACGGTCAACCCGCCCTGGCTGATGGCGACCTGAGCGATGCGTACATTTGCGCCCATTACGATGGTGCCGGTCTTTTCATCCACGACCACGCGGGCGATGGCGTCGGGCTGCACTGTCAGGTTCTCGACCGCTGCCATGGTGGCAGGAACATCGCTTTTGTCGCCAATCCAGAGTTCGACCGTGCCGGGATCCAGCACTTCAACCGAACTGGCACCAAGTTTGTCCGCGATCACGTCGCGGATGCGGGTGGCGGTGGTGAAATCGGGATCCCGAAGGGCAATGCGCACGCTGTTGAGCTGGACAAGGTTGAAATCAACCTCACGCTCTACAATCGCGCCGTTTTCAATCTTGGCAATCGTTGGCACGCCTTCGGTCACGCTTGCCGCGTTGCCTTCAACTGCAAAGCCCGATGACACGATGGGCCCCTGCGCAACAGCGAACACCGCACCATCAGCACCGGTCAGCGGACTGACCAGCAGCGTCCCGCCGCGCAGGCTGGTCGCATCCCCCAGCGACGATACAGTGACGTCTATCGGAGAGCCGCGCCGCGCGAAGGGCGGCAGTTTCGCCGTGACCATCACGGCAGCGGTGTTCTTGGTGTTCAGAGAGTTGCCTTCAAGATTGGCCACGCCGAGACGCTCCAGCATGCCACGAATGGATTCTCTGGTGAACGGGCTGGAGTTCAGCTTGTCACCAGTGCCTTGCAGGCCAACAACCAGGCCATAGCCGATCAGGTGGTTTTCACGGACGCCCTCAAATGTGGCGATGTCCTTGATCCGCACATCTGCACTGGCTGTGCCGACCTGCGTCATCAGGACAACAAGGAGGGCTGAAACGCGTATCATCATGGGGCGCATGTCACCGGCATCCATTGTTCCTCAATTTGCAAGTATTACAAAACTGTACTTGTATATCTTTCACATTACATGAATGATACAAGTTCTAATCTACATTTATTATTGATAAGTGCAAATTTAATCCTTAGAACGAAGAATAGAAAAGCGAAGCGAGGCAGAATGATGCGGGTTTTTGTGTTTGAGCCGCGAGAAGAACGTCGGGCCGGCCTGATCGTTGAGCTGCGCAGCAGCGGGATAGAGCCCCAGATGATCACGGAAGATTTCTTCTCATCCGGTCTGGGGGGGCATTCCGAGGCAAAGATCGATACGCGTGCGATCTTGTTGGGCGAATATCCCGAAGTACAACGCCACATTCGCGCCCTGCGCCAAAGGGGCTGCGCCAACCCCCTGATCGTTCTCAAGGACTTCCGGAATGCGCAAGGCACGGCGGAGCTTCTGAACATGGGCGCCGATGATGTGATCGTCAGCCCCATTCGGGGCGCGGAGGTGCACTCACGGGTGAATTCCATCATTCGCAGGCTCTATGGACATGCGGCAGACAGCGTTGTCGTGGGTGAGTTGACCGCTTTCTTTGATGGCAGCGATCCGATCGTGTCAGGCAGCCGCATCAAACTGTCCAAGCGGGAGCATTCGGTATTTCAGCACCTTGCGCTGAACTCGAACAAGGTGATTTCGAAAGACGCAATTTACGACGCGATATATGGCGCAAGTATTGATCAACCCTTCGACAAGGTGATCGACGTCTACATCTGCAAATTGCGCAAGAAGTTCGCCCAAGCGGCGGACAGTGGGTGGCAGTATATCGAAACGGTGCATGGCCGTGGTTACAAGCTTACCACGCCGGAGTAAGTAAACGCGCTAGCGAAGAAACCCCAGAATTGACAGGCCGGACAGACGGGCTGTCACCTGATAGGTCGCTTCGAGCTGACGTTCCATGTTCGTCATCCGGGTAATCGCTTCGTAAGGATCGACGTTCTCATAGTCGGTGATCATGTTCCGCTGGACGAGCGAGAGGTCCCTGAGCTGGGTCTGGGCCTTTTCAACCACCTCCTGATTGAAACCGGTCCGGGCCGAAATCTGCAGCAACCCTTCCTGGCCTTTCGCAAGCGTGTCACTTACCTCAGCCACCCAGGCGCGGTACGTGGCGGTGTCCATGTTTGTCGTGTCTGCCGCAATCAGCATTGTCAGCCCCTTGTAGGTCTGGCGGATTGCTTCATCATTGGCCTGAACGCCGTACTCCAGCTCCTGACCGGCTGCGACCCATGCGGTGATGCGGCGGTTTTCATTGCCGCCCGCATCAAATTCCTTCGTGCCGTTAAAGAATGTCTCTTCATAGTTGCGGGCAGGGGTGCCGGTGTCAGCTGAGTTGAAAACAACGTCCAGTGCCGCGGAAATCGTGCTGACCTCGGCCACGTTCGTGGGGCCGGTGCCGACGATGCTGTTGATGACATCTTCCGGCGACAAACCAGTGTCAGGATTGGCCTGCGTGTACCGTGTGAGCGGACTGACTTCGGACGCAAGCCCGGCGAAGACATGTTCGCCGTTGAAGTTGGTGTTCATTGTCCCGATGAGCTCATCCAAAGCGGCGCGGGCCTGAGTTTGCAACAGCGACGCGCCGGAACCTGCCTGTGACGTGTCAAAGAACGTCGTCTCCACCACCGACTGGATCGTGTCGCGGAGCTTGTCCATTGAGTTGATGGTCAATTGCAGTTTGTTCGCGATCAGCTTGTTCGACTGCATATAGGTCTGCGTGTCTTCTTCGCGAATGCGCAATTTCATCACAGAGGCAGAGCGTGACCCCAATTCCGTGTATATGTCCGCCTTGCGACCTGTCGCGACTTCCTGCCCTGCCTTTTGCAAGGCTTGTGCTGTGCGTTCCACGTTCTGACGGCTGAAGAGGTTAAGCTGAAAGCTGGAGTTTGTGCGGATGGACCAGTTCATGACATCCCTCTCACACCGCTGCGATCAGCGTGTCGATCATCTCTGACACGGCGCTCAGGACACGGGCGTTTGCGGCGTAGCTTTGTTCGATAAGCAGCAATTGCTGCATCTCGTCATCAATGCTGACCCCTTCGGAGTTACGCCGCGCAGCCATCACCAGTTCAGCGGCAGAGGCGGCGGCGTCAAAGCTGCTTTCCGCGCGCGCGCGTGCGGTGGCCTGAGCGGTGACAAATTCAGCAGCGAAATCGGACACAGTGACAAAGGCGGGGATGCCCGTGGCGGGGTCGGCGCCAACGGGTGTGTTCAGCCCGTCGATAAAGGCCGAGATTTGCGCGGGATCAGACGCATTGCCCGGTGCTGCCGCGCCGAGACCGTCGCGAATGCGCCAGACGTCCGCGCCACCCGACAGGGAGATGCTGTCGTTCAAGGCGATACGGCTGGCGATCCCTTCGGTATTGGCTGGATCAAAGGCCATGCCGTTGTCGGTGAACAGGCCCGGCTGACCGGGGGCAAGACTGGCATCCGCATTCTGAAAGCTCTCAATCAATCCGCGTGCGTATTCATCCAACTGGCTGCTGAAACGGGGAATGACATCGCGTTTGAGTTCGGACAGACCCACAAGGCTGCCGTGCTGAAGGCCGCGCACGTTATCCTTGAAAGGCGTGATATCCTGAGCACCTGCCATCAGTGTTCCGTCGGATGGATTGTAGGACACATCCTGTATCAGATCGCCTTCCATCAATGCAGCGCCGCCAATTGTATAGAGGCTGATCGACCCTGCCGAGGAAACAGTGACCCGCATGTCGATGGTGCCGGAAATCTGGTCCAGCAGGCCGTCGATGCGCTCATCCAGCTGTGCTGATTCCAGCGATCCGGCCTGAAAGTTGCGCTGCTGCTGGTTCAGATCCCGCAGGGTATAGAGCGCTTGATTGAGGTCGGCGACCTCATATCGGATCTCCATATCCACTTCGTTGCGGGTGGTGCCCAGCGTCGTTGCGGCACTGCGCACAGATTTTGCCACTTGTTCCGCAGCCAATACGGCACCGGTCTGCGCTCCTGTGGAAGAGGGCATGTTGACCAGCGTTGTCAGGCTGTTCTGAAAGTCTGAGAACTTGTCGGCTGGTGAGATGCCATCGCCGGGCTGACCCAGAAACACGGTATAGCTTTTCAAACCCTCGGTGACAGCCTGGTGGCGGGCCATCTTGCCGTTTTCCAGCCGCGCCAGCTTGGCCAGCGTGTCATCAACCTCCCGGCGGATTTCGCTGACGCGCGCGCCGCCCTGACCGGGACCAGACGTCACCAGTTCCGCCCGCCGCCGGACATATCCCGGCGTCGATGCGTTGGCGACA
>Ga0160419_100132_pt1 | contig 52313 bp, 49 predicted proteins | sample CelAP2metagpilot_2_FD_108196 | JGI IMG/M metagenome (GOLD analysis project Ga0160419, IMG submission 108196) | Phycosphere-associated microbial communities from Cellana algal ponds in Kailua-Kona, Hawaii, USA - Cellana AP2-4-25 metagenome pilot ...
ACAGGGTCTCCCCCACCCGAAAGAGGGGAAATGTGGAAAGGGCCATGCCTTTCTCCCCCCGCGCGACCAAACCCAACCCCGCCAATGTGCTGGCACGCTCCTACATGGGGCAGGGTCTGGTCGAGATGGGCAATATCACCGCCGCGATCAGGGAACTCAAGGCGATCCGCGCCCATGGCGGCACCGGCACCTGGGCCGAGGCGTCTCTGGCCAGGGCCATTGCCAGCGGAGAGACGTTTAACTACTGATTTCAGTCTTTTTTCATCCTTGCCTGTCACAAGGGCCGTGGGGCTTTTGGGGATAGGCTAGATGAACGACATTGTTCCGTTAACGAGTTTTGCGCCGCTGCCTTCCATGGGAGACAGTGGCGCAGGTTCGACGGCCCCGCTGGGGCCTGCGGCCAAGGCGGCCATCATCGTGCGGCTGTTGCTGAACGAAGGGGCGGAGCTGCCGCTGGAAGACCTGCCCGATGCCTTGCAGGTCAAGCTGACCCAACAGATGAGCCGGATGCGCGTGGTGGACCGCGACACGCTGGCGGCGGTGATCTCCGAATTTGTCGACGAAGTGGAGCGGATCGGCCTCTCCTTCCCCGCAGGCATGGCCGGCGCGCTGGACGCGTTGGACGGTGCCATCAGCCCGCAGACCGCCGCGCGGCTGCGCAAGGAAGCGGGCGTGCGGCAGGCGGGCGATCCGTGGAAACGCCTCAAGGAACTGGGAGTGGAGCGGTTGCTGCCGGTGCTGGAGAGCGAAAGCATCGAAGTGGCCGCCGTGATGCTGTCCAAACTGCCGGCGCCTCTGGCGGCGGAACTGCTGGGCAAGCTGCCCGGCCCGCAGGCGCGGCGGATTGCCTATGCGGTCTCCCAAACCTCCGAGGTGACCCCGGATGCGGTGGACCGGATCGGTCTGTCCCTGGCGATGCAGCTGGATGCGCAGCCGCTGCGCGCCTTTGACGAAGGACCCGTGGAACGGGTGGGTGCGATCCTGAATTCCTCGCGCACCATCACCCGTGACGATGTGCTGACCGGGCTGGATGAAACCGATCAGGGCTTTGCCGATGCGGTGCGCAAGGCCATCTTCACCTTCGGCAACATCCCCACCCGCATCGCCCCGCGCGACATCCCGCGCATCCTGCGCGAGGTCGATCAGGCGGTGCTGGTCACCGCCCTTGCCGGGGCGGAGGATGCAGGCTTTGCCGAGGTGATCAGCTTCATTCTGGAAAACATGTCCGGCCGCATGGCCGACCAGCTGCGTGACGAAATGGCGGAGAAAGGCAAGGTCAAAGCCGATGACGTGGAAGAAGCCATGTCGGAGATCGTGACCACCATCCGCGCGATGGAACAATCGGGTGACATCCTGCTGGTGGTGGAGGATGATCCCGAAGACTGACCAGAGGTGCGGTGGGATGAGATCGGGCACCCTGCCCGCCCCGCCTCTTGTTGGCACCGGGTGCGCGCGGTATGTCTTGGGCCCCTGCGTCAAAGCGATGGTTCATGTCACCCCCCGCCCCGCCCCCCTCTTCCTTCGCCCGTCGCGCGGGTCACTACCTGACCAACGGGTTGATCCTGGGCGTGATCCGGCTTGCCCTTGGCCTGCCTTACGGCCTGCGGCTGCGCTTTGTCGGCGGCCTTGTGCAATATGTGCTGGGCCCGCTGGCCGGGTACAAGCGCCGCGCGCTGGACAACCTCGCGCTGATCTGGCCCGAGATGCCCGTCCCCCGGCGGCGCGAGATCGCTGCACATTGCCTGAACAACGTGGGCCGCACGTTTATCGAGAACTATTCCGCCCGCGACTTCCCGGCCCGGATGGCCAAGCTGACCCCGCGCGGACCGGGCGTGGCGGCACTGGAAGAGGCGGCGCAGAATAGCAGGCCCGTGATTCTGGTGACCGGCCATTTCGGCAACTACGAGGCCACGCGCGCCGCATTGGTCGCGCGCGGTTACGACATCGGCGGCCTCTACCGGGATATGAAGAACCCCTATTTCAACGCCCATTACGTGAAAACGATGGAGGCGTTTGGCGGCCCCGTCTTCCCGCAAGGACGGCGCGGCACAGCCGGTTTTGTGCGCCACCTCAAGGACGGCGGGCAGCTGGTGCTGCTGTTTGACCAGCACGTGCAATTTGCCCCGCCACTGGATTTCATCGGGCATCCCGCCCGCACCGCGCTGTCGGCGGCGGAACTTGCCCTGCGCTATGACGCGCTGCTGATCCCGTTTTATGGCATCCGGCAGGCTGATGGGGTCAGTTTCGACATCCTGCTGGAAGCCCCGGTGCCGCCCAGTGATGCGCAGACCATGACACAGGCGCTCAATGACAGCCTGTCCGCGCAGATCACCGCCCATCCCGAACAATGGTTCTGGGTCCATCGGCGGTGGCGCGCCCATGAGCCCTGAGGATCAGGACCCAAGGTCCCCCTGCATCAGACCTCCGCCCCTTCCAAATGGTTTAAAAAACCCCCGCGGAGCGTTAGAATCTCTTCTGGACCGCCAAAAGAGATTTCAAGCCTCCGGCGGGGTTTTTTAAACCATTTGGAAGGGGGCGTCAGCGCAGGCGTGCGGCGGCCTGAATGGGGCCCGCATTGCCGGACTGGATGATCACCACTGTGGGCAGATCCCCTGTTGCCTGCGCGTCCAGCGCCAGCGGCGCGGCGCCATCCCACTTGCCCAGCACCTGCCAGCCCTGCACCACATTGGCGTATTTCAGCGTTTTGCCTGCGTTTTCGCCCCGTTTGATCTTGGTCGTCTGCATCGGGGTGTAGCGCAGCAGGTGCACTGTCATCGGTCCGCTGGCCGCGCCCAGCATCTGCGCGCTGACCGTTACGGTGTCGCCGCTGCGGGCCAGCTCAAGCGCGATGCTTGGGGCACGGCGCGCGTGCATGGCAATCGCCTCGCTCAGCTTCATCGGTTTGGCCCCGACGATGTCGCTTTCCCCCTGCACGATCATTTCCGGCGTGTAGATCGACCGCCGCTGTCCTTGCCGCGCATAGGCGCGCTGGCGTTCGGCGTGGGCGGGATCCGCGAAGGGGTCTTTCCAGCCGATGTAATCCCAATAATCCACATGCAGCGCCAGGGCGATCACATCTTCCCGGTCGGCCAGTTCATGCAGGATCTTGTCTGCGGGCGGGCAGCTTGAGCACCCCTGCGACGTATAAAGCTCCACCACCACAGTGTTCTGTTGCGCCGCGGCTGGCTGGGCCAGTCCAAGGGTCGCGGCCAAAAGGGCTGTGGCAAAGTGTTTCATGTGATTCCAATTCTCGTCGTCGCGTCTCTCGGCATGTAACGGTGTTCGATTGAAATAACCAATCAAGGTTTGTTGAGACGGACGTGTGCAGAACGTCAAATTTTGCTCAATTTCGGTACACCGTGGTATACAAAAATCACGAAACCCCATGAATAGTGGTTGAAACGCGCCCTCTAGAATGGCATTGAGGCCTCAATTCTCCGTAGCCACTTACCCCCGAAGGGAGCCACCATGACGATCCAAGTCGGTCAGGACACGAGCAACACCCGCAAGACAATCACCGCAGGCAGCCAATCCATCGCCTATTACTCCATCCCCGCCGCGCAAGAAGCCGGGCTTGGTGATTTCTCCAACCTGCCCGCCGCGTTGAAAGTGGTGCTGGAAAACATGTTGCGGTTCGAGGACGGCAAGACGGTGACCGTGGATGACATCAAGGCTTTCGCCGAATGGGGCGCCAAAGGCGGCAAGAACCCACGGGAGATCGCCTATCGCCCGGCCCGCGTGTTGATGCAGGATTTCACCGGTGTGCCTGCCGTGGTGGACCTTGCTGCCATGCGCGACGGCCTGGTGGCTTTGGGTGGTGACGCGGAAAAGATCAACCCGCTGAACCCGGTTGATCTGGTCATCGACCACTCCGTCATGATCGACGAATTCGGCAACCCGCGCGCCTTCCAGATGAACGTCGACCGCGAATATGAGCGCAACATGGAGCGCTATACCTTCCTCAAGTGGGGTCAGAAAGCCTTCAACAACTTCCGCGTTGTGCCCCCCGGCACCGGCATCTGCCATCAGGTGAACCTTGAGTATCTGGCGCAAACCGTCTGGACCGACAAAGACCAACATGGCGAGGAGGTCGCCTACCCCGACACGCTCGTCGGCACGGATTCGCACACCACCATGGTCAACGGCATGGCCGTTCTGGGCTGGGGCGTGGGTGGCATCGAAGCCGAAGCCGCGATGCTGGGCCAGCCGATTTCGATGCTGATCCCCGAAGTTGTCGGTTTCGAGCTGACCGGCGCGATGATGGAAGGCACCACCGGCACCGATCTGGTGCTGAAGGTTGTGGAAATGCTGCGCGAAAAGGGTGTCGTTGGCAAATTCGTGGAATTCTACGGCGCCGGCCTTGATACCCTGCCGCTGGCAGACCGCGCGACCATCGCCAACATGGCCCCCGAATACGGCGCCACCTGCGGCTTCTTCCCCATCGACGGTGAGACGCTCCGCTACATGCGCACAACGGGCCGGGACGAGGACCGCATCGCTCTGGTCGAAGCCTATGCCAAAGCCAACGGCATGTGGCGCGGCGATGATTACGCGCCCGTCTACACTGATACGCTGAGCCTCGACATGGGCACCATCGTGCCTGCGATCTCCGGCCCCAAGCGGCCACAGGATTTCGTGGCTCTGACGGGCGCGAAAGAAGCCTTCGCCAATGAAATGGAAAACACCTTCAAACGCCCCATGGGCAAGGAAGTGGCTGTTGAGGGCGAAGACTACACCATGGAGAGCGGCAAGGTCGTGATCGCCTCGATCACGTCGTGCACCAACACCTCCAACCCCTATGTGATGATCGGCGCGGGTTTGGTTGCGCGCAAAGCCGCTGCACTTGGTCTGGATCGCAAGCCATGGGTCAAAACCTCCCTCGCCCCCGGCTCTCAGGTCGTGAGCGCCTATCTGGAAGCCGCAGGCTTGCAGGACGATCTGGACAAGATCGGCTTCAACCTGGTGGGCTACGGCTGCACCACCTGCATCGGCAACTCCGGCCCCTTGCAGCCAGAGATCAGCAAAGCCATCCATGACGGTGATCTGGTGGCCACTTCCGTGTTGTCCGGCAACCGCAACTTCGAAGGCCGGATTTCGCCGGACGTCCGCGCCAACTACCTCGCCTCACCGCCGCTTGTGGTGGCCTATGCGCTGGCGGGCACGATGGACATCAATCTGGCCACAGACCCGATTGCCCAGACACCGGACGGCAAGGACGTCTACCTCAAGGACCTCTGGCCCACCACGCAGGAGGTTGCGGAACTGGTCGAACAGACGGTGACACGTGAGGCGTTCCAGACCAAATATGCCGATGTGTTCAAAGGTGATGAGAAATGGCAGGGCGTTGAAACGACTGAGGAAAAAACCTACGACTGGCCGCCTCAATCGACGTATGTGCAAAACCCGCCCTACTTTCAGGGCATGTCACCCGAGCCCGGTGTGATCACCAACATCGAAGGTGCGAAAGTGCTCGCGGTGCTGGGCGATATGATCACCACGGACCACATCTCTCCCGCCGGGTCGTTCAAGGAAACCACCCCTGCCGGTCAGTATCTGACCGAGCGGCAGGTCGCCCCACGGGAGTTCAACTCCTACGGCTCGCGCCGGGGCAACCACGAGGTGATGATGCGCGGCACGTTTGCCAACATCCGCATCAAGAACGAGATGCTCGATGGGGTTGAGGGCGGCTATACCAAAGGCCCGGATGGCAGCCAGACGTCGATCTTTGATGCGGCGATGGCCTATCAGGAAGCGGGCACGCCGCTGGTGATCTTCGGCGGGGAGCAGTATGGCGCGGGGTCTTCCCGCGATTGGGCGGCCAAGGGCACGGCGCTTCTGGGCGTGAAAGCCGTGATCGCCGAGAGCTTTGAGCGTATCCACCGCTCCAACCTCGTCGGCATGGGTGTGATCCCGTTTGAATTCACAAATGGCGACAGCCGCAAGTCACTGGGCCTGACGGGCGAGGAAACGGTGAGCATCTCCGGCCTCGACACCATCCAGCCGCTGCAGGAAGTGCCCTGCTCTATCACCATGGCAGACGGCACGGTGAAGGACATCATGATCAAATGCCGGATCGATACGGCGATCGAGATTGAATACATCGAACACGGCGGCGTGCTGCACTACGTGCTGCGCGATCTGGCGAAAGAGGATGCGATTGCAGCGGAGTAGAGCTGTGATAGCCTGGTAAAACGGAAGACCCTCGCCGCATGTGGCGGGGGTTTTTTTGTTTGTGGCCTTGGGGGCAAGATCTGATGTCGGCTGTGCGGACTTTGCCGACCTTAGAATAAAACAGAGCAGATGGTGTTCTTTTTCTGAACGAACTCTAAAGAGATGATGTATGCTTGATAGGAACACTGACGACACTTCACCTCTTGTATCTCTGCGAAAAATAGTCGTTTGGGGATCTATCCTAATCGCATTATGCTCCGCGATTATTCTCGTCTTTCTATTGCTACAGCCGAAAACGCCTCTACAAACAGCGATAGAAAAAGGCGTTTCTGTCACCGCGATGAACAAACGCTTCGTCATTATTGAGAACAGTTGGCAGCGTACTCAGGGGGAATATGTGCTTTCTGCTGAGCTGGTCTTTATCAGGAGCCTATTTGGCAGAGCCGTAACCTTTGATGAACAGCTCCTACATACTTTGTGCGAAGAAGTGTTGACCTCGATATCGAAAGAGGCGGCTCCACCAATCAACCCACTGAATGTATTACAGATGGTTTGGTCCTTCCCAGTTTTTGAGAATGGGAAACCTACGGGAGAGCTTCACTTTAACCAGGCTGTCGTCTTCCCAATCGAAGGCGGAGCGTGCCCAAGCGAGTTTTAGATATCACATGTTTTGACCTAGCTTACTTTGCGGGGGTGAGCAAAGAAAATGCGCGCAACTCTCGCATTGGGGAAGCCTGATCTATCAGCCCTAATAGGATGAGCCAAGTTGCAATGTGCTGTACCTAGCCGTCTAAGCTGACGTTCGCTAGGCGGCAGATTAGGAACACTTTGGGCTCAAACCAGACCTTTAACCACACACACCGACCGTATAGCCTTCGCGCATGCAAAATCACCCCACAGCAAAACCCGTCGCCCTGATCACCGGCGGCGCGCGCGCCATTGGCCGCGCCGTCGCGGAAAACCTAGCTTCCGATCACGCCATCGCCGTGACCTACCACAGCACGCCCCCCGATGACCTGCTGGCCGCCTACCCTGACACGCTGGCCATCCACGCAGACCTGTCGGACGCCACCACCGCCCCTGAGATCATCGCCCAAATCATCGCCCGCTTCGGCCGCCTCGACGTGATCGTCAACAACGCAGGTGCCATCGCGATGGACGATGCCGACCTCACCCACACCTTCGCGGTGAATGTCACCGCCCCCAAAGCACTCCTCGACGCCGCCCTCCCGCATCTGCAAAGCGGGGCGAGCGTGATCAACATCTCCTCCGTCAACGCGACCCTGCCCGCGATGGGCGCGGTGGGCTATTCCGCCAGCAAAGCCGCGCTCAACACCTTCACCCGCGGCATGGCCAAAACGCTGGGGCCGCAAGGCATCCGCGTGAATGGCATCGCGCCCGGTGCCATCGAACGGGTGGAGGCCCCGCGCCCGCCCGATCTGGTCCAGGCGTTCATCGACATGACCGCTCTCGGCCGCTCCGGCACACCGCAAGACATCGCAAAGGTCGCGCGCTTCCTTGCCTCGGATGCGTCGGCTTTCATCACCGGGGAAACGATCACCGTGTCGGGCGGCTACAGGCTCTGATGCGGCCCCGTTCAGAAACAGGTAACGCAGGGTAATTTTTCCCCACACAAGATGCCAGAAATGTGCTATTCTTGGCGTATAGTGTTGTTAACCCGTAATCCTGTTGAGGCCCGTTATGGCAATCCGAACCATCCTTCCCGCCTTGTTTCTTGTCGCTGTTGTCGTCTATGGGGCGATCCCCTCTGACGCGGACGCACAGAAGACCACCGCCGACCCGGTCGCAATCGCGGATTAGGGCAGACCACCCCGCACCTCTTTTTGGCCTTAAATATCCTAGTGTGCGCTTCGAACTGGGAGCAACAGAAGTGTTTTAGCGCCCCAGCGCCTCATTCAGCGCAGGCAGGAACCGCTGCTCGTAATCTGACCCGACCAGCGGCCCGGCGAACCGGAACAACACTTTGCCGTCGCCATCCAGAATGAACGTCTCCGGCGGTGCGGTCACGCCCCAGTCAATCGCCGTGCGCCCCTGCGGGTCAAAGCCGACTCCGACAAAGGGGTTCTCATCCTCCGTCAGATATTTGGCGGCTGTCCCCTGCTGATCCTTGAAGTTGACCCCGATGATCGGCATGCCCGCAGCCTGCATTTCCAACAGCTTGGGATGCTCCGCGCGGCAGGGCGGGCACCAGCTGGCCCAGAAGTTCACCAGTGTCACCTGACCGGAGGCCAGCATCTCCGGCGTCGCAGGCGGGAAGCCTTCCAGCCCCCGCTCCGGCAGCCCCGGTGCCATTTTGCCCACCAGCGTGGAGGGCAGGCCTTCGGGGTCTTCGCGGAACATGCCGATCCCGGCCATCACCACGAAGCCCGCGAAAATCAGCGGCGGGATCAGCATCATCGGGCGGAGTTTAGCCATCCTTGCCATTCTCCTGTTCCGCGTCCTGCAATTCGGCGCGCGCCGCGCGGCCGCGCAGCAACGTCCAGAGCACCAGCACCCCCAGCAACACTAGCGATGCGATATAGGCGGAGGTGACCTCACCCGCGTATTTCCCCAGATCCGGCATCATGCCGCCCGCCCCGCGCGTGCCCGCAAGGCCGCGGCCCGCCGCAGGCGAATTTCCGTGCCCGTGCGGTAAAGCACCAGCGCCAGGAACAGCAATCCAAACCCAACCATGCACATCAGCAGCGGGTAGAAAAACACATCCGCCACCGACCGCCCACCCGTCGCCACCGGGATCGAAGTGCCCTGATGCAGCCCCTGATTCCAGAACTGCACCGCATAGCGGCTGAGCACCGCAAAGACCGACCCGACAAGGCAAAGGATCGAGGTCAGATCCGCCGCTGTGTCCGGGTCCTCCACCGCTTCCCAGAGCGCGATGTAGCCGAGGTAAAACAGGAACAGGATCAGGAACGACGTCAGGCGCGGGTCCCAGGCCCACCATGTCCCCCACATCGGCTGGCCCCAGATGGCACCGGTCACCAGTGCAATCAGCGTCATCACCACGCCCACGGGGGCTGCGGCCTTGGCGGCCAATGCGCTCACGTGATGGCGGCGAATGAGCCAGATCAGGGAGGTGACCAGCATCATGAACCACGCATTGATCGCCATCAGGGCGGCGGGCACATGCAGGTAGATGATCTTGACGGTGGAGCCTTGGCGGAAGTCATCCGGCGTGCCGAAGAACCCCCAGATCAGCCCGCCCACCACACAGATGGCCGAGGCCCCCCAAAGGAACGGCTGCACTTTCGCGCTCAGGCCAAGGAACTTGACCGGGTTTGCATAGCTCCAGATCGACATGGATGTTATCTAATCTCCCAACCGCGCGGCCTCAATGCACAAAAATGCCAGCGACGCTTCATCGCAGCCCCATCCGCAGCACCGCAGCACTGGCAAAGGGCATCAGCGCAATCGTGGCCAGCGTGATCCCTGCAAGCAGCAGCAGCGATGTCGACGGGTCCTGCCCCAGCGCGCCGCGCCGTGCGGCTTCCGCGCCGAAAATCAGCGTCGGCACGTAAAGCGGCAGCACCAGCAGCGACAACAACAGCCCGCCGCGTTTGATCCCCACCGTCAAAGCCGCGCCGAAGGTGCCGATCACCGACAGCGCAGGGGTGCCCAGCGCCAGCGACACCACCAGCCACAGATACCCCGGCCCCGGCAGGCTCAAGAGGATGCCCAGCACCGGGGCGGCCAGCACCAGCGGCAACCCCGTCGTCAGCCAATGGGCCAGCGCCTTGATGCTGAGGGCCGCTTCCAGCGGCAGCGGCGCGGTTGCCAGCAGATCCAGCGTGCCGTCCTCGTAATCCAGCGCCAGCAGACGGTCGAGCGACAGCAGGCAGGCCAGCAGCGCACCGATCCACAGGATGCCGGGGGCGATCACGCTCAGCGTGGCGGCCTGCGGGCCGACGCCGAAGGGCACCAGCACCGTCACGATCAGGAAAAACGCCAGCCCCAGCCCAAACCCGCCGCCTGCCCGCAGGGCCAGCGTCAGGTCCCGGCGCAACAGGGCGATCACAGGAAAGCCTCGTCACTGGCACCCACCAGCGCGCCATCCGCCGCGCGGAAGCGAGCGATGTCGAGGACATCCGCCTCGCTCAACCCCAGATCAATATGGGTGGCAATCAGGGCAGAGCCGCCGCCTTCCAAATGCCCGCGGACCGCCGCGGCGAACATCGCAACCGCCTGCGCGTCGAGCGATACCGTCGGTTCATCCAGCACCCAGACGGGCCGCCCCGTGACCAAGAGCCGCGCCAGCCCCAGCCGCCGCTTTTGCCCTGCCGATAGCGTGCCTGCCAAACGATCCTTTAAATCATGTAAATCATAGGCTTCCAACGCGACATTGATGTCCTTCTGGCCAAAGACCGAGGCCCAGAAGGTCAGGTTTTCCGTCACGCTCAGCATCGCTTTCAGCCCGTCGGCGTGGGCGGCATAGGCCACGCGGTCCTCCGCGCCCTCAATGGTCCCTGACAGCGGCGGCGCCAGCCCGGCGATGGTGCGCAAAAGCGTTGTCTTGCCCGACCCGTTCGGCCCCCGCAGGATCAGCGCGCGGCCCGGCTGCAGCGACAGCGACACGCCCGTCAGCACCGGCACGCCCCCGCGCGCAAGGGTCAGGTCATGGATGCTCAGCGGCAAAGGGGCAACTCAAACCGGCAACAGGGCCAGCGCGATGCGCCGCCCTTCGCTGAGCAGCACGTTGTAGGTGCGGCAGGCGGCGGGGGATGCCATCGCCTCCACCCCGATCCCTGCGGCGTCGAGCGCGTGTTGCAGATCATCGGGCAGATGTGCCACATCCGCGCCCGTGCCCACAAACAGCACATCCACCGCCCCCGCCATGGCCAGCAGCGGCTCGATATCCTCAAACCCGCCCCAGGGCCCGGTGCCCTCCGGCCCGACCAGCATCGCGCCGTTGATCACCTGACCGCCAATGCGGAAAAACCCCGGCCCGTAGCCTTCGACGGGTTTGGCATCGGTGAACACAATCTCATTGAGGCGCATCGCTTATCCTTTCCACAGCGGCAGGCCCAATATAGCCGATGCCGCAATGACGATATAGGCCACCATGCGAAAAAGCCGCTCCGCGTCGGGATCGAAGAGCCGCGCGCCGATCACATTGGCGATCAGGTTGGGAATGCCCACCAACAGGCCCAGCAGGAAGGCAGGCCAGACCATGATCCCCGCGGCCCAGAGCACCGGGAAAAGCACAATGTCGATGGCCAGCAGATAGAGCAGGAAATTCGCGCGGATCACCGCAATCGGCAGGCGGGACGCCATGTAGAGCATGATCACCGGCGGGCCGGGAATGCCGGAGAACCCGGTCATGAAGCCGCCCAGCGCGCCAGTGCCCACCACCAAAGGCTGCGTCAGCAGCCCGGCATAGCGCCAGCCGGTGACCAGCAGGATCAGCAGGAACAACACAATCACCGAGATCGCCCAGCCGAACATCAACGGGTCCACCCGCGTCAGGCACCACAGCCCCACCGGCAGCGCCACCACAGCGCCCAGCATCAGCTTGCCCACCTCGCGCGGTTTGCCCACGCGCAGGGCCGATGGCAGGTTGGGCAGCGGCCCCAGCAGTTCTGCCGCGACCAGAAAGATCACCGCCTGCACCGGCTCCAGCACGGAGGAGGCCACCGGCATTATGATCATCGCAGAGCCGAAACCGGCAAAGCCGCGCACCAGCCCTGCCACAAACACCGCGCCGACCAGCCAGATCAGTCCGGAGACCGATCCGGTCAGGGCGATGAAATCAGGCATCAATGTTGGCGTATTGGTTCCCGGCGTTGGCGTCAGGCTTGGACCAGTCGCGCTTGACCCCGAAGTAGAGCAGGATCGCGGAAGCCACGAAGATCGAGCTATAGGTGCCGATGATCACACCCCAGATCATCGCGAAGACGAAGCCTCGGATCACGTCGCCGCCCAGCACAAAGAGCGCGATCAGCGCCAGCAGCGTGGTGAAAGAGGTCATGAAGGTCCGCGCCATCGTCTCATTGATGCTCAGGTTCAGCACCTCGGCCAGCGGGCGTTTCTTGTACTTGCGCAGGTTCTCCCGCACCCGGTCGAACACCACCACCGTATCGTTGAGCGAATAGCCCACGATGGTCAGCAAAGCTGCGATGATGGCCAGATCGAAGCGGATCTGGAGTTCCGAAAAGATACCGATGGTCAGCAGCACGTCATGCACCAGCGCCAGCACCGCACCTGCCGCAAATTGCCATTCAAAGCGCAACCAGATGTAGATCAGCACGGCTCCAATGGCGAGGATCACGGCAATCGCCGCGGTCTGGATCAATTCACCCGAAACCTTGGGGCCCACCGATTCCACCGAGACAAACTTGATGTCCGGCCGAACCGCTTTCAACGCGCCTTCCACCGCTTCGATGGTCTCCACCGTCACGGCTTCCTGATCGTCCTGCGCCTGAATGCGGATCATTGCGACGTTCTGATCTTCGCGGAAGGAGGGATCGAACACTTCCGTAATCGTGATGTCGCCCAGTTCCAGCGCCTCCATCGCGGCGCGGTATTCGCCGATGTCGATGGTCTGCGTGCTTTCGGTGCGGATCGTGGTGCCGCCACGGAAGTCGATGCCGAAATTCAGGCCCTGCAACAGGAAGGACACCAGCGCCACCACCATCATCACGCCCGAAATGCCCAGCCACAGTTTCCAGCGGGAAAAATAGTCGAAGTTCGGTGCTTCTTTGAACAGTCGCAAACGCATGTCAGACCTCAACCGTTTTGGGCCGCTTGGCCTCGAACCAGATCACCACCATCAGGCGGGTCACGAATATCGCCGTAAAGACCGACGTGATGATCCCCAGCCCCAGCGTGATCGCAAACCCCCGCACCGGGCCGGAGCCCATGGCAAAGAGGATCGTCGCGGTGATCAGCGTGGTGATGTTGGCGTCGATGATCGCACTCAGCGCTTTTTCATAGCCAAGGGAGATCGCGCGGGCCGGGCCTTTGGCGGTTTTGAGCTCCTCGCGGATACGTTCGAAAATCAGCACGTTGGCGTCCACGGCCATCCCCACGGTCAGGACGATCCCCGCAATGCCCGGCAGGGTCAGGGTCGCGCCGATGAGGCTCAGCAAGCCAAAGAGGAGGCCCACGTTGATGATCAGTGCGATGTTGGCGAAGATCCCGAAGAGGCCATAGCTAACGAACATGAAGAACAGCACCGCGACAAAGGCCACGATGGTCGCGACCTTGCCCGCATCAATGCTGTCCTGACCCAGTTCCGGGCCGATGGTGCGTTCCTCAAGGAAATCAAGGCCCGCTGGCAAGGCCCCGGCGCGCAGCAGCACGGCCAGATTGGTCGATTCCTCGACCGTGAAGTTCCCGGTGATGATGCCGGACCCGCCCGGAATATGGCTCTGGATGGTGGGGGCGCTGATCACCTCGTCATCGAGCACGATGGCAAAGGGCGCGCCGATGTTCTCAGCCGTGTAATCGCCGAATTTGCGCGCGCCGGACGTATTGAACCGGAAGTTCACCGCAGGGGAGCCGTTCTGGTCAAAGGCAGGCTGCGCATCGACCAGTTCTTCACCTGTCACGACGGCAGCGGATTCGATGGTGTAGAACGCCCCCGGCTCATCAATCGACGGCACGATCTTGTTGCCGATGCCGGGATTGGCATTCTCATCCGTGCCCCGGCTGACCACCGGGTTGAAGGTCAGCTGTGCGGTGGTGCCAATGATCTCTTTCAACTCGGCGGCTGAGCCGACACCGGGCACCTGAATGAGGATCCGGTCCGCCCCCTGACGCTGAATGGTCGGCTCCCGTGTGCCCACTTCGTCGATGCGGCGGCGGATGATCTCCAGCGATTGCTGCATCGTGCGTTCATCGGTGGAGGTGCGTTCGGCCTCTGACAGGGTGATGGTGATGATCCCATCCGCGCCGTTCACGTCAATGTCGTTTGCCGCAATGCCGGTGATGGACGGTACGGGCCGCGCCAAATCGCGTACAACAGCCAGCGCTTCGGCCATCTTGGTGGGGTCCTGCAAGCGCACGCGCAGCTCATCGGAGGGTGATTCCTGCCGCCGGACAGGGGAAATGCTGCGCAGGGCGTCGCGGACCTCGGGCCATTGCGCTTCCATGCGGGCGGCATAGACCTCTGCCAGCCGCACTTCGGCCAGCAGATGCGCACCGCCGCGCAGATCAAGGCCAAGGTTGACCAGACCCGACGGCATCCATTCCGGCCAGAGCGCCACCTGTGCTTCCAGTTCAGGCGTGGCACCTGACAGCTCAATCTCCTTTACCGCGTCGTTGTGCTGTTCAACAGGCGTGTAAAAGAGGTTGGGCATCGCCAGCCACAGGCCCACGGCGCAGGTCAGGACAATGGCAATCCGTTTCCACAGGTCAATCTGAATCATCGGTCCGCCTTTTCAGCTTGCGGGTCGTCGCGGCGTGGGGCGGTGTGGCCCCGCGCGCTTATTTGGCGGGTTCGGTTTTGGACACCACGGTGGCGATGGTGGACTGCACCACGCGGACTTTGACACCGTCGGCGATTTCCACTTCGACTTCACCGTCGTCCTTGACTTTGACAACCTTGCCAATCACCCCGCCTTGCGTGACCACCTGATCCCCCCGGCGCAGCGCGGCCACCATGGCGGCATGTTCCTTCACCTTCTTTTGCTGGGGCCGGATCAGCAGGAAGTACATGATCGCGAAAATCAGGATCAGCGGGATAAATTGCTCGATGCCTTGCATGGGGGTCCTCTTGTCTCAGGGCTGCGGCAGGTGGGGCTTGCCCCCCCGCGGCGTTTGGCAGAACCTATGCGCGGGCGCAGGCCAATGCAAGGCGATCCGGCGGGGTTTGAGTGGAGATATGATGGGGCCTTGGCAGGTCACCGGGAAAGAGGCAGTCTGCCCTTCGTGCGATGTCCGCCGGGGGGAGATCAGATGAACATGTGGCGCAACGCCCTGACGGTGCTTGCCCTGCTCAGCGCCCTGCCGCTGGGGGCGCAGACCGTTGAGGCACTGCGTCCGGCGGAAGCTGCGATGTTCGCCGCCGTGGGTGTGGTCAACAGCGAAGGGCCGCTGGGCGACAGGGGATGCACGGGCACGCTGATTGCGCCTGATCTGGTGCTGACGGCGGCGCATTGCGTTGGCGATGCGGCCGACACGCGCTGGTTCATGCCCGGTGGGCTGGGACCACGGGCGCGGGCCGCTGTGCCATCGCGCGCCATCCACATCCATCCTGCCTATGCCGAACGTGAGGGCATGGCGCGGTTTGCGGTGGATCTGGCCTTGTTGCATCTGGCGCGCCCGCTGCCCGCACACGTCGTGCGCCCGCTTCCCTTGCTGGCGGGGGAGGCCCGCAATGCCACGCAGTTTGCCGCGATCGGCTTTCTGCGCAGCGGCACGCTGGCCCCTGTGGGCCACTTCGATTGCCCGCTCCGGCAGGGCCGTCTGAACCGGCAGATGGAGCTGGGCTGTCCTGTGGTGTCGGGCAATTCCGGCGGCCCGGCGCTGCTGCGCAGGCCCGCAGGCTGGCGGGTTGCGGGGGTGCTGGTGGCGCGGCTGGGCACGGGGGAGGAGACCACCGCCTTGACCGCCCCACCCGACCGCTGGCTGCGCGACACGGTGGCGGCCCTGTCGGGCACCCCGCGCGGCGGTTGAGGGCTGCGGCAAATCTCTGCTGTCCCTTCCGGCAAGTTTCGCTAAAAGATGGGGCGATACAGCCCTTCAAGGAAGAAACCCATGCACGACATCCGCGCCATCCGCGAAAACCCTGACGCTCTGGACGCCGCGCTCGCGCGCCGCGGGGATGCGCCGGTGTCCTCGGAGGTGCTTGCGCTCGACACGGCCCGCCGCGCCAAGATCGCCGCGGCTGAGGCGGCACAGGCCGAGCAGAACAAGGCGTCCAAATCTGTCGGGGCCGCCAAGGCCAGTGGCGATGAGGCGGAATTCGAACGCCTGCGCGCGCTGGTGTCCGAGAAGAAAGCCGAAGTGGCCGAGATGCAGGCGGAAGCCAAGGCGCTGGACGCGCAGCTGACGGACATGCTCGCCCGGCTGCCCAACAGCCCGGCCGAAGACGTGCCGCAGGGCGCGGATGAAAACGACAACGTCGAGGTGCGCACATGGGGCGGCAAGCCCAACTTCGACTTTGATCCCGTTGAGCATTTCGAGATCAAGGGCGTGGCAGCGTCGATGGACTTCGAGACCGCTGCGAAGATTTCCGGCAGCCGCTTTGTGGTGCTGTCCGGTGCCGTGGCCCGCATCCACCGCGCGCTGGCGCAGTTCATGATCGACACCCATGTGGATGAAAACGGCCTGACGGAAGTGAACCCGCCCGTGCTGGTCACCGATGAGGCGATGTACGGCACCGACAAGCTGCCCAAGTTCGGCGAAGACAGCTACCGCACCGAAGAGGGCATGTGGCTGGTCCCCACCTCCGAAGTGCCGCTGACCTATACGGCAGCCGATCAGGTGGTCGAGGCTGCCACCCTGCCCCGCCGCTACACCGCGCATACGCTCTGCTTCCGCTCCGAGGCGGGCAGCGCGGGGCGTGACACCGCCGGCATGCTGCGCCAGCACCAGTTCGAGAAAGTGGAGATGGTCTCCATCACCCATCCCGATGAGAGCGAGGCCGAACAGCAGCGCATGTTGCGCTGTGCCGAGGATATTCTGGAGCGGCTGGGCATTGCCTACCGCACGGTGATCCTGTGCACCGGTGACATGGGCTTTGGCGCGCGGCGGACGTTTGACATTGAAGCCTGGGTGCCGGGGCAGGCAACCTACCGGGAGATTTCCTCCGTCTCCACCACCGGGGATTTTCAGGCGCGGCGCATGAATGCCCGGTTCAAGCCAGCCGATGGCGGCAAGCCGCAGTTTGTGCATACGCTGAATGGGTCGGGTCTGGCGGTAGGGCGGTGCCTGATCGCGGTGCTGGAGAACGGCCAGCGCGCGGACGGGTCTGTGGTGTTGCCGGAGGTGCTGGGGCGCTATCTGGGCGGTAAGACGACGCTCGGTGCGGATGGGGTTCTGGTCTAGGGTCCGTTGCGCTGTTTGGCACAGGGTGCACTAGGATATTTTTGGCCAAAAAGAGGGGCCAGGGCGGTGGCAGGGTGTCTGACGTGGCCTCTGGCTGTTGCGTGGTGCCCGCAAGGGGAGAACGCGGGCACTACGGGTTCTTAGGGTGTTTTGGGTAGAACCCGTCCTCATCGCGATGACCGCAGGCGGGGCTTTCCATCCCGTCCGCACTTTAGGATAGAGGCCCCGTGACGGGGGCTCACGTTTGACGTTACACGTGCGGGGGACACCCTGCTCAGACATCCGAACGGCGGCGCCGCCTTTTTGTCAACGGCCTTTCCAGTCGATATGAGATGCAAATGAACACGCAGGCACCCGCCTGACGTGCAGGTTGGCGCGCCTGCCCTTTGACATGGGGGGCGGGGCTGCTACCTGTTTGACTGTACTGAATGAGAAGGTTTAACCATGTCTGCGCTGCTGCGCCCGGACCTTGCCCTGCTTACCCTCCTGCTGGCCATCGCATTTGCCGTCTCCCCCTTCGTGGTGCTGGATTTTGACGGCTTTGATCCCAACCAGTTCCCCGTCCCGCAAGAGGACCCGCCGGTGCAGCCTGCGGGCTATGCGTTTTCGATCTGGGGGCTGATTTACCTTTGGCTGACGCTCGGCATGGCCTGGGGGATGCTGCGCGCGCCGCGCGATGGGCAGTGGCATGACATGCGCCTGCCGCTGTGTCTGTCGCTCGCGGTGGGCACGGTCTGGCTGGCTGTGGCGGTGGCCAGCCCGGTCTGGGCGTCGGTGCTGATCTGGGTGATGTTGCTGAGCGCGCTGGCCGCGCTGTTCATTGCGCCGCGCTATGATGTGGTCTGGGCCGCATGGCCAGTGGGGCTCTATGCCGGGTGGCTGTCAGCGGCGTCTTGTGTGTCGCTGGGATTGCTGGCAGCGGGCTATGGCGTGATGGATGAGGTCACGGCGGCGATGGTGTTTGTGGGCCTTGCGATTGTGCTGGCGGTGGTGGTGCAATCCGCGCTGCGCCGGGTGCCGACCTATGGCATCGCGGTGATCTGGGCGCTGGTGGCCGTGGTGGTGGAGAATTGGGGAGTGACCCCGCCGGTGGCCTATCTGGCACTGGGCGGGGCGGTGTTCATGCTCTGGCCGACAGTGCGGGCCTATCAGCGGGCGTAATCGCTTCAGTCCTTGCGCCGCCCCTGCGTGTGTTTGCGCAGCTTCGAGGGCGCGGCTTTCTTGCGGCCCTTGTAGGGGTTGGCGTCATTCTGGCCGCGCATCCACAGCCGGATGGGCGTGCCCGGCATGTCAAAGTCGAGCCGTAAGCCATTGACAAGATAGCGGTTATAGCTGTCGGGCACTTTGTCAGGGTGGCTGCACATCACCACGAAACCGGGGGGGCGCGTCTTGGCCTGCGTCATGTAGCGCAGTTTGATGCGTTTGCCCTGCGGTGCGGGCGGCGGGTGCTGTTCCAGCATGCCGGTGAGCCAGCGGTTCAGCTGCGCGGTTGTGACCCGGCGATTCCACACCTCATAGGCGCGCATCACCGCGTCGTGCAGGCGGTCCATGCCCCGGCCCGTCTTGGCCGACACCGTAATGAGCGGCGCGCCGCGCAACTGCGGCAGCAGGCGTTCGAATGATTCCTTGAGGTCCTTGAGCTTGGCCTGACGGTCTTCCTCGATGTCCCATTTGTTCACCGCGACGACCACCGCGCGGCCTTCCCGTTCGGCCAGATCGGCGATGCGCAGGTCTTGCTGCTCAAAGGGGATTTCCGCATCCAGCAGCACGATCACCACTTCGGCAAACTTCACCGCGCGCAGACCGTCGCTGACGCTGAGCTTTTCCAGCTTCTCCTGCACCTTGGCTTTCTTGCGCATGCCGGCGGTGTCGAAAATCCGCATCGGCACATCCTGCCATTCCGTGCGCAGGGAGATCGCATCACGGGTGATCCCGGCTTCCGGTCCGGTCAGCAGGCGGTCCTCCCCAACGATCTGGTTGATCAGGGTGGATTTGCCAGCGTTCGGACGGCCCACCACGGCCACCTGCAAGGGTTTGGCGTTTGTGGGTTGCGGGACGGCAAATTCATCACCGTCTTCGTCGAGGTCCACGTCCGTCTCAGGCGCGTCGTCCTGCGCCTTCTCGGCAAAGGCATCTGCCAATGGCATCAAGACGTTATAGAGGTCTGTTAAACCTTCGCCGTGCTCTGCGGACAGGCTGATCGGATCGCCCAGACCTAGGGAATAGGCCTCCATCACGCCCGCTTCGGCCGCGCGGCCTTCGGCTTTGTTCGCGGCGAGGATCACCTGCTTGCTGCGTTTGCGGAGGATGTCGGCAAAGACCAGATCAGAGGGTGTGATCCCCGTGCGCGCGTCCACCATGAAGAGGCAAATGTCGCACATGTCGACGGCGCGTTCGGTCAAGCGGCGCATGCGGCCCTGAAGGCTGTCGTCGGTCACCTCTTCCAATCCGGCGGTGTCGACCACGGTGAACCGCAGATCCGCCAGCCGTGCGGCGCCTTCGCGCAGGTCGCGCGTCACCCCCGGCTGGTCATCGACCAAAGCCAGACGTTTGCCCACAAGGCGGTTGAAGAGTGTGGATTTGCCCACATTCGGGCGGCCCACAATGGCGAGGGTAAAGGACATGATGGCTCACAGGGTTGGCGGCCCGGTATGGCCCGCTCAGACGCGCGCTATAGCCCCTTAGCGGAAGGCGTGCAATTGCCCCTTGGTGGAGACGACATAAAGCGTGCCCCCTGCCACAACCGGTTGCGTGGTCGCGCCATGGGGGATTTCCACCGCCCCTACCAGCGCACCGCTGACCGGATCAAAGCTGCGCAGCACGCCGTTGTTGGAGGCGACGATCACCCGGCCTCCGGCCACGATGGGCCCGTGGTGGGCATAGACCTCGGACTGGCGCTTGGGCTTTTCCTTGACGAATTTCTCAAGCGGCACGCCCCAGATGCGGCTGCCGTCGCTGGCGTCCAGACGGACAAGTTCGTTCAGATCGGTGATCGCAAAGACGCTGCCACCCACGGGCCAGACCGGGCGCACCGCGCCGTCGCGGGCGGTCCAGCGGGCGTTGCCGCTGTCCACGTTCAGGGCGGCCAGACGGCCCGATTGGTTGCCGACATAGACGGTGTCGCCAGACACCACAGGCGCGCTGGTCACGTCAGAAAGCGAAGACAGCGCCCGGCCGGGGCGTTTGCCCACAACAGAAGCATCCCAGCGGGCCACGCCGCCCCGGCGGAACACGGCACGCACTTCGCCGGAGCCGAAGCCGAAGATGGCGAATTGATCGGTCACGGCAGGCGCAGGCGCGCCCAGCACGTTGGCATAGCTGGTGCTGGCACCCACCTGCCACTGCACCTTGCCATCGGATTTGCGCACAGCCCAGCCGGTGTCGTCCCCCCCGGTCAGATAGACCAGATCGCCCACGATCGTTGGCGTGCCGGAGCCGGAGGCATCCAGATCCTGCTGCCAGCGCAGGCCGCCCGTCTCCACGTCCAGTGTAGCAAGGATGCCGAAACCGACGGAGACATAGAGCGTGTTGCCCTCAACCGCGAGGCCCCCGCCGGACCCTTGCCCTTCGCTGTCGGCAGGTGGTGTCAGGTCGCGCGACCACAATGTCGCGCCAGAGGTCGAGGTTGCCGTCACCCGCGCGCCGGCATCCAGCGTGAACACGCGGCCCCCGGCCACAACGGGGGCGGCGGTGATGCGTTGCTTGCGGCTGTCGCCTGCGCCGATGTCCGCGCTCCACGCCAGTTGCGGGGCCGCGCGCAGGGCGGGGTGGGATGTGCGGAACTGCGCCGTGCCGGGGCTTTGCGCCCAGCTTGCGTTGTTTGCGGCGGCCGGCAGGGAAATCGGCTGGCTGGTGTTTTCAGCCTTCACTTCGCCTTCAAGCGGCGCGGCAAGCTGCGGGTCTTGCAGAACCGACCGCACGTTTTCGCGCAGGCCCGGCAGATATACCTGGTCCTCCGCACAGGCGGTCAACAGCAGGGTGCCTCCTATCGCAGCGCCCAGAAGCGTCTTTTTGCCAAATCCAGAGTGCTGGTTCATCGTTCTGCCCATTCTGTCGCGTGCCTGTGTCGTGGCCCTTGTTCTTGTTGCCCGTCTGCCCGGTGCGTCCTGCGGCCGTGGATCAGTTGTCTGTTCCTGTGGTCCCGGCGGCGCCAGCGTCGGGGTTGCCCCCCAGCGCCACAATCACCTGTAGGGCGCGTTGTTGCAAGTCCTGGGTGAGTTCGGCATCGACAAGGATCGCCTGATAGCGTTCAAGTGCGGCATCCGTGTCACCGGTCTCAACGTCGATCAGGGCCAGTTGCTCAACTGCCAGCAGGCGCAGCGGGTTGCCGGGCTGGGCCAGCGCCTCAAACGCGACGCGGCGGGTGGCGGCATCGGTGGTGCCGGCCTGAAGCGTCAGCGCCTTGAACTGCGCGATCTGGCGGTAGATGGCGGGCACATCACCGTCCACGGCAAGTGTTTCCAGCGTTGCGGCAGCCGCAGCGGGCTCCCCCGCCTGCACCTGTTCGGCGGCTGTCATCAGCCGCAGAACAGCCGCCCCCTGCGGCGACGCGGCGGAAACATCCGCCAGCGCGCCTGCGCGCGTCGTGCTGTCATCCACCGACAGGGCCGCCAGCATCGCATCGCCCAGCGCCTCGGCCTCCGCGCGGGCCTGCGCCTTGCGCACCTCAAGCCAGGCCACCCCGCCGATGATCAGCGCCAGCACCAGCGCGGCAATCCAGCCATACCGGCGCAGCAGCATGTACAGCCGGTCGCGGCGCACCTCTTCGGTGACTTCATCAATAAAACTGTCGGTATTGCTCATCCGGCCTGCCCATAGGAGAGATTTTGCCCCTCATACCCCGCACACCGCGCCAAGCCAAGTCCTCCTTTGCCGCAGACACCGCAGGGTGTCGGCAGGAAAGGATCCTCCACCGCTGGCAGAAATTTGCAAAAAAACTGCGCATCTAAACTAGTCAGTTCACTTGTGATACACTACATACCACTTATGCCCCGACATTCTGCGCCGCGGCATGAATTCTGATCGAGGTTTCGACATGCGCATTTTCTCCATTCTCGCAGCAGCGGTTGTGATGCTGCTTTTGGCAATTTTCATCCTGGCCCGGCCTGAATTGACAGCCGCCATCGGCGGACAGCCTGACCCCGAAACGGTTGATGCCGCCCCGTCCGAGGCAGCGGAAGCGCCAGCCGCCAATCTGGTCAAGGTCGTGGCGCGCAAAGTGACCGCGCAGCAGGTCGACAGTGCCGTGATCCTGCGCGGGCAGACCGAAGCCGCCCGGCAGGTGGATGTCCGCTCTGAGACCTCTGCGGTGGTGGCGTCCGAACCGCTGCGCAAGGGCGCGCGGATCAGCGAAGGCGAAGTGATGTGCGAGCTCGACACCGGCACCCGCCAGGCCACGGTCGATGAATGGCGCGCCCGTCTGGAAGAGGCGAAGTTCCGCGTGCCGGAGGCGGAGGCCCGCGTGGAAGAAGCCCGTGCGCGGCTCGAAGAAGCGATGATCAACCAGAACGCGGCGGCCCGTCTCATCCAGGACGGTTTTGCCTCCCAGACCCGCGTGGCCACGGCAGACGCCAACGTCGCGGCGGCTCAGGCCGGTGTCACAACCGCCAGTTCCGGCCTGCGCGCAGCGCTGTCAGGGATTGAAGCGGCGACAGCTTCCCTGAACGCGGCGGAAAAGGAAATTGAGCGTCTGACCATCAAGGCCCCCTTCAGCGGTCTGCTGGAAAGCGACACAGCAGAGCTGGGCAGCCTGCTGCAACCCGGCGCGCTCTGTGCCACGATCATCCAGCTCGATCCGATCAAGCTGGTGGGATTTGTGCCGGAGACCGAAGTGAACCGTGTGACCCTTGGCGCGCGCGCAGGCGCACGGCTGGCCGCCGGTGGCAAGCAGGTTGTCGGAGAGGTCAAGTTCCTCTCCCGCGCCGCTGATCCCGAGACCCGCACCTTCCGGGTGGAGATCGAGGTCGACAACGGTGATCTGTCGATCCGGGACGGCCAGACCGCCGAGATTGCCATCGCCTCTGCCGGGGTTGAGGCGCATATCATTCCGCAGTCCGCCCTGACCCTGAACGACGAAGGCACGCTGGGTGTGCGTCTTCTGGAGGAAGGGGACATCGTCGCCTTTGCGCCCGTCAGCATCATGCGGGACACCGCCGATGGGGTCTGGGTCACGGGCCTGCCGACAACGGCCAACATCATCACCGTGGGTCAGGAATACGTCACCGCCGGCGTCAAGGTCGCGCCGACCTTCGAGGAGCTCAGCCAATGACCGGCATCGTCGACTGGGCCGCCTCCCGCGCCCGCATGGTGCTGGCCTTTATCCTGCTCAGCCTCGTGGTGGGCGGGTATTCCTACACCACCCTGCCCAAGGAAGGGGAGCCGGACATTGAAATCCCGGCGCTCTTCGTTTCCGTGCAGTTCCCCGGCATCTCGGCCGCGGATTCCGAAACCCTGCTGGTCAAACCGATGGAGACGGAACTGTCCGATCTGGATGGGTTGAAAACCATGTCCGGCACGGCCGCGGAGAACTATGCCGGTGTGGCGCTGGAGTTTGAGTTCGGCTGGGACAAGACCAAGATCATCGCCGATGTGCGTGACGCCATGGGCAAGGCCGAGGCGCTCTTTCCCGATGGGGCTGAGACCTATTCGATCAATGAGATCAACTTTTCCGAATTCCCGATCATCATCGTGAACCTCACCGGCCCGGTGCCGGAGCGCACCATGGCCCGCGTGGCCAAGGATTTGCAGGATGAGCTTGAAGGCCTCGATGCCGTGCTGGAAGCCGCCCTTGCAGGCAACCGCGATGAGATGCTTGAAGTCCTGATCGACCCTTTGCGGCTGGAGGCCTACAACGTCACCGCCGGTGAGCTGATCAATGTGGTGCAGAACAACAACCAGCTGATCGCGGCAGGTGAAGTGGAGACAGCCAACGGCACCTTCGCGGTCAAGATCCCCTCCAGCTTTGACGAAGCGCGCGATGTCTATGCCCTGCCCGTCAAGACCAACGGCGACCGCGTGGTTACGCTGGGCGATCTGGCAGAGATCAACCTGACCTTCGAGGACCGCACCGGCACGGCCCGTTTCAACGGGGAGAAAACGCTGGCGCTACAGGTGGTCAAACGCAAGGGTTTCAACCTGATCGACACGTCCGCGCAGGTGAAAGAGATTGTCGAGGCACGCTCCGCCAGTTGGCCCGATGGTTTGCAGGCGGCGGTGACCGTGGGCACCTCGAACGACCAGAGCCGCATCGTGGATTCGATGGTGCAGCAGTTGCTGGGCTCGGTCTTTACCGCTGTGGCGCTGGTGATGATCGTGGTGCTGGCGGCGCTCGGCATCCGGGCTGCGCTGCTGGTGGGTTTTGCGATCCCCACGTCGTTTTTGTTGTGTTTCGCCTTTCTGGCGCTCATGGGCATTTCGATCTCGAACATCGTGATGTTCGGTCTGATCCTGGCCGTTGGCATGCTGGTCGATGGCGCGATTGTGGTGGTGGAATACGCCGACAAGCGCCAGCAAGAGGGCGCAGGCCCCATGCACGCCTATGTCGAGGCAGCGCAGCGCATGTTCTGGCCGATCATCTCCTCCACCGCGACGACGCTTTGTGCGTTTTTGCCGATGCTGTTCTGGCCCGGTGTGCCGGGGGAGTTCATGGGCATGTTGCCGGTGACGCTGATCTTCGTGCTGTCGGCATCACTGGTGGTGGCGCTGGTCTATCTGCCGGTGATGGGCGGTGTGACGGGGCGGTTGGAGCGTTGGATTGCAGATGGCATGACCGCCGTTGCTGGCCTGCCCATTGTCCTGCATCTGCTCTTGTTCCCGGCTGCGGCCCTGTTGGCCTTGCCCACAACACTGATGCCGGTGCTGTTTGGCTGGATTGGCGCGCAGTTTGCGACGATGGACAGCGCCTCCATGCTGTCGGTGATCACCACCTTTGCTACCGTTTTTGTCATCATCGTATTGGCCGCCGCTCTGGTGTCCTTGCTGCTGGGCGCAGTGATGCTGCTGATCATCTCGCTCTTTGCCCTGCTGACCCGTCTGGGTCGCTTTGGCCGCTGGCTGGTGTCCAAGATGTTCAGCCGCACACCCGACCGGATCCATGCGGGCTACCAACGTAGTTTCTTTGGGCATCTGATGGCCTTCATTGCGGGCAACCCGATCATGCCGCTGGTCTTGGCGGGCACCGTCTTTGTCTTTGTCGGCACCGTGCTGATCTATTTCTCCAACAACTCCAAGGGCGTCGAATTCTTCGTGGAATCCGAACCCGAGCAGGCGATTGTCTATGTCCTTGCCCGTGGCAACCTCTCGCTTGAGGAGAAAGACCACCTGCTGGAGAAAGCCGAAGCCGTGGTCATGGCGCATCCGGGCGTGAAAACGGCCTTTGCCTTTGCCGGCGAAGGCGGTCTGGACAGCAATACCGGCGGCGCCATCGCCCCCAAGGACACCATTGGCCAGATCCAGTTTGAAACGATCGCCTGGGAAGACCGCCCCGTGCGCGAAACCCCGCTCTTTACCGTGCCTTTCGTGAACTTTGACGTGATGCGCGAAACATCCGATCCGGCCTTTGACGGCGACACCATCATTGATGAGTTGACGGCGTCCTTGCAGGACATTCCCGGCATCCGCGTCGAAATCCTCGCGCAGGACCGCGGCCCTGCCTCCGGCAAGCCCGTGCATCTGCGGCTCAAGTCCGACAGCTGGACCGACCTGCTGGCGGCAACTGAAATCGCGCGGGCAGAATATGACCGCACCCCCGGCCTGACCCTGATCGAAGACACCCGCCCCCTGCCCGGCATCGACTGGCAGATCGACGTGGATGTCGAGAAAGCCGGCCGCTATGGCGCGGATGTTGTGACCGTGGGCGCGATGGTGCAACTGGTCACGCGCGGTCTGCTGCTCGATACGATGCGGGTCGATACCTCGGATGAAGAGATCGAGATCCGCGTGCGCCTGCCGGAGAAAGACCGCCTGCTGTCCACCCTCGACACGCTGAAGGTGCGCACTGCGGACGGTCTGGTGCCGCTGAGCAACTTCATCACTCGCACGCCCGTGGCCAAACTGGCCGAGATCACCCGCGTCGATCAAAAGCGCCATCTCGATGTGAAAGCCGATGTGGCGGCGGGGCTGATGAAGGTCGTGCGCCCTGAAGGCAGCGGCGCAAATGAAACGCTGATCACGCTGGCCACCCTGCGTCCGACAGACAGCGCGGCGGCGGTGACGGATGAAGATGGCAACGGCTTTGCGATCCTGAGCACCGCACAAGAAGGGACCGATGTTGACTTGAATGCTGGTCTCGAAGACGGCACCCTGCGTCTGGTCCCCGTCAACGCCAACGAACGCATTGCGGAGATCACCAAATGGCTCGACACCAAACCCTTCACCCTTGGTGTGACCTATGAATGGACCGGCGATCAGGACGACCAGGCCGAAAGCCAGGCCTTCCTCAGCTCCGCCTTTACCGCAGCACTTGGGCTGATGTTCATCATCCTGCTGGCGCAGTTCAACAGCTTCTACAACGCCATTCTGGTGCTGCTGGCGGTGGTCCTGTCCACCACGGGTGTGCTGATCGGGATGCTGGTGATGGATCAGACGTTCTCCATCATCATGACCGGGACGGGGATTGTGGCGCTTGCGGGCATTGTGGTGAACAACAACATCATCCTGATTGACACCTATCAGGAATATGAGCGCTACATGCCCCGGATCGAGGCGATCATCCGCACCGCGCAAGCGCGTATCCGGCCTGTGCTCCTGACCACGATCACCACCATGGCGGGCCTTGCCCCGATGATGTTCGGCATCAGCCTGAACTTCGCCGACGGCGGCTATACCATCGACAGCCCCACCGCCCTGTGGTGGAAACAGCTGGCCACGGCCGTTGTGTTCGGCCTCGGCATCGCCACGGTCCTGACGCTGATGGTAACGCCCTCGATGCTGGCCATCCGGGTCTGGGCGACAACCTATGTGCGCTGGATCGCACGGCTGCTGGCGCGGATGTCACTGGGCCGGGCCAGCCGCGCGGCACAGGACTGGTCGCTCGCGCGCGATGCGCGGCGCGCGCGCACGCAGGAGATCGTCTGGGATACCTCAGACCTGCCCCCCCATGCAGGCCCTGCGGGTTTCACCCCGGCGGAATGACACCGATCAAGCCATTGTGAGCGTGCAGCCCTTATGCTGCGCGCTCACCCTGCTACGCTCCGGCCATTGTTCAAAGGAGAGACCGATATGTCCCGCATGCCCACACGCCTGATGGCCGCCGCCGCTGTCACCGCCGCCATGGCCCTGCCCGCCTCGGCGGAGCTGACCCACAAGATGTCCCCCCATTCCGTAAGCGTTACCATGGACCGCCTCGCTGCTGCCGTCGAAGGCGCGGGGGCAACGGTCTTTGCCCGCGTCGATCACGCAGGCGGTGCGGCAAAGGTTGATATGGAATTGCGCCCCACCGAACTGCTGATCTTCGGCAACCCCAAACTGGGGACGCCCGCGATGCTGGACGGCCAGACCGCAGGCCTTGATCTGCCGCTGCGGGTGCTGGCCTATGCGGATGCCGACGGCATGGTGCATGTCACCTACCACGACCCCGCCACACTGGCCGCAACCCACGGCCTGCCCGCCGACGCCAAATACATCCAGATGATGACCGGCGCGCTGGACAAACTCACGTCCAAAGCCACCGCCGCCGACTAAAACAACCGCAGGCGCCGGGCCTCCCCCCTTCTCAGCCCGCGCCTGCCACACCTGCATCCCAATGCAGCCCCCGCGACCCTAGGCTCAGGACCCATTAATTCTACATCGTCAGTTCGCCAGATTTTTTCGCTGACAAGGAACGTCTGCGCAAGAATAGTGGTTCTATTTCAAGCAGATGTGACGCAGGCAGAGGGAAAATCCGGCGAACCCGCAGGGCGACGATTTCACTTCATTTCAGCGTCTCGGGCCGCTTGCAAATAGAACCACTATTGGCGGCGTGTTCCAAACCACTGAAATCTCGTGAAATTGTCGCTGGCGATGTAGAATCAATGGGTCCTGAGCCTAGATCAGCCGCCCCCTCTTTTTGGCCAAAAATATCCCGGCGCAACAGCACCCCCAAACGCAGACCCCGCGTTCAAGCGCTGCTAGGCTTCCTCGGATTGCTGACGATGCCACAACTGGGCATAGCGCCCGTCCTGCGCCAAAAGCGCGTCATGCGCGCCCTGCTCGACGATTTCGCCCTTCTCCAGCACGACGATCCTGTCGGCCTCCGCGATGGTCGACAGCCGGTGGGCAATGGTCAGCACCGTGCGCCCCTGCCCGGCGCGGCTCAGGGCGTCCTGAATGTCGCTCTCCGTCTCTGAATCCAGCGCCGAGGTTGCCTCATCCAGCAACAGGATCGGCGGGTCCTTCAACAGCGTGCGCGCAATGCCGACGCGCTGTTTCTCGCCACCCGACAACTTCAACCCGCGCTCTCCCACCTGGGTGTCATAACCCTGCGGCAGGGACTGGATGAAATCATGGATCTGTGCGTCCCGCGCAGCCTGTTCGACCTCCGCCTGTGTGGCCCCGTCGCGCCCGTAGGCGATGTTATAGCGCACGGTGTCGTTAAACAGCACCGTGTCCTGCGGCACCACGCCAATGGCGCGATGAAGGCTGGCCTGGGTCACATCCCGCAGGTCTTGTCCGTCGATCTTCAGGGCCCCGCCCTGCACGTCATAAAACCGGAAGAGCAGCCGCCCGATGGTCGATTTCCCCGACCCGGTGGAGCCGACAATCGCCACGGTTTCCCCCGGTTTGGCTTCCAGCGTCACCCCTTTGAGGATCTGCCGATCCGGGTTGTAGCCAAAGCTCAGGTTCTCCAGCGTGACATGGCCGCCCGTCACCTTCAGGTCCGGCGCATCCGGCTTGTCGGTGATCTCTGCGGGTTGCTCCAGCAGGCCGAACATCTCGCCCATGTCCACCAGCGCCTGCCGGATCTCCCGGTAAACGGTGCCAAGGAAATTCAGCGGCACGGTGATCTGGATCATATAGGCGTTGACCATGACGAAATCGCCCACGGTCAGCGTGCCATTCTGCACCCCGATGGCAGCCATCACCATCACGCCCACCAACCCTGCGGTGATGATCAGCGATTGGCCGAAATTCAGGAAGGCGAGCGAGTAGCTGGTCTTGATCGCCGCTTCCTCATAGCCTGCCATCGCTGCATCATAGCGGCGGGCCTCACGTTCCTCGGCGGCGAAGTACTTGACCGTTTCGTAGTTCAGCAGGCTGTCGATGGCCTTCTGGTTTGCGTCGGTGTCCTGGTCGTTCATCTTGCGGCGCAGGCGCACGCGCCATTCGGTCACCGCAAAGGTGAACCAGACGTAGACCGCAATGGTCAGCGCCACGACCCCCAGATAGGACCAGTCAAAGAGCACCGTCAGGATCACCCCGATCATCACCAGTTCCAGGATCAACGGTCCGATGCTGAACAGCATGAACCGCAACAGGAACTCCACGCCTTTCACGCCGCGTTCGATGATCCGGCTCAGCCCGCCGGTCTTGCGGGCGATGTGATAGCGCATGGACAGACGGTGGATATGGGTGAAGGTTTCCAGCGCCAGCATCCGCAGGGCGCGCTGGCCCACGCGGGCAAAGATCGCATCGCGCAGCTGCTGGAAGCCGACATTCATCAACCGCGCCATGCCATAGGCCACGGTCAGCCCCACGGCCCCCAAGGCCAGCATCGGGGCCCCTTCGCCGGACAGCGCATCCACCGCATCGCGGTAAAACAGCGGCGTGGCGACCGAAATCAGCTTGGAGATGACCAGCGCCACCATCGCCCAGACCACCCGGCGCTTGACCCAGGGCATGTCGCGGGGCCACAGGTAGGGTACCACCTTGCGCAACACCAGCATGGCGGATTCGCGCTCTGCTGCGTCCGCCTGACGGGCCTCGGCTTCACGCTGCTCTTCGGTTTTGGGTGTATCGTCGGCGCTGGCGGTATCGGCTGGCATCTGGGGCTTTCCAAGGGTTGACCGTTACATAGCCCTCAGGACCCCGACTTGCCAGTGCCCGCATCGCTGCAGGTCCGCCCTCTTCCAAATGGTTCAAAAAACCCGGGGTCTGGGGCTGGCCCCAGTCCCGTCCCATCCTCCCGCGCTGCCAGAGCCGATCCCGCACAGACCTTAGTCCGGCAAATCAAACACCTGTCCGGGGTAGATCAGATCCGGATCCCGGATATCATCCGCATTGGCCTGAAACACCCGCACATAAAGCAGCCCATCGCCATAACGCTCCCGCGCAATCGCCCAGAGCGTGTTGCCGCGCTGCACGGTGATGCGCTTGAGCGGCCCGTCCTGATCGGCCGCCGCCTGCACCAGCACAGCGGGGTCTTCGCGTTTGAACGGTGTCTCCACCCGGCTGGTGACGGAGCCGTCCGCGGCCACCTCATCCACCCGCAGGGTATAGACCCCTTCGTCAATGTCCGGCAGATCACCGCGCCAGCGACCTGCTGCGTCCACCGCAAGGTCCGCGATGGGGGCGTTGTTGAGATAGACGCGCACGCTTTGGGTTTTCACCTGCGCACGGCCCGACAGCTGCACATCCCCCAGATCGGAATAGCTGATCGTGTCGAGCGCCACGCGTTTCATCACCTCAGGCGGCTGGGTGTTGAGCAGTTCCACCCCGTCAGAGGTGGATTTCAGCACCACGGATGCCGTGGGCGCTGCGGGTGTGGGGCGCGCGGTTGCGGTGGGGGTGGCAGGCGGGTCGACCTGCGCCACGGCGACGTCCACCGGCTGCGCAGGCGGATCGTCAGCTGGCGGCTGGGGAGCAGATGTCGCGGTGTCGGTTGCAAGGGCCTGCGCTGCCGGCGTGGCAGGTGCGGTGGCGACTGTCGTCCGGGGGGGATCCGGCGCATCGGAGGGGGGTGCCGCCTCAGCGGTGGTGGTTTGCCTGCGCGGCGCCTCAACCGCTTCTGCAACCACCTCGGCGGGGGGTTCTTCCTCTGTTGGCCGTTCTTCGGCGGTGATTACGGGCGTCTCGGGGGCGGGTTCCGGCTCAGGGGCCGCTTCGGCAAGGGCGACGTCTTCTTGCGCAATGTCCTCTGCCGGTGCTTTCGCAACAGCAATCGGCGCAAGGATGATCTGATCGTCAGAGGCCAGCACCTGCCCGTCCACGATCTGCTCAAGGCTCAAGACATGGCCTTCGCCACTGGGCGGGATCATCAGGAAGGTGGCGAATTTGCCGCTGCTGTCGGCAGTGACACGTGTCACCTCCACACCGTTTTGCAACACGCTCAGGATCGCACCGGGAGCCGCGCGACCGGCAATGATGGTCATCCCGTCCCCTTCGCGGCGGACCTCATCAAAGGCAGGCAGGATCGGGTCCGGGACTGGGGCTGGGGCGGAGCGGGCCATGTCTTCCGCAGGGATCGCATCCTCTGTGGCGGTGGTTTCGACAGGCGGCTCGGCTTCTGCCGGTTCTTCACGCTCCACCACGGGGTCCGGGGCGGGAGCCGCTGCAACCGGGGTGGCCTGGGTCGGGACAAGAGCGGCTTGAGACACATCCGTGGACCGGCCCAAGCTGTACCACGCGGCACCGCCCACGATGACGACGCTGGCGCCCGCCGCCAGCCACAGGCCGGCCGCACCACTCAGACCTGATCCGCTTCCGCTCATGCCAACACCCCCCACAAGGTTGAGGCTTTCTATCAGCGGCGGTAACAGGGGTCAAAAGACCCGCTGCTCTCAGTCGATGATTTCTCCGTGAAAGGTGCCGTAATGACCCAACCTGCCCCCCAAAAATCCGTCTGCGTCTATTGCGGCTCGCGTCCCGGCGATGATCCGGCGTTCACCCGCGAGGCCGAAGCGCTGGGCGCCGGGCTGGCGGCGGCGGGGATGCGGCTGGTGTATGGGGCCGGCGATGTGGGGCTGATGGGGAGCGTGGCGCGGGCGGCTCAGAACGCGGGCGGGACCACCTTTGGCGTCATCCCGCAGCATCTGGTGGATTGGGAAGTCGGCAAGACGAACCTGACCACCTATGTGGTGACCGAGACGATGCACGAGCGCAAGAAAGTCATGTTCATGAACTGCGACGCGGTGGTGGTCTTGCCGGGGGGTGCGGGGTCTTTGGACGAGTTGTTCGAAGCGCTGACATGGCGTCAACTGGGGCTGCACGAGAAACCTATTTTTATCGTGAATACAGATGGATACTGGACACCCTTCATGCAGCTTCTGGCGCATGTGGTGGCGCGGGGCTTTGCGGATGCAAGCCTGTTGGGATTTGTGCGCGACGTGCCGGATGCGGCTGCGACACTGACCGCTTTGAAGGCGCACTTTGGCTGAGGGGAGCGCAGAATTTTTCAAAAATTCTGATCGGAAATTTTCAAAATTTCCGGAGACGCGGATCGCTATCGGCAGGTATCAGAATTTTTCAAAAATTCTGACCGGAAACTTTCAAAGTTTCCGACCCCGTTGCAAAAGGGAAAGCGCCCCGCCGTGAGGCGAGACGCTTGATGTAGGTATCGAATTCTTCGAAGAATTCGGACCGGAAATTTCGAAATTTCCGTGGCGTTGTTTACAGACGCGAAGCGACGTTTTCCCGGTTCACCCAGACTGCCGCACAGCGGCGGGCGTAGGTGACTGGGAGAGCAACGCTGGCCGTTACAGACGGGAAGCGACGTTCTCCCAGTTCACCCAGACTGCCGCACTGCGGCGGGCGTAGGTGACTGGGAGAGCGACGGTGGCCGCTACAGACGAGAGGCGACGTTTTCCCAGTTCACCAGATTGTCCAGGAAGTTCGCCAGATACCCCGGCCGCGCATTGCGGAAATCAATGTAGTAGGAATGCTCCCACACATCACAGCCCAGCAGCGCCGTCTGACCAAAGCACAGCGGGTTCACGCCGTTTTCGGTCTTGGTGACCTTCAGCCCGCCATCCGCATCCTTGACCAGCCACGCCCAGCCAGAACCGAACTGGCCCGCGCCTGCGGCTTTGAAGTCATCCATCATCTTGTCGACAGATCCAAAGCTCTCCACGATGGCTTTTTCCAGCTCACCGGGCATCTTGCTTTCACCCGGGCTCATCATCTCCCAGAACTGGTTGTGGTTCCACAACTGGCTGATGTTGTTGAAGATCCCGTTCTGTGCGACGGCAGAGGCGTCATAGGTGCCAACGATGATCTCTTCGAGGGATTTGCCAGCCCATTCGGTGCCTTCAATCGCCTTGTTCCCGTTGACCACATAGGCGTTGTGGTGCTTGTCGTGGTGGAATTCCAGCGTCTCCGCGCTCATGCCGTTGGCGGCAAGGGCGTCGTGGGCGTAGGGAAGATCGGGGAGTTCAAAAGCCATGGAGAGGGCCCTTTCGGTTATTTTGCATGTGCCTCACACATCGACCGAAACGGGCTGAAGTCAACCCCTGAGGAGACGATTCACCTCTTTATCAGAAAGGTTTTTGCGCAGTGCACAAGTGCCGTTGCCCCGCACCGACTCGCTATATCGCTGAGGCTTGCCGCGCACTTTGATCTTGCCTGTTTTGGTGTCCAATGTGCCCGAGAATATGAACGAGGGAATGGGGTTATCATAGACATCAGCCATCATCCCGTAAGACCAACGCAACTTGAGCGCATCCCCCTTTTGGCGCACACGGACAGGCCGGGGGGGCGGCTTTATAGCCCCGCGTATGATCGTCGACGATTTTGGCACTGCCCTGTCCATCAAACACCATCGTCAAATCGCGAGGCACCCACCCGCCCGGTCCGGCGGTTTGCTTGATCGTGCAATTATAAGCCATCCCGCCCGCAAACGCTGGCGCAGCAAGCAAAATCCCCGATACGATGGTTGCGGCCGCGAGGCCGGACATACGACTTTTCATCATTGCACTCCGATCAGTTTGTTACCGCCCCAGAACGCCGGGCATCCCGGCGCTTCAAAGCGTAAGGGTCGTCGCCAAACCGCCGAAGCGGTTTGTGTTAGCTGGTGCGCTTGCGGCAGGAGCCGGGGCTGCGCAGGCCCGTGTCGTAGTGGCCGGGGCGCAGGGTCAGCTCAATGCCGCCGCTCGATTTGGAGATCGAGGCGCGGTACTGAAAGTTGTTGAACGTCTGGCCACTGTCAGCGCGTGCATTGTTGATGGTCCAAGTGATCACCAGCCGTTTGTCATTCTCCCGGACGATCGTGCCGGGCAACGGCTCCTTGTTGAAATGGAGCGTGACAGCATCGACCACCTTTACGGTGCCGTCTCCGGGCAGGACAAAAGCAATCTTGGGGGATACCCAGCCCTTGCCCTGTTTCACATAAGTCATGTCACAATCGTACATGTAGCCGGGCGCGGCTTGGGCTGCGGAGGCGGTGAGGGCCAGAACGGCAGACAGCAAAATCTTTTTCATCAAACAAACTCTCAAAAACACACAAACTCAACACAAGTGAGCATAGGGCTCATTTGACGATCACACAACCAGACGGTGTAGACTTATCCGTAGTAATTGACCTCAGACCCCGGCATTGCGGAAACGTTGAGCAGGTCAAAGACGTATTGTGCCACGGATCGGAAACAGACGATGCGGAAGCAATCCTCCTGCGGCATCCAGAGCGCTGCCGCGACCTGGGCGAGTCGGGTGCGGCGGAACATGCCGGGGGTGAAGGCGCTTGGGTGCAGGTCGACGGGGGCGAGTTTCGCCATCACGTCGCGGGCGTGGGGGCCTTTGAGTTCAAACACCGCGCGGGCGTCAGAGACGTTGACGGCCAGTGCAAATTGCCCCGCTACGGCCGCTGCCAGATCGGCGGTGCGGTCCTTGGCTTCCGCGTAGGGGCACAGGATCAGCACCTCATCGGGGGACATCCACGCCATGCCGCGTGCGCCTTCGGTGTTGATGCGGCGTTGTTCAGGCACTTTCACGCCGCCTGCGGCAACCGCGGCTTTGATCAGCGCCTTGTCCGCCAGATCGCCGCGCAGGGTGATCATACCAACGGGGCCAACTTCGGAAATCTGAACGATTCCAGTGTTGTCCGAGGCGTACTTGAGAGCAGATACAGGATCAGACATTCTGCTTCTCCCCTTCCTTGTCATAGAAAACCGGGTCAACGATGCGGGCCTGATAGGTCTTGCCATCGGTACCGGGGAAATCGATCACCTCCCCCATGCGGTCCGGGCCATGCAGGACCAGCCCCATGGCAATGCCGCGGTCCAGCGTGGGGGAATGGTAGGTCGAGGTCACCCGCCCGATCATGTTGCGCTGGCCGTTTTCGTTGGTGCCCGCGCCCACCGCATAGGCCCCATCGGGCAATGTGCTGCCGTCCACGGTCTCGAGCCCCACCAGTTTCCAGCGGTTGGGATCGGCCATGTGGCTGCGCGCCTGCGCGCGTTTGCCAAGGTAGTCGTCTTTCTTCTTGCTGAGCGCCCAGTGCAGGCCCAGATCCTGGGGGATCACCGTGCCGTCGGTCTCATCCCCGATCATGATAAAGCCCTTCTCCGCCCGCAGGATGTGCAGGCATTCGGTGCCGTAAGGCATCACGCCCAGATCCGCACCAACGGCCATCAAAGCATCCCAGAAGGCCTGTCCATGGCTCGCCTCTACGGCGATCTCATACGACAACTCACCCGAGAAGGAGATGCGGTAGACGCGCACGGGAAAGCCGCCCAGCGTGCCGTCGGCCCACTCCATGAACCCCAGCGCCTCGCGTGAGACATCCATGCCGCCGAGGTTTTCCAACGCGGTGCGCGCGTTGGGGCCGACCACGGCGACCTGCGCATATTGCTCGGTCAGGTTGGCGACGTGGACTTTCCAGTCCCACCATTCGGTTTGCAGCCATTCCTCCATATGCGCATGGATGCTGTCTGCACCGCCCGTGGTGGTGTGGCAGAGCCATGTGTCCTCATCAATCCGCGCGACAACGCCGTCGTCGATGAGGAAGCCGTTTTCGGAGCACATGAGGCCATAGCGGCATTTGCCGGGTTTCAGGGTCGACATCATGTTGGTGTAGAGCATGTCGAGGAACCGCCCCGCGTCCGGGCCTTTGACCAGCAGTTTGCCCAGAGTGGAGGCGTCCAGAAGGCCCAGCTTCTCACGGGTGTTCTTCACTTCGCGCATCACGGCGTCATGGGTGCTTTCGCCTGCGCGTTTGAAGGCATAGGGGCGGCGCCACTGGCCGACGGGTTCGAATTCCGCGCCGTTGGCTTCGTGCCAGTTGTGCAGGGGCGTGCGGCGGATGGGCTGGAACACATCGCCCCGCGCTTCGCCCCCGATGGCGGCCATGGAAATCGGGTGATAGGGCGGGCGGAAGGTGGTGGTGCCAACGCTTGGAATGTCGGTGTCCAAGGCGCCCGCGAGGGTCGCCAGACCGTTGATGTTGCTCAGCTTGCCCTGATCGGTGGCCATGCCCAGCGTGGTGTAGCGTTTGGTGTGCTCAACCGAGACGAAGCCCTCCTGTGCAGCCAGCCGCACGTCGGAGACCTTCACGTCATTCTGATAGTCGAGCCAGGCCTTTTCGCGCAGTTTGACGGACGCGCCCTGGGGCATCATCCAGACAGGCATGAGCGGCGCTTCCTCGCGCCGGGTGGCTTTCGGGGCGCTGTCCCCCTTGGGCAGTTTGAAGTCGAGCGTGGTGGCCACGCCGTCGCCTGCCGCATGGGCATCGCAGAGCACGTCATCCAGCGCAAAAACGCCGGAGGCCGAACCTGCGGTTGTCACAAACCCCATGCCGTCCGCGCCTTTGGGCGGGTTATCCACATCTGGGCTAAAACAGGCCTTTTCGGCGTTCCAGACCAACTTGCCGCCACAATGGGACCACAGGTGCACCACCGGGGACCAGCCGCCGGACATGGCGACGGCATCGCAGGGGATCTCTTCCAGCACCGCACCTTCGCCGGCCTGGCTGCAAATGGCGACACCGGTCACACGCTTGGTGCCTTTGACGGATGAAATGGCGTGGCCCATCAGGATGCGGATGCCCAGCGCGCGGGCCTGTGCGACCAGTTCGCTGTCCTGCGGCAGGGCGCGGGTGTCAAGGATCGCAGGCACGTCGAGCCCAGCATGCTTGAGCGAAATTGCCGTCAGGTAAGCATTGTCGTTGTTGGTCACGACCACCGTGCGGTCGCCTGTAGAGACCCCGTAGTTGACCACATAGTCGCGCATGGCAGAGGCCAGCATGACACCGGGGATGTCGTTGCCTGCAAAGCTGAGGGGGCGCTCAAGCGCACCCGTTGCGGTTATCACATGTGCGGCGCGTACACGCCAGAGGCGATGCCGCGGCCCCGGCGTTTCCGGCGCATGATCGCGCAGGCGTTCGTAACAGGTGACATATCCGTGGTCATAGACGCCCGCGCCCATGGTGCGTGTGCGAAGCTGGACATTGTCCAGTGATTTCAACTCGGAGAGGATTTCTTCCACGAAGTTATCCACAGGCTTGTCATCGATGCTGCCGCCGTCCACGGGGGCACGACCGCCCCAATGTTCGGTCTGTTCGACCAGCATGACCTGCGCACCCGCGCGGGCGGCTGTCCGGGCGGCGGTGAGGCCTGCCACACCGCCGCCGATGACCAGCACGTCGCAGAAGGCGTAGAAATGTTCATAGGTATCGTCATCGCGTGCCTGCGGCGCTTTTCCCAGGCCCGCGGATTTGCGGATGATCGGCTCATAGACGTGTTTCCACGCCGCTTGGGGGTACATGAACATCTTGTAATAGAACCCGGCGGGCAGGAAGCGGCTGAGCTTGGCGTTGATCGCACCGACGTCGAATTCGAGGCTGGGCCAGTGGTTCTGGCTTTCGGCTTTGAGCCCCTCGAAGAGTTCGGTGGTGGTGACCCGCGCGTTGGGTTCGAATTTCCCTTCGCTGCCGAGGTTGACCAGCCCGTTGGGTTCTTCCGCGCCTGAGGCCACCAGCCCGCGCGGGCGGTGATATTTGAATGAGCGGCCCACCATCATCTGGTCGTTGGCCAGAAGCGCAGAGGCAAGCGTGTCGCCTGCGTATCCGCGCATCTGTTTGCCGTTGAAGGTGAAATTCAGCGGTCTGTCGGTGTTCAACAGGCGACCGCCGTTGGCGAGGCGTGTGCTCATCTCAGCAGACCTTTCGCGCGGGGGAAGACGGGGTGGAGTGTGCGGGCAAGCCCGCATTTGATTTTATGATTTTTGCTTTGGCAAAAATGGGCGAGACGCTGTCTCGCGCTCTGGGATATTTTTGGAGAAAAGAGGGGGGTGGTCATGGGTGTGGGTTCCAGTCCGGGCGGCGTGCGCGGATGCGGTCGAGGATGTCCTGTGGCGGCTCGGTGGTCTGGGCGCTATAGGTGCCGAAGATTTCGAGGGTCATGGTGCAGCGGGCCATGTGGAACCACTTGCCGCAGCCGTTCTGGTGGCGCCAGCGTTCGAAATGCACGCCTTTTGGGTTGGCGCGCATGAAGAGGTAGGATTCGAAATCGTCATCGGACGCGCCGGGGCCGAAGCGGGTGAGATGCGCTTCGCCGTGGGCGTGGAATTCGGTTTCCTCGGCGGTGACGCCGCAGTTGGGGCAGTGGATGTTCAGCATGTCAGGCCTCCCTGCGGGGTTTGGAGCGGGTGGGTCATCAGTGTGCCACCCCCGCTGCCACGCTTTCGTCGATGAAGCGGCCTTCGCGGAAGCGTTCCATCCCGAAGGCGTCGGTGAGCGGCGAGCGGCCTTTGGCCATCAGTTCGGCCATGGCCCAGCCGGAGCCGGGGATCGCTTTGAAGCCGCCCGTGCCCCAGCCGCAGTTGATGAAGATGCCATCGACGGGGGTTTTGCTGAGGATCGGGGAGCGGTCGCCGGTCACATCCACGATGCCGCCCCATTGGCGCAGCATTTTCAGGCGGGAGATCATCGGGAAGGTCTCGACCAGCGCGCGGACGGTTTCCTCGATATGGTGGAAAGAGCCGCGTTGGGTGTAGTTGTTGTAGCCGTCCGTGCCGCCGCCGATGACCATTTCGCCCTTGTCGGACTGGCTCATGTAGCCGTGCACGGTGTTGGCCATCACGACGATGTCCATGCAGGGTTTGATGGGTTCTGACACAAGCGCTTGCAGGGCGACGGATTCCACCGGCAGACGGAAGCCTGCCATGTCGGCCAGATGGCCCGAATGGCCTGCGACCACCATGCCGAGTTTGTCGCAATCGATGTCGCCGCGGTTGGTGGAGACGCCGACGACTTTGCCACCCTCCGCGCGGATGCCGGTGACTTCGCATTTCTGGATCACGTCCATGCCCATATCGGAACACGCCCGCGCATAGCCCCATGCGACAGCGTCATGGCGTGCGGTGCCGCCACGGGCCTGCCAGAGGCCGCCCAGCACCGGATAGCGCGGCCCGTCGATGTTCATGATCGGGCAGAGTTCCTTGACGCGCGCCGGGGTGATCCATTCGGTCGTCACCCCTTGCAGCGCATTGGCATGGGCGGTGCGTTTGTAGCCGCGCACTTCGTGTTCGGTCTGGGCCAGCATGATCACGCCACGCGGCGAGAACATGACGTTGTAGTTCAGATCCTGGCTCATCGTTTCATAGAGAGACCGGGATTTTTCGTAGATCGCCGCAGAGGGGTCCTGCAGATAGTTGGAGCGGATGATCGTGGTGTTGCGGCCGGTGTTGCCGCCGCCGAGCCAGCCTTTCTCAAGGATCGCCACATTGGTGATGCCGAAGTTCTTGCCCAGATAATAGGCCGTCGCCAACCCATGGCCCCCTGCCCCGATGATGATCGCGTCATAGCGTTTCTTGGGCTGCGCATCACGCCAGGCCCGCGTCCAGCCGGTGTGGTGGCGCATCGCCTCACGGGCGACTGCAAAAACGGAATACTTCTTCATATGCGTCCCTGTGGCATGGCAAACGGGCGGATTCGGGGTGCGGTATGCCCCTGAACTCTTCTGAACGGATGCTCAGATAAGAGGATACTCCCCACGGCATTCCTTAGCAGTTTTGCGACATGGGCGGCAATTGAGCGGCGCAGATGGAGGGTGCGACACATTTGGCCCCTTTTGCAGCGGGCGCGCAGCGATTAGATACCGGGCAGGGAAAACCGAACGAAAAGGGCGCGAGCGCCGATGTTATTCTGGATCATCACCGTGGCGATGGGTGCCGCTGTCGCCTTCTTGCTGGCGCGCGCCATGATACGCGGTGCCGCAGACCCGGTGGAGGATGCCGCGGATTACGATTTGCGCGTCTACCGCGACCAGTTGGCAGGGGTGGAGAAGGATGTGGCGCGCGGCGTGATCTCGGCCGAGGATGCCGCACAGGCCAAGACAGAGATTTCCCGGCGCATTCTGGCAGCGGATGCTGCGGTGAAAGAGGCGGACGTGACCGGTGGCAAGCCGCAGGGGTTGTTTGTTGCCGCCCTTGGTCTGGCTTTGGTGGGCGCGTCGGCGGGGCTTTATGCGGTGCTGGGAGCGCCGGGGTATGGCGACATGTCCCGCGCGGACCGGATCGCCTTTGCCGAAGAGCTGCGCGAAAACCGCCCCAGCCAGCAGGCCGCCGAAGACAGCCTGCCCGAGATGCCCAATGCGCCCGAACCGGCTGAGGAATTCATGGTGCTGGTTGAACAGCTGCGCACTGCCGTGGCCGACCGCCCCGATGATGCAGAGGGCCATATCCTGCTGGCCCAGACCGAAGCGCGCCTTGGCAATTTCGCCGCCGCCGCACGGGCGCAGGAACACTTGGTGCGCCTGCGCGGGGAAGAGGTCACGGTCGCGGAACTGGGCGACTACGGGGAGCTTCTGGTGCTGGCGGCGGGGGGCTATGTCTCTCCGGAAGCGGAGCGGGTGTTTCGCGCCACGCTGGATCTGGATGAGACGGACGGGCGCGCGCGCTATTACATCGGGCTGATGCGCATCCAGACCGGGCGGCCGGATATTACGTTCCGCCTGTGGGATCAGCTCTTGCGCCGGGGGCCACCGGAGGCTGCGTGGATCGGCCCCATTCAGCAGCAGATCGGACAGGTCGCGGCGCTGGCCGGCGTGCGGTACGAGATCCCGGCGGTGGGCTCAGGTGCGCCCGGTCCGTCGCAGGAGGACATTGATGCCGCAGGCGACATGAGCGTGGCGGAGCGGATGGAGATGATCGGCGCCATGGTCGAGGGCCTTGCCGACCGGCTGGCCAACGAAGGCGGGCCGCCCACCGATTGGGCGCGGCTGATCACCTCGCTTGGGGTGTTGGGCCAGCCCACGCAGGCGCGCGCGGTCTTTGACAATGCGATGGTGGTGTTTGACGGGGACGCGGGCGCGCTCGACATCATCCGCGATGCCGGATCGCAGGCCGGGGTGGCGGAATGATCCATGAGGAGGCCGCAGACTTCGCGGCCAGCCTGCCGCCGATGCAGGCGCTGATCGGGCTTGATCTGGGTGAAAAGACCATCGGCGTCGCGGTGAGCGACAGTTTCGGCCATGTGGCCACGCCATTGGAGACGATCAGGCGGCGCAAGTTCGGGCTGGATGCCGCCCGGCTGGTGGAGATCATTGGCGCGCGCGCCATCGGCGGGCTGGTGCTGGGCCTGCCGCGCAACATGGATGGTTCGGAAGGGCCGCGCTGCCAGTCCACGCGGGCCTTTGCGCGTAATTTTGACCGGCTGCATCCCCTGCCCATCACTTTCTGGGACGAACGCCTGTCCACGGTTGCGGCGGAGCGTGCGCTGCTCGAAGCGGACGCCTCACGCAAACGTCGGGCGGAGGTCATTGATCACGTGGCGGCGGGGTATATCTTACAAGGGCTGCTGGACCGTCTGGCAGTGCTGCGCAGTCAAGAGGTGTCTGATGAGTGACGAGGTCTGGAAACGGCAGGAGATCGAAAGCCCCTGCGTGAAGATCTGCGTGATCCATCCCGAGACGCGGCTGTGTACGGGCTGCATGCGCTCGATTGATGAGATTGGCAGCTGGGGGCGGATGTCACCGGAGGTGCGCCGCGCCATCATGGATGAACTGCCCAGCCGTGCGGGTCTGCTGACCAAGCGCCGGGGGGGCCGTGCGGCACGTCTGGCGCGCAAGCCCTGAGCCTTGTTTGATGCGCTTAACGCGCGCCCGCGATGCTAAAAAGGAAATCGAGCCCCAGATCATGGGTGATCGCGCCGCCCAGCCCTTCGGGGGCGTAGTTGGCGTTGGCCGCATAGCCGGAAATCGTGGTGAAGCCGAGCATGTCAGGCTGGCGAAAATTGCCTTTCATACCAAAGGCATGCTGCCCGCGCATGGGTGCGGTTGCGTTTGAATACATCACGTTGCCCTGCCCTGCGATGTTCGGTCCCGTCATAACAATCATCATCGTTCAATACCCCGTCCCTACGGTTTGATACCCGTCCAAGTATCCGCGAAGAGATGGCAAGAATGGGGCACTGCGGGGGTCATGATGGGGAAATCAGGCGACAATGCGGGGGCAGGCTTGGTCTTTGTCTGTGGATCAGAGCCAATCGGCGGCATGCGTCTGGGGACGGAAGTAGGCGATCATCCGGCCTTCGGGCGGTGCGGTGTCGTTGTCGGCCCAAGCGGCCACGCCATGCAGCAGGTGACGGTGGAGCAGGATCGACTGGCCCGGTGTGGCGTGGACGGGCTGCGGCGTGATCTGCGCGAAGACGTCGCGGCGGGCGGCCTGGTAGTCTTCGGTCAGGTCAACGGTTGCCGGATCCCGCGTGCCGATGCTGGCGCGCAGGGCGTCTCCCATGATGCGGTGGCTGCCGGGCCAGACCATCAGCGGGGCGGCGGTGCAGGCATTCAGGGGCAGGCCAAGAATGAAGGCATGCGGCTCCCGCAGGAACCGCCGCCGCGCGGGCCCTTCGGGCAGTAGCCCGTCCACATGGGCCGCGTGCCGCGTGATGCGGTAGCGGTGGTTGGCGTCTGATTCCCCCACGTCCTGTCTGGGGTAACCGGGGTAGACAATCGACAGCTGCGCCGCGTGCCAGTGATCCGGCGCGGTGATGTGGTCTTGCCACGGGCCATGGAGCGGGACGCCGTTGATGGCCCCGGTCGCGTCGTTCGGCAAGGCATCGACGCCCACAAACCACGTCTCGCCATGGCGCAGGTTGGCGGCGCGGATCTGTGGATCAGACGACAGCGCCCTGCCCGCCTGCACCGCAGCCGCCGCCCAGCGGGCAACATCTGCATCCGCCTCAAAGACGACAAAGCCGTCGTCGCTCAGCCCCACAGCGCTTTTCTCAGCATGTTGAGCGCCACGGCGATCAGGAACACCGCAAAGACGCGCTTGAGCGGTTTGGGATCCATCGCATGGGCCAGCTTCACGCCCAAGGGGGCGGTGATCAGCGTCATCGCAATCACGATCCCAAAGGCCACCAGATTGACCGTGCCAATGGTCAGCGGTGGCTTGCCTGCCTGCATCTCGACAAAGAGAAACCCGATGACCGCAGGCACGGCAATCACCACGCCAAACCCCGCCGCCGTCGCCACGGCCCGGTGAATGGGCGTGTTGAACAGGCTCATCAGCGGCACCCCGAAACTGCCCCCGCCAATCCCCATCAGCACAGAGGCAAAGCCCACCGCAGGCGACAGCGCCAGCCGCCCCGCGCCGCGGGGCATCCTCTGCCCCAGCCGCCATTCCGCGCGGCCAAAGCCCATATAAAGCCCGACAATCAGCGCCAGAATGCCAAAGATCGCCTGCAAGGTCTGCGACCGCAATCCGGCCACCACAAACATGCCGATCACCGCCCCCACCGCGATCCCCGGCGCCCAGCCGCGCAGGATCTCCCAATCCACCGCACCTTTCCTGCTGTGCCCATGCACCGACCGCAACGAGGTCACGATGATCGTCGCCAATGAGGTCGCCAGACACATCTGCATCAGCTGCGGCCCGTCATAGCCCAGCGTCTGAAAGGCATAGAAAAACGCAGGCACCAGCACGATGCCGCCGCCCACGCCCAAGAGCCCCGCCAGCACGCCTGCAAACGCACCAATGGCGGCCAGCAGCAGGGCCATGCTGATCAAAAGCGTGGGATCGGGCATTCAATACGTCCTTCGTCTGTCGCGCCGCTACATCTGCCCTGAACGCCACGCGGCCACAATGAAAAAGGGCCAGACCGCGATGATGAACCCAAAGACCGCCACCGGCCCCACAGGGATCACTCCCTCTGCCCGCCCCAGCCAGATCGGGACGACCCACAGCAGCATAAAAAACGTCTTGTAGACCACCTGAAACAGCAGCACCGGCCAGAACCGCAGCGGATCCATCAGCGCAAGGGCCGACACCACCAACACGCCCGCCCAAAGCGACGCCACCAGCATCCGCAACGCCGGCGCATCCGCAATTCCGCCAAATGCGCCCAACGCCTCTCCCACCGGATGCCGGATCAACCCCGCCACCACAGGCACCAGGATCAGAATGTTCAGAACATATGGAATGTGATGCACCGCGCCCTCCTTTTAAAAGACCTACGCCAACCCCTCCCCATTGGATCAAACAGCAGGACAGGTCTCCCCCCTCTCCGCCCCTTCCAAATGGTTCAACCCCCCCCCGGAGGGCTAAAATCTCTTCTGGTGCCCGCCTTCGGCTATTCCGCCGCCTGTTGCCGCCCCAAAGCCAAGACCTCCTCCAGTGCCGCCAGAACCAACTGGGGTCCCGCGCCCGGTTTCGCCACGCCTTCCGACAAGGTCCGCCGCCACACCCGCGCGCCCGGCCGCCCGGTGAAGAGCCCCAGCATGTGCCGGGTGACCTGATGGAGCCTGCCGCCCGCCACCAGATGCGCCTCGATATAGGGCAGCATCGCGCGCACGGCGTCTTCGGCGGCGGTATCCGTGCCATCTCCGAAAATCCGCCGGTCGGCGGTGCTGAGGATCTCTGCGGGGCTGTGATAGGCCGCGCGGCCGATCATCACCCCGTCCAGACCCGCATCCAGCAGCGCCTCCGCCTGATCCAGCGAGGTGATGCCGCCATTGATGGAGATGTGCAGATTGGGAAAATACTGCTTCATCTGCATCACCAGCGGATAATCCAGCGGGGGAATGTCGCGGTTTTCCTTGGGACTGAGCCCTTGCAACCACGCCTTGCGCGCATGGATCGTCACGCGGGTGCAGCCTGCGGCGATGATCTGGGCCAGAAACTCCGGCAGGACCTCGGCAGGCTCCTGATCATCCACCCCGATGCGGCATTTCACGGTCACATCCACATCGACCGCCGCGCGCATCTCGGCCACGCAGGCGGCCACCAGCGCAGGACGCTCCATCAGCACCGCGCCAAAGCAGCCTGATTGCACCCGGTCTGACGGGCAGCCGACGTTGAGGTTGATCTCATCATAACCCGCCGCTTCCCCCAGCTTTGCGGCTTGGGCCAGTTCCACCAGATCAGAGCCGCCCAGTTGCAGGGCCACAGGATGTTCCGCCGCGTCATGGTCCAGCAGATGCAGCGCCCCGCCCCGCACTAACGCAGGGGCCGTGACCATTTCAGTATACAGCAACGCCCGCCCGCTCAGCAGCCGGTGCAGATACCGGCAGTGGCGGTCGGTCCAATCCATCATAGGGGCACAGGATAATCTAGCGTGTTGATTTATTTGCATTTTTTGTGTATCTTCAAACTGTTGGCGGCGGATGCTGCTACGCCGGAATACGCCCCAATATCCCCGAATTTGCCCCTCTACGACGACTCATTGCACACACAGCGCACACGAAAATGGCCTCCATCACCAAGCTCCCCTCCGGTGCATACCGGGTCCAGATCAGACGAAAGGGCCGCTACGCGAGCGAGACGTTCCTCCGCCGCGACGACGCCCATCGTTGGGCCCGCCAAGCGGAGACCCGGGTCGATCAGGGGCTGGCGCCGAACAAGTCGTCCGTTTCCCGCCTCCAGACCTTTGGCGACCTCATCGATCTTCATATAACCGATATGTGCGAGGTAGGGAAACCGCCGCGTCGCAGCAAGGCCGCCACGCTCACGACGCTCAAGCGCGATCTGGGCAAAGAGAAGATCGGGCACCTCGACCGGCAGAAGCTGATCGACTACGGCAAGATGCGTGCGGAGCAAGGTGCGGGCCCGGTGACGCTCGGGATCGACATCGGCGTGATCAAGATGATCATCACCCATGCGGCGGCTGTGCACGGCCTCGACATCTCTCCGGAACCCGTCGATCTGGCGCGCGTCGCGCTCAAGCGTCTCGGGCTGATCGGCAAGGGCACGGAGCGGGATCGTCGCCCTACCATCGATGAGTTGAACCGCCTCTTTCGCTGCTTCGATGACAACGATCGCCTGACCCTGCCGATGACACGCATCGTGAAGTTCGCGGTGGCCACGGCCATGCGGCTCGACGAAATCTGCCGCGTCGCATGGACCGATCTCGACGTCGATCGCCGGATGCTCATGATCCGCGACAGAAAGGACCCGCGCAACAAGACCGGGAACGACCAGCGGATCCCACTCTTCGCCGCCACGGGCTTCGATGCCTAGGCATTGGTCACCGAACAGGCCAAGGAACTCGGGCACGCAAGGGGCCGGATCTTTCCCTACAACTCGAAATCGGTCGGAACGGCCTTCCGGCGCGCCTGCGTCGAGGTCAGCGTGAAGGACCTGCATTTCCACGATTTGCGCCATGAGGGCACAAGCCGCCTGTTCGAGGCCGGCTTCGCCATTGAACAGGTCTCGCTGGTCACTGGCCACAAGGATTGGAAAATGCTGCGCCGGTACACGCATATCCGCCCGGAAACGCTGCACCGGCTTGCCGCGTCGCGCGCCCCTTCCCCGCTTGAGACCCGCGCAGCCGAGTGACCGAAGAGTCAGTGGGGTGCCGTCCCGGCCCGTGACGGGTTTGGAGGTCGAGAGAGAGGCTCCAGGCCGCCCGTCGCGGGAGAAAACCCATGAATACCGAGATTATCGATGCCGGGCGTGACATCAGCGGCGGCTACAAGGTGGATGTGTCGCGCGGCGAGAATGTGGACCGCGTGTCGTCCGAGTGGTTCTCGCGGCCGGATGACGAGCGGTATCTGTCGCTCGACGATCTGTTCGCCTCGGTCAAGGGCCGGGCGGAGCGGAGCCGGACGCGCACGGTGGAGAGCGCCGCGATCCGGGTCGAGGCGCATCGGGACAACCCGGAAAAGCTGGGGCTTGTCCTGCCTGGCGGGGATGAACCCATCGCGCCGACGCACTGGTCCTTCGGCCAGCTCTCGAGCCTTGTCGGCGCGCCCGCGGCCTATCTGCGGCAGCTTCCCGCGCCGCTGGCGGGCATTAACCTGCAGTACGGGCTGACCAACCACCGGGCCGAGCAGATCAAGACCATGGAGGTCGCAAACGGACGCACGGAACTGCGGGCCGTGACCGGCCCCGACTACGGCCGCATCTACGACCATGAACTGGTCTCCGCCGTGCAGCGCATCGCTGGCAACGGCACCGGCGACACGCGCTGGAAGGTGCCGGGCGTGCTCGACTGGTCGACGGGCATCTATAACCCGCGCGTGGACGTCACGAAGGAGACGACGACGCTCTACGCCTCTGACCGCGACGTGTTCCTGTTTCTCGTCGACGACCTGAACCCGATCGAGGCGGGGCTGTTGCCCGATGGCTCGCCCGACCTTTATTTCCGTGGGTTCTACTGCTGGAATTCCGAGGTGGGCGCCAAGACGCTCGGCATCGCCAGCTTCTACCTGCGCGCCGTCTGCCAGAACCGCAACCTGTGGGGCGTCGAGGACTTCCAGGAGATCACGATCCGGCACTCGAAATACGCCGCCTCCCGCTTTGCCCACGAGGCCGCCCCGGCGCTCAGCCGCTTCGCCGAGTCCTCGCCCGCGCCCTTCATCGACGGCATCCGCGCGGCGCGGGAGAAGATCGTCGCACGATCGGACGACGACCGGCAGGACTTCCTGCGCAAGCGCGGGTTCTCCAAGGCGGAGACGGGGCGGATCGTCGAGACGGTGCTGGCCGAGGAAGGCCGCCCGCCCGAGAGCGTCTTCGACTTCGTGCAGGGGATCACCGCGGTGGCCCGGTCGAAGCCGCAGCAGGATGCGCGGCTGGTGATGGAGGGCAAGGCGAAGGTGTTGTTGGAGAAAGCCTGATTGAATATAATACACATGAGCATCAACGCCCTATCGGGATAATCTCAAGTACTGAATGATGGTTTCGAGAGGCGTTATAGCCCCTCGATCGTGAACTCGGGTGCACCTTGCCAGACCAGCTTCCAACTCGCGCCCGGGCGGACATTCTGGATGATCCCGGGATCGAAGGCCGCGAAGCAGCGTCCGCCCGGGTGACGCACGGATGGATAGATCAGCCCACGATACCCTTCTGATCTCAGATCCGCGGCAAGGCGCTGCCCAGCCGGGTAGCCCCGCTCGGGGACCGGATCGAGCGCCGGATGCGCCTCCACGTGCAGATCCGGGAAATCCCCGATGAAATCCGCCAGCAGTTCCGCGTAGCGGGCCTCGTCCTCGTAGCGGCCGATGAAGCCCAATTCACGGGTCCGGTGAAACCCAACTTCCTGCGCGCTCGTCTGCATGTCCCAGGCGCAGTACCACGCGCCGCGCTCGCTGGTGTTGAACCGGTTGCCCGAGGGTCGCGTGTAGGTGAAGGCCGCGTTGATATGGCTCTGCCCGTAGAGGGTCAGGTCATGGGACCGCCGCGCGAAGGCCAATTCTCGGCGGTCGAGCCCGGGACTGCCCTGCGCTTCGGCGATCAGGCGGGCACTGGTCTCGCTTTCGATTTCGGCGAGGATCTCCGCCTCAGCGTCGCTATCCACCAGCCCCCGCAGCACTGGGGGCTTATGATGGGTCTCTGAAATCAGCCGAAAAAGGGCGCGGTCATTGACCGACGTGATCCTCAAACCCCGCCCCGCAGCGCATCGACATAGCCCCGCACGCGCAGGATCTTGGGCAATCCCCCTTCGATCATCGCGTCCACGGGCCGCGCTCCGTCGAACTCGGGGCCCCGGTTCGGCAGCTTCGCCCAGTTCCGCGAGATCGGCTCGTTGAAATAGAGTTCGAGCGACTTGTAGAGGCCGATCAGCGCGCTCAATCGCAGCATCTGGTCCCGCGTCAAATCCCCCGCAAAATCGGGCTTCTTCGCCCGCTTCCAAGTCGAGTCCGACATATCCGCCAGCGCCGCCGCCTCCCGCAGGGTGAGCGACCAGGCGTCCGCGATCCGAGCGAAGGCCTTGAGCGCGACCCCCTGGCGATCCGGCGCAGGACGTTCCAGAACAACGTTTTCCATGTGTTGGCGCTCCTTCCTAGTTTGACTGATGATATAGGGCCATATGGATTGATTTGCAAGTTCATATGACCTATGCGGTGCCTCCAGAGTAAGAGGGGTGCCGGGTTTTCCGTGACGGGTTTGGAGGTCGGGAGAGTGGCTCCCGGCTGGCCCGTCGCGGAGTTATCCCGATGACCAAGCAACAGAAGATCACCCTCAGCGCCTCGCGCGACATCCCCTTCAACAAGCTGATGCTCAGCCAGTCGAACGTGCGCCACGTCAAGGCGGGCGTGTCGATCGAGGAGTTGGCCGAGGACATCGCGCGGCGGACGCTGCTCAGCTCCATTACCGTGCGACCCGTGCTGGACGACAGCGGCGCCGAGACCGGCATGTACACGATCCCCGCCGGCGGGCGACGGTTCCGGGCGCTCGAACTGCTCGTCAAGCAGAGGCGCATGAACAAGACAGCACTTGTGCCCTGCATCGTCCGCACCGATGGGCTCGCTGAGGAAGACAGCCTCGCCGAGAACGTCCAGCGCGCGCCGCTTCATCCGCTCGACCAGTTCCGCGCCTTCCAGGCGATGCGCGAGAAGGGCCGGACCGAGGAAGAGATCGCAGCGGCCTTCTTCGTCTCGGCCAGCGTGGTCAAGCAGCGGCTGAAGCTCGCCGCGGTCGCGCCGTCGTTGCTCGACGCCTATGCCGAGGAGGAGATGACCCTCGACCAGCTCATGGCCTTCACGGTCAACCCCGATCACGCGCGGCAGGAGCAGGTCTGGGAGGCGTTGCAGCGGCACTATTCGCGGCAGCCCTACGAGATCCGCCGCATGCTGACCGAGGGCGCGGTACGGGCCTCGGACAAGCGGGCGCAGTTCGTCGGGCTCGACGATTACGTCGAGGCCGGGGGCGAGATCCTGCGCGACCTGTTCCAGCAGGACGACGGCGGCTGGCTGCAGGATGCCGCCCTTCTCGACGTCATGGTGCGCGAGAAGCTGGCGGAGGAAGCCGAAGTGATCCGGGCCGAGGGCTGGAAGTGGGTCGAGATCGATACCGAGTTTCCCTATGGCCACACCTTCGGGATGCGCCGGGTCCATGGCGAGGCGGTGCCGATGAGCGACGAGGAAGCCGCCAGCTACCACGCGCTGAAGGCCGAATACGACATGCTCGAGGCCGAGCATGCCGAGGCCGACGAGTTGCCCGAAGACGTCGATGTCCGGTTGGGCGAGATCGAGGAGGCGATGGAATCGCTCGAGGCGCGTCCGATCCGGTACGAGGACGACGACCTCGCGCTGGCCGGGTCCTTCGTCAGCATCGACAAGTCCGGGCGGTTGCGCGTCGAGCGGGGCTACGTGCGGCCCGAGGATGAGCTGGTCGAGGAGGCAGAGGACAGCGGCGAAGCCGCACCAGATGAAGCTCCGGCCGAGGACATCGATGACACCGTCGTGTCTACCGCGGACGAGGAGGAAGAGGATGACGGTCTCAAACCGCTCTCCGACCGCCTCGTCATGGAACTCACGGCCCATCGCACCCTGGCGCTGCGCAATGCGCTGGCTCAGGACCCACAGGTCGCCTTCCTCGCGGCGCTGCACGCGATGGTCCTGCGGCTCTTCTACCGCTACGCCGTCGACAGCTGCGTCGAGATCGAACCGCGCAACGCGGGGTTCGGATCACAGGTGCCGGGCCTCGGCGACACGGCCTACGCGCAGGCCATCGACCAGCGCCACGAGACCTGGGCGCGGAACCTGCCGAAGGCACCCGAGGACCTCTGGGAGGCGCTCACCGAGTTCGACAGCTGCAGCCGCGAGGCGCTTTTCGCCCATTGCGTGGCGATGAGCGTCAATGCCGTCCACGATCCCTATCAGCGCCGTCCGCGCGCCATCGCGCATGCGGATGTGCTGGCCGGGACAGTCGGGCTCGACATGGCCAAGGCGGGCTGGACGGCAACGGGCGACAGCTACCTCGGTCGCGTGACCAAGGCCCGCATCCTCGAAGCCGTGCGCGAGGCGAAGGGTGAGGACGCCACTGACCGGATCGCCGGGCTGAAGAAGGCCGAGATGGTGACTGCGGCCGAGGACCTGCTCGTCGGTACCGGCTGGCTGCCGGACCCGCTGCGCACGCCGCCGCTGCCGGAAGAGGACGCACCGGAGATCGAACTGGTCGACCATGCGGACACCGCGGATGAAGAGCCTTCGAACGACGATCCTGACAGCGGCGAAGCGCAATCGGCGGAAGACGGCGGCGAACCGGCTATCGGAGATTCCGACCCCATGGAGGAAGATGATCACGTCGCCGGTGATGCCTACGCCCGAACTGCCGCCGAGTGACCTTCGAGCAGGTCGGAGCTCCTTCCCCCCGAGTTCCGGCAGCCGGGGTCCGCCAGAAATGGCGGGCCCCTTTTTTCTATCCACGACAGGAGGTACAGAGCATGCACAGCCCCGCCGCAGACATCGCACGCCGCCTTGCCGAGGAGGCGGAGACCGTTTGCCGCCACTACCTCTCGAACGGCCGCAAGCAGGGCCGGTACTGGATCGTCGGTGACGTGCAGAACACGCCGGGCCGCAGTCTTTACGTTCGGCTATCGGGCCCGACCTCCGGACCCGGCGCGGCTGGCAAGTGGACCGATTCCGCAACCGGGCAGCATGGGGACCTACTGGATCTGATCGCCCTGAACATGGGTCTCACCACCCTGAAGGACACGCTGGACGAAGCGCGCCGGCTCCTCAGCCTGCCGCAGACGGACGGGTACCGCGTGACCGGTCGGCCAGCCAGTCGTGGCTCACCCGAGGCCGCGCGGCGGCTCTGGGCCATGGGCCAGCCGATGGCGGGCACCTTGGCAGAACGCTATCTCGCAGAGCGCGGCCTGACCGGGCTGGGCCATCTCGACAGCCTCCGGTTTCACCCGAGCTGCTTCTACTGGCGCGAGGATCACTCACTGACAGACCCGCCCGAGACGTGGCCCGCCCTGCTCGCCAAGGTGACGGACCTCGATGGACGGCTCACCGGCCTGCACCGCACCTGGCTTGAACCCGCCACTGCGGATGGGGTGGATGGCTCCTGCATCAATTGGCGTCGCAATGCGCCATAGTGCAGCTGCTATGAACTGCTTATGA